>Ga0099795_10000180_pt1 | contig 10482 bp, 5 predicted proteins | sample Rivendell_Oct201_11_FD_78513 | JGI IMG/M metagenome (GOLD analysis project Ga0099795, IMG submission 78513) | Vadose zone soil microbial communities from the Eel River Critical Zone Observatory, Northern California, USA -... | ecosystem: Host-associated > Plants > Roots > Rhizosphere > Soil ... | reverse complement strand
CAGTCGTATTGCGGCGCGCAGATTTTCTACGCGATCGGCCTGAAGTCTGACTTCGTGGCCGAATATTTCACCGGCACCGCAACCCGAATCGAGGGCGTCGGCCTGGCGCAGATTGCCGAAGAATGCGTGCAGCGCCATCGCGACGCGTTCGGCGACGCTCCCATCTATCGCAACGCACTCGATGTCGGCGGCGATTATCAGTTCCGCGTCCGTGGCGAAGATCACGTCTGGACCGCACAGACCGTCGCAACGCTGCAGCATGCGGTGCGCGGCAATTTGCCGGACTCCTACAAAGCCTATGCCCGGGTGAGTAACGAACAGTCCGAGCGGCTCCTTACCATTCGCGGATTGTTCCGCATCAGGACTGCCGAAGACGACGGCCGCAAGCCCGTTCCGCTTGACGAGGTCGAGCCCGCCGCAAGCATCGTGAAGCGATTTGCGACCGGCGCCATGTCGTTCGGCTCGATCTCACGCGAAGCCCACACCACGCTTGCCATTGCGATGAACCGGATCGGTGGCAAATCGAACACCGGCGAAGGCGGCGAAGAAACCGACCGCTTCAAGCCGCTGCCGAACGGTGACTCGATGCGATCGGCCATCAAGCAGGTGGCATCGGGCCGCTTCGGCGTGACGGCGGAATATCTCGTCAATTCCGACATGATGCAGATCAAGATGGCGCAGGGCGCAAAACCCGGTGAGGGCGGACAATTGCCGGGCCACAAGGTCGACCAGACCATTGCCAAGGTGCGCCACTCGACACCGGGTGTCGGCCTGATCTCGCCGCCGCCACACCACGACATCTATTCCATTGAGGATCTGGCGCAACTGATCTTCGACCTCAAGAACGTAAATCCGGATGGCGCCGTTTCGGTCAAACTGGTCTCCGAAGTCGGCGTCGGCACGGTCGCGGCCGGCGTATCGAAGGCGCGCGCCGACCACGTAACCATTGCGGGATATGAGGGCGGCACGGGTGCTTCGCCGCTGACCTCGATCAAGCACGCAGGCTCGCCGTGGGAAATCGGCCTTGCCGAAACCCACCAGACCCTGGTGGCCAACCAATTGCGCGGCCGCATTGCGGTCCAGGTCGACGGAGGTGTCCGCACCGGCCGTGACGTCGTGGTGGGTGCCCTTCTTGGCGCGGACGAATTTGGTTTTTCGACCGCGCCGCTGATTGCGGCCGGCTGCATCATGATGCGCAAGTGCCACCTCAACACCTGTCCGGTTGGCGTCGCAACGCAGGACCCGGTGCTGCGCAAGCGTTTTATCGGACAGCCAGAACATGTCATCAATTTCTTCTTCTTCGTCGCCGAAGAAGTGCGGGAATGGATGGCTAAGCTCGGGTACCGCAAATTCTCCGACATGATCGGACAGGTGCAACTCCTCGACCAGCGCCAGGTAATCGAACACTGGAAGGCGAAGGGTCTCGATTTCTCCAAACTGTTCTTCAAGCCGCAGGCGGGGCCAAAGGTCGCAATCCACAATTGCGAAGCGCAGGACCACAAAATCCACGACATATTGGACCGCCGCCTGATCGCCGACGCCGAGTCAGCGCTCGAGAACGGGACGCCGGTCATCATCACGACCCGTATCAAGAACACCGATCGAACGGCGGGCGCCATGCTCTCCGGCACGATTGCCAAACGTTACGGCCACGAGGGCCTTCCGCACGAAACCATTCACGTCAATCTGACCGGCACCGCAGGCCAGAGTTTCGGCGCCTGGCTTGCACGCGGCGTGACCTTCGAACTCGAAGGAGACGCCAACGACTATGTGGGCAAGGGCCTTTCCGGCGGCTGCATCATCATCAGGCCGACACAGGATGCCGGTATCGTGCCGGAAGAATCGATCATCGTGGGCAATACGGTGCTGTACGGCGCGATCGAGGGCGAATGCTATTTCCGCGGCATAGCGGGCGAGCGCTTTGCGGTCCGCAATTCAGGCGCCGTCGCGGTCATCGAAGGCGCCGGCGACCACTGCTGCGAATACATGACGGGCGGCATCGTGGTCGTGCTTGGCAAGACCGGCCGCAACTTTGCCGCCGGCATGTCGGGCGGCATCGCCTATGTGCTCGATGAAGATGGAAGCTTCGAGTCGCGTTGCAATCTCACCATGGTCGAGCTTGAGCCGATCCCGGAAGAAGAAGAGGTCTCGGCGCAAATCTACCATCACGCCCACGATCTTGAATCGCATGGCCGCGTCGACATTCTCAAGGACATCGCGCTGCCCGACATCGAGCGGCTGCAACTGCTCATTGGCCGGCACGCCAAGCTCACCGGCTCGCGGCGTGCCGAAGAAATCCTCGCGAACTGGAAGACCTACGGCCCCATGTTCCGCAAGGTGATGCCGATCGAATATCGCCGCGCGCTCGCCGAGATCGCAAAGGCGCAGACCATGCAGGCGGCGGAATAACGATGGGTAAGATCACCGGCTTTCTGGAATACGAACGTGAAGAGCGCGACTACGAACCGGTCGAAGCACGCGTCAAGCATTGGCGCGAGTTCGTCGTCCCGCTGTCTGAGGAGGAAAACCGCAAGCAGGCTGCGCGCTGCATGGACTGCGGCGTTCCGTATTGCCACGGCGCGATAGCGCCTTCCGGCGCAGCGACGGGCTGTCCGGTCAACAACCAGATCCCTGATTGGAACGACCTGGTCTATCGCGGCAATTGGCAGGAGGCTGCGCGCAATCTCCATACGACCAATAATTTCCCCGAGGTGACAGGGCGCGTCTGCCCGGCGCCGTGCGAAGCATCCTGCACACTCAACATCGATGACAATCCGGTCGCCATCAAGACGATCGAATGCGCCATCGCGGACCGCGCCATCGCGGAAGACTGGATCCAACCGGAACCGCCATCGACAATATCCGGCAAGCGCGTGGCCATCGTGGGCTCCGGCCCGGCCGGCCTTGCCTGTGCGCAGCAATTGGCGCGCGCCGGCCATGACGTGCATGTATTCGAGAAGCATGCCAAGGCCGGCGGCCTGATGCGCTATGGCATTCCCGACTTCAAGATGGAAAAGCATTACATCGATCGGCGCGTTACGCAGATGAGCCACGAGGGCGTGGCGTTCCACTACGGCGCCCATGTCGGCGTCAATGTTGCGGTCGAAAAGCTCGCCGCCGACTACGACGCCCTGGTGCTTGCGGGCGGCGCGGAAAAAGCGCGAGATTTACCCATTCCGGGCCGCGATCTCAAAGGTGTCCACTTCGCCATGGATTTCCTGCCGCAGCAGAACCGGCGCGTCAGCGGCGAGCCGGTCGGCGACGTGGAGCCGATCCTGGCAGGCGGCAAGCATGTGGTGGTGATCGGCGGCGGCGATACCGGATCGGACTGCATCGGCACATCGTTCCGCCAGGGCGCCCTCTCGGTCACCAATTTCGAAATCATGCCGCAACCGCCGGAGAAAGAGAACAAGCTTTTAAGCTGGCCCTATTGGCCGTTGAAGCTGCGGACTTCTTCAAGCCACGAAGAAGGCGTCGAGCGCGATTTCGCGGTCGGCACGGTAAGCTTTTCAGGCGAAAACGGAGCGGTCAAGGTGCTGCGTTGCGCCCGCGTCGACAACAAATTTCAGCCGGTTGCCGGAACCGAATTCGACGTCAAGGCAGATCTCGTGCTGCTCGCCATGGGCTTCGTGCACCCGGTGCAGGACGACATGATCAAGACCCTCGCCCTCGATCTCGATCCGCGCGGCAATGTAAAAGCCGATACGCTCGCCTACCGCAGTTCCAATCCGAAAGTATTCGCTTGCGGCGACATGCGCCGCGGCCAATCGCTCGTGGTCTGGGCGATCAACGAAGGCCGGCAGGCGGCGCACTCGGTCGACAAGTTTTTGATGGGGTCAACCGCGCTGCCGCGGTAGCGGCGGTTTATTTCGTAGGGGCGGGTCTTGTGCCCGCCCGCCTCTCCGAGGATGCAGACCGCCAGGCGGGCACCGCGGCGCAAGCCGCCGAAGACCCGCCCCTGTACCATTGCGGCCACCCGGATATGGCCGAACGGCGACAACTCGCCTGCTCTATCAGTCATCCAGGTTTTCTCGCATGAAGACACATGATCTCCCGCCCCTTCGCGGCGAGCCATCCGGTCAAGTTTGGCTTCGTTTTGGCCAAAATAGTCGGCTTCGTTTTGTCTCTCTTCTCGTCGTGAGTTCGGATGCCAACAAATTACAACTTTTTATAATATAACAGATCACGGCTCACCGTTCATTGGACCTGACAAGGCAGGCACCGAAACCTCAAGATTGATGACAGCAACAAAATAGCGCCCAACCGTTCAGGGCTGCGCGCGCAATTCGACCTTACCATTTCGCCAATAGCCGATTTGCGAGAACAAGTCAAACAAATCGTGAACAGCCAGATGCCAAGCCACGATGGTGCAGCGCTTCAGAAGGAGGTTGTTCCAGGAACCGCCGCGCAAAACGCGGTAAGACGGGGCCGTTCAGGCTCCGGGGCGCAACTGGCTGCGAGACCCGGAGACGAAGGACATACACTTCTTCAACGCGACGGATGCGCCGATTCTGGTTGGCTGTGCAAGTCCTTTCGGGTGAACGCGCACCGAAAAAAATTCGGCCCGCCTTCGGCGGGAGTCTACAATCGTGACCTCCACATGAGACCGTGTTCCAGAGGCAAAGATGTAAAGAGATAGGAGGTTAGAGCGTTCTGGCAATCCGGAAGCCGAAATAGCTGTTCCGAATGCCGGGACGGACCCCGCTGCGACAAGCCGAGCGGAGGTCCCGCGGATCGTCGTCCCAGGAACCCCCGCGCAGGACGCGGGAAGACGTATCGCCCCCTGGCCAAACCGAGCCATCCGCCGGAGCGCCCTTGTAGCTGGAGTGCCAACTATCTTCGCGCCATTCCCACACATTGCCGTACATATCGCGCAGCCCCCACGGATTGGGCGGAAACGTTGTCACTGAGGTAGTGCCATTTGAACTCAGGCCGAAATTTGCGTGCGCATCCGAGATATTCTTTCCGGAGCTATACGCCGTCGTCGCCCCGGCGCGACAGCAATATTCCCATTCCGCCTCGGACAGCAGCCGATAGGCCCTGCCACCGGATCGTTCCCTTAGCCACGCCACATAGGCCTGCGCATCATGCCAGTTCACGCACACCACCGGATGATCGTCGTCTTGCTTGAAACCAGGATCGCGCCAGGATTTGCTCGGGTCTTCACCCCAATTCCCATCATTTTTTCGAACAAACGCACCCGACTCAATTTTATATTTCGATGCCGTGATGAAATCAGCGAATTCGCCACGAGCGATTGGAGCGATGCTGACCGCGAAGGAGCTCTTGATCGTAATGACATGCTGGGGCCGCTCCTCGGCCTGTCCTTTAGGTGAACCCATATACATAAAACAGAATGATCAGGTGCGGGCGTTTTGATTGCTTTCAAGACGCAGCAACTCGCGTTCGACGTTTGCAAAGGACGCGCCCGCACCGGGTTTCTTCGTTTGCCGTTTTCATGTCGCCGCAAGCTCCGGACTGGGAGCGAGCACGATCCTCGCCGCGCATGCGGCCGGGCGAGCAATGCAAACGGGCTTACGCGTGTCTCAAGCGCTATGGCCGGCACTTACAAATAGTGCGTGGAGAGCCGGGCGGGCACAAGACCCGCCCCTACGAATTCCCATCGCGCGGATCGCTTGGATCGCCAAGCAGCCACGAGGCCGCGACTGTGAGATTCCGAATGACCGGAAACCGCGCTAGATTGGGAGCCGCCGCGCCTCGATTTCGGCCATCGTGCGCTCGATGAAGTTTGGCGCGCATCCTCCAAGAGCTTGCTCGAAACGCTTGCGTGCGGAGGCAATGTCGCCCTTCAGCAGATGCCATTCGCCGATATAGAAATTAGCCTCGCACTTTTGATCGTCGCCAATGGCCGCCGCATCCAACTCCTCGACCGATAATTGGCCGAGATAAAACGAGACGACCGGGTAAGGCCAGACCTTGGCCTTGATCTCCTTCGCGCGGCCTGCGAACCCGGACGTGGCCTGCGCAGTATCGCCACGCGCCTCCAGCATGTAGATCCAGATCGGCAGGTAGGCCTCATGGATACCGAGATCCCCCCTGTTGCCCCGCCAAGCCTGCGCCCAATCCGTGGCAGCCGCTGTATAGTTTCCGTTCGTAAATGCGAACCGTCCGCGTTGGTTCAACGCCCGGACCTCGACCGGATCGAGTGCGATCGCCTTATCCAGATCGGCGCTTGCTTGCGTTGCATCGCGATGTTCGTAGTAACTTGCGCGCAGGGCATAGAACGTCCCAACGTCCGGGAATGCGTTCACTGCGCGGTCGAGCGTTTCGGCAGCCTTGGCCTCTTGGCCTGCGAAGATGTAAGTCTTCGCGAGTTCTTTGTAACTGTTGGCCCTCAGGCGGTTCTTGGTCGCCCTGGTGATGGCGCCGTTTTCAATGAACGCGATTTTGTTATCTGTATCCGGAGTAAGAGTGATCGCCGCTTCGAAGTCGGCTTCCGCCTCGTCGAACCGGTTGAGCGCGCGTTTCATCTCGCCGCGGTGGTAGAAGCTTTCGGCCGACTTCGGATTTAAGGAGATGGCGCGGTCCATCGTTGTGATCGCACCCTCGGTCTCGCCCTTCTCGCGATACGCGATGGCAAGCTCGTGGAACGGCATGTAATCACGCGGCGTGAGCGCGGCTGACGCCTCGAGATCAGCGATCGCGTGATCGAGGTCATTCAGGGCAAAATACGCATTCGAACGCTTGAGGTAGGCGAGCGCCCGGTGCTGCGTTGACAATTCTTTCCGGGCGAGCAATTCCGTGCAGCCGGCGACCCGCGTTGGAATGTCCATCGTGTCGCACGCCCGCATGCTCTGCTGCAACGACCCGTCCGGGATGAATGCGTGCATCTTGAACGCAAGAAGGATCGTGGCGGCAACAAAGGCAAACACGCCCGTCAAGACAAACCTGGACATTCGGAACTCTCATACGCTCGTAGGCTCGTAGGCTATTCTTGACTAGCGCATTGGAAGATAATGGAGATTTAAGCGGAATGTTCAAATCCGTCGTGATCGTGGTGCCAACGGGAGATGAAGCACGGCTTCGGTCTCGCCATGCGTAGGATGGGTAGAGCGAAAAAAAGCGCGCCTTCAGCGCGCTTTTTTTTGCGAAACCCATCATTCCATCCGGCAGCAAGACCGCCGATGGGTTTCGCCACGAAAACGCGTCTGATGACGCGTTTTCGTGGCTCTACCCAGACTACGGCATCACGCTCTAATTCCGGAAGTAATTCGGCTGCGGGATCGATCCCTGTGGCCGCAGCGCACCCTGTTGGCGCGGTGGCTCGGCCGCCGGCGTACGTACCGGCGCGCGCCGCTGTGCGGGAGCCTGGTGCGGCACATTTGTCGTAGCAGCATTGGACTGAGCCGCATTTGACTGTGCGGTGTTCGGCTGCGCCGCCGACGGAGTGGCAGTGGCCTGTTGGGTTGTGGCGGCACGCGGCGTCGCCGTGGCACGCGATGTCTCGGCAGCGCGCGGCGCCTCGGCGGCGCGAGCCGCCGATGCTCTCGCTGTGTTTGGTTGCGCTGGCGCCGCAGGCGCGGATGCAGTCACGGGCTCGGTCGCGGGTTCCGGGGTGCCGCCGCCGCGCGGCCAGCGAAAATCGTCGGCTCGCCCGCTGGGCGCTGGGATCGGCTCACCGCGCATCAATACGCGAACCGCCACGGGATCGGGGGTCGTCACGGGGCGCGACGGCCGCACGGCGCCCAGAAGTTCATCGCCCCCACCGGCCGAGACAGTCAGCGGCACCACCGGCCCGGCGAGCGGGCGCGTTGCACCACCTGGCGCGGCACCACCGCGGGCACCGGGCGTCGCCGCCGGCTCGGCAGCCGGCAGGGAAACCATCGGAGCAGCCCGGTTGCCGAGCGTGCGCAGGATTTCGCGTTCGACATAGTGCGCAAGTTTACGCGCGCCGGGTTTGGTGAAATAAATGCCGTCACCGGCGCGCAAGCGCCGGGTCTGACCTTCGAAATCCGGCCCCTGCGGGGTAAACCGCCCGGCGTCATCGACGAACCCGTCCCAGACATCAATGTAATTGATGCCGGCCCGCTCCGCCCGCTGACGATAAAGATCGTTGAGGTAGGTGGAGTCGGTCGACGCACGGACATTACGCTGGGAAGGCAGCCCCACCCAATAAACCGGCACGCCGGCGGCTTTCATCGCAGCGATCGTCGCGTCGATGCGGCGCACATAGGAAGCTTCCCATTTCTCCGTGCGGAATTCGAACGGCCCGAGGTTGTTCTGCGCGCCACGCGATTCGGCTGGCTCAGGCTCACCATTTTGGAGTTGGGCATTCTGTTGATCGGCGCTCTGCTGCGCCTGCAACTCCGGATCCGCGGCGAGCGCCGGGTCGGCAGGTTTTGTCGGTTGAACCGGTTGCCGCGGTGCGGGCGCCGCCGTGCGCTCGCGGATCTGCTGGCGATCGTTGACACCGATCATCATGACAAGGACTTTCGGCTTGTCCGCCGTGATCGCTTCCTTGACGGCCTGTGCCCATTCGATGTTGTCGCGGCGCTGGTCGTAACGAATGAGGCCGGAATAGGTACGGTGTTTGCGGACCACAGAAAATTCGGGCCGCTCAGCAAAAGCGTCTTCCAGGCCATAGGCCAGCCAATCCGCCATGGAGTCGCCGACCACGACGACCGTCGTGGCCGCGCCCGGATCGGGTCTTTTCTGTGGCTTCGGGGCGTTCGAGAAATCCAACTGAATTTCGCCGCCGCTGCGCTGCTCTTGCCGCGGCTGTTGCTGCTGCTGAGACCCGCCGAAGACGCCCTGGAAGGGGCTATATTGCTGCTGATATTGCTGAGAAGGGCGCGCCGGTTGGGGACGGGCAGGTTGTGATTGTGGCTGCGGAGCGCCCCACCCGCCCCAGAACTGAGCGTTCGCGGGAACGAGGAGAGCCAAAGACACACAAGCCACGCCCGCGATCCTGGCGACCGATGAGAATGCGCCAAAAAGACGCTGGCGTGAAAATTCCCGAGAACGCATCCGACCCTGTCGATTCATATTGCCCTAATACACTACCGCGCCACGAACTTGAACATGACAAAATGGCTGCGTCACGGCCCCTCCCCAAAAATCGGTCGCAGCGCAACATATAACATTAAAAATGTCAGTTTGAAGATATTCTCGCCATCGCCCACCGGCGGTTGCCCTTTACCGGGCCCGCAGCCATTCCAGCATCGTGGCAGACGCAAAACCGTCCGGAACAGCCCCCGCGGCGCCCTGAAAGGCACGCAATGCGGTGCGGCTTTTTGGCCCGAGCCGCCCATCGGGTTCGCCGACGTCGTACCCATGACGGGCCAGCAACTGTTGCAGTTCCAGACGCTCAGTGCGGGTCAGCACCCGTTCATGCCGCGGCCAGGGCTGCACAAGGGGCTCCCCGCCGCGCAGGCGGTCGGCCAGATGCCCGATAGCAAGTGCATAGGCTTCGGCCGGGTTGTATTTCATGATGGCGCGGAAATTCTGCAGCATCAGGAAGCCTGGCCCCTGCGCGCCCGCCGGTACCAGCAGAAAAGCGCGGTCGTCCGCGCGCAGCAAGGCTTTGCCGCCGACCCGGCGAATGCCGGCAGCTTCCCATTCGCGCATTGTCAGGTTGCGGGAACTGTCGGCGAGCAGGAAGTTGAACCCTTTCGGTATGACGATCTCGTACCCCCAGGACTGGCCGGTCACCCAACCATCTTTCTTGAGGTTGTTTGCCGTCGAAGCCACAAGATCGGGAATTGAGCCCACGACATCCCGCCGCCCATCGCCGTCGAAATCGACCGCGAAGCGTTTGAACGACGTCGGCATGAATTGGGTCGGCCCGAAAGCACCCGCCCAGGAGCCCACGAGTTGCTCCGACCGCAAATCGCCCCGCGCCAGGATTTCGATCGCCGAGAGAAATTCCTCGCGAAAGAAATCCTGCCGCCGCCCGATACAGGCGAGCGTCGCCGTCGAGCGGACCACCGATCGATCTCCGGCCGCGGTCCCGTAGTTGGATTCGACGCCCCAAATGGCGGTGATGATATGCCGGTCGACCCCATAGGCCTTTTCGACCGCATCGAAAGTCGGGCGATATTTGGCAAGCAAGGCGCGTCCATTCTCGATGCGCGCGTCATTGACCAGGACATCGAGGTAGTCCCAAAACGACTTTGTGAACTCGGGCTGCGAATCAAGCAGGTCCATTATTCGCAGGTCAGGTGTCAGCCCGGCAGTGTGCCGGTCGAAATCCGGCTGTGAGATGTTGCGCCGGGCCGCGAGCGGCCATAGCGATCCGATACAATCAGGAAAATTTGCCGCAGCTGCCCGGATTGCATCCGCCTGCATCTCGGGGTGCCCCGAAGCACCCGATTCACCACTCCAAGGTGGCGTGCCCGGCATGACCGGCGCCTGTGGCGCAGGCGCTGGTGGCCCTGGGGGCACCGATCCGGTGGACGGGTTGGAAGAAAACCAGGAGCGCAGGTCGAACAGCTGCGACCATGCCGCTGTGGTCGCAGCAGT
>Ga0099795_10000178_pt1 | contig 10529 bp, 8 predicted proteins | sample Rivendell_Oct201_11_FD_78513 | JGI IMG/M metagenome (GOLD analysis project Ga0099795, IMG submission 78513) | Vadose zone soil microbial communities from the Eel River Critical Zone Observatory, Northern California, USA -... | ecosystem: Host-associated > Plants > Roots > Rhizosphere > Soil ... | reverse complement strand
GGTCGAGATGTAGGGCGAAAGATCGAGGGCATCGACATCGAGCGTGCCCTGCAATGTCTGGCGCCCGTCACTTGCGAAAGTCAGCGCACCTTCGCCGGCATTGCCGTCGAGGTCGACGTGGACGCCGGTGAGTGAAATGCTTCCCCCAACGACACTCGCTTGCGCCTTGAGGGCAAAGCGATTGAATCCGTTTCCCGGCGACGCCCATTGTCCAACCCAACGCAACGTGTCACGAAACGAAGATGTGTCGGCGGCCAGCGAGCCTTCCATTCGAAGCGTGGGTCGATGGCTGATGTTGCCGTCAAACGCGAACTTCAACGGTGCCCCTGCGAGCCGCAGCTTAAGTCCGGAGCGCTCTCCCACGAGTGCTGATATGAAATCTGTGAGGCTCAGGGTGGCATCAACGGGCTCATCATGCCAGACGAAGCGTCCGGTTGCGGCAAATGTCCTTGAGATCGAAGGCCATGCAAGCGCGAATTCTACATTCGTCAGGCTCTCAACGATTTTTTTGGCCTCGTCGTGTAACAACACTATGCCGTCGGCAATTCGGATTTCCGAAAAAGTCGCTTCCCGGCCAGGGCTTGGCTGCAAGGCACGCGCCAGGGATTCGATATGTGATGTCCAGTTGGACGTGCCATTGCGGTCGAACGCGACAGTGATAGTCGGTTTTACCAATGCAACGTCGGCGATTTCGATGCGGCCGAGGAGAAATGGCAAGAACCGCAATCGCACGACAAGTTGTTCCGCTGTAAATGCCGGTGTGTCTGACCACTTGTCGCCAAAGCTCACATCGGAGAACGTAATGCTACCGGCCGGGAACAAAGATACGTCAACAGCGCCGTTCAAGATCGGATCGAGACCGGTTACGGCTAAAATCTGCCCCTTGACTTGGTCTCGAACCGTATCCGCTGGAACGACAAGCGAAATCGCAACTAGCACGCACAGTCCGGCCGCAGCGAATATTGCGGCAATAATGCCAAATCGTTTGATGCCGGTGACCAAGGGGCGTCTTTCCGGTGCTCAGGCCCAGGGCCTGTCAAGCAAAAGGGTGAGCATTCCTCACGTTAGGTCGCAGAACGCAGAACTCTGTGACGGTTTCGTGGCCGGTCGTGGCAACTCAAGGCCAGTGAAGCGGCTTTTGCACTCAATCAGCATACTTTCGCGGTGGCCAATCACGCGGCTGCCAGAAAATGTGCTTCTGTCTTGCTCTTGATCTCATCGAGGGTCACGCCGGGCGCCAATTCGATAAGCTTCATGGCACTGGTCCCCTTTTTGTCGATTGTAAAGACACCGAGGTCTGTAATAACCATATCGACGACGCCTGCGCCGGTAAGGGGCAATGTGCAGCGCCGAAGAAGCTTTGGGTCATTCTTGGCCGAATGCTCCATAACGACAACGACTTTTTTGACGCCAGCCACAAGATCCATGGCGCCGCCCATTCCTTTGACCATCTTGCCCGGGATCATCCAGTTGGCGAGATCGCCATTCTCCGCAACTTGCATGGCGCCGAGAATTGAAAGATCGATATGCCCCCCTCGGATCATGGCAAAGGAATCGGCAGATGAAAAAAAGCTGGTAGTGGGCAGTTCGGTGACGGTTTGTTTGCCCGCATTGATGAGGTCTGGATCTTCCTCCCCCTCGAAGGGAAATGGACCGAATCCAAGCATGCCATTCTCACTCTGCAGCTGCACGCTCATGCCTTCCGGAATAAAGTTCGAGACCAATGTAGGGATGCCAATTCCAAGATTGACATAGAATCCATCGCGTAGCTCTTTCGCGGCGCGTTCTGCCATCTGCTCGCGGGTCCAGGGCATTGAGGCCTCCTTTAAGTCCGCTTGCGCACGGTGCGCTGCTCGATCTTCTTTTCGGCATTGGGCACGTGGATAATGCGTTGCACGTATACGCCCGGCGTAATGATGTGATCGGGATCGAGCTGACCCGGCTCGACCAATTGTTCGACCTCAGCCACGGTTATCTTTCCGGCGGTCGCCATCATGGGATTGAAATTGCGCGCGGTCTTTCGATAAATGAGATTGCCTTCAGTGTCGGCCTTCCAGGCATGTACGATCGAGAGGTCGGCAACTATACCACGCTCCATAATGTATTTTTCGCCATCGAATTCGCGCACGTCCTTGCCTTCGCCAATCATCGTTCCATATCCGGTCTTGGTGAAGAAGGCCGGAATGCCGGCGCCGCCCGCACGGATACGTTCAGCCAATGTGCCCTGGGGGTTGAATTCGATTTCCAGGATCCCCGCCAAATACTGTTCGGCGAACAATTTGTTTTCGCCCACATAGGACGAAATCATCTTCTTGATCTGCCGGGTCTCGAGCAGCAGGCCAAGACCTGCACCGTCGATACCTGCATTGTTGGAAACGACGGTGAGGTTTTTCACTCCTGATTGACGGATTTCACGGATCAGGGTCTCGGGGATGCCGCAGAGCCCGAAGCCGCCCGCCATGATCGTTATGCCGTCGCGCAAGAGGTCGGAAAGCGCCGATTTCGCGTCGGGATAAACCTTTTTCACCATGCCCCTCCGGCGCTCGCTGACTGCGAGATCTAGATGTTTCCGGCCTCGGTTTGCCGGTTGGTAAGGCGTTGTCTAGAGCATTTTCAACATCAGTGGAATCGGGATGCCTGCCTGAAATTGCGGCATGCGATGAGCCATAATAAGTTGGAACTAGTCCAGGCGAAAACCCTTATTCCGCACGAACGCACCAAAATCGGTGCGTGTTGGTGCTGCGTATTGCCGCGCTTTGTCTTCCGACCAGCCGTAAAATGGCGCCTGCCCCCAACGCGCCGGGTGGCGTTGCGTTTGGTACGGTCTTATCATCGCGCGCCGGCGGTCGTAGTCGTCAATCTCGGCGGCGACGTCGCGGTCGCCATACCGGTCCCGGTGGACAGTGGTCTTGAGGGACAGGCGTGGCGTGATACTGCCGGGCTGGGCGGGCCAGCCGACGCAAAGGCCCGCCACCGGGACGGCCCTGTTTGGCAGACTCAACAGTCCACTTACCACGGCCGGGTGGTCCCGGATCGCGCTGATGGGACAACACCCAAGTCCGACCGTCGTGGCGGCCCGAATGAATGTCGCCAGCACGATTGCGCAGTCTACCGCGGCGTTGAAGAACGCATCCAAGTGATCATTGGGAAAAGGCTTGCCACGTTTTTTGGCAGTCAATGGCAACCGTTCGCCATTCGCGACGAATACCAGGAAGGCCGGTGCCACCTCGATCCATGGCATTTCCGGGATCGTGGCGACAATGCCTTTTCGTATGGTCTTGTCGTTGACGATGACGATATCGGCCTGCTGCAGGTCGCTTTTGGAGGGAGCCGAGAGGGCGCAAGCGCACAACAGGCGCAGGAGATCGGGCTCGATGTCGCGGGACGCGTAGCGCCGGTGCGAACGATATGCTGCGATCTTTTCGAGTTCGGTAAGGCCTTCCGTGTCCGGATCGACGGATATGTGTTCGCCGAACCGCTCCAGCAGCGCCTTCTCTATCGATTTTGCAGTGATGTCGTCCGACATAGGGGGCTCATTGCATGCGTTGAGGTGACGCGCCGACAAGGATCACGGCTTCTTGCCCTTGCGCGGTTTTGTTTTCGACTCGACGACGTTTCGTATCTCGGTGTTCATGCTGACATCCTTGCGCCTGCGCTTTTTAAGGAGTTCGCCGATTTCGAAATAATTTCCTTCGGTCGCGCGCTTGGCAGCCTGATCCATTTCATCGGGCCATTCTCCAAGCGAATGGCCGAACCACGGGGCTTCGGGCTTGAGCTTCGGCAGTCCGAGTTCCTCCCAGATGACCTTGGCGCGTTCCATGAATTCGCGTTTCGGGAGGGAAATCGGCGGGAAATTCTCCTTGAGGGTCGCATCGATGAGCACCGAGCCGTCTTCCCCGCCATTGCGTTTGCTGCGTGGACCATGGCCTTGGTCGCGATGCGGCAGGATGTGGAAGTCGAGATTGGGATTGGCCCGATAGGACATGGCCCAAAGGATGGCGTCGGCATTTTCCGGATCGATGTCTTCGTTGACCGCAATCACATACTTTCCTGCGGCACGGTGCAGGATCGCCGCCCCATAGAGCGCCCGCCAGATCTCCGTCGTGGGCATGTCGCGTTCCATGACCAGGAGCAGCACTTTGCGCATATTGGTGAGCGGTTCGTGCATCGAGACGCGTTTGACGCCCTTTATGCCCAGCGTGTTCTGCAGGAAGTTGAGGAAGAGCGGCTCCATCCCGATACGCTTGATCAGGCTCGATTCACTTGGCGTGACCTGCGAGATGATGGAGGTCAGGATGGCGTCGCGCCGCCGCGTGATGCAGGTGACATCCATAAAGGCGTTGAACTCCTGCAGATTGACGTGACCATGCGACTCGCCAAAGGGAGCTTCGGGTTCGAGATATTCGGTGTCGATGAACCCTTCGATGACGATTTCTGCCTCAGCCGGAATGAGGAGGTCGACGGTCTTGGCCTTGACGACATTGATGGGGGTTCCGACCAGCGCGCCCGCCACGTCCAACTCATCCAGCCGTTCCGGGATTTTTTGCACTGAGGCGAAGGTAATGCAGGGCGGTGCGCCGAGCACGACCGCACAGGCGAGTTTCTTGAAGCCGCGCGCGCGCAGCTTTTCCCAGTGATTGTAGATGCCGGGACGCAGTTCAAGCGATGGATTCATGCCAAGGCGTCGTCGCGCCTTCACCTGTCCACGGTAGTTGCCCATGTTTTGGACCCCCGTATCGGGGTCCTTGGTGATGTACTGCGAAAGGGTCGCGTAAGGGCTGATGTCCCAGCCCGGCGTGGAGATTGGCAGAGGGATTCCATCAAGCCCATTTCCCGGTTTGTCGAGGGCTTTGCCGGAGATCACGATTTCGTGGCACGGGGCATTTTCCACAATGCGCGGCGCAATCGGGTTCTGGATGGCACGAACCCATCGATCGTCCATTTCCTCGAACGGGCAACCGAGGCCAAACCGGTAGATTTCCCGGTTCGCGGCAAGCCCACCAACGAGTACGGGGATGTCGTATTTGCGGCCCTTGCTGTCGATCACATTGGTGAACAGAAAGGCCTTGCGGTCCTTCTCCGCGATGCCGCCACGGAACTGCCACCGCACCAGCGGATGCATCTCCGTATCCTTGTTGATCGCCCGGTCGACCCGGATCAACTGGCCGGCTTCTTCGAGAGTGCGGATGTGGTCGTGCAGATCCGGATAGGAGCGCTCCAAGGGACGCTTCGAGCCAGGGGCGGGCCGCCGTTTAGGTTTGGCAATGCCATCCATGAGCGATCCCTATAGGCACAAAAACGCCGAGCCGATACCGGCTCGGCATTTGCTGGTACGGCTGGCTTAGCCTACGACGAGAGCAGCGTGTTGGCTTTCGCCTTCGCTGAGGCCGCGCGCCTTCATCCAGTCATAAGCGCGGGTGAACAGTGTCGTGTCGTAGTAATCGACATGCTTGTAGTGCACGAAGGCCCGCAGCAGTTCATTCGGCTTGAGGGCGCCCTTGGCATGAGCGGCGATGTGGTGGGCATATTTGTAGAAATCGGCGTTGATGAGATCGACGGCCTTGTTCTCGGCGTCGTAGTAAGCCTTGCGCTGCTCGGGAGTGAGGGTCGGGGCGATCACCTCGCCGCCCCGATAGAATGACGCTGCTACGATGTGGGCGCCTTCCTTGAGGCCGAGGCTGATGAACGGTTCCATGATCGCGATGGCGCGGGCAGTTCGGTTTTTCAGCGCCGCATAGCGCATCTGCGGCAGGCCGCCGTTCTCGATCTTGACGTGGTCGGCGCCAACGGCGCTCTCAAGCATTTGAATTGTCGTATAGTGGGAGCCGGTGAGTTCCTGGACCACGACAGGCACGTCCGCCATGTCGCGCGGCACCTGCAGGGCATCATCAAACGTAATGATGGCCTGCGCCGCCACGGAAGCGCGTAGCGCCGCTATATTGCCGCCACGCTTGCCGCGCTCGAGCCGGTCGATGCTGGCCCATTCGCAGACATTGTAGCTGTCGGCGGAGCCACAATCGAATTGCTGTTCCTTGAGGCGGGACATGAAGGGCGTGAGCGCGTTGTCCCTTTCGCGGTCCGCATAGGTCGCAGAGAAGCTGACATCGAGACCCGCCTGCGCAAAGAGCCCCTCTTCGATGCCGACAATGACCGGAAGATCGAAGACCGGGTTGTTGGGCGCGATCTTGACTGTGGTCAGGGCTTCATTGGTGGCCATCGAGCGGTCTCCTTATTCGGTTTATCCGGTGTTCCGATATGCGGAACGGCGTTCTGAAATTGAAACCAGGAGGGGATTAAACATCTGGGCAGGGATCATTGTAAAGCGCATTTTATCGCATTGGGCCTTAATCGATAGAAAAGTTTTGGAGGCATTTTCTTGGCGTCCAACCAGCGCTGCGGACTATTTCACGGGCGATTGCGCATCATCGATCCAAGGGTTGCGCGGCGTGTGATGTACATGATCGGGACGATACCGACGGCTACGATGATCAGGGCGGCCAGGGAGCCTTCTTCGAAGTTTCCACGTGTCGCAAATTGATAGATGTAGGTTGCAAGCGTTTCCGTATTGAGGGGACGCAACAGGAGCGTTGCGGGCAGTTCCTTGAGACAATCGACAAAAATCAGGAGGCTCGCCCCCCAGATGGCGGGGCGTGCAAGCGGGAGATGAATTGTCCGCGCAAGTGCATTTGGCCCCGCGCCCAACATGCGAGCAACATCGTCGAACTCGATTGCAATGCGCGCAAAGCCCGCCTGGGCAAAACCTATTGCAATGGCGAGAAAACGAATCACATAGGCGACGATGACGGCCGCCATGGAGCCTGCCAGCAACAGGCCGGTGCCGGGGCCGCCCACCAGGCGCGCCAATGCGTTGATGCCTTCGTCGACCCATACGAGCGGCGACATCAGCCCAAGCGCCAGCACCGTGCCGGGTATGGCATAGCCTATACTCCCGACATTGACGCATGCCGCAATCGCCTGTTTTCGCAGATAGCGCTGTGCAGCGACGGCTGAAAACCCGATCAGCAATACAATTGCCGTCGCGACGACTGCCAGGCCGGCAGTGGTCAAGGCGTGGCGGACGAGATCGGTATCAAAGCCGATAAGGAGCCCGCGTACGATTACCTCGCGGACCAGAAAGCCGATCGGTATCAGGAAACCCAGCAGGACGGGGACCAAACACGCGAGCGTTGCGACAAAGCCCATCGCCCCTCGCAGGGAAATGCGCGAACTCAAGCGCGCGCCCTGGTGGGTGAGCGCCACAAATGCCCGCCGTCGCCGGCCATAGCGCTCAAGGGCGATCAGGAGGGCTACGATGAGCAGCATGAAACAGGCCAATTGTGCGGCACCCTCCAGGCTCCCGCGATTGAGCCAGGTTGCGAAGATCGAAAGCGTCAGCGTCGGCACGCCGAGATATTCGCTGGCCCCGATATCGTTGAGGGTTTCAAGAAGGACCAAAGCGAGGCCAACCGCAATCGCGGGTCGCGCCAGGGGCAGAGTAATTTCGTATGCCAGCCGCCACGGCGAGGCGCCGAGCACGCGGGCGGCTTCTGCCAGTTGCGCGGCTTGGGTCTGAAACATCGCGCGTGCCGCAAGATAAACGTAAGGATAAAGCACAAAGCTGACGACAAAGATCGCGCCGCCGAGCGAGCGGACGTTTGGAAACCAATAGTCGGCGGCCGATCGCCAGCCGACGATGGCGCGCAACGCCGATTGCACAGGCCCGAATGCGTCGAGGAGGTCTACGTAAACATAGGCGACGATGTAGGTGGGAAAGGAGAGGGGGAGGGGCAGCAGCCAGGTCAGGATTCTTCGGCCGGGAAATTCGAAGGTGGAAACCGCCCAGGCGGTACCAACCCCGATTACGGTCGTCGCCGCGGCGACACCCGCGAGCAGCATGACGGTGTGCAACATAGCGACAGGCAAGACGTAACGTGCGAGGTGACTCCATAGATCGCCGGTGTTCGCAATTGCAATAACGATCAGGCTTACAATTGGAGTGATCGCCAGCACGGCGGCGAGCACCGCAATTGCGCCCGTAGCGCCCGTCAAAACCCATTGATTTGATGAAGTTCGGGTCGGCCATCGTTCCAAGGATGACCGACCTGCAGTTTCGTTGACAGTCATGAAACGCCCGGCAGGTCCAAAACCAACGTCTACACTATCATGCCGCGGTGCTTCGGGGGACACGTCAATTGTCGAAGCCTACCTTGTCAACCAGATTGGCGGCAGCGGCCTTGTTGCTCGCGATTGCGGAAAGCGCGAGCGGATCGGGCTTGAGCGTGCCGTATGAGGCGATGGTCGGATTGATCGCAATTCCGGCTCGCACCGGATACTCGAAGTTGGCATCGGCGTGCATCTGTTGCGCGGTTTCGCCCACGAGCCATTCCATGAGTTTGATGGCATTGGACTTGTTTGGCGCATAGCGGGCGAGCACTGCGGCGGCAATGTTCATGTGCGTGCCGCCATCTTTGAAGGTGGACAAGATCACCTTGGTGGCTTCGGCCCAAGGTTTGCGATTGGCCTCCTTGTTGAGCATGAGGGCCCAATAATACGTGTTGCCGATGCCGAGGTCGCATTTCCCCGCCAATATGTCACGGGCGGTTTCGCGATCGCCGCCCGACGGCCTTTGTGCCAGGTTGGCTTTTAGGCCTTTGAGCCATTGCTCGGCCTTGGCCTCGCCATGGTGAGCTATAAACGCAGCGAACAAGGCGTTGTTGTAGATGTATTGACCCGATCGGGTGCAAATCTTGCCTTTCCATTTGGGATCGGCAAGTTCCTCATAAGTGATGGCGTTCTGGGGAACGCGCTCTTTCGAGGCGTAGATGACGCGTGAACGCAATGAGATGCCATACCAGTGCCCAGCCGGGTCGCGGTATTGTGGCTGTATGGTCTTGTCGAGGACATCCGATTTGACCTGCTGTGTGATTCCCAAACGAACCGCATCTTGAACCCTCCCAATGTCGACAGTCAGGAGGACATCGGCCGGGCTGTTTGCGCCTTCGGTCTTGATGCGTTGTTCCAGGCCTGAGCCGGCCGAAATCACGTTGACTTTGATACCCGTTTCCTTCGTGAAGACGTCGAATATAGGCTGGATCAATCCGCGTTCGCGATAGGTGTAGACATTCACGTTGCCGCCGGTTTGGGCAAAGACTGGTGCCACAGTCGCGACGATGGCAGCTCCAGCCAAGGCGAGCTTCGCAAGGGGCCGTGCACAAATGGACATTCGAATTCTCCTCTTGATGCGAGCCCGCATTTCTCACACTAGTGTGCAGGCCGCACCCAGTGTGAGAAATGCGGGCTGGTTCTCAGGTAGTTGTGGAGGGGAAGCTCGTCAACGAGAATTATACTGAAAATTCAATAACTTATAATCATTCTAGTTTGCAAATGTCAGGGAGAATTCGAATGTGCGGCGCGACCCATTGAACCGCCGGGGTAATCATCCGTCGTCAACGGGTTCACGGAACCCAGATCGGCTGCCTGAAGTCTTGTTTTCAGCGGTGCAGGATACGTGGCGCGACGCGCAACGACGCAATTTCTGCGATCATCTTCTTCACGATCGCGCGACCAAAGCTCTGAAAATCCTCCGCCACCATCACAAAGGAGCCCGGCCCGCCCATCACGTTGTCCCGGTAATATTGCTCCAGTCCGCCCGGTGGGTTGGTGTGCTCGGCATTCCAGGGGACCTGATTTTCGCTCAGGATCACAAGACCATTGATCGTGATGTCCTTTGCCAGAGCATCGTCGCGGGCCGCACGCACGTCGCGGCCCGCATTGTTGGTGCCATCGCCCGATACGTCGATGGTTTTGCGTGGAGCTTCGAATGGCGCGCGCGGAAATTGGGCCGCCGCAAAATCGATACCGCCACCGATCGCGGTGCGATCGGCAAATGAGCGGGGAGCTTCGACGACCAAGTCGGCGAACTTGCGCGCACTGGCCTCTCCGTCGATGGCTATCCAATCAATCACGAGCTTTTGCGCTCCGAATCCCGACCATTCGACGAAACAAATCGCGATCTTTCCGATCGGGCCTGACTTTATGGCGCCAAGCACTTGGGCGTTGGTAACGGCAGCCGCATAGCCGTCGCGCTGCAGGAGAAACTTCTGATGATCGATGCTGCGCGAGACGTCGGAAGCCAGAACCAGAAGAAGATCAACTGGCTCGGCCGCCGGCGCTAGTGTGACCCATGGGATCAACGCCAGGAGCGACAGTAAACCAGTCAAGGTACGCCGAATGAACCGCTGCATGGTTGCGTTCCCACTGTTGTCGCCGTTTCCTGCATGCGCGGCGAAAGTGAACTCCCAAGGCAAGATTAACCTAAATCGGTCTCGCTGTCCGCTCCACTAGCGCCCCTCCCGAAGTTCCATGAAAGCCTGGTCCACAGCGTGTGCGGCTGTGGCGAGGCGCGCTTGACGCTCTGCGATCCAGGAAGCGTCGGATCCGAGTTGGCGGCGCTGGGCCGCAAGCATGCGCGAAACCTCCGCGGGTTGCGGTCCTCCGAGGCCGAGACTCGAACGAACCATGTTTTCGGC
>Ga0099795_10000174_pt1 | contig 10631 bp, 10 predicted proteins | sample Rivendell_Oct201_11_FD_78513 | JGI IMG/M metagenome (GOLD analysis project Ga0099795, IMG submission 78513) | Vadose zone soil microbial communities from the Eel River Critical Zone Observatory, Northern California, USA -... | ecosystem: Host-associated > Plants > Roots > Rhizosphere > Soil ... | reverse complement strand
TTGCTCCAATTGACCAGTCGCGGTGCCGTGTACCAGATTGCCCTTGCACACTGTCAAGACGGGGATACAACACCACCACCGGCCACGATAGATGTATCTTGGTCATCCGCTGTACATCGATTAGCCGCTGCTTCTGGCATACAACGGCCAGACGTTGGTAAACTTGGAACTCGTGATATGCAAGAGGTCGATTTCCGCCAGGCTTACCAGCGTATGTCATTTTACACCTCACAGCACACACTCTCCCGCCGCTCAAAACGCTTCGCGTTCAGGGCTGTTTTTCCCGCTTGACGTCACAGAGGCTGTCTATCCCGTGGAGAGGGCCAACGCTGTCTACCATACACTGGATATGATGCCGTTGTTTTGGCAGGAAGCCAGTACCACCCACGAGCATTTGTTGACGACGTATGTATGAAAGTGATACATGCCCTTCATCCACTTACGTTCCACTAGATTTGACATCGCCTTTCGTTCCGGAGAAGAGCCCACACACGCATCGCGAGCTGACTTTTTAACGCAAAGCGCCTTGAGCTCGAGACGGGGCTTCCATGCGGTTTCACAAGGACGGGTTCCCCGTGAAACACTCATCAAGGGAGCTGCATGGCACTTCGACCTTGGTCCGGTGTTCCAAAGGTTCGTACCGGAAATTTCCGAGGACGTACCGTCAATGGTGGAGCAACTTCATCAGTATGACTTGGTTCTTGATGACTACCGTGCCGGGTCATCATTGCGAAGAGAGTCAGAAGCTCGTGAACAGCTGGCACTGGACTTGGCACTTTCGACGGACGTGTATTCTGCGCAGCCTTTCAAGGCAGAGACTGAAATGCCGGACGATGACAAATTTGAGACAATGTCCCGCGCGACGGAAGCCATGACCCTATCAGAGACAGTGCTACCCTCGGTCCATTTTGGCTACCTGAATCCTGTACTTGCGATGGACAAACCTAGCTTGTCCAGTACCGCAAACGCGACCACGGGACTGGCGTTACCTCCTGGGGTGCGCCTGCTCCTGGCGGAGTGGGACACTGGCACTGATCCTCACCAATATGTTTACCATGACCCATACGATGACCAGCAGCCGGTGGCCCCCAGCGTCATCCCTCGCAACGTTACTGTCGCCGAGAAACACGGAAATCGAGAGAGAATGCCGGCAATGCAGTCCCAGCCGATTGCGATGTTTCCTCCACCTGTCGTCGCGCATTCCCAAGTACCTCCAGCTACTAGTAGCTCGCAACCTGTGCAGGCGAGGATATCTGAGTGGGCGGGACCGGATGGTCACCTTGACTCATATCGGCCAATGGCAAGCACACAGGTTGTACCCGGGCCGTTCGGCGGACGGGTGACGACAGGAAGGAAGAATGCTACATCCGGAAAAAAGCGGCTGGGTGGATTCTGATTGGATAGAGGACGGAGATATGTGGATATACCCTGCGGCCTGATGAATCATCGAAGCTGGCGTGTTGGCTTCGCCGGAGTGCGATTCTAATCCAAGGGTTGTGCAGATCCTATTTCCTTTGGAATTTTTGTGTAGAAGAACAACTCTTAACTTGTATAGAACTTTCTCGGTCGACCGAACGCAGTACTGGGGTTTCTCGAAACGCACCACGACCCCGACCTTGGACCTGGGACCTAGCATGTGTCAAAACTCATTATGGTTTGGTAGGCCGGATCCACCTTTTGCGGCCCGGCACGCTATTTCCGACGGGAGAAGTGTGATTACTAATCAGCCGAACTAGGCTTGGTGCCAACGATCGATGCCATTCTCGGTGTTAAGAAATTATGACTAGGCACACGACGCGTCCACCCACACCCACGAGCATTAATTGTAAGAGGTTTGTCGGCGATAAGAGAAGATAGCTGACAGAGTGGGGCTGAACAGGTTGCAGGCGCGCCCGTATCGGGAATAACGGGTCAATGTGACTCGAGACGGCATCGGACGATGTTGATTTGATTTGGTAAAGCTGCCTTTGCGCCTTCAAGTTGCTGCTTTCGTTTCGTATATAATACTCCTGCCCTATTGGATCCATGTAAGTCACCACTCCCACACCGTACCTGCTTTTTTCTCTATGGCTGGTGACTATCGCTCATCGTCAGGCTCACCCAGTGCCGGCAGCGTAAACATCGAAAAGGCGGAGAATGCTTTCCATGACCTCTCGCGTCAGTTGACTCAAGGCACAATCGTCGATGATGCGGAAAAAGGTGGCGAAGGTGCCGACGCCCGTACTTTGGCTAAGAGTGGCACTGCGAAGGATCTCGAAAGGGGAGCGTCCGACGCGGAATCGCCCTTTGATCTTCGCGAATTCCTTACTTCGTCTAATGACGCGAACGAAAGCGCGGGTATAAAACACAAGCACGTCGGCGTCGTCTGGGAAGATTTTCACGTTGACGTCCTCGGCGGTTCTAATTTTAAGGTGAGTCTGAACGTCTTCCGTAACCATCACGTTCATTTATTCGTCGAATCGGGAAAATAGCTTTATGTGCGGACCTTTGGAGGTCAGTCAGATCAATTGACCCGTGATACGCGACTTTTACTTAAGTGATCCGGTTTACATTCAGACGAAGCTTGGCAGTTCTGGTTCTCTCCCTTCTTCAAGCTGCGTGATCTCATTTCCGGGTTTCTACCCTCCGAGGTGAAGAACGCCGCAACAATGACGATTCTTCACGGGTACGTCACATCTATACGTTTGGGAAACACGTTTTCTAACTTTGATGAAGGAGCTCCGGTCTTTTGGAGCCGGGGCAGATGTGCCTCGTTCTCGGAACACCAGGATCCGGTTGCACTACCTTCCTGAAGGCGATTGCAAACGAACGGAAAGACTACTACCACATTGGTGGAGATGTCCGGTATGCCGGTATTGATTCAAAGGAAATGGCCAAGACATATAAGGGTGAACTGGTGTACAATGCCGAAGGTGTGTCACCAGCGTGTTATTCGGGCCTCTTACTTCCACCAACACCCTCGGTTGCAGATGACATCCATATTCCTACCCTTACTGTTGGCCAGACACTCGACTTCGCACTCTCCACCAAGACACCAGGTTCCAAGGGACGCCTACCAGGGATCTCTCGCTCGGAGTTCAATGCTTCGGTCAAGAACATGTTGCTCACGATGTTAAATATTGGGCACACGGAAAGTACTCTAGTCGGCGACAGCTTTGTTCGTGGCGTTTCTGGTGGCGAACGCAAACGCGTTAGTATCGCAGAGATGATGACGACTCGCGCTCGTATACAATGCTGGGATAATTCGTCTCGTGGGCTGGATGCTTCGACCGCGCTCGACTTCGTGCGCTCCCTTAGAATTATGACCGATGTCCTTGGCCAGACGACTTTTGCCGCTCTGTAAGCACTGTGTTTGGGTCATCCTCACACGAGTTGACAATAGTTTCTAGGTACCAGGCTGGCGAGGGCATCTACGAACTATTCGACAAGGTCATGGTGTTAGATCAAGGGCGTACTGTGTACTTTGGGCCTCCCAACCAAGCACGGGCGTACTTCGAACAGCTGGGTTACAGACCGCTTCCTCGCCAGAGCACGGCCGACTACCTCACTGGGTGTACTGACCCGAATGAACGCCAGTTTGCCCCGGGAAGGTCAGAGAAGGATGTCCCTAGTACTCCGGAGGCTCTCGAGACTGCCTTCCGATCTTCGGACCTCGCTCATGACTTAGCTGATCAGCTTGAAAAGTACAAACTACGCATGGAGGCCGAAAGGACAGACCAGGAAGTATTCCGTGCCGCTGTTGCAGAGGATAAGAAAAAAGGTGTCTCCTTAAAGAGCCCTTACACCCTCGGCCTCAAGGACCAAGTCGTTGCGCTGACGCGCAGGCAGTTCCAAAAGCGGCTGCAGGATAAATTCCAAATATACACCAGTTATGGTTTCATGACTGTCAGCAACCTACGTTTTTTCTGACTTGATTGCGTGAAATATTAATAATTGACGTCGTAGACGCTCGCGTTCTTTATTGGTGGTATTTATTACAACCTCCCCCCTACGTCTGCGGGTGCGTTTACTCGTGGGAGTGTGCTGTTCGTTGCACTCCTGGTCTCATCCTTCGACTCCTTCGTTGAGGTATGTCGCCCGCTTTGTATTGGTGCATTCGCAAATAGCTCATGTTTCGTTAGATGCCTGCGCAAATGCTTGGACGCCCAATCATTGTGAAGCAGACGGGCTATGGCTTCTATCGCCCGGCTGCTGTCCAGATTGCCAACGCACTTGCCGACATACCTTTCTCAGCCTCGAGGATCCTTATCTACGACATCATAATCTATTTTATGACTCATCTTCATCGCTCACCTGGCCGATTTTTCGCGTTCCACCTCGTCAATTACACCGCTTTCCTGACAATGCAGGGTCTCTTCCGCACGATCGGCTTGTTCTGCAGCAACTTCCACACGGCGTTAAGGGTGGCCGTGGCCCTATTTCCAAACCTCGTATTGTACTCTGGATATATGATTCCGGTCGACCAAATAAAGCGATGGCTGTTTTGGATTGTAAGTCTGTTGCCTGCTGGGGGGCCGCCATTCCTAATCACGTCACACCAGTCCTACATAAATCCGGTCAGTTATGGATGGTCGGCGCTCATGGAAAACGAGTTCCAAGACCTCACGGTACGTGTCGTTTCTGTCTGTTAGCCCATTATTTGCCCTTCTGATCCATTGATACAGCTCACTTGCGATGGGACTTATATCGTCCCGCGCAATACCGGCAATGCCACAACATATCCGTATGTTGTCAATTCGTAATTTGATTCATTCCGAAGTCTTATTATTATTTAGCGTCGGACTAGGCCCAAATCAAGTATGCACACTGTTCGGTGCCAGTCCTGGAAGCACAGCGGTGCCAGGAAAAGACTACCTCAAGGCTGGCTACTCCCTGAATACAGCTGATCTTTGGCGCCGCCACTACCTCGTCCTTGTCGTATTCTTTGTCTTCTTTTGCTTTACACAGACAGCTGTCATTGAGATCTTTCCGGTAAGCATCGTCAAGCTTGTCTTCGGAATGTCGCTGATAATGTCTCTGTCTGGATAGCAACTTATTGGGGGCGGTGGCGCTACCTTCTATACGAAGGAGACACCTGAGATGAAGAAGCTTAATGCGGATTTGAAGGCGCGCAAGGCCCAGAAGGCGGAGGAGGAGCGTCAAGAGAAAATTCGTGCCATGGATGGAGTGAAGACGAAAAGAGAAGCGTACGTCCCACGATCGTCGAATTGCTCGATATTCACACGTGCCCCTACAGGAATTTATTCACTGACCGAAAAACCTTTACTTGGGAAAGAGTGAACTACCATGTTCCTGTTGCAGGAGGCTCCTTGCAGATCCTTAATAACGTACATGGCTATGTGAAGCCTGGAACTCTAACTGCCTTGATGGGAGCATCAGGCGCTGGTAAGACCACCTGTCTCGACGTTCTTGCTCAAAGGAAAAACATTGGCGTGGTATCTGGGAATGTTCTAATTGACGGCCGACCGCTCGACGCCAGTTTTGCTCGAGGAACAGCATATGGTCGGTATTTTTGGTCGTTGTCATGGCATTAGCATTGACATCATGCACAGCTGAGCAAATGGATGTCCACGAACAAAATACTACCGTCCGCGAAGCTCTTCGTTTCTCCGCCTACCTCCGTCAACCCTTCCATGTTCCCAAGGAGGAGAAGGATGCCTATGTCGAAGATGTAATCGAGCTTCTTGAGCTCCAGGATCTATCTGAAGCTATCGTCTGGGGCCTTGGCGTCGAAGCAAGAAAACGACTGACTATTGGCGTTGAGCTTGCAAGCAAACCCGAACTCCTTCTCTTCCTCGATGAGCCTACCTCTGGTCTAGATGCGCAGAGTGCATTTAATCTCGTCCGGTTTCTGCGGAAGTTGGCCGACAGTGGACAGGCCATATTGTGCACTATTCATCAACCCTCGTCATTACTTTTCGAAAGCTTTGATCGACTGTTGCTGCTCGGAAAGGGGGGGAACACGATATACTTTGGTGATATAGGCGACGACTCGCATGTAATGCGGGAATACTTTACACGGTACGGCGCACCGTGTCCACCAAACGTTAATCCTGCCGAGTATATGCTCGAGGCCATCGGAGCGGGCATTACCCCTAGGATTGGAGACCGTGATTGGAAGGACATTTGGCTTGAATCCCCTGAATTTTCTCGTACAAAGGAGGAGATTGAGGAGATTAAGCGGGAAGCTTTGTCTAGTAATCGTTCTTCAAACACTAAGCAATCAATGTGTGAGTCCTTTTGGCTTGGACTCGCCAGTCTCATTACTGAATTGCATTCAGACGCGACACCGCTCTTGTATCAGCTGAAGATAGTCGCGCAACGGAACGCACTTTCCTTGTGGCGATCGCCCGCCTATGTTTTCACACGACTCTTCTCGCACATACTCGTCTCCCTCTCTGCGTCGTTACCGTTCCTTCGGCTGGGGCGTAGCGTGAGGGACCTTCAATATCGCGTTTTCGGGATGTAAGTAAACTTCCCGTTCAGTGTCGGTCATTTCTGACCCGTTTCAGGTTCTGGGTTACCGTTTTTCCCGGTCTTATTCTGCCGCAGCTTGAGCCAATATTCATCATGAATCGGGTCGTGTTCATCCGAGAGGCTTCGAGTAGAATATACTCCCCGTACGTCTTCGCGATTGGACAACTTCTAGGAGAGATACCGTATTCCATCATCTGCGCCATTATCTACTGGGCACTAATGGTAAGTCTTGTAACGGGTTTTGGAGTCCGCCGCAAATGATGCGTTCCTTAGGCATACCCGATGCACCTCGGGCAGGGATCTTCTGGCACGAGCGGCACTGTATTCCACTTGGTGCTTATCTTGCTCACGGAGTTGTTCGCTGTAACCCTCGGTCAACTAGTCGCATCAATCTCGCCAAGTATCCAGATTGCTGCTCTCTTCACATCCCCAATCATGATCACTCTTAGTAACATGTGTGGAGTGACGATTCCGTACCCCACTATTGGCAAGTTCTGGCGATCTTGGTTGTACCAACTTGACCCCTACACTCGGATGCTTGGCGCGATGCTGTCGACAGAGCTCACGTGTGTTACTTCGAAATTCCGTGTTATCATTCATTCACTAACAATTATCCTTCAGTGGTCTGAAGATAACGTGTAAGCCCGACGAATTTATAAAATTCGATGCACCATCTGGCCAGACATGCGCGGCCTGGGCAAACACTTTTGTGAACGCTGTTGGTGGTTACCTTGACAATCCGAACGATTCTGCGGGCTGTAGGTACTGCCAGTATAAGGTCAGTGACTTTGGAACGGGACCTTGTACTCTCGCACTGAATCCATTGAAGGTCGGTGATGAGTTCTTCCTGCCATTAAACATCCGATACTCGCACCGCTGGCGGGACGTGGGAATTTTCTTCTGCTTCTTCGGTACGTTCCTTCAGTACTGGTGTTGGCGGTCAGGGTGCCTGACTTAGAACCCGTCTAGCGTTCAATTTCATCGCGACCATCGGTAAGTTACCCTTACACCTGTTCTACCACGACGTTGACCGGTTCCTTCAGTTGCTTCCCGCTATCTTCGCTTTGCCCGGCGGTAGATGATCGATCGACGCCTCATGTACGTAGTCTGACGCCCGACTCGGACGCCACGAAACAGTTTTGACTGTTCACGATACCTACTACCTCACGCACGCTCTTACGGACTAGCATGACCTGACCTATTCTCATTCGTATTACTCTAGAACTAGAAGTACTTTACAGACTTGATAATTATACATGATCTGATTTGCATGAACTGTGCGAAAAAGGCAAGTCGGTAACGCCGACCGGAGCCGGGATGTTCCCCATGATCAGGCGGTTGCAGGCGCCACGAGCACCCAGGATTTGCTTCGCTCTTCTTCCTTCACTGTCGTCTTGTCGTGTTGTTTCCACCATTCGCCCTGATCTGCCTCCACCTATCCAACCGTGCTGACGCACGAAACTGGACTCCCGGCCAGCCCAGTATAATTTCGATCTATGGATGGACAAAGGTCCGCCATCCACTTCATCTCGTTAAAGACGCGTTCAGTTGCCAACCTATGTGAACGCGCAGGCGGTCTATATTCAGTTCCATCTACATCAATGATGCCCTTCGACGTAAGGCAGACTCGTGACCGTCTGCTTTTGAAATCCTGGCTCACGTATACGGCTCTGCTCGCGCACAGGTAACAAAGCCGTCGTCTGCGCACTCTCGGCGAGTTACATCTCGACATTTGCAGGGTACCCGGTGCGTGTGGACCGAACCTTCACATTCTCGATTTTATTTTATTTTCTCATGGCCCTTTCTGTGACAGCTGGACTCCCTCAAGTCAAGGTTGCAAACGACGAAGACCCCCATTTCAGTCCCTCGCATCGCCCTGCTCGTTTACCGGGAGGAGGGAATCATCGGCTTTTATAGAGGGCTGTGGATTCCCCTCATAACCATTTCATTTGTCCGTACGTGCTCTATACATATTAGCGTTGAGTGCTCCGGACGAATTGCTCCCGGTCGTGCAATGTCAGGCGCCGCGTCATTCACTATTTACACACGTACGAAGGAGTTTTTCCGCGATCACCACCTGATTGACCACAGCAAGTTATTGGGGTGTGCTACAGTCGGTGGAATTGGGGGCGCGATGGCTGGTTCCCTGATATCTTTCGGGAGTGCACGTGTGTTTCTAACTGGTTTCTTCCTTTTGATTTTCTCACTCTGGGTACGGCGTCAGCTTTCGAACTCGTCAAGGTGTGTGGACACTGATGACACCGTATGCATCAAAATGCTGACGAATACTGGTCCTGTCCTGTCCTCATCTGGCAGGTTCGGCGGCAGCTGGAATACACGATCGCGGAGAAGAAGGGGGTCAAGCTGATGAAGCCGCCGAGTACTGCCTCAGCCGTACGCGATATTTTTAGGATGAACGGAATTTTCGGATTGTATACAGGGTTTTACCTCCACTTTCGTAAGCGATTAATCGTGGTTTGACCCCTTCGAAGCAGCTGATGTAGCACACAGTGCGTGACACTGCTGGCACAGCGCTCTACTTTCTAGAATATGACGGGATGCGTCACCTATTAGGAAGACTCTCATCGGGAGAACAGGGACCTACTCCACCCTGGTTCCCAATCCATGCGTCCCTTGTGCCGTTTGTCTGTGGATCCTTATCTGGTGTGACTTCTTGGGCCCTCATTTATCCCATGGACGTGTAAGTGTGTCCCTTCCGGTGATCATATTCCCAGACTCATCCCACGCATGTCTCTCCGTCAGCGTCAAAACCAAGGTACAACAGAGAGCCATGGCTGGTGAAATGTACCGGAGTCCAGCAGAAACTCTCCATCGCCTAATCAGAGGTGAGTCAAGTTTCTCAGGGGGTGGGATGGCTGGCGTGGAAGCTAAATCGAGAACCGAGGACCTGACCCCCAAAAACCGAAACCGCTCGTTGCCGGCATCGCTCGTATATACCGCGGCCTTGGCGTGAGCGCATTGCGTAGTGTAACCACTCATGGCCTGCTCTGGACGTTCTTCGACCTTGTCTCAAGCTATATCGACAATCTCCCCGAAGCTGCTTTGTAATTTCCCAACTTTTCCACACTGTACCTACAGCACCGCCTGCCTGCCTGCAACGCATTATTGGCCAACCTTGCATTTTTTAGGTCCATAGATATTCAACTATTATATTATAGCACACGAGGGCAATGAACATATTCTTGGGACTCCAGACGGATGCTGCTTGAAATGGCAAATTTTGTCAACTTCAAATCTCCGATGAGTCGCCGGCGACTTCGATGAGGTAGGTTAGCCCATTCCGAGTCAATTGAGAGACAAACGTCCTTTTTTCTCCTCCATAGAGGACAGCCGTTACCCCATCGCGTAATCGCGTAAGGGAAGGACCTCAATTGTCGTGGTGTCTCCTTGTCATGTCCCGAATCCAGGTCCACCTACATCCGATCCTCGGGGTTTTGGAGATGATGGTAGGCTCGCGTCGTCGCACACGTATGGAGACGCGATTATCGCCACAGCATTTTATGCCAGCCCGAGGTGTTATGGTTGTATCATACTGCTCTGTGTGTGGCACAGCCGGTATTACTGTAGTCCAGGCGCGGACGGCACACGAAAATCGGGCGTAGTGCGGGCGGAGAAGTGACGGACGTTTTTATTTTAACTTTTTCCTTGCAAGTTCTAGCCGTTGTTTGTTTTATCCTATCAGAGCCATCTTGCATAGTATAATGTATAGTAAGATCGAAGTAAGGTCTGGCGCTATAGATGTCGCAACACACCTCAACTCTCAAGACGTACACGCGCACACGCATATATTTCATTCTCGAACTCGAAATGCTACTGGCAGCTGCAGCCATCGATCCTGACGTACTGCCACAGACGTTTCTGATAAATCCAGACAGCTGGGGAGTAGCTGGGGGCGCCAAAAAGGGCCGGCTACTACGATGACGCGCGTCGAGTCTCGCGCTCTGCATGACACTTCCAAGTTCCAGATTCCAGATTCCAGAATTTTAAAAATTTCTCGACGAGATTTTCGGAATGGGAATGGGTCCGCAACAATCTCTTTTAGAAGATATGGTTTTGGACATAAGCTCTTTGGGCGTGGCGCCCCTACAGTGACCCCTCATGGGTGCCATTCTCAGCGGCGTGCCCGCCAATAA
>Ga0099795_10000173_pt1 | contig 10643 bp, 8 predicted proteins | sample Rivendell_Oct201_11_FD_78513 | JGI IMG/M metagenome (GOLD analysis project Ga0099795, IMG submission 78513) | Vadose zone soil microbial communities from the Eel River Critical Zone Observatory, Northern California, USA -... | ecosystem: Host-associated > Plants > Roots > Rhizosphere > Soil ... | reverse complement strand
GGTCTGTGGCAGGATCGCTTCGGCCCATTCAGGCCAAATATGGCTTTTGGTGAGGTTTCCTGCCTCACCGCAGAAGACGCACTTTCCGGCCGGTAGTGACATGTCGAAGACCCCCGATCCGACAAAAGACCCTGAGTTTCAGAAGGTGGTGCAGGTGTTTTTGCGCACGAAGCCAAAGCCTCGCAAGAAAGGCTCCAAAAAAGTCCAACCTAAACAAAAGCGGAAGGCTGAAGCGCCGCGCCCTTAGCTGCCCATCCAGCCTTTACCGCCGCCTTGTCTCCTGGGATTGTTAGACATGGTGGGAAGGGATTGGTTGACCTTCTTGACGGTAGAAGGGTCCATGATGGACTCGGCTGGAAACGAGCTAGTTTGCTCACGGTTGTCTTTGTCGAACCAACTACATGTAAACAGCGTCGGGCGATCGTTTCCTACGCTAGTTCCCGTAACAGTCATTAGTGGTCCGCCACTTCTAAGCTTAACGACATCGCCGACTTTGAACGACATGAAATCTCTCCATTCTCATGGGATAGGCGATCGCGTCCGTTTGAACAGCGGCGGCCCACCAATGCTGGTTGTTGATGTTCGGACAACTACCGTCGTTGTTGCATGGCGCGACAGCAATGATTGCGCGCACGAGAGCACGTTCCCGAATCAGTGCGCGCATGGTAACCAGGAGCCGGAAATTCAGTCAAGTATAATTGCCCGCGCCAGATGCTCGGCTGCTGCCGTCCTCATCGCCTGCGCCGCGCCCATCGCAGTATCGCCGCGTGGCGGCCATCAGGCCCCACAGCACGCCCAGGATCAGGAAATAGTGGCGCCAGTGGTCGATATCGATGACGGCGCTTTCGATCACGATGCCGAGATAGGCCACGTAGATGGCCTGGTAGACTGGACGCCAGGGCGTTGCGACAAACAGAAACCTCAAGCCGGAAATCATGGTCACGAAGGTGAGCGTCGCATAGGCACAGCCGGCAAGCCAGCCACCGCTCATGAATGAGTTGAGAAACGTGTTGTGCGGGTCTTCGCGAAAGAATTTGTAGAATTGCATGGGCCCAAGACCCAACGAATTCTCGAGCGCGAGATTGGCACCCAGGATGTAGCGGCCGAACCGGCCCAGATGGCCGAGATCGTAACTCTGGTCGAGCGTGGCGCGCTCCTTGAACAGGTCGGCGACATTGCCGATCGAAAGTAGAGCCGCGAGCGCGACGGCAAGCAGTACGACGCCCATGATGGCTATCGCGACGATGCGCAGCCGCTCCTTGGCGGAGCGCGAGGACACAAAGGTGAGGGCCATGAGGATCATGGCGCAGAGCGCAAAGATTCCCCAGGCGGCACGCGAAAATGACAGGAACAGCCCGCCCATGACGATCGTCAGAAGCATGCCGCTCCAAAGCGCTTGTGCGCTTCGCCCGGCGAGCACGCGCTGCACGAGCAGCAGGCCGGGCAGCAGCAGGAAGGCGCCAAGCACATTGGGATCGTTGAACGTGCCGCGGGCGCGGCCGTAGCGGAGAAAGAGGTCCGAGAGGCCTTCCGTAATGTGCACGTAGCCCGCGATGCCGGCTGTCGACGCGATCACGGCCGCCGCCAGATAGCCGCGCATCAACCATGTCAGTCGCATTTGCGTATTGCGTCCCAGCATGGCCGCATAAAAAATTGCAGTGAGCCCAAGAAATGCCGATACGCCGACCCAGGTGACGGGCCTGTCCTGATCGGCGACCGCAATCAGCGCTGTCGCATAGCCGATGTTGAGGATGACGAGGAGTATGACCAGCGGCGTCAGCCTCGCGCTCAGGCTCAGGCCGGTCGCGACGAATACGGTCATCGTTAGAACGCCGACGACCTCATAGGGGCTGGGCTCGACAAAGACGAATGCGCCGGCGCAGCCCATCAGCCAGAGCATGACGCCGCGCAGTTTTTCAGTGGCGATTGTTGCGCCCGGGAAGGTTCCTGCAGTGGCGAGCGCTGCGCGCATCAATAGGCGCTTTCAGTCTTGATGAGCGCCAGCGGGGTCATCGCCAAAATGCGGAGATCGAACAAAGCCGACCAGTTCTCGATATAGTAGAGGTCGTGTTCGACGCGGCGCTGCAGCTTTTCTTCCGTGTCGGTTTCGCCGCGCCAGCCGTTGATCTGCGCCCAGCCGGTGATGCCGGGTTTAACGCGGTGCCTTGCGAAGTAGCCATCGACGGCATCGTTATAGAGCTTGCTCGCCGCCTTTGCGTGCACCGCATGAGGACGCGGACCGACCAGCGCAAGATTGCCCTTGAACACCACATTGATGAGCTGGGGCAGTTCATCGATCGACGCCTTGCGGATGAAAGCGCCGACCCGGGTGACGCGTTGATCGCTCTTCTGGACGAGTTGCGACGCGGTCGCGTCACATTTGTCGATGTACATCGAGCGAAACTTGAAAACCTCGATCAGCTCGTTGTTGAAACCATAGCGTTTCTGTTTGAAGAAGACCGGACCGCGACTGTCGATCTTGATGGCAAGGGCCGTGAGCAGCATGATGGGAGACGCCGCCAGCAGCGCCATTCCGCCGATGAACTTGTCGAACAGCCATTTGGTCGCGACGTCCCAGTCTGTAATCGGCCTGTCGATCACATCAAGCACCGGCAGCTTGCCGATATACGAATAGGCGCGGGGGCGAAATCGCAGTTTGGTATTGTGGGCGGCGAGCCGGATGTCGACAGGGAGCACCCAGAGCTTCTTGAGCATTTGCAGGATGCGCGTTTCGGCGGTGACCGGCAGGGACACGATCACGAGGTCGATGCGTGTGCGCCGCGCGATCTCGACCAGATCGTCGACGGTCCCGAGCTTCGAAAGTAAAGTCTTGGAAGCAGGCGCGCGCTCATCGCCGCGATCATCGAACATGCCGATGATGCGGAGATCGGAATCATTCTGTTCGTTGAGCGAATGAACCAGGTTTTCACCATTGGTGTCGGCGCCCACGATTGCGGTTCGTCGTTCCAGCCGGCCCGCACGTGTCCATGAACGTACCAGCAGGAACAGCATCTTGCGAAAGCCGAGGAGAACGACGAGGCCAAGTACAGAAAATGCACTGAGCCAGACCAATGAGAATTCGTCGCCAATCCCGCTTAGAAAGTTTGTGCCCATCAGCACCAGGAATACAAACGACCATGCCGACATCAAACGGAAGTATTGCCTCTCATGGCCGCGGAATGCCTGCACCTGATAGATGTCGGCGACCTGGAAGGCGATCATCGTGGCGACGGCGATGCCGCCCGATGCGGCGACATAGATCCAGTCGAAGCCACGGAACGGCATGACGCAGGCCACATAGGCGACCATGCCGCCCAGGAATACGAGCAGCAATTCGAATAGCCGAACGCTGTCGGCGAGCACGATCGGGGAATAGGGCGGCCTGACCGGCCTATCGGGCGCGACGTCGTCGGCAACGGGGACGGTGGCGACACGTGCGGCTGCGTTGGCTCCGCCACTCGCGCCGTCACTTGGGTCTACATTTGGGACTAAACTCGGGGCTAAACTTGGAGCCACATCAGCGTCTTCCTGGTTCCGTCGCGCAACGTCCGGCGCCGGTGACACTGGAAGCACCTCTTCGTTTTTGTATTTACGCGCTTCTGCATTGAACATGGACAGTACACGATTTCCAAAGCCGCATAGGGGCACTGCCCGCAGGCGTTAACCTAAGCAAGCGGACTGTAGGATGGGTAGAGGTAAAGTGCGTTCTTCACGCGCTTTACCGAAACCCATCATCTCGCCGCAGGAGCGGTCGATGGGTTTCGCAAGGGCTCAACCCATCCTACGCATCTTAGGTTAGTGCCGATGAGGCACTGCCGCACTCTTTGGTGATACATATATCTCAAAAGTTTCAAAAAAGATTAGGACGCTAAAAGACTGAGAAACTTAGTGCGTGTCCGTTAACCATTCCGGTGCGCCGGCGCGTCCGTGTGGTTGCCGGCTTTCGTTCATGGCGTCGCGATAGGCCTCCAGGACGGAATTGGTCATGGCATCGACCGAGAATGAGACGCGAGCACGTGTTTGCAGTCGCCGTGCGGCGGTCTCCAAGCGGGCGGGATCTCTCAAAGCCGCATCAATCGCCCCTGCCAGTGCGGCCGGGTCATCGGCCGGGATCAAGTGCGCGGCGTCGGGTCCGAAGATTTCCGCAATTCCGCCGACCCGCGTGGCGATGATCGGCATAGCGGCTGCGGCGGCCTCCAGAACGATATAGGGCAGGGATTCGGCGCGCGAGGGGACCACCAGGATGCGGCCAAGCGCAAAGCCTGATCGTGCTGGTTTGGCGCCGACAAATCGAACGCGTTCGGTCACGCCGAGGCCTCGTGCTGCGTTCTCGAAGGTATCTTTGTCCGCACCCGCGCCGACGATCGTTGCGGTCACGTGTTGTCCGTTTGCTGCAAGCCGCGCGAGCGCCTCAATAAGGACATCGACGCCTTTGAGCGCGCGCAGCTCACCGACAAAGACAAGATCGGTCGGGTTGGCGTCCGGCGGGACGCCTGAAAATTCAGGGTCGGTCACGCCATTGTGCACGACCCGCATCGGCGCGGCGGGATTTCCAATCTTGGTACGGAACGCGTCGCGCCCATAGTCGCTCTCGAACAGAAACAAATCGGTGCGGCGCATCAGCGCACGTTCGGCCGCAAGATAGAAAAAGCCGCTCGGCGACGCCCAACTATAATGCAGGCTGCCGCCGTGCGGGGTGTAGACGCGCAAGCCCTGGCCGCGCGTTGCAAACCGTGCATAAGCGCCGCCCTTGGCGCCATGTCCATGGATCACGTGCGCGCCGACATCGGCAGCGCGTCGCGTGACATTTGCTGCCGCGTTGACGTCGCTTGGGCCGATTTGGCGGCTCATGGGAATGGGCGTCAAGCCAAGGGCGAGGCGAGGAGCAAGCTCCGCGAGCTTTTCTTCTCCTTGAGCGCCTCCGGTCGTCGAATCCGCGATCAGGCCGACGCGGTGTCCACGCGCAACTTGGCCAAGGGCCAAGTCAACGACATGCCGGAAGAGCCCGCCGACCGGCGCGCGAAACACATGCAGAATATTGAGAGGCGATTGGCCCGCCACGTCAATCATATGTTAACTCTTCAGTAATGCTTGGCGCCGAACCATCGACTTCCGGAAACCCGAGCCCCAAATGAGGCCATGAACGAGGCCGCACGGAGGCCGAAATGCAGGAAGGAATGGCGCGTCCGTTGCACGTCACTTCATGAAAGGAAAAGTTCAAGAAAGAACGAAGATGCCTTCTATCATGCGAAGTCACGACCGTGCGTCGTTAACGAATGATTGAGAGATTGTGCCGGAAGTCCATTTTTTTGATCGTTGTTTAACGCGCTGGCAACCTTAATAGTTTGTAATCGCAAATGACTTGTAGTGGCCAAATTGTAGTGGCCAAATAACTTGCAGTGGCCATGTCGGTAGCGGTGTGAGTGGAGTGTGTAATGCAAGCGAGTGTGTCGTCGATGGCGAGGCCGGGCGTTTCTCCGGCGATCGATGAGCTCGATATGGGGGCGCTTGGGCGCTCTCTGTGGCGCAAGAAGCGTTGGATCATTGGCCTGACGCTGGCGGCAACAGCCCTTGCCATGGCCGGCGTGAACCTGGTCACGCCGCGCTACAAGTCGGAAGCGCGCGTCTTGATCGAGACGCGCGAAAACATCTTTCTGCGTCCGGATGCGGAGCGGAGCCAAGAGCGTGGTTCGACGGTCGACCTGGAGGCGGTAACCAGCCAAGTTCAGCTTATGCTGTCGCGGGACCTTGCACGCGACATCGTCAAGACGCTCAAACTTGGCGATCGCGCCGAGTTTGATCCGGTGCTGCGCGGGCCATCGCTGGCCAAGGCACTCCTGGTGGACGTCGGGATGATCAAGGATCCCATGAGCCAGACGCCAGAGGAGCGGGTGCTCAAGAGCTACTACGAACGCCTGGTCGCGTTTCCGGTCGACAAATCGCGCGTCATTGCGCTTGAATTCGAATCCGAAGATCCGGAACTTGCCGCGCAGGCGACCAATGCGATAGCCGAGGCCTATCTCGCCTTTCAACGCAGCGCCAAACAGGACCAGTCGCGTAGCGCCAGCCAATGGCTTGCCGGCGAGATCGAGACGCTGCGCCAGAAAGTGGCGGACGCCGAATCAAAGGTCGAGCAACACCGATCCAAATCGAACCTCCTGATGGGCACCAACAACACGACCTTATCGAACCAGCAGCTTGGAGAGTTCAACGCACAGGTTGGCACCGCGCGGGCGCAGCGAATCGAGGCGGAATCCAAGGCACGGTTCATTCGTGAAGCGCTCCGCAACGGCAACGCGATTGAATTTTCCGAAATCGTCAATTCGGATCTGATGCGGCGCCTGTCCGAACAGCGGGTCACGTTGCGGACGCAACTTGCCGAGCAATCATCGACCCTCCTCGACCAGCATCCGCGCATCAAGGAATTGCGCGCGCAAATCGCGGATCTCGACCGGCAACTGCGTGTCGAGGCCGATCGGTTGGCGCGATCGCTGGAGAACGACGCCAAGATGGTGGAAGCCCGCGTGCAGTCGTTGAACGCAAGTTTCGACCAAATGAAGTTCCAGGCAGCGAGTATCAACGAGCAAGACGTCCAGCTCCGTGCGCTCGAGCGCGACGCAAAATCGCAGCGTGATCTGCTTGAATCATACCTCGCGAAATATCGTGAAGCGGCCGCGCGCGACAATATCGGTTCGGTTTCGCCGGAGGCGCGGATCATTTCGTCCGCCATTGTGTCGAATACGCCGTCATTTCCCAAGACATTGCCGACCGTACTCGTCGCGGCGCTCGGGATGTTCGTTCTTTCATCGGGGTTCATACTCTCGGGCGAACTCCTCAAGTCGGCATCCGCCGGCACGGCCGCGGGACCAATCCAGCGGTCCACGATCGCGGATCCGATCTTGGAATCGCTGCAAGCCGTAACGTTGGTCGCGGCAAGCACGCCCGCTATCGGCCCAGTAAAGGCGCAAGAATCGCCAGGTCCATCGCCAATCCCCAAGTCAATGCCTACGTCGGTTTCCGCTCCAGTTCCCGAGCGAGTTCCGGATCCGGTTCCGAGCGCAGTTCCCCTGCCGGCTCCCACATTGGTCCCGCTGGTTCAATCGGAAATCGACCATCGGACAACCGACCGAGGGGCAACTGACCATCCGGCGACCGACCATCTGGCAAAAGATCGTCGGGCATCCGGCCAAGGGCAGCCCACGGGGATCATGGTCGCGTCGAAACAATCGTTGAAATGGCGAGCGCCCTGAGCGCTGCGGGCGCCGCCGGCGGCCGAATTGTCGTTTTCGGAACGCGCCAAAATGTCGGAACGACGCAGGCCGCGATATCCCTGGCGCGCGCGCTTGCAGCGCACAAGAAAGTCGTCCTGGTCGACCTTTCGCTTCGATCTCCGAACTTGTCGGCGATTGCCAATGATCCGAGCGCGCCCGGACTGACGGATGCCATCAACGGTGCGGCAACATTCAAGCAAATCATCGTGCGCGATCGCATGTCGCCGGCGCACGTCGTCATGGCAGGGAGCATGACCGAAGATGTCCGTGCAATCATGTATTCGCCGGACCTCGTGATTGCCTTGGAGGCGCTGGGGCGCGCCTATGACCATGTTGTTGTCGATGCCGGTACGTTGTCCGAGGTTTCCGCGGAGCGCCTCGCGCGGATCACTCAGGTCGCCGTTCTGGTGTGCGAGCGGGCCGATGATCTGGTGACGGGTGCGGCGCTGGAACAAATTGAAGCAGGCGGGTTCAATTCCGTTAGACTGGTGTCCGGCACGCCGGGACCGCTGCCGGACCAGCGTGTCGGCGGGTCGCGCGAAGCGGCGTAGTGTCGCGTGAGCCATCGAAATTGTTTGGATGGAAGCGCGCGATCGTGCGGAGGAACACTTGACCGGGCTCAAAAGGACCATCATCCGAACCGGCCTCGAGACGCTTTATTTCAGTGGTGCGCATTTGATGATGCGCCCATTCTACGCCGGCGTTGGCGCCATCTTGACGCTGCATCATGTTCGACCGCGGCGGCCCGAGCGGTTCCAACCGAACCGGCTTCTTGAGGTAACGCCCGCGTTTCTCGAACGTGTCCTGGTGTTTCTCAGACGCTCCGGTCTCGAAATCGTCAGTCTCGATGAGATGCATCGACGACTTGCCGAGGGAGATTTTGCCCGGGGAGATTTTGAGCGTCGCTTTGTCTGCATTACGATCGATGATGGCTATCGCGACACGCTCGAGCACGCCTATCCGATCCTCAAGCGGTTCGAGGCGCCATTCACGGTCTACATTCCGACCAGCTTTCCCGATCGCATCGGCGAATTGTGGTGGCTCGCGCTCGAAGCCGTGGTCGCCCGCAATCCGCATATCGGATTGCTGATCAACGGCAAGGAGCACACCTTCGATTGCCGAACCACGGCGGAAAAGCGCGACGTTTACGATGAGCTCTACGGCTGGTTACGGCGTCTCGCCACCGAGCAGGAGGTGCGGGTTGCGGTACGTGATCTCAGCCGCCGGTATCACGTTGATATTGCAGCCTTCTGCAACGATCTTTGCATGGATTGGCGGGAACTCAATAGGCTTGCGGCTGATCCGCTGGTGACCATCGGGGCCCATACGGTAAATCATGTGATGCTTGCCAAGGTGCCGGAAGCGACCGCGCGTTCCGAAATGGCCATGAGCCGGTCCGTCATCGAGGCGGCGCTCGGGCTCCGGCCGGATCACCTGTCCTATCCGGTCGGCGACAAGACATCGGCGGCGGCGCGCGAATTCAAGATTGCGGCTGAACTCGGGTTCAAGACCGCCGTGACGACACGGCCGGGCGTCCTGTTTCCGGAGCACCGCGACCACTTCATGTGCCTGCCTCGCATTTCGCTCAATGGCGAACATCAGCAATTGCGCTATGTGCGCGTGCTGTTGTCAGGGGCTGCAACGGCCGTCTGGAACAGGTTCCGCCGCGTCGACGCGGCGTAAGTTCGAATTGTTTGTAGGATGGGTTGAGGAAAAACGCGTTCTTTCTTTACGCGTTTTTCCGAAACCCATCGTCGATCCGCGAATGAGATGATGGGTTTCGCCAAAAAACGCGTGAAGAACGCGTTTTTTGTCTCTACCCATCCTACGAGCGGCGAATCACGAATCGGGGCGCAGCATCCAACGTACGAGCGGCATGGCCGGCAGGACCCAGGCGATGCCGGCGACCACATAATAAATGCCTTCGATGAGGCCGTTTGCCTTGATCGCCGGAAACTGCGCGATCGCCATCGCGATCAGGGCCCACGACAACACCAGCATCAAGAGCACAATGGCGCCGATGAATTTTCGTTGGCGGATGGTCATCTGTTCGACGCCGGTTGGGCAATTGCGAGGGCAGGGGCCCTCACTATATGGTCCGCCGTGACGACCACAAGAGAACATCATGAATGTAGCTGCACCCGCACCGGAATTTCGCCGCCGTGCCATCAGGATTTGGCTTCTGTTGATCGTCGTGCACGTGTTCGCGATGGTCATGGTCGGTGGCGCGACGCGGCTCACAGGGTCGGGGCTTTCGATTGTGGAGTGGAAACCGATCAGCGGGATGCTGCCGCCCTTAAGCGTCGCAGACTGGGAGGCGGAATTCGAAAAGTACAAAGCGATACCGCAATATCAGCAACTCAACCGGGGCATGAGCCTCGGCGAGTTCAAGTCGATCTTCTGGTGGGAATGGGCCCATCGGCTGCTCGGGCGAACAATCGGGGTTGTGTTTCTGCTGCCGTTTCTGTGGTTCCTCTGGAACGGCTGGGTCGGGCGCGGCCTGCGCGCAGGCCTCTGGACGATCTTTGGTCTTGGCGCATTGCAGGGGGCAGCCGGTTGGTGGATGGTTGCGTCGGGCCTTGCCGAGCGGGTCAACGTGTCACAATACCGGCTGGCGTTTCATTTGACGCTTGCATGCATTATTTTGGCCGCGACGCTGTGGGTTGCCCAGCAATTGTCATCGCGCATCGTTCGGGCCGGCCCAGGGCCAAAGATTCGCGCCAGCGCGATTGGTTTGGTCGTGCTGGTATTGCTGCAGATTTATCTCGGCGCGCTGGTTGCGGGGCTGCACGCAGGCCTCATCTACAACACCTGGCCGTCGATCGGTGGCGGGCTGTGGCCTGATGCCGCGCGATTGCTGTTTCAGGAGCCGTGGTGGCGTAATTTTTTTGAAAATGCCCTGACGGTGCAATTCGTCCATCGCACGGTGGCTTATGTTCTTTGGTTTGCCGCCGTGGCGCATGCCATCGTGGTTTGGCGCAGGCTCGGGAGTGGTGCGGTTCTGTTGACGGCGCTGTTGCTCGCCGTCGCGGTCACGGTGCAGGCCGCGTTTGGAATTGCAACGCTGCTGCATGGAGTTCCAATTTATCTCGCCCTTATGCATCAGGCCATGGCGATCGTGGTTCTCGGGACGGCCGTCGTGCATGCGCAACGGCTTGCGGCACCGGAAACGTTGTAGCCCGGGTTGAGAAATTGCGCGTTCTTCACGCGCAATTACGATGCCCGGGGACGGTCCATCGGCGGCGAGTTAGGCCCAGGGTTTCGCGCGAAGAACGCTCAACCCGGGCTGCGCGACCCTACGCCGTCAGCCCTTGCTCCAGGTCCGCGATGATGTCGTCTTTGTCTTCGAGGCCGATCGACAAACGTACGACG
>Ga0099795_10000171_pt1 | contig 10747 bp, 9 predicted proteins | sample Rivendell_Oct201_11_FD_78513 | JGI IMG/M metagenome (GOLD analysis project Ga0099795, IMG submission 78513) | Vadose zone soil microbial communities from the Eel River Critical Zone Observatory, Northern California, USA -... | ecosystem: Host-associated > Plants > Roots > Rhizosphere > Soil ... | reverse complement strand
TTGCTGTCGGTTTATTTCAGCGGCGTGTTGAAGTCGCGTGCGGCGGGGATGGTGACCGGGGCGCTCGCCGGAGTCTGCTATTCTTTGCTGTACTTTCTCGTGCTCTCGGAGGACTACGCCTTGTTGTTCGGCGCACTCGCGATATTCTTTCTGCTCGCCATCATCATGATAGGCACCCGAAAACTCGATTGGTATCGGATTGCCGAATCTCAGAGGCTCAAGGCTTGAGTCCATCGGCCGCCATCGTGGGGGCGGGCGCCATCGGCGCCTGGATCGGCGATGCTCTGGACCGGGCCGGATGGGGCGTGTCGATGCTGGCGCGCGGGCCGACCCTGGCTGCGCTTCGTTCCGGCGGCCTCACCGTCGAGCGGGGAGGTGAGACGCGGCACAGCAGACCGCGCGCCGGATCGCCGGCCGAACTCGGCATTCATGACTATGTGTTCCTCACCGTGAAGGCGCAGGTCTTGCCGGATCTTGCGCCTTCCTTGAGCCCCCTCATCGGCCCTGCCACCGTGGTCATCAGCGGGACCAACGGCATCCCATGGTGGTTCTTCCATGATTTCGGCGGGGTGCTGGCGAATCAGCCGCTTCAGTCGGTCGACCCGGTTCAATCGCAGGAGCGGACGTTTCCGCGGAAACGCATACTGGGGTCCGTGGTGCATGCATCGGCGCGGGTCCTTACCCCTGGGCATGTCCAGGTGGTGGCTGCTGACCGCCTGCTTCTGGGTGAACCCAACGGTGAGGTCACGGACCGGGTTCAGGCCGTGGTGAGCGGATTGCGGGGCGGCGGCGTCAACGCAGAAATATCGCAGCGTATTCGCCATGACGTGTGGGCCAAACTCTGGGGCAACATGAACATGAACCCCTTGAGCGCCCTGACACGTTGCGGAACATCCAAGATGCTTAGCTGTCCGGACGTCCGTGAGCTCTGCATACGGATGATGGAAGAGATGCAATCGTGCGCGCAGCGCTTGGGTCTGGAGATGAGCATCACGCCGGCCGAGCGAATCGCGGTGACACAGCGTCTCGGCGATTTCAGGACATCGATGCTCGCCGACGTTGAAGCCGGGCGACCGCTGGAGCTCGCCCCGCAGCTCGGCGCCGTCGCCGAGATTGCGCAGCGCCTCGACGTTCCGGCACCGTTCGTGCGCTCGATCCTCGGGCTCACCCGGCTGCTCAGCGCGTAGGATGCAGCCTACAGTTCGTGACGGGGGCCGCCGATAGGGGGTGCTCGTAGGTGCATGGCAAACTGGTTTGCTTTGAAACCTGGGCGGTAAACAATGCTGATACGGCTTGGCTACGAATTGGCCTACGAGTTTCCTCAAGCCACGCCGATGATCTTGAATCTGAACGTGCACTACAGCCGTGCGTCCGATTGGGTCCGCGCCGACACCATTCTGACTGAGCCGGCCGTTCCCCTGGCCACATATCGCGACAGCTTCGGTAACTGGTGCACTCGCGCGACCGCGCCGGCAGGACAGTTTCGCGTCACCAGCGACGCGCTGATCAAGGACTCAGGTATCGCCGATCCCAGCTTTCCTCATGCATTCGAGCACACGGTGGATTCGTTGCCGGATGACACTTTGGTGTTCTTGCTTCCCAGCCGTTATTGCGAGACCGAATTGCTGTCGCCCACGGCCTGGAGCCTGTTCGGCGGCATGATGCCCGGCTGGAGCCGGGTGCAGGCGATATGCGATTTCGTGCATCAGCATGTCGCGTTTGACTATCAATGTGCCCGTCCCACCAAGACCGCGTGGGAGACATACAATGAACGGCGGGGAGTGTGCCGCGATTTCGCGCATCTCGCGCTCACGCTGTGCCGGTGTTTGAACATCCCTGCTCGGTACTGCACCGGCTATCTGGGCGACATCGGAGTGCCGGCCATGGACGCACCCATGGACTTTGCCGGTTGGTTCGAAGCATACCTCGGAGGCGGATGGCGCATCTTCGATCCCCGCAACAATCAACGGCGCATGGGTCGGGTGCTGATAGCCCGCGGACGTGATGCCGCGGATGTCGCCATGTGCATGACCTTTGGCCCCAACGTCTTACAGCGCTTCCGGGTATGGGCCGATGAAGTGCACGCGGTCGCCGCCTAGCATCCTAAGCGTTCTCATGATTGTGAACCGCCCCTCCGAGTAAGCATTTACAATGGAAGACTGCGGCCGAGGGCCGCTCATGGTGAGGAATCGTATGGTTGAGAAATTCAAAACCCAGGTGTCGAGGATGATCCTGGCTGCCCGGGTCGGCTGCGCAAGCGTAGCGGCGCTCGGCGCCTCGTACCCAGCCGCGGCATCGGCCACCGCGGCTCCAGCCGCTGTGCAGCCTGCCAAGGCCGCATCCGTTGCGCAACCCGCCAAGGCCGCAGCCGGGGCGCAACCTCCGGCTGCGTCTTCGACCGTGGCGGCGGGATTCAGCTTCGTCAAGTCGCTGGGCGGAATCGACGAGTATCGGCTCGACAGCAATGGGCTCACCGTGTTGCTGGTGCCGGATCATTCGGCGCCGGTGGTGACTTTTCAAGTGACCTATCAAGTCGGCTCGCGCAACGAGGTGACGGGCACTACCGGAGCGACGCACATCCTCGAGCACATGATGTTCAAGGGGAGCGAGGGCTTCAATGACCCGAGGGGCAACAGCATCAAGCAGTTTCTGGAACGCGTCGGCGGGCAGTTCAACGCCACCACGTCGTTCGACCGCACCAATTACTTCGCGACCATCGGTCGGGAGAGCCTGGAAGGGTACATCGCCATCGAAGCCGACCGCATGCGCCATCTGTGGCTGCGCGAGGCCGACCGACAGTCGGAAATGACGGTGGTGCGCAATGAATACGAGCGCGGCAAGAACGATCCGGACAATGTGCTCATGGAAGAGGTGACGGCGGCGGCTTACGAGGCGCTGCCGTACCATCATCCGACGATCGGCTGGAAGAGCGACATCGAACACGTTCCCATCGCGAGATTGCGCGAGTTCTACGATACCTTCTATTGGCCCAATAACGCGACGGTGACGGTGATCGGCGACCTCGATACCGCCGCCACCTTGAACCTGATCAAGAAATACTATGGCGTGTATGCGCATTCTCCTGCGCCTATTCCCACGATGTACACCGAAGAACCGGCGCAGAGCGGGGAACGGCGCGTCACCGTCAAGCGCCCGGGAGAACTCGGAACCGTGATCATCGCGCACAAGGTCCCGAATGGCCGCGACGGCGATCAGCCGGCGTTCGACATCCTTGATGCCATCTTGAGTTCGGGCAAGAACGCGCGGCTGTATCGAGCGCTCGTCGATCAGGGGCTGGCGTTGAATGCAGGCGCCGGCACCGATCTGCATCACGATCTGTCGCTGCATACGGTGTACGCGGTTCTCGCGCCGGGCGCCGAACATGAGCAGGTCGAGAGGGCACTGCTGGGGGAAATCGCCAAGATCAAATCCGACGGGGTGACGGCGGCTGAAGTGGCGCGCGTGAAACAGCAATTCACCGCCGCGGAAGCCTACAAGCGCGATGGAACCGCCGCGATTGCCGCGGAGATCAACGAGTGGATCGCCGTGGGCGATTGGACTCTGTATGTGACCTTCCCGCAGAAGGTGCAGCTAGTGACTCCCGCGGACGTGCAACGCGTCGCCAAGGAGTATCTCAAAGACGATCAGAGTACGACGGGCTGGTTCATTCCGGTGCCGCCGGCCGCGGAGAAAGGCTCGTGATGCGACACCATGTACTGGCCGCACTGTTCTTGGTGAGCGCCGCCGCCGCGGCGAGCGTGGCCGACCAGAGCCACCGCTCGCAAATTGCGGGAGTCGATCTCATCACCTATCACACCGACGTGAAAGACGTGGTCGTGATTTTAGGATCGTTGCCGGCGGGCGATGCGATGGCCGAACCCGGCAATATCGCCGTTCCCACGCTCGCGGGCATGATGCTCGACCGCGGCACGAAGAAGCTCGACAAGTTTGCGATTGCCGAACAGTTGGACAATGTCGGCGCTGAAATCGCCTTCAGTGTCGGCACGCAGTCGCTAGAGATTCGCGCCAAGTGCCTCAAGAAGGACCTGCCCCTGGTGATCGGCCTGATCGCCGCGGAACTGCGCACGCCCGCCCTGCAGCCGCAAGAGTTCAACAAGGCGAAGCAGCAATTCATCGGCGCGCTGGAAGCCTCGGCGCAGAACACGGAAGCGCGCGCGCAGGAAGCCTTCGGCCGCGCAACATTCCCGCCGGGCCACCCCAACCGGCCGCACACGGTCAGCGATTACAAGGCGGCGGCGAAGGCCGCAACCCTCGATGAGCTCAAGGCCTTTCACGCCAAATATTATGGTCCCGCGCACATGACCCTGGTCGTGGTCGGCGACGTGGCAGCGGCTGAAGCTCAAGCCGAGATCGACAAGGCGTTTTCCGGCTGGACCGGCGGGCAAGACTATGTGCGGCCGGCGATGGCTGCGGTACTGAAGGCCGCCGGCGAAGTATCGGTACCGCTCGCCGACAAGCCGAGCGTGTCGGTGCTCATCGGACAACCGACGGGGCTTCGCTACAAGGATCCGGACGCATTGGCTCTGCGCGTGGGTACTGCGATTCTCGGCAGCGGTTTCACCGGACGGTTGATGGGTATCGTACGCGACAAGGAAGGCCTGACTTACAACATTGGGGCTGCGATGGCCGACGACAGCATCGCGGACGGCCGCTGGGACATCTCGGCCAGTTTCGCCCCGGCTCTCTTGGACAAGGGCATCGCGTCGACGCGGCGCGAACTTGACCGGTGGTGGAAGGACGGCGTCACCGATCAGGAATTGGCGGCGCGCAAGCAAGGCCTGGTCGGCAGTTACCTGGTCGGTCTGTCGACGACCACCGGCCTCGCGAATGCGATTTTGACCGACGTGCAGCGCGGCTACGACGTGAGCAGGCTGGAGACCTATCCGGGGGCGGTCAAGGCGCTGACGCGAGATGAGGTTAATTCCGCGATCAAGAACCATCTTAATCCGAGCTTGATGGTGTTGGTCAAGGCGGGGAGCGTCGCGCCGGCGGCGCACTGAATGTCATGAGCTGATCGGCTCGCACCAAGCGGCGGAGGGATCATGAGCCAGCTGCATGAGGCACACCCGGGTCGCCCGTTCGACCCGGCGGAAATCGGCGCGCTCTCCCACCTTTGGCGCGGCGAGGTGTACCGCAGCACCGTATGGCGGGTGCGCTTCGACACCACGACCAACTGGGCCGTCGTCACGACGGGCATCGCGTTCTCGGCGAGCTTCAGCGCGGCGAATGCCTCGCCCCTGCCGCTGGCGCTGGTCGGACTGCTGGTGGTTTTTTTCTTGCTGATCGAGGCACGCCGCTACCGCTATTTCAATATTTGGAGGCTGCGGGCGCGCGCGCTGGAAACGAATTTTTTCGCGCCGATGCTGCGCGGTGATGCCATGCTGACCGATGCCGGGTGGATGCAGCGCCTCGCCCACGATTATCGCAATCCAGGGCACCGGATCAGCTACATGAGCGCCGTGGGCCGCCGAGTGCGCCGCAATTACGGCTGGATCTTCGCGATCCAGGCGCTGGCGTATTACGGCAAGCTGGCGATCCACCCGACTGCAATGACGAGCATGGCGGATCTTTGGCAGCGCGCCGCGATCGGACCTATTCCCGGTGAGTTCGTGGTGGCCGCCGGCGTACTCTTTCACGGCAGCTGGATGGTGATCGGCGCGGTGACGCTGCACGAAGAGCGGCAGCGCTCGGCGGGTCGGGGCAGGCGCCTCGACGGTGCATGACCTGACCGGCTAACGCCGACACTAGCCCGCACCCTCGATTGGGCCCTGCAGCAGCGCTGCCTGATCCCCGGCGGCAATCACGATATTCCACAGCGCGGTCATCCTCAGCCTTGCACGCGCGTATCTGGACGAAACGTGGTAAGCAAAACGTGTAGTCATTTGTGTCACGTAACAAGAACGGGAGTTGACGCGAATGGACGAATCAGAGGTTCGCTTCCCGGTGAGTTGTCCCCTGTGCGCCCAGGAACTGCTCACCCAAATGCCCATGACGGTCATTGAACGAGCGCTGAGCGTTGGCGCGGCCATTCATCTGCGTGCCACTTGCCATGATGTGCATTGGGAAGCCACGGCATTGGAAGTTGAGCAAATACGGCAGTATCTCGATGCCGCTCGAACGGCGGAGCACATGGATTCCTAGCCGGGAGCAGCGCGGCGAGCGACAGGCCGGAAGAGATGACGAGCGTTGCGCCGGCGGCTCAAACCCTCCCCAGATAATCGAGCTTGCCGATCTCGAGACCCGCCTGCCTGAGAATGTCGTACGCGGTGGTGACGTGGAAGAAAACGTTCGGCAGCACGTGATGGAACAAGTAGGGAGCGCCCAGCATATTCTTGGTGGACGTGCGTGTCTGCCAGGTGACGGTTCTGTCTTCGGAGCCCTCGAACTGCGCCGGCTTCAGCGATTCGAGATAGGCGATGGTGCCGCGAGTCGCGGCGATCCATTCGGCAAAGGTGCGCTGCTTTTGTTCGAAGACCGGAACTTCCGCGCCCGCAAGCCGCGCGGCGCCGCCCTGGGCAATATCGTTGGCGATCTGGATTTGCGCCGCCAGCGGCAGCATGTCCGGAAACAATCGAGTGCCGAGCAGTGCGGCAGGATCGATTTTGCGGGTCTCCGTGTACGCGGCCGCCTTGTCGAGAATCGCCGCGAGACTGCTCAACGCTCGAGTGCAGGTCGGCACAGTGGCCGTATACATGGTCAGGGACATAGGTTCAGGCCGCCTTGCTTGCTGTGGCGAGTTGCCGCAATACGTACTGCAGGATCCCGCCATGTTGGTAGTAGTCGAGTTCTTTCGGGGTATCGATGCGCAGGCGCGCCTCGAACTCCGTGGTCTTACCGCCATCGGCCTTGGCGATGACTTTGACGAATTTCGCCGCGCCGCGGTTGAGCCCCGCGATTTCAAAGGTTTCCTTGCCGGTGAGCCCGAGGCTGTGCGCATTCTGACCTTCCTTGAATTGCAGGGGCAGTACGCCCATGCCGATCAAGTTGGAGCGGTGAATGCGCTCGAAGCTCTCGGCGATCACTGCCTTGACTCCCAGCAGCATCGTGCCCTTGGCCGCCCAGTCGCGCGAGCTGCCGGTACCGTATTCTTTCCCGGCGAGAATCACCAGCGGCGTACCCGCCGCCTTGTATTTGACCGACGCGTCGAAAATGGACATCTGCTCGCCGCTGGGGATGTGCAGGGTCACGCCGCCTTCCGTGCCCGGCAGCAAGAGGTTGCGCAGCCGGATGTTGGCAAAGGTGCCGCGCATCATCACTTCGTGGTTGCCGCGGCGCGCGCCGTAGGAATTGAAATCCGCGGGTTGCACGCCCTGCGCCACCAGGTATTTGGCGGCCGGGCTGGATTTCGCGATGTTGCCCGCGGGGGAGATGTGATCGGTGGTCACCGAATCGCCGAGCACCGCCATCACGCGCGCGCCCTTGATATCGACCAGTGGTGGTGGCGTCATGGTGATGCCGTCGAAGTAGGGCGGATTCTTGACGTAGGTGGATTTGCCGTCCCAGGAATAAATCTTGCCCGCCGGCGTGTTGATGGCGTTCCAGTTCGCGTCGCCGGCGAACACGCTGGCGTAGCCCTTCTTGAACATCGCTGAATCCACCGACGCCGCAACGGCGGCGGCCACATCCTCGGCGCTCGGCCAGATGTCCTTGAGATAGACCGGCTTTCCGTCCTTGCCCTGTCCCAGCGGCTCGGTGGTGATGTCGATGTCCAGACTTCCCGCCAACGCGTAGGCGACGACCAAGGGCGGCGAGGCGAGGAAATTCATCTTGATTTCCGGGTGGACCCGGCCTTCGAAATTGCGATTGCCCGACAGCACGGAGCAGGCGACGACATCGGCGCTTTTGACGGCTTCGGAGATTTCCGGCTTCAAGGGTCCGGAGTTGCCGATGCACGTGGTGCAGCCATAGCCCACGGTATAGAACCCAAGGGCTTCCAACTCCTTCAGCAGTCCGGCCTTCTGCAAGTAGTCGGTGACGACCCGCGAGCCCGGAGCGAGGGAGGTCTTCACCCAGGGCTTGGAACTGAGGCCGCGTGCGCCCGCGTTGCGGGCAAGCAGTCCGGCGGCCACCAACACGGCCGGATTGGAAGTATTCGTGCAACTGGTGATGGCGGCGATCAATACCGCGCCGTCCCGCACGTCAAAGGTCTTGCCGCCCACGCTGGCCTTGGCGGCTCCGGTGGCCCGCGGGTTCTTCTGCGCCCGCTCCTCGGCCATTTTCTTCACGCTGCTCTCGTACACGCTCTTGGCTTTGTGCAGCGGCACGCGGTCCTGGGGCCGCTTCGGCCCGGCGAGAGAGGGTTCGACCGTCGACAGGTTGAGTTCGACCACATCGGTGTAATCGGCCGCGGGTGCGCCGTGGACGCGCCACAGCCCCTGCGCTTTGGCGTAGGCCTCGACCAGCGCGATCTGATCCGGCGCTCGGCCGGTGAGCTCGAGGTAGCGGATGGTTTCCTCGTCGATGGGGAAGATCGCGCAGGTCGAGCCGAACTCCGGCGACATGTTGGCGATGGTGGCCCGGTCGGCGAGCGGCAGTCCCTTGAGGCCATCCCCGAAGAACTCCACGAATTTATCCACCACGCCTTTTTTGCGCAGTATTTCGGTGACCGTCAGCACGAGGTCGGTCGCCGTGGTGCCCGCGGGCAGGCTGCCCGTGAGCTTGAACCCGATCACTTGCGGGATCAGCATGGTCACCGGCTGGCCCAGCATGGCTGCTTCGGCCTCGATGCCGCCCACGCCCCAACCGAGGACCCCGAGCCCATTGACCATGGTCGTATGTGAATCGGTCCCAACGAGGGTGTCCGGATAGGCGAGCGTCTTGCCCGAGGCGCCGTCGGAGAAAATCACGCGCGCCAGACGCTCGATGTTCACTTGATGGACGATGCCGGTGTTGGGCGGCACGACCTTGAAGTTGCTGAACGCCGTCTGGCCCCAGCGCAGGAACATGTAGCGTTCGCCGTTGCGGTTGAATTCGATCTCATTGTTGTGCTTCAGCGAATCGGCCGAGCCGTATTCGTCGACCTGCACCGAGTGGTCGATGACCAATTCGGCGGGGGCCAGTGGATTGACTCGTTGGGGATCTCCGCCGAGCCTGACGATGGCCTCGCGCATGGCCGCGAGATCGACGATGCAGGGAACGCCCGTGAAGTCCTGCATGATGACTCGCGCCGGCGTAAAGGCGATTTCATGATTGGGTGCCGCTTTCGGATCCCACTTCAGCAGGGCGTCGATATCGCTCTTGGTGACATTGACGCCGTCTTCGAAGCGCAAGAGGTTTTCCAGCAGGATCTTCAGGGAAAAGGGCAGGCGGTCGACATTCAACGACTTGAGCGCATTGAGACTCAGTATCTCGTACTGCTCGGCCCCCACCTCGAGCGTCGTTCTGGCCTTGAAGCTATCCGTCATGACCCCTCCACGGAAAAATGAGAATTATAAGTGATTCCGCCGGCGGCCGAATGGAATCGTTGCGCGATGACGCCGCCGCCGAGACAACGCGCACCGCTGTAGAACACGGCGTACTGGCCCGGTGTCACTGCGCGCGCGGGTGCGCTCAAGGTCACGCGCCAGTTCGAATCGGCGACGACATTCCCAACGGCGGCGTCCGGAGCGGCAACGAGCCGCACCGTACAGCCGAGATCGCTCTGCCGATAGCGCGTCTTGACCATGCATTCCACCGGATGGCCGGTGACATCGCCGGATTTCAGCCAGTGCATCTGTTCCACGTCGAAGGCATCCGACATCAGCAGGGGATGGTCTTGATCCTGGACGACGATGAGCGCGTTGCGCTCGGTGTCCTTGTCGGCCACGTACCAGGGCGCGGCGGCGGTTCCGGCGCGTCCGCCCAACCCGAGACCTGACCGTTGACCCAGGGTGTAGAGCGCGAGACCGCGATGCTCGCCGAGAACCGCGCCGCGGTCGTTCTCGATGGGCCCCGGTTCTGTGCGTAGGTAACGGCTCAGGAACTCTTGGAACGGCCGCTCGCCGATGAAGCAAATGCCGGTGCTGTCCGGCTTGTCGTAGACCGGCAACCCTGCGGCGTGCGCCAGCTTTCGCACCTCGGCCTTGCGCAACTCTCCAATCGGAAACAGGGTCTTTCCCAGGGCTTCTGCGGCAACGCCGTGAAGAAAGTAGCTCTGATCCTTGGCCGTGTCGGCAGCCTTGAGGAGTTGCGTCCCGAGCGGCGTGCGCCTTAGCCGAGCGTAGTGGCCGGTGGCGATCCAGGAGGCACCCAGACGGTGCATGTAGTCCAGACAGACGCCGAACTTGATTTCCCGATTGCACAGGACGTCCGGGTTCGGGGTTCGGCCTGCGGCGTATTCGCGCAGGAAAAGCTGAAACACTCGTTCCCGATACTGCGCGGCAAAACTCACCCGATGCAGGACTATGCCCAATTTCTCGCACACGCGGCGCGCATCTTGGAAATCGTCTGCGGTAGTGCAGTAGGCGTCGTCATCATCCTCCCAGTTGGACATGAACAACCCCTGAACGGCATAGCCGTCGCGCTGCAGCAGAAGTGCTGCGACGGCCGAGTCGACGCCGCCCGACATGCCGACGATGACGGTGCCGGCGAGCTTCGGATCGGGGAGAGGCGTCAGGGAATCGGAGGGAGGAAGCATCCGCCCATTATACGGGCGCAGAGGTCAAATGCCCCGCACCAAGGGGCTACATGAGCATTTGCCGCATTTGCGATTCTTGCATGCTCGTCTGCCAGACCTCGTCGAAGAAGT
>Ga0099795_10000169_pt1 | contig 10918 bp, 8 predicted proteins | sample Rivendell_Oct201_11_FD_78513 | JGI IMG/M metagenome (GOLD analysis project Ga0099795, IMG submission 78513) | Vadose zone soil microbial communities from the Eel River Critical Zone Observatory, Northern California, USA -... | ecosystem: Host-associated > Plants > Roots > Rhizosphere > Soil ... | reverse complement strand
GGATGCCGGCCACAAGTTCTCGTATGTCCGCTTCGTCATCGACGATGAGAATATCGAGCGCCATGCGTTATCAACTCGCCGCAGCTACGTGGGGTTTAAGGACATTCGATTGGTAGGTCTTGTGTTGGGCATCTTGGACCGCCCCGACAGGAACGGGCGCCGCCGCAAATATCAGACGCATCCAGGCACCCCGCTGCCCCGGTACTTTTTCCGCCGCATCATAAAGGTCGATGCGCCCACCGTGTTCTTCGAGAATTCGTCCGACAATCGCCAAGCCCAACCCCGTACCTTTTTCCCGCGTCGTGACATAAGGTTCGAGCAGGCGACTTCGGTTTTCTTTAGGCAAACCGATGCCGTTATCGAGGACGTCGACTACAATATTGTCGCCCTCGCGTGCGGCAGACACTTGAATGCGTCCCTTGCCAAGCGTTTCGGGTGGAACGGCTGCGATCGCCTCCGCTGCGTTCTTGATGATGTTGGTCAGCGCTTGCGAAATCAGGCGACGGTCGAACCGTGCCGGCATCGGTCCATCTGCGATGTCGACCTCGATATCAATGTCCGGATTGCCGACACGCTGCAGGAATACGCTCTGGCGCACCATGTCTGCCATATCCTCGGCGCCCATCACAGGCTTGGGCATCCGGGCGAACTGGGAGAACTCATCGACCATCCGCTTGATATCATCGACCTGGCGGACGATGGTGTCCGTGCATTGAAAAAATATCGCTGCATCATCCTTGATCACGGACCCATATTTGCGACGAATGCGTTCCGCCGAAAGCTGGATCGGCGTCAGCGGGTTCTTGATTTCATGAGCAATGCGGCGTGCGACGTCAGCCCAGGCGGACGTCCGTTGCGCCGCGATAAGCTCCGTGATGTCGTCAAGGGTGATAACATAGCCATGATGCGTGTCGCCGGATTGTTCGCCGGTCACGCGCACCGACAGATTTCGATCGCGACCATTGCGGTTGATCGTGACCTGTCCCTGAACCAGACGCTGCGCCCCATCACGGGCATTGGTAAACAATTCAACGAGTTCCGGCACAACATCTTTGAGTGGGCGGCCAAGCGCCTCCGTCTCGATCTGCCCGATGAGCTTTTCGGCCGAGCGGTTGAGAATGCTGATTTGACCCTCGGCATTCACGCCGATGACGCCTGCACTCGCGCCCGCCAGCACGGCTTCAGTAAATCGTCGGCGGCTATCCATCACGTCGCGGGCGCGCACGATGTCATCGCGTTGCGTACGTAATTCCTGCGTCATCTTGTTGAAGGTCTGTCCGAGCTGGGCCAGATCGCCTTCGGAATTCTGCGTTGGCACCTGGACGTGGAGGTTGCCTGTCGACACGATTTGCGCAGCCCCAATCAACCGGCGAATCGGCGCTACGAGATAGTTGGCAAAATTCAGACCGATCCACGCCGCCGACAGCAAAACAATCAAGGCAATCACGGTGTACATGAGCGCGAAGGCAATCTGGGTTCCAAAACGTCGATCCTGGAGCTCGGCGTACTGGCCGACGCCTTCTCTTGTCGCACGCAATTGTGTAACGACACGCGGATCCAGCAGGCGAACGACATAGAGATAGTTGTTCGGATAGGCAGCCAATTTGATCACAGCCGCAACATAGTTATCGTCGAGAAAAATCCCGACCTGCGGCCCATCTTCGTCAACTGAAGCGAGCGCCTCCTGCGACGGTTTCACAAACGCCTGGTCAATTTGGACATCCGCCCGATCTACGACGCCAAGATCCTTGTCGATTATCTCTACGACAGGCAGTCCGCGAACATGCGACAAGGCTGTGATGAATTGACGAAATTGGTTGCGGTTCTGCTCATACAGCGGTCGCAAATTATTGATTTCGTTCCGCGCCCCGATTGCATCCGCAGCAATAATGAGTTGGTGCTCGCGTACATAGGCCTCTGCCACGCCAAGGGAATTCTGCATGAGCAAATAAGTCGGTTGCGAGAAAAGCCGGTCCAACGCGCGGTCGACCGTAATGCTTGCAACGACGGCCACCAGAATCGCGGGAACTGCGGCAATGACCGAAAACAATCCGACGATCTGCACATGCAAACGCGATCCCGCTCGCCCTTTGCGACGGGCCTGAAACACGCGCCATATTTCGCGGCCGATGACTGCCGTGAGCAGGAGGCCTGTAAATCCGCTGAAGGCAAGCAGGGACCGCACGACATTGTGCGTTGGGACGATCGGGGTAAGGTTGGCTAGAACCAAAAATGTTGCAACCGCAGACAGCAGCGCGAGCACGACCGCTCCAATGCCTATCGCTCGCGCCAGCCGTCCAGCCGTCGGAGCTGCCGTATCGGCAATATCGGCTGTCACGGACTCCCCGGCATTCGTCATGCGTGGTAACCGCCCCTGAGAAAATCGTTTGAATGGAAGGAAATCCAGTTGGACTTACCGCCCCAACTGGTTGGATTACCCCAACTGACTGCGACTTTTGTGCAACATTGTTGCGCAATTGCGACAATTTCTTGGCGTGCCGCAATTATTGAAGGTAATTCACCACCTTCAACGTATTACGATTGCATCACAAGCTGGTTCGGATGACCTGGATGTCCAGATCTCTGACCTTTTTTCGCAATGTGTTGCGGTTGACGCCCAGAAGGTCCGCGGCGCGAATTTGATTGCCCCGGGTTGCTGCGAGCGTCACCGTCAGAAGCGGATGCTCGATTTCCCGCAGGATACGGTGGTAGAGCCCTGGAGGCGGTAAACTGTCCCCAAAGGTCGAAAAATAGGCTGTCAGATGGCGTTCGACCGAGGCGGCAAGCCCTTCAGCAACAGAGGGCTCGTCAGCGATCGAAAGTTTAGCGGGCTGCGATAGTTCCGATTCGACGACCGCCTCCGATATGATTTCCTGCGGATAGAGCGCGGCCAGCCGCCGCGCAAGGTTCTCGACTTCGCGTACGTTTCCCGGCCATCGATATCGCTTGATGCGTTCCAACGCGCCTTGATCCAGTTGCTTCGGGGGCAAGCCCTCGCGCTCGGCCTGGGCAAAAAAATGTCGAAAGAGATCCGGTACATCTTCAATCCGTTCGCGCAACGGCGGCAACCGCAGTGGCACGACGTTGAGCCGAAAGAACAGGTCCTCGCGGAACAGGCCTTGCTTGATAAGGACCCGCAAATCCTTGTTGGTGGCTGCCACGATGCGCACATCCGTCTTGATCGCCGTGCGCCCGCCGACCGTCGTATATTCACCTTGCTGCAAAACGCGCAGCAGCCTCGTCTGGGCATCCATCGGCATATCGCCAATTTCATCCAGAAAAAGCGTCCCCCCCTCGGCTTGTTCGAACCGTCCGGAACTTCGGGCCGTCGCTCCCGTGAAGGCGCCTTTCTCGTGCCCGAACAGTTCCGACTCGATGAGCTCGCGTGGAATAGCCGCCATGTTGATGGCGACAAATGACCCATTGCGACGCTTGCCATAGTCGTGAAGTGCGCGCGCGACCAATTCCTTTCCGGTCCCGGATTCTCCCGTGATCATAACAGTGAGGTCGGTCTGCATCAGCCGGGCCACGACCCGGTAGATCTCCTGCATCGCTGCCGACCGCCCGACGAGCGGCAGTTGCTCGAATTCGTCCGCCTTACGGGGTTCCTTCGTTCGCGTCTTTGGCTCAGCAAGTGCCCGGCCGACGATCGCGATGACTTCCTTGAGATCAAACGGCTTGGGCAAATATTCATATGCCCCTCGTTCGGAAGCGCGGATTGCCGTTATGAATGTATTCTGTGCGCTCATGACGACGATCGGCAGTTCGGGGCGAGCTTTCTTGATTCGTGGCAGCAGATCGAAAGCATTTTCATCCGGCATGACGACATCGGTAATGACGAGATCGCCATCGCCCTGGCTGATCCAACGCCACAGCGTTGCGGCATTGCCAGTCGATCGAACTTCATAGCCGGCGCGCGAGAGCGCTTGGTTAAGGACGGTGCGTATTGCAGCATCGTCATCGGCTATTAGAATACTTCCCGCAGGCATTTCTATTCCCCTTTTCAGGTCGTACTGCTCGCCTCAATGCCAGTACCCCGGAACATGGGCATGAGAACGCGGAACGTCGTGTGACGTGGCTGCGATTCGCACTCCACAATCCCACCGTGATCCCCAATGATCTTGGCCACCATCGCAAGGCCAAGTCCTGTGCCGGATGCCTTGGTGGTGACGAAGGGATCGAAGAGATGCAGAAGTAAATCATCGGGCACACCGGGCCCATTGTCTTTGATGCAAAACTCAAGCGGCAGCGACACCCGGTGCTTGCTGCCGGAGCGAGACAACTTGACGCCCGGCCGGAACGCGGTCGTCAATTGAATTTCTCCTTCGGTCGTGGAGTCGCCGATGGCTTCCGCGGCATTCTTGACGAGATTGAGAAAGACCTGAATAAGTTGATCACGGTTGGCGAAAACCGGCGGCAGCGAGGGATCGTATTCCTCGACAAACTTGATGCGGCTTGCGAAACCCGATTGCGCCAACCGTTTCACATGTTCGAGCACAATATGAATGTTGATCGACTCGCGTTCGACGGTTCGCTCATCCGTGAACACCTCCATACGATCGACCAGCTTTACGATCCGGTCGGTTTCGTCGCAAATCAGTTTCGTCAAGGTGCGGTCGTCGCCGTCTACTGATTGTTCGAGCAGCTGCGCGGCCCCACGAATGCCGGAAAGCGGGTTCTTGATTTCGTGGGCCAGCATGGCGGCAAGCGCGGTCACAGACCGCGCTGCTCCACGGTGGATGAGTTGACGATCCATTTTTTCGGCGATGGTGCGTTCTTGCAGCATGACCACCACGTGATCCGGCCGATCGGGCACTGGTGCCACGTGCAAATCGACGAGACGCTCGCCGGGATTCCGCGGCGTTCCAAGATCAACCCTGTATTCATTGACGGCGGCGCTACGCATGCGGACCTGCTCGATCAGCGCAAGCAACGGGCTTCCGAACGGCACCAGATCGCGCAACATATGGCGGCGCAACAGCGGTAGCGAAGCTTCAAAAAAAGATTCAGCTGCCATGTTGGCGTTGATGATCTTGCCATTCGCGGCAATCATGAACACCGGATGGGGAAGAGCGTCGAGAACGGCATCCGCACTGCCCGCAAGCATTGGCTCTGCCCGGTTCATGCCGCAGCCCTCCGTGGGCAGGCCAAAGCATCGAAGGCCTCAGCGAGCCTTTGAGCGACCGATCGTGGTCCTTCCGCTGTCAATACAATCTGGCGCAACAACTTGAGAAGCGAAGCTGGTGCGCCTGCCGTCAGCGCTGCTGCGTCCAGCGCCCAGCCAAGGTGCTTGCGCGCGTGGCGGGTTCCAACCGCGATGCCATGGTGGACCAGCATTTCCTCATAGAGCTTGGTTACCAGAGAAAATTGTACCGTCAGATCGGGCGGCCGCTCGCACGGCCCGCCGGCGAGATAACGCGCGACCTGCCCGGGCCACCAAGGCCGGCCTTGGGCCGCACGGCCAACCATGACCGCGTCCGCGCCCGACGCGGCCAGAGCCGCATCGGCGTCGGCAAATGAGTTGATATCGCCATTGACCACGAGCGGGATCGACACGCTTTCCTTCACGTGCCGCACCGCCTTCCAATTGGCCCTGCCCTTATAAAACTGACAACGTGTGCGCCCATGCACCGTAATCAAACGCACGCCGGCTCCTTCTGCCCGCCGCGCCAGTTCTGGGGAATTAATGGATCGATCGTCCCATCCAAGGCGCATCTTGAGCGTCACCGGGACCGATACCGCCTTTATGGTTGCCTCGATCAGGATCAGCGCGTGATCGAGATCGCGCATCAGTGCCGAACCGGATTCACCACCCGTCACATGGCGCGCCGGACACCCCATGTTGATGTCGATAATGTCCGCCCCGGCTGCTTCGGCGATACGTGCGCCCTCCGACATCCAATGGGCTTCGCAACCTGCCAGCTGCACCACATGCAGGCCCACGCCCTGCCCTTCCGCACGCAATCGGGCGCCCCGCCGGCCCTTTACCAAATCGGCGGACGCGGTCATTTCGGAGACCACGAGGCCAGCGCCTAGTTCGGCCACCAGGCGCCGGAACGGCGCATCCGTCACGCCCGACATGGGCGCCAGAACGACGCGATTGGGAAGCAGAAGATTGGCGGCCTCGGTGTTCATGGGACAGAAGAATTGGTTCCAAACCTCAGTATTTTCGCTGCCTATCCTTTAAGCGAATACACTTGCTGCTTATAGTTTAGACATTTTTTGCCCCAACGCAACTGTTGCAGTGCAATATATTTTTGTGTGACCTTTAACCCAAGCGAGAATAAACCCCATAACGGGAATAATATCACGTTATCATCTTGTGGTTTTAGTTCGGCTCATCGGGAACATCGACACAATTTGGTTTGCCCCGCTCCCAGGACGCGCTAGATCAAATATTCAGGGCAATTTGGAACTTCCATGACACGAACTGTAGCAGCCATTGTGGTCGCGGCCGGACGCGGCCTGCGTGCTGGTGGCGGCAAGCCCAAACAATACCGAACATTGGGCAATGGCTCGGCTGTGCAGCGGACCCTCGAAACCATGGCTCGGCATCCAGGAATTGGCGCCATCCAACCTGTTGTCCACCGAGACGATGCGCAGTTTTACGCCACCGCCAGCGAAGGTCTCGACCTGCTATCGCCGGTATTCGGAGGCGCCACCCGGCAGGCCTCGGTCCGCGCGGGTCTGGAAGCGCTGGAAATCCACCGTCCCGATCTGGTTCTGGTCCATGATGCAGCGCGTCCATTTGCGTCCCATGCCCTTATCGGACGAGCAATAGCGGCGGCGACCCAAGCCGGCGCTGCCGTTCCGGTCCTGCCCGTCGTCGATACAGTCAAAACAGTCGACCAAACCGGCACGATCACCGGAACCGTAGATCGATCAAGGCTACGTGTGGTGCAAACTCCACAGGCATTCGATTTCGGAATGTTATTGAGGGCCCATCGCAAGGCACATCAGGCTGGTCAGGAAGAATTCACAGACGACGCTGCGCTTGCCGAATGGGCAGGGCTCACCGTCAGCACATTCGAGGGTGAGGTTGGCAACGTGAAACTGACCACCACGGAAGATTTTGTACGTGCAGAAGCCGAACACCTTGCCGCCCTGGGTGACGTTCGGATGGGTTTTGGATTTGACGTACATCAATTTGGCGAAGGCGATCATGTCATGCTGGGGGGCGTCAGGATTGCTCACACCCAGAGTGTCACGGGTCATTCGGACGCCGATGTCGTATTGCATGCCCTCGTTGATGCAATTCTGGGCGCATTGGCCGACGGCGACATTGGCATGCATTTCCCGCCAAGCGACCCGCAATGGCGCGGCGCCAGTTCCGACCGTTTCCTCGCTTTTGCGGTTGATCGTGTGCGTGGGCGTGGCGGCCGTATCGCCCTTCTGGACGTAACCGTTGTGTGTGAAGCTCCGCGTGTCGGACCGCATCGCGATGTCATGCGAACGCGCATTGCCAAAATTGCCGGGATCAACGTCGATCGTGTTGCGGTGAAAGCGACGACGAGCGAAACCCTGGGATTTACAGGCCGCCGCGAAGGCATTGTAGCCTTCGCCAATGCGACACTTCGGTTGCCTTGGACCGACCTGCCCACTTGAAAAAAACCGGTAATTGGGGTGTTGGCATGGATTGCGATCTCGTTGCGCAGGCTCAGGCGGTGCTTGATGTTTGCCGATCACGGAAACTTACGATCGCTACCGCTGAGTCCTGCACCGGAGGCCTTCTCGCAGCGACGCTTACCGATATTCCTGGGTCTTCAGAAGTATTCGACCGTGGATTCGTGACCTACAGCAACGCTGCCAAGGAGGCCATGCTTGGTGTGCCGAGCGAGGTCCTGGCGAGGCACGGAGCGGTGAGCCGCGCAACCGCCGAAGCCATGGTGGCAGGAACGCTTGCGAATTCCGGCGTCCATTTGGCGGTTTCGATCACCGGAATCGCCGGACCGGGCGGCGGACTACCGGACAAACCGGTTGGGCTTGTTCATTTTGCTGCGACATCGGATAGGGGCCAGTTCCTGCACCAGGAATGCCGCTTTGGAGATATTGGCCGATCCCAGGTGCGACGCGCTTCCGTAATTGTCGCCCTTCGAATGCTGCTGGAACTGGCGCAAGCCCGATAGCGGGGCATCGATTCATGTGTCGGTCATATGTCGCATAGCCGACGGTCGCCGCACTAAGGACACTTAGAACAATAACCGAATCGTGCGGCTTTGTTTGTAGTTCCGCCTTCACGGCGGCTTCGCCGCGGGCGGTTCTTTCTTTCACGCGATTAAAGGCCGCGTAAACGCGGAACTACGAACAAGCAAGGCACCACAATGACACCATAATTCCCTTAGCATTTATGGCTCGAAGTCCGTAGCGGCGATGGATATTTCGGGGGTCAGCCCAGTGCGCCTGCCCGTGGTTTGCTTGGCCTTATCGCTCGCCCTTGCCGGCGCCCCGCCTCCCCGCGCGCAGGAATTGAGCGCACGCTCATGGGAGGATTGCCTCACGGCGCCGGACCGCGCTTGCGTCTTCGACGAGGTGATGGATCTGCTTTACCTGCAGGACAGGACGGACCGGCGCCAGGCAATCGTTGCTGCGATGGCGGAGACCTGGGCGCAAGCTGGCGAAATCGACAAGGCAAAAGGACTTGCCGTCCAGGTCCCCGACCGGATGCTCGCGCGCGTCTCCCTGTTGCGTGAGATCGCGTCTGCCCAGGCGCGCGCCTCGCATCGTGAGGAAGCGGAGGCAGCATTCGGCCGGGCGCTGGCGCTCGCCTTGCATTGGAACGACCCGTTCGAGCGCGTCGAAGCCCTTGAAGCTATCGCGCAGGCCCAGGAGGCCGCCGGCTTGAAAGCCGATGCCGGCACGACCGTCGATCAGGTGCTGCAGACCCGGGCGCAGACGCTGCTGGCGATCGTCGACCTGCAAATGCGCGCCGGCGCGGCGGCGGAGGCGACGCTCGACGGGGCGCGCGCGACGGAACATGATGCACGTTTCGGCCGGGCGCAGTGGCCGAGCTACCGTGACCCCGGGATACGGATCACCACGGAAACTAGTTCTGGCAACGTGCGCCTGCTGTGCGACATAGCCAAGGCGCAGGCCCGCGCCGGCCTGAACGCGAAGGCGGAGGCCAGCTTCGGCCGCAAGCGCGCCGTTGCGCTGCTGTGGCTGGCAGAGGCGCGTACGAAAGCAGGGGACGCGGACGCTGCGCAGAACCTGTTCGCGCGTGCGCTCACGATCGGCCGCACCCTCCGCGACGACCCCCAGCGGGCGCGGGCCCTCCAGCAGGTCGCCGTGGCGCAAATTGGGGCGGGGCTGCACAACGAAGGTCTGCGCACCTTTGTCGAAGCGGTCGCGTTTGCGCGCCTGCAGCGGGGCATGTTGCTGTCCGAGATCGCCAATGCGCAGCACCGCGCCGGCCTGACGGAGGAGGCCGCCGCGACCTTCGGGGAAGCGCTTTCAGCCACCATATCCGACGACGAAAAAGCCAAGGAATTCCGCCTCACTTCGCTGATCGGCACGATTGCCGAAAACGACCCCTTGAGGGCCCTGGTCGCGGCCCGGCCGTCGCTTCGCCTGCGGCTCCTCGAAGCGGTCCAAGCCATCCCCGACCGGCTTGACCGTGCTGCGGCGCTGTCCGTCATCGCGCGAGCATTGCCGAATTGACGTCGGCAACGACGCGATACGCCGGAAAGCCAATGTAGCGTTTTGCGCCGCGGCATTCGATGATGCCTTCAAAGACTATCCGGACAGGCTCCTAACCGCGAAAGATGGCATCGGCCCGTTGCTCGAATGCCAGTGTGAAGCGGCGAAATGCAATGTCGAACATGGATCCCAAAAGAAGCCCGAGCATGCGATTGCGAAATTCATAGGAAATATGAAACTCAACGTCACACGCGCTCTCTTCTATTGATCGAAACGTCCAATGATTGTCCAAATGGCTGAATGGGCCTTCGAGGTACTGGACCCGGATCAGCAGTTTGGGGCGATCCAGGGTGACACGGGTCGTGAACGATTCGCTGACCAGTTTGTAGGCGACATCCATATCCGCCACGAGAATTTCTACGCCGTCCGGTCCCGGACTGCGTGAGCGGACCCTCAGCCGGCGGACCAGCGGCAGGAACTCGGGATACTTCTCGATATCCGCGACCAAGTCGAACATGTCGCCGGCTGTATGCTTGACGCGCCGTGTGGTGGTGAATTGGGGCATGCCTTATCGTAAGGACGAACCGTTGGCGTCGCGGTTGCGCTTCAGGCGCGCGAAATCTTCCCCCGCATGGTGCGACGAACGTGTCAAAGGGCTTGCGGAAACCATCAAGAAACCCTTCGCGTAAGCGAGGGTCTCGTAGGCCTTGAATTCTTCAGGCGGCACGAAGCGTGCCACTGCCTGGTGTTTGCGCGTCGGCTGCAAATATTGGCCCATTGTGAGGAAATCGACATTCGCAGACCGCAAATCGTCCATGACCTGCAACACTTCATTACGTTCTTCGCCAAGGCCGAGCATTATGCCTGATTTGGTAAAGAGTGTTGGCTCAAGTTCCTTGGCGTGTTGCAATAGCCGGATGGACGCGTAGTACCGCGCGCCTGGACGTACTGTGAGATACTTTGACGGAACAGTTTCAAGGTTGTGGTTGAGTACATCCGGTCCGGCCGCGACCACCGTCGCAATTGCGCCTTCCTTGCGCAGGAAGTCCGGCGTCAGGACCTCAATCGTCGTCTCGGAACACTGCGTGCGAATGGCCCGGATCACCTGCGCAAAATGCCCCGCCCCACCATCGGCAAGGTCATCCCGGTCGACCGACGTGACGACCACATGGGCAAGGCCGAGTTTTGCCGTGGCCTCGGCGACCCGATCAGGTTCCGCTGCATCTAACTTTCCTGGAATTCCCGTTTTAACGTTGCAGAAGGAACACGCGCGTGTGCAGGT
>Ga0099795_10000168_pt1 | contig 10924 bp, 10 predicted proteins | sample Rivendell_Oct201_11_FD_78513 | JGI IMG/M metagenome (GOLD analysis project Ga0099795, IMG submission 78513) | Vadose zone soil microbial communities from the Eel River Critical Zone Observatory, Northern California, USA -... | ecosystem: Host-associated > Plants > Roots > Rhizosphere > Soil ... | reverse complement strand
TTCTCGACCGCCTTCTCGACCTCCAGCGCGTTGGCGCCCGGCGACTGGAATACGCCGATGCCGGCGGCCGGCCGCTTGTTGAGCGAGAACACCTGGCTGTAGGTCTGCGCGCCCAACTCCACCCAGCCGACGTCGCGCACCCGCGTGACGTCGCCGGTATTGCCGGTCTTGACGATGACATCCTCGAACTCGGTCTTGTCATCGAGGCGGCCGGCGACGTTCAAGGTATACTGGAACGCCTGGCCCGCCGGCGCCGGCGGCGCGCCGACCTGGCCCGCGGTCACCTGCTGGCTCTGCTGCTGGATCGCCTGGATGACGTCCTGCGGCATCAGCCCGCGCACCTGCAGCTTGTTGGGATCGAGCCACACCCGCATCGAATATTGCCCGGCGCCGAACACTGTGACATTGCCGACACCGGGCAAACGCGCAATTTCGTCCTTCAGGCGGATGGTCGCGTAGTTGCTGAGATAAAGGCTGTCAAAGCCTGCATCCCGCGCCGTAAGAGTCACGATCTGCAGGATTGCGGTCGAGCGCTTCGCCACGTTGACGCCTTGCGTCTGCACGGCCTGCGGCAGGGAGGACAGCGCGCTCGACACCCTGTTTTGCACAAGCACCTGAGCGAAGTTGAGATCGGTTCCAATGTTGAATGTGACCGTGAGGGAATAGCTGCCGTCGGCGCCCGCGTATGATTGCATGTAGATCATGCCTTCGACGCCGTTGACTTGCTGCTCGATCGGCAAAGCGACTGTGTCGATAACGGTACGCGCGCTCGCGCCCGGATAGCGGGTCGTGACCTGCACGGTTGGCGGCACGACGTCGGGATATTGTGAGACCGGAAGCCCATAGAGCGCGACGGCGCCGATGACGACCATCAGGATCGCGAGGACGTTTGCGAGGATCGGCCGCTCGATGAAAAATTTTGAAATCATGGCTGTTAACGCGTAGCCGGAGCGCTGGTCGCTGCGCTTTGCATCTGCGGGTCGACTTTTTGACCCGGGATGGCGCGCAAGAGCCCGGCCACGATAACTTTGTCATCAGCCGCTACGCCGCTTTCGATGACCCGCATCGTGTCGACCAGGGCGCCGATTTCGATCTTGCGTTGTTCGACGATATTTTCCTTGTTGACGATCAGCAGGTAGCGACCGCCCTGGTCGCTGCCGAGCGCCACGTCGGGAACCAGCAGCGAGTCGCGCGGCGGCCCCAGGGGTACGCGTACACGCACGAAATAGCCGGGGAGAAGAACGTGATCGGCATTCTGCAAGATGGCGCGCGCCGCGAGCGTGCCGGTCGATGCACTGACACTTGGTGCCGCATAGTCGAGTGTGCCGCTATGCGGATAGCCGGTTTCGGACTGCAAGCCGATCTCCGCCACCACCGTCTTGATGTCCTCGGGCGCCCGTCCACGGCGCGCCATCTCGCCGCGAATCCGCAGGACGTCCTGTTCGCTGATGTTGAAATTCACATAGATCGGGTCATGCTGGATGATGGAGGCGAGTACCGTCGGCGTGGCATTGCCGCCGACATATTGACCCACCGATACCACCCGCGTGGTGACGATCCCATCGAAAGGCGCGGTCACGTGCGTGTAATCGTAATTGAGCTGCGCCATTTGTGTGTTGGCCTTGGCCTGATCCAGATTGCCCTGTGCGTTATCTCGTCCCGCCAAGGCCTGGTCGTAATTGGCTTGCGTTGTCGACTGTCGGGGGAGAAGATCGGCCTGTCGCTGGAATGACGCCTGTGCCTGTTTCAAGCTCGCATCGGCACTGATTTCAGCGGCCTTGGACTGTTCGAGCTTCAGCTTGTAAGATTCCGGTTCGATGGTGAACAGCAGCGTGCCTTTTTTGACTTGATCGCCGTCCTTGTAATTGATCTCTTGAACGAATCCGGCGACCCGCGCGACCAGGTCTGTGCTGTTGACGGCGGCGGTGCTTCCGGTTGCCTCCAGATAGCGAGTGACCTGTTGTTTCGTCGGCGGTGCGACCGTGACGCGCGGCGGCGGTGGCGCCACATACTGGTTGCCGTCGCTACATGCGGCAAGGAATGACGCCGCAGTCGCGGCGGCGATCGCATGGGAAATCGCTTTTCGGGGCTGCATGTCGAAGCTTCCTATCGTTTAGCCCGACCGCTCCTGGTGCGGCCGGGCACGCTACCGGGCTACGGTATCTTTCGATTCTCGATCTTATCACGAAGCACTTAAATTCAGGTGTATTGCATTCCAAATTCACAACGATCGAACCGGTGTTGGCGGATGTGCCGTTTGGCGGCGCCGGCATGCTCGATGGCGTCGTGGGTTCGAATGTTTTCAACATATTGTGCGATGAGCTGTGCGTCGGTCTGCTTTGACAGCTCTTTATTGTTCGCCATAGCGACTCCTCCAGCCGGCTCCGCCCAAGACGATTGGAATACAAGCGGCGCCGATGATCGCCCCACAATTGATCACACCATGTGCGCAAATTCATCATGCGGTGGTTGACATAATGTTCATGTTATGTTCTCATGATCAAACATAATCTGTCAAGCGTGAGCATGAATTGGTGATGTGTCATGTCCATCGAAATGTTTGTTCTGTCTGATCGCCGGTTGGCTTCGATTGCCGAATGGCAGGAGGTTATCGACCGCGAAGGCTTTGCGATGACATTACTCACCGAGGTCACATTTGACGAACTCGGCGGCTTTCTGCCCGTGCGGTATGGCGACGTGGAGGCAGGTTTTGAATGCTACCATGAGGATGCGGCCGCGATCATGGATATGTGCGAAGATGTCGACTTCGGGCATCGATGGAAGTACGCGCTTGGACTGCGGTTCGGCGGCAACCTCGATGCATTGTTTGGCGCTAATGCCTGTGGGGCGGCTTATGCCAAGGCGACGGGTGGCGTCTTTTTCGACACCGAGGCAAACGAAATTTTGACCGCGGAAAAAGCGCTGCAGTCCGCCCGCGATATCGAAAAAGATCTGCCGCGATTGCGGGCCTATTTGGCTTCACCGATTTGAGTCTTCGGCGCCCGACGTCTTCACATCACGAAGGCCGTCCAGCGCCCGTAAGCCACCACCGCGATCCAACACGACAGCGAAATTGCGCCGGCGAGCTTGGCGGCCACGGGAATACGGGGGGCCCGGTTCCATTGCGACACGCTTCGGATGGTCATGAATTGGAACACCAGCATGTTGATGCCGGCGAGCGCCATAAGGGCGACCTTGGCCTGGAAGGCGTAATTGGCAAAGTATTTCACCGGCTGGCCCGTGAACAACATCACGCCCGTGATGGCCGAGATGATGAAGGCAGTCCAGGTCCAGGGCAGGGCTTCCCGGCAGAGATCGGTGACCGAGCAGCCTTTCGAGGCGAGCCCCAGGAGGCGCAGGTCCACCACGACGATCATGCCGAACACGATTACGGCTGCGCCCACGTGGATCATCAACAGGCCCGAAAATCCCCCTGGCGATTGCGACACGAAGATCGCGACCGGCGTCTTTTCCAACCAATGCAGGAATTGCGTAATCGACTCCACGGTCCCTCCTTGCCAGTGTCTCGTGTCTAGCCCTGCAGGAATCCCACGAGCCAGCGCCCGCGACCCGCCAGCGTCACGCCCATCCACAAGACAAGCGTGAAAGCCGCAAAGGTGCTCACCATCTTGTGCTTTGATGAAGCGCTGTCCCAGGCTTCGCCGTAGCGCCGCAGCGCAAGCCCGAACCCAAATGTCGCCAACATACCGATCCCCATCATAGCCATCTTCACCTGGAAGCTTGGATCAAGCAGCGTGCGCCTTGGCGCGGACAGCGTGAGCACGATCCCGGTCACTGTCAGCACGGCCATCGACCACCAGAGCCACGGCCAGAACCGGCGCGCGCGCTCGCGCGAGGGCTCGGTTTGCGACCATCCCCATACCCGATGGTTGATCATGATGAGGGCTGAAAGAACGAGCCCGGTGGCAAGGATGTGCAGGACGTGCGTTATGGGGATGATCAAGCCGCTCCGACGAATCGTCAGGCTCAAGGCAGACGTCTGCAGCCACTGGACGTATTCCATCATGATGAACTTTGGCCCCGATCTCCAGACCGCGATTTCCGACCGTAACATGCCGGAAGCGGATGTGCGATGTCGTTCCTAGCCCTCTCACGCAGGTTGCGGGATCGGCACCTGATGTACCTTCATGGCGAGCGCGACAGAGGAATAATACCCAAGCAGGACGAGCACTTCGGCGATGCCGGCGCGGCCAAGAACCTTCTCGACACTTGAGAAGTCATCATCCGACAGTTTGCTGCCGGCAACGAGCAATGAAGCGTATCGATGCACCGCGTGTTCATGCGGATCGGTGAGTTTCGGGTACGCACCCTGAAGGATCGCGTCGATCACTTCCTGCGTGAGACCCACCTTCTTGCCTTCGCGGATATGCGCCGCCACCACATAGTCCCCCTGCCAGTGGTTTGCGATGATCAGGATGCCGATTTCGACTTCACGCGCGGACAGCGACGAGCGCTTGTTGAGGAATGTACCGATGTGTTCCATGCCGCTGGCAAGTGTCGGACTGTGGATCCAGACCTTGTAGGGCGCCAGAATACGTCCGCGGCCGGCCGTGAGTTGGTCGAATATTTTGGTCTGTTCGGGCGTGAGCGCGTCTGGTGCAATTTCGGCAATGCGGTTCATGGGCGGTGTCCTGGTAAGTGTCATGGCGTTTGTTGAACGTGATACTGGGGATCGTGGTCCGCGGCAGGGAGCTTATCCACAGATGTGCCCCCAAGATACTACGGCCCAATTTCCGTCACATGAATCAAGCACACATCGAGTCGTGAAATTGGCGGGGGCCAATTTGGGGGAATATCATGAGCATTATCAGACGCGCGTCTGCGGCGGCTTTGATCGTTGGCAGTTTTGCGGTTTCAGAAAGCGCAAAGGCGCAGGAGCCTGCTGAGATCAAAATTGGTATTGGAATTCCTCTTTCGCCTGGACAACAGGGGACCAGTCCGGGGCAGTTATTTAAGGCAGCAAAAGCAACTGATCCAACGACCGCTTTGCCGCCTGGCAAGATATTCCTGCAGAACAAAGCAGCCGATCCGACCACGGCGTTGCCGCCGGGCCAGACCTTCACGAATTTGGGAAGATCCAAGAAGCCGTAGCGGGCTACGCGATTTAAGCCTCAGCGGTTGCGAGATCTTAGAATTCGTAGGGGCGGGCCTTGTGCCCGCCCGGAACACTATGCTGTGTTGCTTACGCTCCGGGCTGAGTTTGCTGGAGTTGCACACACCATGTCGAAGCATGCGGTCGCAAAAAGGGCTCAATTATTTCATCTCGCCGGTTCTTCCGCGGGCTCGCTCTGTTCGCCCGTGACCGGGCTCTCCCCACTTGTCACGAGCCTGCCAAAGAACATGTAGCTCGCCTTCGGGCCCTGCATCACCAGCGTCCAGTGGCTGAAATCATCGGCACTGGTGCAGCTGTTGCCGCGCCCCTGGAAGATCACGGTCAGCAACTGATTCGCGCCAAATCCAACGTTGAAAATGCCCGAACCCGTTGGCTTCGATGTAATCTTCCATTCCTTGTAGAGAGCAGGGCCCTGCGAGCCCTCCTGGTCCTGCGTACGTGGGTCGACCGCGAAGATCGAGACCGTGCCGGGACGGCGCAACGACAGCGTGCCGGATTTTCCAGTCTCGTCCCGAAACGTGAAGGTGAGCTGTTCTTTCGACCAGCCGGCTTTTAGTTCGTAGCTGACCGATGGCGATGAAATTCCTTTCGTGTCACTGGGATCCGCCTCGCCGGAATAGAGGTTTGCCATCGAGGCGAATCGCATTTCTTCCAGCACACCGATCTTGTAGGCATCTAGTTTTGCGACGCCGACACTGCGCTGCCCGAGGTTGGTGCAGCACGCGCAGGCCCACGCGTTGCGCAACGTGGCATCGAGCAATGGCACGGTCCAAAGCACGACAAGTGCAGAAAGGCTGAACGTAATCGTGCGCCGCGATTTCATGTTGACTGCCTCGTACATTACCATCTTTGGTTCATCATGCACTACGACGGCCTCGGCTCGCCGCGTAGCGCGGCACTGACCTGCTTTGGCGCCTGATGCTTGTCGTCATTGAGGTGCAACAATGTGTCGGCTTCGTGGACTTCGAGCGCATCTTTGCCGGACAGGAGTCCATGCGTCGCGTGGAAGCCGAGCGCACGATAGACCTCGAATTGTTCCTCGCTGAAGAACTGATCACCCGTTGTTTCGTGCGGGAAGGTCCGGTGCCGGCGCGCATAATTGCGGACATAATCTCGTTCGTCGCCGGTCAGCGAGGACTTGATGTATAGCAACCATCCGCGTGCGCCGTCTCCGTAGTCGATCGAACCGATTGCGGCATGCGGCCCATTCGAAGACACGCGCGGGGAGCCATCCCCACCCGGTGCGGTTCCCATCCATTGACTGGTCGAGGCCTGGATCTTGTGCCAAGGCAATTCCAACTCGACGCCGAGGTCAATGCGTGCATAGCGCTGCAGCGCGATGAACGACGGAAAAGTCAGGGTCGGATCGGCTTCCGCATCCACGACGATGATCAATTTGCAGCGCCGTTTCAGGAGTTCGTAGACACCGAGGTTTTCGATGTGGCCGCCATCGGTCAGGTAGACTTCATCGCTGTTCTCATAGAGCCGGCCGGTAATTTCCGACCACAGGAACGGTGTTATCGCGTGGCGCAAATTGTTGAGACGCTGAAGAATGGAAACGCTTCGCGTCGCTGCGGCATCGGGTCCCACAAATCGCGGATTCTTGATCCAATAGCCCAGCCGGACATTCAGGAGCGTCAGCGTCGGGCGCAGCGGCCGAACAGATTGGGAACCCATATTCGACGAAACGGCCGCGCCCGAGATGGCCATTGCGGTTGCCAGATCGAGGTTGGGTTCGGTTGTCTCGAACTGGGGGGTCGGCGCATAACCCGTCGCCTCGCTGCCGACGAAGCAGGATGAAAACAGGAAAAAGTCGGCGTTTCGGCCGCGCCGGTTGGCGTAGTCGGAGCCTTGGAGATTCAACGAAGCATTGATCAGATGATAAGGCGCAAATTGACTGGAAAGCCCGCTCATGAGGAGGTGATCGGCCTCAGGGAAATCACGTCCCTGGTCAAGACTAGGCTGGTTTCTCTCGGCTGCCGTGGGTTGCGCCGGCCCCGCGGGGTCAAACAGGAAAGCCTTGCTGAGCCGATCGCGATAGAGCCGGTGAAGCGAATTTGCGTTCGGTTTGAAGAAACCGGCCAGGAGCAAAAACGCAAATCCGATCGTGGCGTAGAATACGACCATCGGCCGAACCAGCGCTTGCGTGAACAAGTAGTCTGTGACCCGCCAATACAATGAAAGGGACTTGAATGCGGGACAGAATACCGAATAGGCGAGCCATGTTGCGGATTTGATCATCCATCGTGGCGTATGTTCGCCTTGCGGATGATCGTAATTGCCATCAGTCGTGCAATATTGTGGATCGTTTCTCGGTCGATCAAGTTGGCCGACCGTTGCAGGCGGGTCGACGAGTTCGGCTACGGCCGGTGGCTCAGCGTACGAGCCTGGTACTTCCTTGAGATTGTCAATCATCCCCCAATACGACAGATAAAGGTATGCGACCCAGATCAGCAATGGCACGGCGGCGCCGGCTGCCCAATAGATCGCCTTGGCCGCGAAGTTTGCAATTATTGCCGAGGCGCTGGCGTCGGTATTTGTCGCCTTCAAGATGGCTGCCAAATGTTGCCTGAACAAAGTGACGATGGCTGCCAGGGGCGTGAGGATGGTGACGAGGGTGGTGAGCCCTTTGGCTTCTCCCTCCGGCAATCGAACGTCATCGATATATTCGAACATGCCTTTAAGGAAAAAGGGCTGGAGTTCAATGAAGAACATCACGGCGATCAGCACCAGATAGGCGGCAGCAAGCATCGGCAAGCGGGTACGAAATTCCGACGAGCGATTCGGCGGTGAAAATGAACGGTAGAGCGCCCATACAAAGAATAGCAACAATCCAAGCAGCATCAGAGAAATCGATAGCCCAAAACTTCCCAGGGAAGGAAATCTTTCGCAAAGCGGATAACCGAGGATATCCGGGCACCCGAGATCTTTGTAACTCGGATTGCATAGAATTGTGATGGCGGCCAGGATCAGCACTGGCCCGAGCACCCATGCCAGATTGGCCACGAGCCCGCGGGCCACGATGGCAACTCCCGTCGCGACATCGCGTCCTCCGGCCGGAATCAGATAATTCGAATAATTGCGCAAATGCCCGACGGCGGCTGTATCGCTGATGTCGGGCGTGCCCGGATTTGCGTTACTCTTGATTGCGCCGCCCTCACTTGCGGCGCGCTTATTTGCGGGCCTCTCGTTTGTGCGGCTCTCATTTGCGCGACTCTCATTTGCGCGATTCTCATTCGCGCGACTTTTGGGCGTATTGCCAAAAACGAATTCCCCGTTCGTGCATGTCATTGTGGTCGTAAGGGACGACCCCATATAGCCACCGCCCGACACGGTTGAGAGATAATCGATATTGCGCAGCACGTCGTGATGATTGAGGGCCTGCAGGACGCCGAGTGAAAATGAAGCCGAGCGAACCCCGCCGCCTGACAGGGCCAAGCCGACCGCATCGAGGGTTTTGAGTTTGCCCTCACTCGCGCCGGGCACCAGTCCCTTGCGTCCCAGAAATCTACGGCGCTGGTTAATTGCCTGGATTTCGGCTTGGAGGATTTGATCGAACTGCAATTGCCCTGGAGGTACATTCGTATCGAATGCCATTGCACTGCCCCCCATTCCGGAGTCCCGCTTAATCGCGTCATTGTGGGCGTCGTGTCCTATGCCGTAAATCCTCCAGAAGTACTGCCGACAAAAAACCGCAAGTCGTGTTCCCACGACTTGCGGCGCCTCAGCTTTAAGACCATCGGATGACGTTGTGTCAATCCGACCGATGCTCGCTTATCTGCTTGCGCTGCTTCTTGGGCGCCTGGAATTCCGATATGCGATGCTGGCGTGGCCAAGGCAGTAGGAAAAGCCCTCGAGAGATTCGTGGCCGCAATAGCAGAAGTCATTCGCTCCCGGAGTGCCAAACGGCCAGTGGCATTGTGACGGCCCCAATTCAAGAAGCGAGGGCCCGTGCCCGTTGTTGATCGGAATGATGTCGACCGATGGTATGGGCTCGCAAAATGCCAACGGGGGCATCGATTGCTGGGACCGTTTGCTTCTCAGCAAGCGGCCGATGTTGACCTTTGAAGACGATTTCAAGTCTTTGCGTCTGGCGGCGCGTGCGCGCGCCAGCTGCTCACGAATGACATCGCGGGGGCGTTTGAGGCCCAGGCGGTTGAGCTTGCCGATGACGGCGTTGCGGGTGACCCCGATCTCTTCGGCGATTTTGGCACAGCTGCGGCCCGCATGATATCCGCGCTCGAGCTGTTCAACACGTTCCGGCGTCCAGGTCTCGCTTGGAAGCGATCTGGGCCGTTCGCTTTGCAGTTCACTTGGCATTTCTTGGGGCGAGGGTGGACGCCCCCCTTGGGGGGGCGCCGAGCGTTGGTAGACTGTACTCAGGGAGAACATGGGTTGGCCTCGTGGTAGGTCCTGGATCGTTGTTGCGCTTGTGCGTTGGCAAAAGACGTCCCGTTTGGCGACCGACCGGCAGATCGGGACGCCATCAGGCAGATCATTCATTGGAGGTGGGCTGGATGACCCCTCCGCGCGGCCACCAAGGGCGATTTTTGGGATTTCCCCCGGTGGGTGGCGCGGCCGAATCAGAAGTTCTCATAGAGAACTTGATTTGCCAAGAGTTAAAACGCTGTTATTATCAGGTTTAAATCTAGTTATAACGTGAGTAGGTGTTTTTATGGCCCGTCCAGAGAACCGATCGGAAGGCCGATCCCTCAGTCTGACACTGCCGCAGTGGACATTTGACTACCTGGCCAGTCTTGCAGACCACGGTATATTTGGACGGACGGAAAATGATGTTGCGGCTTTTCTTCTCATAAGGCAGGCCGACGAGCTTTTCGAAAAGAAGATACACGATCGGAAAATTCCCGCAGGGCCCCCAAGCCGAGAAGGCGCTTGAAAGTGCCGGCGTGTCACTGGGAAAGATGAACGGAAGCCGAAGCTTTCCGGTTGCGGCTGTAACTTGGGCGAGGTCTTGGCCGAACAGTCCAATCTAAGCGCTATCCCGGTGAAGTAAGGCTCAGTTCCAAAGCTGATCCCGGGAAAACCTGGGATCATTTTGGTTTTACGGTCGGATAGATATTGGCGCCGTAATATTCGCGGATTTCGGCGATCTGGTCGGGGCCGGGCGGGGCATATTGCAGCCGCTTGCTGGTGAAGGTCCCACCCATGATGCGGTCGAGCTTCACCGCCATTTCACCGGCTTTTATCAGGGTTGTAATGCCGTTGAGAATGGGCGCGCCTGAGGGCGTGGTATAGACGCCCGCATAGGCGAGCAGCGCCATCACGACGCCGCCGGCTGCTATCACCACCTCGGCGCCCGCATCCGTATTGGCTTTGGCGGCGGCCTGGAACTGGCCGATGAGATCGCGCAGGACCTCTGGGTTCTCGAACCCGTCATCGAGATTGAGAATGCGGTCGACCTTCATGCGGTTGACGGCTGCCAGCCGGTCCCGAAGGCCGTAGTGATGGACGTTCTCGACAATGCGCGGGGTGAATTTCTCATTTATGGTTACCAGTGAAAAATTGGCGCCCATCATGCAGGCGACATGCAGGCTCGTTTCGCAGAGCCCGAGGACGGGGAAATTCGCGATCTCCCGGCATTCCCGCAGTCCCGGATCCGCGATGTTGCCGATCAGGAAGGCGTCGAACTTCTGTTCCATCGCCTTGTGGACGTTCTCCATCACCTCGCCGGTCTCGAGATATTCGAGATAGCGGTATTGGTCGGCAAAGCCGCCGATCTTGGTGATGCCGTGGATTTCAATCTCGGTGCCGGGGTCTTTGACCCGGTCG
>Ga0099795_10000167_pt1 | contig 10937 bp, 8 predicted proteins | sample Rivendell_Oct201_11_FD_78513 | JGI IMG/M metagenome (GOLD analysis project Ga0099795, IMG submission 78513) | Vadose zone soil microbial communities from the Eel River Critical Zone Observatory, Northern California, USA -... | ecosystem: Host-associated > Plants > Roots > Rhizosphere > Soil ... | reverse complement strand
TCGAAATCGTGCCAGCCGACGACACTAGTGCTGCCAATTGCTAAGAACGAGAAATTCGGCACATTCTCGTTTTGTGGGCAGCATTCAGGCAAGCTGAGCGACCTGCCTTTGGGAGCAGCGTACAGCGTTCGAGAACGACGCACCACCGTGTGGAGCGACAATCATGAAGCCAATTTTGGGAGTTCTCTACGTGGATTCGCTGCAGTGCATTCGTCCGGTCTTGGCCCTGTGCAGAATCGTATTGCATCGCAACATAAGGTCCGCTTTCTGGAGGCTGACGCCATGGCGAAGCGGTTGCCGGGCGGCCGGCAGCATCGCAAGCGCGGCAGCGCGGAGATCGACGTCGGGATCGTCAGCGGCCCGGGCGCCCGGCGCACGCTGCTGATGATGCAGAACCTCGTGCAACAGGAGACCGCCGGCCTGCGAATGAGCACGTCGCCGGTCGACGGCTTCACCGTCCTGCGCACGTTCTCCTGATGTGGGACAACAGCATGGCCCAGCATCTTGCGATGAGCGACTACCAGCTACCCCTGCGACGGCTGATGCTTCGCGTCACCGTCCGGACCCGTGGGAGCTGCCCACCATTTTCGATGTGGCTCAAGGATCGAGGGAACCAATATAGGCCGCGGCAGCGATGATGTCGTCGTCGTTCAAATCTTCTATTGTTATTTTCATGACGTCGGCAACACCGCCGGTACGCAGACCGTTCCTAAACGAATAAAGCTGGCGCGCGATGTAGACAGGCGAACGGCCGGCGAGCGACGGCATGTCATGGGAGCCCTTCAGCCCGTCGCCATGGCAGGATTCGCATTCCTCTGATTTGCTGCCCTCGACGACCAGCTTACCTGCCGCGAGGCTACCCACCGGAACATAAGCAGCAAATGGAGCTTCCGCCGAAGCTTCTGCGAATTCAACAATGCGCTTACCGAGCGGTTCGGTGTCATTCCCGGGAAGTTTGATCCGTTGGCTGTCGCGTCCCACCGTGGTCTTGGGCGCGCTCGTGGACTCGATAATCCGCGCCGACCGCATGGGACTCAAGCCAGCATAGTACTTGGCCGCTTCCGCGGTTTCTGCATCAGTCAGGGCTTTTGCAATTGCTCCTCCGCCGGAAAGCGGACTGCCGCGTGCGCCGCTTTTGAAATCCTTCATCTGACGGACGATGTACTCCGCATCCTGCCCGCGCAGATTGGCAGACTGTGGTCCACCAACTCCTGATGCTCCGTGGCAGGTACTGCAGGCCGGCGCTGCACCGTTGCCAGACACCACGACCGCAGGTGCTCCGGGCTGTTGGTCAGTGGGCGCGGCTTGCCTGCTGCTGGCGGGCGCGGGCGCGCTCGGATCAGGAGTCATGAAGGCCCAATCGGGGCCAGGTGGATCCGCTGCCATGGCAGAAAGCGCAAACGCCAATCCTGCCAGCAACACCGAAAATCGTTTCATGGTCGATCTCCCCCTATCGCGGAAACACATACGATCATCTGAGGTCCGTCGTGTCTGGAAATTCCCTTTTGTTTCCGGAATGACTGATGATGGGTCAAGTGTCGCCTTCTCTGGCTGTCAGCGCCCCGCCGACGAGAGTCAGGCGGCGCTGGCCGCCGATCACGAATTGCTCGTTTTTTCCGTTGATGGGTGCATGCCGGCAATTGGCCCGACTTGGAAACCTATGATGGCTCTTAGGAGTTTCGGTCATGGCTATTCTTCCACGCCTACAACAATTACAGCGCACCCGCAACAGGCTGGATCGATAGCGCGGAGTAGGTCCGTTGTTGGCCCTGACCATCGATTGCTGCGACGCAACCAAGACAACCGCTATTGATGGACAAGCAGCACAGAAATCCTCACTTTGAGTTATTGTCAAAATGGGCCTCAGCGGAGGTACGGGGGACAACGATCACGACCGCGCTAGGGAGCAAGGAAGACAACATTTGCTCGTCAATCCGGATCAAGCGTAAGAATGGAGACACCGTCCGGGTGGACGTCTGCCGGTTTTGAGGTGACAATGAAAGTATCGATGGTGTGGGACGAATAACATGACCGCCTCGCCTAGCAACTTCATCAATCAACTTTTCTTTGGTTACCAGAATTCAGCCGCGCTCAAAGCTGCCCTGGAACTCGACGTATTCACTGCGATCGGAGAGGGCTCGACCGACGCGGCGGCGATCGCCGCCAGATGCAACGCGTCGCTGCGCGGTATCGCCGCGCTGTGCGATTCGCTGGTTGTGATGGGATTTCTGACGAAGTTGCCTCACAGCTATGCGCTCTCGCCCGATGCGGCGGCATTCCTGGATCGACGCTCACCTATGTGCATTGCCGGAATCCATGATTTCCTGGCAGCACCGGAGTTTGTCGCACTCGTCTTCCAAGACCCGGCAGGCGCAGTCCGCAGGGGCGGTGCACCTGGGCTCGCCAACGTGGCCCCCGATCACCCAATTTGGGTCCGGTTTGCGCGTGCCATGGGGCCGTTCATGGCACTCGATGCGAAGCTGGTGGCCGAGCACGCTGGTGACGCGCCGCCGCGGCGCGTGCTCGACATTTCGGCGAGCCACGGTCTTTACGGCATCGCATTCGGCAAACGCTTCCCCGAATGCCGTATCACCGGGCTCGATTGGAGCGCTGTGGTCGCTGTCGCGCGCGAAAATGCGGCCGCGGCGGGAATGGCGGACCGGTATGACACAATTGCTGGAGACGCCTTCAAAGTTGCCTGGGGCGAGGGCTACGATTGGGTGTTGGTGCCTAACTTCCTGCACCACTTCGATGCGCCGTCATGCACCGTTATTCTGCGACGGGCACACGCCGCTTTGTCACCTGGTGGCCGCGTGGCCATCGTCGAGTGGGTACCCAATGAGGATCGCATTTCTCCGCCGGTCCCAGCATTGTTCGCGATGACCATGCTGCTCACCACGCCTGGCGGCGCAACCTACACTGCACCGGAACTGGCGGCGATACTGGCAGACGCAGGATTTAGCTCGCCTGAAGTAACGCCGCTAGTACCGACGCCGCTGACACTCTTGGTTGCCCGCGCGCAGTAAGTGGGCGCGCGCTCCATTGAGACTTTAATTTGATGAGTTTGCTGAGGTGCATGAGTCAGCTTCTGTGAAGGTTTTCGGACGCCGGCCCCCGTGCGCGTGGATAGGTTCTTGAGGGGCCGGCGTCCGAAAACCTTCACATAACCGGACTCAACCGACACGTCTGGTTCGCAAACGCAGCGGTAGCCCTGAGGCTCGACGTACCGACGCCAATATCTCGCTCTTCGCTGGTCGCGCTCGCGAAACTCACATTCAGCCTGCTCCCTTGTGCTTGCGCCCGGAGTCGATCATCGCAGGCGGCTGTGGCGAGGAGGACGTCTCCCGATATTGCGTCTCTGCGAGCATCCGTTGTGCTTCATCTGCCAGCAGACAGCGCCTTCCAGAGAATGCGCAGCTCCAAAGCACTTAAGCGTCGCTCCAGCCGTTCCTGGCGCTCGACCATGAACGGCAGTGTGCTCGCCATAATCGCTCGGCCGGCCTCGGTCATGTCGACGACGCGCAATCGCCGGTCGCCTTGATCCACAATCTGCGTGACTAGGCCGCGTGCCATCAGATGCCAACGCGCGCGTCACGGCTCTGTCCATTTGCGTAGGGGCAGCAATATCCCTGGTTTTTATAGGCGGGAAATATCGGGTCGCGATGTCTCGAACCGATCGTGCTGCTTGCAATCGAAGGACATGCGGGCCATGTTGGTCGCTATTCGACCGGGGTCAGCCCAGATCTGGTATCGACCGCGGTCGATTTCGGCCGCAGACCGGCCGGCTTCGAGGCCCCTTTTTGCCTCGCGTTGAATGAGATAGCCTATCGGAATTGAGCGAACCCCCGACGGAGTGAGCCTGTTATATGCCGACCGTTGGTAAACTCTGGGTTCGTTGTGATGTGGGGAGAAAACGCCTATGTCGCCGTTTGCATCACATATGTGGGTACCGACATTGCGCAGCCGCTTGCTGCTAAGCGGTGTCGTCGCTGGCTTTCTTGTGGTCACCCTTATTCCGCCTTTTTGCGTGGCCGCATCCGGAACGGATTCCATTCCGCAACTTGGTGGCCGAGATGTCGGCTGGAACGCGAACTTCTGGGATTTTCAACTCGACCCTCCGCCGGGCTCGGCTCACGGGCCAATGAAGACCGATCCTCGCTATCCTTATACCAGCCAATGTCAAAACGGCGGTTGTAATACACGTGGCGACCTCCGGCCCCCGATCGTGGATACGAAGGATCCGATCCTGAAACCCTGGGCTGCAAAGCACATGCAGGAGACGAATGAAGAGGTGCTCAGCGGCAAGATGGCGATTCCCTTTACCTCTCAATCGCGCTGCTGGCCTGGGGGCGTTCCTGGCCAGCTCCTTTTTCTCCAACCCATGTATTTCATCCAGACGCCGAAGCAAGTTCGGATGATATGGGAGCGCGATCAGTTCGTGCGCCGCATTTATCTCACCGACAAACATTCGGAAAATGTGAAGCCGTCCTGGTTCGGCGAATCCATCGGCCATTACGAAGGCGGGGACACGCTCGTGGTCGATACGATCGGGCTCGCGGGCGGCAAGAATCACTACATCGACTCCTTCCGCACGCCGCACACCGAGAAACTCCACGTTGTCGAGCGGTTCACGATCAGCAAGGACGCTAGGACTTTGACCGCGATCATAACAGTGGAAGACCCTGACACGTTCAACGGGCCGCTCACACTCAAACAGACATGGCGTAGGAACGAGACGCCGATGAGAGAGTGGGTTTGCGCTGAGGACGCCGCGGATCATTTCAATCAGAATCTCCATCCGCTCCCTCAGACCGACAAGCCGGATTTCTGATCGGCGATCCTATCGGCTGGAGGTCACCTGAAACACGTAGTAGGTCACCAGACCGCGCAGCGTGTGCACCTCTGCGGTGACATTACGGGCGATTTGTTTCATCGGCTGACCAATGCAGCACGACGCGATTCGCCGCTCAGTCGCTGAGGGGACGAAGCGCTGGCCGTTGAAATTTACCGCCGGGAATGAAGCGTCCGGAGCCGGCCTTTCCGACAATCTCGCCGTTGTCGTACACGACCTCTCCGCGACGGATAGTCGTCTTCGGAAATCCGGTGACGTCCATACCCGCATACGACGAGTACTTTGCATTCGAGAACTCGTCCTCATCCTTTAAAATCTTTTTCATCGCCGGGTCCCAGATCACCATGTCCGCATCAGATCCCACTTGAATCACGCCCTTCCGCGGATACATGCCAAAGATCTTTGCGGCGTTCGTGGACGTTACCGCCACGAACTGCTCAAGAGTGATGCGGCCCTTGCCAACGCCCTCTGAGAACATCATGGGAGGATAATCCTGGAGGTTGCTAATCCCCATGCGCTTGTCGAAAATCGTCTGCGTTGGGTCGAGCTTTGCGGCCTTCGTGAAGGCTGTGTGATCTGAGCCGATGGTATCAATCACGCCTCTCCGGATGCCGTCCCAGAGCATGTCCTGATCCCATTTGTCGCGCAGCGGTGGACCGCCGATCCAGAGGCCGACATCTGGTTGCTGATACTTTTGGGCGGTCGCATGAAGATATATCGGGCGTGTTTCCGCATAGACCGGAAGTCCGCGACGCTGCGCGTCTTCAATAACCTTCAGCGCCCGGCCGGATGATACGTGAAGGATATAGATGGGCGAACCTGTGGCCTCAGCAATCGCCATGCCGCGCTGCACAGCAAGTACCTCGGCGACGATCGGCGCACTCTGTGCGAAGTTATGCAAGGTGCCTCCGCTGCCGCCATTTTCGGTCATTAGACGCTCTTGCGCTTCTGCCATGATCGACCAGTCCTCGGCGTGAAGCATGCTGACCACTCCGGCCTTGCCGGAGGCGCGGAACGTCTTCATCCAAGCCAGCGAGTTCTTATCGAATGACTCTCTTGCCATAAAATCCTCGCCGGTGCTGACGAACCCGCGCGCGGCGAGCACGTCGAAGGTCTTCTGCTGCGTCAATGGGTCCGGAGGACTCCCAACCGGGACGCTCACGGGGTTGATGCTCACATGTATGAACGTGTCGGCAATTGAATACTTCTGGATCGCTCCGATGACGCGATCAGCGTAGGCGTTAGGATCTTCATTATTCTCAATCCGGATGAAGTCAGATACCGTTGTTATCCCACCAGCCAATGCGGCGGCAGAGCCACTGGTGAGATCATCTGCATTGCCCTTCGGATTGGGCGGGACGATGGGTTCCAGGTTCAGATGCGTATGCGTATCAACGATGCCCGGCAACAGCAGCATGCCGGAGGCATCGATCTCGCGCGCGCCTGGCGCGGCCACAAGCTTTGGACCGATCTCCACGATTTTCTCGCCGCGGATTCTGACATCGGCCTGCATGCGGCCGTCTTCGTTGACGATAAGACCGTTATGAATGACCAACTCCCCCGACTGCTGCGCTTGCGTCGCGCTGGATTGCATCATCAAGGACATCGCCAAGCAGGTTACGGCCGCCAAGCAGGTTCTGACGGTGGCGGGCGATCTGCGGCCCGACCGCGCTCGTAAAAGAGATCCCATGGTTTCCCTCTTTCGCTATGGAGATTGAGTTGCGGAAGCTAGCCTAGCGAAGGTGAATACATCAACACGTCCGTTGAAGCCGCCTCGCTGGAAACGGGATCCAGACCTGTTGGCTTGACTCAACTCACTGTAGCGACTGGTAGCGAAATAATGCGAAGGTCGCGCGTCCTATTCACCAAAAGAATAAGCGGGCAGGTCGCTTCCTTCGCATTACGCGATGTTTCTGATTAACCATGTAATCGCAAGCTTGCGATCAGGCGGTCCAGTTCGGATGCTGCCTGTATTGTGCCTCGATCGCGGCGCAGGCGGGTAACGCTTGGCGGCGGACCCACGCGTTCCCCTGGTGTCGTTGTGCCCGCTATTGGCAACGGTTTGCGCCTCTGACGGTGCAATTCTACGGCAACGGGCACCCCGGGCCATGGCCGCAGTCAACGAGGTAGCCCGATATCGTGGTGATCGCGCTTCCGCTGCCAGTGAAGGGCGCCGAACGCCTTCCAATGCCGACGACGTGTGTCCCGGGGAAGGCATACGCGCGCATCGACTGCGTCACGGCGAAGCGAAGGTTCGTGCCGTCGTTCGAGACAAATGTCGCCGGCATGAAGAAGCTCACGTCATTGGAGGGTTCGTGACTGGTGTTCAGGCTGTGGAAAGCCGTTTGCCCTGGCGGAACGGTGATGAACCCGGACACGGTTTCAACCACCAGCAGTCGATTGGCGGGCACAACGAACGTGTTGGTGCAGAAGATCTTTAGAGGGTCGATGGTGCACCCGGCCGTCGCCTGAAACGGACGCCGTGCGGGATTCTCGACATCGCGAACGTCCGCCACCCTGGGTTCCGCCGATACGCGGCCACTGCTGATAGCAATCAACAGCGGCGCGACGAGAACCACACCGGAGACGAACGCGAGAGACGTGCTGGATCTCTTCATGGTCGTCGTTCTCCTTGCCAGGTCGAATGTTAATAATACCATCTTGGGCACTTTACAAAATATCATGTTGATCTTGTGGCCACAGCCTTCGATCCTGCCCTCGATGCTGAAAACTCGGGAATGGTTCTTGCCGGTACTAATGAATTGACAATCACGTCGACAATACCTGCTACGGGTACTATGTCGTGAATGAAGTTGAATTGAGCTGGTCAAAAAGCATGGCAATGACGGTGGGTGTCACGTCGACGACGAGCAGGTTCTCAGCGTGCGTATCTGCGCGCCAATGGCAAAATCGTTTTCGATGGCGAGACCAGCGACGGAAGTTTGCCTGCTAGGGTCGAAAAACTGGCGCGTGGGATTGAGGGCGTATGTCGACAACAGCATCGAAAGCGTGCCGCCCGTGAGCGTCGATCCGCCTGGAGCAATGTGCCGAGGCCGAAGTAGGCTCACTCGATGCGACCATTATCGCCGCGGCCCGCATAGGCGCGTGTAAACTCCGCTCAGAACAGAACGATCTGTGAGGAATAATATACCCAGATAAAAGACCGATACTGGCGACCCATTCGCCAACCAGCCGCGCGTATTGTCGTGTCGTCAGGCCGCGCCTGGAACCGCCACGCCCGGCAAACAGGAAATCACCAGCTTTCCTACCAGCCATGCGCAGATAGTCATCAAGGGCCAGACGCGTTTGCTCAGTCAATTCAAAACGAACGGGTCGGCCGGTCTTCTTCTGCCGGACTGTCGCACGATCGAGAGTGTAGCCATTCGGCGCCACGTCATCGACCCGGACCGCAACGACATCACAACCGCGCAACTTACTATCGATAGCAAGGTTGAACAGCGCGACATCGCGCGTGCGTTTTTCCATATGCAGCTTGGTTCGGATCGACCAGACGTGGCTCGCTCGCAACGGTGACTTCGCTCCGACTAACTTGCCTTTGTTCAACGGTGTCCGGTGATGTGATTTTCGGGAGCTGGTTGCTTCAATGTGGTTCATGATCATTCTCTTAGGACCGCCTGCCGTTGAGGTAGCATTCGTTGAACAACAGCAGTACAGTACAACTAAAGGAGCTTTATTCACGGAGGATACGATGCGCTCGGCATGTCTGGCCTTATTACTGGGTGCAACCACATCCGTTCTGGCGCTGGCGCAGACCGCCGACGACCTGAAGAACGACGCCAATACGCCGGGTGACGTCCTGGTCTACGGCATGGGCTATGCGGGGCAGCGCTACAGCCCGCTCACCCGGATCAACAAACAGAACGTCGGCCGGATGGTACCAATCTGGTCCTATTCGCTCTCCGATATCCAGGGCGCGGAATCGTTTCCGCTTCTCCGCGATGGCGTCATCTACGTGACGACCCACAGCGCCACGGCCGCCGTTGACGCCCTGACGGGCAAAGCGATCTGGCGTGTCGCGCATGAATATCCGCCGGACACGCTGCGCGTTGTCTGCTGCGGCATCGTCAATCGAGGAGCGGCCATCTACGAAGGCATGATCATCCGCGCCCTCATGGACAATCGCATCACCGCGCTCGATGCCAAGACCGGCAAGGAGGTGTGGACCACCAAATCGCCCGCCCCCGTGACGGTTGCCAACGGCTACGCCATGACGGGCGCGCCCTTGATCGTGAACGGTGTCGTGATCACGGGCGTGGCGGGCGCGGAGTTTTCCCACCGCGGCCTGCTCGAAGGTTATGACGCCAAGACCGGCAAGCATTTGTGGCGAACCTATACGGTTCCGGCCAAAGGCGAGCCGGGCTCGGAAACCTGGGAGGGGGATTCCCAGCTCACCGGCGGCGGCAGCAGCTGGGTCACCGGCACCTACGATCCCGAACTCGATCTTGTCTATTGGGGGATCGGCAATCCGGCGCCGTGGAACCCGCGCGCGCGCAAAGGCGACAACCTCTTCACCAATGCGGTCTTTGCGGTGCGACCCAAGACCGGCGAACGCGTCTGGTACTACCAGACGACACCGCAGGATCCGTTCGACTTCGACGCCGTGCAGACGCCGATCGTCGGCACGCTCAATGTTGGCGGCGCGGCGCGCAAGGTCGTGATGCAGCCCAACCGCAATGGCTTTCTCTACGTGCTGGACGCGAAGGACGGCAAACTGATTGCCGCCAACGCCTTCGGCAAGGTCAATTGGGCGAGCGGCGTCGATCTCAAGACCGGCCGGCCGATGGTCACGGATGTTTTCGCCGGCGCGCTTGAAGGAAAGAACGTCACGGTCTGGCCGTCGATCTCGGGCGTGACCAACTGGCAGCACGCGGCCTTCAGCCCGCGCTCGGGGCTGCTCTATATCAATACGATTCATATCGGCATGACCTATGAAGCTCCCGAGCCGCCCAAGCTGGCGCCCGGACGCCCGGCCGGCACACCGACCGTCAAGCGCACGGTCGTACTCGACGATCCCAACACCCGCGGCTATCTCAAGGCGGTCGATCCCCTCACCGGCAAGTCGAAGTGGGAGACCGCGTATAAGAGCCCGAACTTTTCATCCACCATGGTAACGGCAAGCGATCTCGTCTTCACCGGCGTATTGACCGGCGAATTCCAGGCGCTCGACGCCGATAATGGAAAGCTGCTGTGGAGCTTCCAGACGCCGTCCGGCATCGTCGGCCAGCCGGTCACCTGGGAACGGGATGGCAAACAATACGTCACGGTGCTCAGCGGCATCGGCGGCGTCTATGCGGAGCGCAGCGGCGATCCCAATCTCGTCAATGTCCCGCGCGGCGCATCGCTGTGGACGTTCGGGTTATTCGACAAATAAACATGGCGATCGAACGCAATCTGATCCTCGTTCATCAGCCGGGCTGTCAGGATCGTAGGGATTTTGAAGCAATCGCCAGAAACGTTTCTGAACTGGCGCCCGATATCGAAGCCTTTGTCGCGTCAAATGAGATCCCTTCGTCCGTGACGCGTCGACAGGCGAGCCGTCGGCCGACGCTGATATTTTCACCGGGCAACCTGATCGAATTTCGACCCTTGCGTGGAAAAATCTACGCGGGCAGCCCCATCCCGAAACTGGAGCAAATGTCTCGATTGAAATCGGCGGGGATTTCCGTTCCAGCGTTTGCGGAAATTACGCCCGATATTGTCCTGAGCGAAGGAAAGTTCGCATCTCACGTCGTTGTTAAGCCGGGGTTTTCGCTTTCTTCGCATGGCCAGGACATTACGCTGATGCGGCGAACTTCGGTGTCCTATCGGTCCCGCGAATCTTTTCCCGAAGATCATCCCGGCCGCCATGGTCCGATGTTCGTGCAGCGCTTTGTCGACACCGGACTGTTTGTAAGCCACTATCGTGTGTTGACGCTTTTTGGAACGCCGTTGCTTGCGTACAAGAACACATCGAAAATCGCTCGCCCGCCGCTCGACGTAAGCGACGAGGCACTCGCTCTCATTGCGGTCAAGGCCCGACGCAGGGCCTCCATGGCGCAGACGCAGCTGGTGCATGAGGCCGACG
>Ga0099795_10000164_pt1 | contig 11320 bp, 15 predicted proteins | sample Rivendell_Oct201_11_FD_78513 | JGI IMG/M metagenome (GOLD analysis project Ga0099795, IMG submission 78513) | Vadose zone soil microbial communities from the Eel River Critical Zone Observatory, Northern California, USA -... | ecosystem: Host-associated > Plants > Roots > Rhizosphere > Soil ... | reverse complement strand
CAAGGGGGTACAAGGCAGTTATGATACTGTTGACAACTACACGATACTGACGTATACTGTAGTTACTATGCAACATAGAAAGGATGAACCACATGGGACCAACCGTTGTGCGATCAATTCGACTTCCCAAAGAAATTTGGGATGAAATCAAAGAACAAGCAGAAATAACCGATCGTCCACTTAGTCGTGTCATCATTCGTATGCTTCAAAAACAATTGGAGCAAGAAAAAAAAGTGCAGTTAAAACAAAGAGAGGTAGAAATATCATGATCAAAGAATGGAAAGATCTCACGTTTCTTGAGCAGACACTACGTGAAATTTTAGCAAATAAAGGAAAAGTTTGTATAGAATGTGGAAAACCTGTTTCAAAACCGGGCACTTGTAGAGAATACGTAGACAAATTCATCGAAGAGATACGAAGAGATTTCGAGGAATAACAAACAAAAGAAAGAGGTAGAAACCATGACACCAGAACAAGAAAAATGGAATACTTTACGTAAAGCATTCAGAAAAGAACTGAAAGAAATCGTAGAGTGGAACAACTCCCATATACTTGATGAATGCTATATTGTCAGCAATATTCAGAATAAGAATGATGCATCCCCAAATCAAACAGTGCAACTGCAAAATGCAATTTACGACGATGAAGGGAGCATCCATCGCCAATTATACGCACGCTTCCAACACATGGAAGGCTTTGGAACAGTTATTGATATTGTCCAGCATCATACAGAATTTCCAGATCACTATCGTGATACTGGCCTTACTGAAACACAAATAAAGACAAACACACAGCATATCCACCTAACCCAAGACACAATGCCTATGCTTATTATTGCATGGTTAGATTGGTTAGAAGAAATGGAAAAAGAAAACTAACCATAAAAATAGAGGCTAGCGTTAATCCTAGTAAAATTGTTGCTAGCCTCTTTTTCTTCTATTGTCACCACAACTTACACGTAGTATATCATATTAGTGCCAAGACTATCAACACATAGGAAATGTAGATGAAAACCATGGCAGAAGAAGATAATTTGGCAGATTACGACACTTTAGCACATGACTATATTTACGGTTACCTTTTCAAGGCAAAAGTCCTGGAGAATGGTCATAGACCTCTATCATTTGGAGATGCATATAATTCTGCTATAGAACAATATGAACGCCATATAATAAAGCATGGTGTATCTCCTGATAAAATGGTAGAAGCTATTAAAAATGATCCAAGACTTTCAGACCTCATAGATGATGAAAAACCTGAAACATGTCCTGAACTACCAGAACATATTCGTATACCACAACATATAAAAGATGCATTTACTCAAAGTGATACGTATCGTCTCATGCTTTCCTATATCGATTTTAGCCGTAAAAGCTCACCACGTGGCTACAAAGACTATCATCCATTTTGCTTTCTCTGGTTACTCTCAACAATAGCAGCACGTCGTATTTACTTCCAGTTTGGACGCAAAAAAGTTTACACCAACTTACGCATAGCGCTCTGCGGAGGTTCAACTGGCGTTAAAAAATCGTTTACTGCTGAAGTTGCTATCTCACTCCTGCGGGAAGAACTAGGACTCTCCTATTTACTTATTGAAACAGAAGACATGACACCTGAAGCTCTTATCATGAAAATGGTCGGTAAACGTGCAATTCCAGATGATTATAAAGGACCATCCGATGAGCGAACAGATAAAATAAAAGAGCGTCTTGCATGGAGTGCTCAAAAATCTATGTATTGGGACGAGTTTGGTATGTTTTTACGTAAAATATCAAAGGAAACAGGTTCATACACAGGATGGATAGATATCCTGCTCAAAGTAGAAGAATGCAAGCCAATCACTAAGAGTACAGCTGGCAGAGGTGATGAAATTGTCGAGAAACCTTACTTACCTTTCTTAGGAAACATTGTAGCTGCCTCAGTTGCCAAGATCACAAAGAAAGAAAGTGATCTGCAGGTGAACGGACTTATGCCAAGGCAAATAACTATCTGCACACCAGACGGTGAAAAGAGCGATGATCGAACAAAAGTAGCATACTTTCCAGGTCCTCCAGAACTTGTTGCATCACTTCTCCAATGGCATGATACATTAGGCCAACCAATAGCTGATATCATCGATGAGAATGAAAACACTCAATCACCTGACTCAAAAAAACCATACACCCCCAATTGGACTGGAGTACTTCTAGAAGAACTGCCAGAACATCAATGCAAATGGACTGAGCAGGCAGAGACAAGGTGGTATGAGTACGGCTATGCTCTAGAGGAACTGGCAAGCGTCAAGGGTTTTCCAGAGGATCTAGCAACACAGTACAGTGGACGACTTACCACCATCACACTCCGAATAGCTATGCTTTTTGCCAGCATCGATAATCGCTATGGCAGACCAGAACAAACCATTATCACCGACCTCCACATGGCAATAGCCCAGGAACTTACAGAGATAGCACGGCAAGGTTCCCATCGCTTCTATGAGCAAGTCAATGGATTTAAGACACTCCAGTCAAAAATGGAAAGTGAAATAGTAGCACTTCTCAAAACAGTTGCATCAAAGGCAAAAACAGAAGCAAAAACATGGATTACTGTTGCTCAAATACGTAGTCGTCTTAATGAAAAGTATGGAACAGATGAAATAAAGAAAGCACTCAAGCCACTAGAGGGAACTGTAGTGGCTTATCAAACAATCAATCGACCCAAATCAAAGGGAGCATACCGAATCAGATAAGTAAAAATTATCAAGTCAAAGGGAAGAAATATTTCTTCCCTTTTTTATTTACTTATGATAAGTAGTATGCATCGGCTTGCAGAGCCACTTTAGACATAAGCATAAGTAGAATAAGTAACATACTTACGATATCACTTACAGCATAAAACGGCTCTGCGAGCCAATCTACAGACAAACATAAGTAGATAAGTAGGATTCGTAACAAAGACAGAAAAATATTGAAAAAGAATTCCCCATGCAGGGGGTTAGGTTGTCTAGACAACCTTATTATTTATAGAATTATAATATATTATATATAATATATTATATAAATAGTAGAATTAAAAGATGGTGAATCGTACGCGCGAGTCTTGTTCCGACAACATTACAGGACCTCCTATTTTTTCTGAATTTGTATTTTTGTTACGAATCCTACTTATCTACTTATGTTTGTCTGTAGATTGGCTTGTGAAGCTGGTTTAGGGCATAAGTGATACCGTAAGTAGTTTACTTACTTTACTTATTATCCTTATGAAGTGGCTCTGCAAACCGTCTTATGCTACTTATGTTGTTTTTCTCCCTCTCACCTACCTTACCCCCTTGCATGGGGTAGATGAACAGTTTCAAAACTGCTCACAATTGCTCTATATTCCCCTATCACTTGCAACACATTTTTTATTATGTTATCGTAGCTCAGTGGATAGAGCATTGGTCTCCGGGAACGTGGGCGCAACCTAATAAATTGGTGCTACGCACCAGGATGAGAAAGCTACGCACCCGGTTACCTGGATTTCTGGTTAAAGGTCAAATTTCTAAGTTGGCTTCTCAAGCGGGTTGAGGATTGAAGTGTTCCCGACTGGAATCGAACCAGCGCACCCGGTTCCGGAGTTGTTGAGCTTAGTAAACCCACTTCACAAGCCACTCTATTCCCCTTGCAAGGTGATATGCAAACAAATAAACGTAGGGATGCAAATGAAGATTAAAAAGCGTAGTGAGTCAGAAGGTGTATTTGTTTCTGAAGTTACACAAGAATATCTCTCATCTCCTCATGTCAGAAAGTTAAGTTCTCGTACTCAAGAAGAATATCAGCAGGAGTTGACAGTGTTTTCAGATTGGTGTTCATGCCATCAAATTCGCAATGAGAAGGGCAAGAGAGAGGTTATAGCTGGTGGAGGTCTACTACTCCATCAGATTGATCAGCATGCCGTCAGTTTCTTCCTGGATCATTTACAGGCTACTCACAAGCCGACAAAGAAAAGTGAGCTTTCAACTTATACACTGGCTGGCTATGTTCGTGTGATTAAGAGTTTTCTTCATTGGTGCTTGAAGGATGATCAATATGGATGTTACACAAGCCAAATAGTCATCCAGAGGATTGAAAACCCGAAAGTGATAGAGACAATTATTGAAACTTTCTCTCCAGAGCAGATTCAGGCGTTGTTTAAAGCGTGTGGCAAAGAAGAGTCAGAGCATCTTCAAATGCGTGATAAAGCTATCCTGGCTGTTCTCTTAGATTGTGGATTACGTGCAACTGAGCTTATCACACTTACAATTGGCAATATTTCATTAGATACAAAAGATGCATATGTACGTGTTCTTGGTAAGGGGAATAAATGGGGTGAAGTAGGATTAGGAGAGCAATCAAGACGTTATGTGCAAAAGTATGTGAGAGTGTTTCGTATACCAACAATAGGCAACCAAATACCACTACAGGATGCATTAGTATTTGTGAATCGATATGGAGAGCAATTAACAAAATCAGGACTCTGGAGGATAATTGATCGTCTTGGAGAGTGGGCAAAGATAGAAAACGTACGTTGCTCACCACATACGTTTCGTCATACATTTGCTTGTATGTTCATACAGAATGGAGGTGACATCTATAAGCTGAGTAAGTTGCTTCGGCATTCATCAGTGAGTGTTACTGAACAATACTTGAAATCTCTCCAGCAATCAGAAGCTCGCAAAGGCGCGAAGTCAGTATTGGACAGTATCTAGACTGTCGTAATAATATTGCTTATTCTCATCCAGTGTGATATACTTTCAAAAGTATTCATACGATGAGGTGAAATATTGGCAGATACATCTCGTTTCATGACAGTTGAAGAAGTTGCTCAATTTCTCAGGTTGACGACACGAACGGTTTATACAATGGTGGAGGTTGGTATCCTTCCAGGGACAAAAATTGGTGGAGTCTGGCGGATTGATCGTGAGCAACTGGAGCAAAAGTTAGCGTCAAGTAGATTGTTGTAAGAACATCCCCCTGCAAGGGGTTGCAAGGGGACAAAACCAGACACATAGTTGAAGTATGTGCCAAGGTTAACGCTTATAATAGCATAGAACTGCTTTTAGAGCCTATCCTGAGCACATCAAAAAGTGAAAGGATAGGTTTTTATTATGCATCGACGTAAAATGAGAGTCGGTAGTTTTATTGGTATCTTAGTGCTTGGTTTGATGGTTCTAGCGTTACTGATTTATACAGCAACGAGAACGCTTCATTTTCTTCAGATGATGTTTCCACCTGATATGCAGTATGTGGCATATCTTGCTCTCGTGGCTTTTGACGTGGGCATTTTAGGTTGGACACTTTTTGCAACTACAGCAGCAGAAGGTGCTCCCCAACGAGCTATATCATATGCAATGATCTTTGTTTGTGTTGTGGGCGTGGTCGTTGCTACGATTGCTGATACAGCATTGGTAAGTCAACAGAATGGCATAACGAAAGCTCCTCCCAATATTGCAACCATTGGAATGTGGGGATCGATTATTGTTATTGTACTGAATGTTGTGGCTGGGATATGTGCTCATCTCTTCTCTCCTTCTCACATGCGTAAATTTGAATTGGAGAGTGTGCATGATGAGATTCATCAACTTACGATTGATCATATCAAGAGTCGAGCACGTGACATTATGCCACAACTTGCTGCTGAGAATGCAGAGCATTGGGTACGTCAAACGATGTCAGAGGTTGTGGGTACGTTACCTCATAATGCTAATCAGCAACTTCCTCTTGCTCGTGTAGTTGAGTCTGATGCTCCTAAGTCAGTAGCACAAGCTGCATCCCGTACTCATACCGTTGATCCTCATCAGGTTAGACCTCAAGTTGATGCTGAACCTAAATCATTGGACAAGCCAAATTCGCTTGGTCAAATGCTTGGAAGTGTTCATTCTGGACTTCATAATGCCATTGATAAAGTGATTGATCGTAGGCAACCATCGGCTTCTGAGAGTCCTGTTGAACAGCCTTCTTCTGAAGAGTACTCCCCTGAGTTTGAGCAAGCTTTAGACCAAGAGATTGAAAAGCCTATTCAGGAATTAAAACCAGGGCGTGATCTTCGTACACGTCGCATTGCTGGTGATCCTAAATTAGAGGCTCAGGAGGATGCCGAAAACCCTTCTTAAGCTCTGATGAAATAGGCCGATCAGCAGAGCAAGAAATGATAGCAGTTGATCCGCAAGAAGCGATTGTTACTCATACATCTATTCGGATAGTTGATACGGAAGAGTTAGTCGATACTCAACCGTCCATCCGAATGGAAAGTATTAAACCAAATACGGATCAATTAGGGCCTGAAGTAGATCCCCCGATGCCTAGTGTGTTGGGGGATCAAAAAGATCCTCTGATAGTTTCTCCTCTTTCTGAAAAGGGTGATTTTTTAGAAAATGGGCATAAGGGAAGATTGAGAACTTTTTACGAGACAATTGATCTTCTACAATCGGTTCGTGAGGCAAAAGGAGAATGGCCTGGTGGTACTTTAGTGCGTTTACAGTATTATTATAAGCATAACTACCCGGAGTACTTTCGCAATGGAAAAAGAGCAGAGCAGACAAGGCTTGAAAGAGAACGGAAAGCCGAAAGAATTAGAGCAGAAAACAAGCCAAGAACAAAGAAGGTTCGACAGGATACGTGATCTTTTGTATCTTGATTTTAGCTTTGATGGTATTGAGTATATAAGCATTTACCATGCGATGCCACCTCAAATGGATAAGTTGGCAAATATGTACTTTAATGTTTTAGGTGTTAACATTGAGGTATGGCCTGTATGGGATAGGCTTGATTTTGTCAATGCATTGTGGGATTTTTGTCGAGAAAAAAATTATCGATTTCCGCTTCGGATTAAAGATCAACCAAATCGGCTTGTAGTGTCTTCTGATCAGTAAGAAAAATTTGCATTTAGTGCTAAATTAAATTTGCACTCGGTGCTAAATTCTGGAGGTTTAAAATGTTGCTTTTCATCTGTTCCATTTGTGGTCATTGGAGAGTCCTTTTTTCAATGGCTGATGTGTTGCGAGAGTCAGGTAAGATTGGTGTAGTTTTGTGTAACCAAGGTTGTGGTGAAATGACATATGTTCGATTGATTGATCGACTCCAAATTGTTCCTGCTCCAGTAGTGATTGAGGAGAGGGAGCAGTTGCTATGACGTTAGCTCTAATTGCAAGTTTGTTTCTTGGCTTGGGTATGATGGGTTTGATTGTGCTTGTCTGGAGGAGAATGTTATGAGATGTCAACACATCAATGATGCTACTGGCTTGCAGTGTGACGAGCAAGCTACTAGGGACATCAGGATTAGGACTGCAAGGCAAGGCTGGCGCTTGTTTCTTTGCAGCGAGCACTACGAGGAAGAGGTAGAAACGATCAGAGCGTATATTGATCGTATGGCAACTGAGCAAGAGGAGTTGAAGAGATGAATGATCAGATTTGGAGAGATGAAAAAACACTACTTCCAATTCACATACATCATCGTTTGATGAAGGATGGTTTTTTGTGGGCAGAAAATTCTAAGCCATGTGCTTGTGGCAATCCAGTTTTTGACATTTCGATATCTGCTGGTGAATTGGTCAAGAAACATGAGGCAAAAATTAATTGTGGATTATCAAATGATGAGATGTTGGATAGATTTGGCTACAATCCAGAATCCACCTAGTCCACCTTGCATGGGGAAGTCTTGATGAATGTTGTATAATTAGAGTGATCTATAAATTAATGAGTTATGTTACGGAATCTGGTAAGTATTGTGGTAACTTGTTAAAGATCTGAGAGTCTTCGGACTCTCTCTTTTTTGATTATTTTGCATATGTAATATCTTGACAGATTGATGTATAATTACAGTATCATCCCTTTGCAAATGATGATATCTTCTGTGTGTTGACCTTAAGGTAAGGTTGCGCACAAGAAAAAGAGACTCCATGGCTCTAGTCAAGCTGAAGAGTCTCTTTTTTGTGTTCAAAATCTGGTGAATAATTGTGGGCACTTTCAAAACTGTTGATAAATGGTGTATACTCTGTCTATGGATGATACTAATGAAATAGACAATGATTTACACTTTAACGCGCGTAACGGAAAAAGAGAGCGCGGTCATAAAATGACTGATGCTGAACGTTCTCAGGCTCAGAATAACTTTTTGCAGTCTTATGCATCTAATGGGAATATTTTATTATCGTGTCAATTTGTTGGTATCAGTAGACAAACTTTTTATGATTGGCAAGAGAAGGATGAGGAATTTAGCTTCAGATTTCATCAAGCAGATCGAGACTTTGCAGATACTATTCTTGCAGAATTTATTCAGCGTGCTCGTGATGGCTATCTAAAGCCAGTAGTAAGCGTGGGCAGAGTGGTGTATGAGGATGTGCCTGTTCTTGATGTTCACGGCAATCAGGTAGTTGATAGTAAAGGTAAACCTCTCGTGAGACAAGGCAAACCTCTTATGGAGCGTGTAGTTTCTGATAGCTTGCTCGCGCTTGCCATCAAAAAGCATCATCCTGAATATCGTGAAAAACAGCAAATAGATACAACGGTGACAAATGTAAATGCTACGAGAGATAGAGAATTGCATGATAGGATTATGAAAGTGCTTGATGAGTATCCTGAAGTAAAATGGAAGATAGCAGAGGTGATGGATGAATTTGGCAAGGTTACTTGATAACAGAGAACTTGATCCTGTGAGCATGGCACGTCAAGCTGGTTTAGAGCTTGATCCTTGGCAGGCTAAATTGGTACGTTCACAATCGAATAGGATTTTATTGAACTGTTCCAGACAATCAGGTAAGAGTACAACAGTTAGTGTGATAGCTGATCACACTGCATTCTATCAACCGGAGTCACCAATCCTGTTACTTTCTCCATCGCTTAGGCAGTCTAGTGAGCTTTTTCGTAAATGTCTGGATGTGTATCGGGCACTTGATAGACCAGTGCCAGCTGATGCTGAAAATAAGCTTTCATTAGAACTTGAGAATGGATCTCGAATTGTTAGTCTTCCAGGGAAGGAAGGAACAACACGCGGCTTCTCAGGTGTAAAGCTGCTCATCATTGATGAGGCTTCACAAGTACCTGATGAGTTGTACATGTCGGTACGCCCAATGTTAGCAGTCTCAGGTGGTCGGTTGATAGTACTGAGCAGTCCATTTGGAGCAAGAGGATTTTTTTATGAAGCATGTCAAGCTTATAAAAGTCAAATAGTAAATAAAAGAGATGATATTGAATATATGTATAGTTGGGAATATTATGAAGTACCAGCAACAGAATGTCCTAGAATATCAAAAGAGTTTCTAGAAGAGGAAAAGAAGAATATAGGCGAATTTTGGTTTGAGCAAGAATATATGTGCAAATTTCTTGATAGTCAAACAGCAGCGTTTAGAAGTGAAGACATTCAACAAATAGTAAAACATGATTTGAGTGTTTGGGATATATGATAGTTACACAAGAAACAAAATTAGAAGAGTTATTGCCAGTCAATATTGGTGTGGATGTTGGGCAGGTAAGGGACAATACAGCTATATGTGTATGCGAAGTAGAGCAGGTTGATACTGGCAAGGTTCGTTACACAGGAAAGCAAACGATAGGCTATGTGGATGATTATGGAGCATGGCATCCACCTACAGGTCGAGAGGCTGTGATGAGAAGTGAATATACAGTGAAGCAAATTAGACGGTTGCCACTCAATACGAGCTATCCTGATGTGGCAACACACTTGGCAGATATGTTAGGTAAGGATATTTTTAAGAATAGGAAAGTACGTTTGCTTATTGATGTAACAGGTGTAGGGAGGCCAGTGTTCGATGCTTTAAAGCTTGAGATGTTTCTACGATTAAATAATGTAGAAATTACACATCAACTAAGTGGTGGTATTGAATTTAAGATGTCAGAACGTCATATGTTGCAATTGAAACCGATTTCATTTGTGCATGGAGAGATATACAATAGAAGTAAGGGCACGTTAGGGAAAGCGTTTCTGGTGTCTAGATTGCAAACTTTACTTCAATGGAGACGGTTTCATGCTCCTGACACAAAAGAAGTGAAAGCCATGTGTGAAGAGCTGATGGTGTACGAGATTAAAATCACTGACAATGGGAAAGATACGTATGGTGCATTCAAAACTGGGGCCCATGACGACCTTGCTACAGCAGCAGCATTATCTTGTTTGGAAGATCCATATAAGGATCAAGTGCGATATAGTGAGAAGGTGTATTGATGGATATCACACAAGATCAAGTTGCAATGCTCCCACAGGGAGATTTTGAGAAGCTTGACAAGCGTGAAAAGGAAGCATTTCATGCATTGCAAGAAGAAATGATTGCTTTGCTCGTAAACAAGAGTAATCATTTTAAGCTTCAATATCCAGGACTTCGAATAGAATGGAGATTTCAGGCAGAAGTGTATCAAAGTGTTGTAAATGGTCCTAGTTCAGTGAAGTATAGCGATAGGGTGTATTAGATGAGAAAGAGTATGTTTTATTTGATGGATCGATTGCATAAGTTTCTTGCAGAGTGCTCATTGACACAAAATTATCCTTGGAGAATGGTATGGGCACTTCGTAGGTGGTTAAAGGAGAGTAAATAATGTACGTTAATGGTATTCAGTGTGATACGTGTACTAAGATATATAATGGAAGTATGGCATTATATTCTCATGGTGATTTGCCTGGAGAATGGATTGGCATGAATCAAGGTAAGGGCAATTTATTGCATTTCTGCTTTCTCCATTGCCTTTATGAGTGGGTAGAGAAGCAAATGCCAGTGGTCGAAGAGGTTCCTTTGAAAAATTATTTTGAAGAGGTGCCGAAGAGTGGTACTCAGTTTGATAATGAGTATATGGGTAAGTTTGTTGAAGAGGTTAATCCTGATGATCCTATTCGTGGCAAGGATCGATTACTTGAAGTAGATCGTGAGGCAGTCAATGAGTACTGGAGGGATTTATGAGAGCTGAAATAATTAGATGTGATGTGTGTTGTAAAGAACACAATGCAGAATATATGCTACCTAAAGCATGGATAGCAACAACACAAACAGATTATCCAGGAAATGATATAGAGCAACACTTTTGTTCTCTCAAATGTTTGATTGACTGGGCAGAGAAGAGATTGCCCAGAGATGAGGTTATTGAGTATGTTGATCCCCATGGTCCATTGTTACCTGAAAACGAGGTTAAAGTAAATAGAGATTTATCTGATTATATAGGCAATGATCATTGGAGGGACTTATGAGAATAGATGGTTTAAGGTGTGATCAATGCAGTAAAGAGTATCATCCAAGCTCTATGACTGTAGGAACGTTGCCTGATGGATGGTTTGCTCTCACGAAAGGCAGTAGTGGATTAGTTCATCATGATAAGCATTTTTG
>Ga0099795_10000160_pt1 | contig 11377 bp, 18 predicted proteins | sample Rivendell_Oct201_11_FD_78513 | JGI IMG/M metagenome (GOLD analysis project Ga0099795, IMG submission 78513) | Vadose zone soil microbial communities from the Eel River Critical Zone Observatory, Northern California, USA -... | ecosystem: Host-associated > Plants > Roots > Rhizosphere > Soil ... | reverse complement strand
TGGCGCGCGCTCACCCAACCACACCTGATCGAGGAGTGGCTCATGAAGAACGACTTCAAGCCTGTCGTCGACCACCGTTTCAATTTTCGTGCAGACTGGGGCGCTGTCGATTGTCAGGTGCTGGCAGTCGAGCCGAACAAGACGCTGTCTTACACATGGGCGGCCTATGGCCTTGAGAGTGTCGTCACTTGGACTCTCACCCCTACGAGCACGGGAACCCACCTGCGTATGGAGCAGTCGGGCTTTCGGCCGGATCAGCAGCAGGCCTTCCAGGGTGCCAAGTTCGGGTGGCAAAAGTTCTTTGGAAACCTGGAGCAGATCTTGGCGCGGATAGATTGAGCCGGCACAATTCAAAGCTAGGGCCCGATCCGCTTCGGGCTCGTCTTCAGAGGAGGTCCCATTGAACAGGAACAAATGGATTCGGCAGAGCCACCGCTGGTTGGCCATCGCCTTCACGTTAGCCGTCATCGCCAATTTCGTCGTCCGTGGACTGGGGGAACCTGTCGTCTGGCTTGACTACTTGCCGCTGCCCCCGCTCTTCTTGCTCATGTTCACCGGTCTGTACATGTTCGTGCTGCACTATGCCACCGAGTGGCGTAGCGCGCGACGCACCGGCGGATAGGACACATTAAGACGGCCGCGCAAAGCGCTTACCGCTTACCGAAAGTCGCCCCGCGACCCCGACCGAAGGATTTTCCCGCCAGCCTGCTGTTGGTCGCCGTAGGGCGCTGATCTCCCAATGTGGAACGCGAAAGCTCCATTTGGCTCGAAAGCCGTTCCGGCACACGGTCTGCGAAAGACCCCGCCATGCACCGTTGAAATCGTCCGGGCCCGAACGGCGAAGAAATCCGCGAAGCCAGAAGAACCAAACATAGAAGGCAAGAAAAGCGAGCGCTACTGCGAGTATGATGTTGCCTGTGGAAGCCCCGAGCAGGACCAGCGTGCTGATTTCCCGTGGGTTCTTAGGATTGTAGTAGATATTGATCTGATCACCGGGGTTCATGACGGTCACGCCTATGTCGCGGCCGCGCCCTTGCCAGGTATACGTCTCTCCATCAATGACGTATTTGACCGTTCCACGGGGGTCCGGAAAGGTGTTTTGTGTGCCGCGAAACTCGGCCACCGCTTGGCCAAAGTCTTGCGATTGCATCACAGTAACGACTGTCTGTGGCCAGGTGGACTTTTGGACAACGTTGGTCGAGTAAACGTCAATGCCGGCGGCGATGACGACGACGCAGTAAATCACAATGGGAATTAGACCATATCGAAAGAGCGTGAACATGGCGTCACCTGACAGGTTCCAGCATCCTGTCTTACCCAAGCCATGTTTAAGAGTGGTTGCGAGTCATTCTAAACCGAGTCCTTATCGCTGGAAGTAAAGTGGCGCGGAGCCTGGTCCAACCATGAAGAAAGCGACAACAATCATGAAAACAACCATGAAGAAGATGAAGAGCGGTTCGAAGGAGGAAAAAGGCGGTGACTCTCCCTCTGCGCTGATAGATGCGAGAATCAAGGAACTGAGTGATTGGCGGGGCGAGACCCTCGCTCGGGTCCGAATTCTCATCAAGCAGGCCGACCCCGAAGTGGTCGAGGAATGGAAGTGGAGGGGGGTTCCGGTGTGGGAGCACGACGGAATCATCTGCACCGGCGAGACGTACAAGAATGCCGTGAAGTTGACCTTCGCCAAGGGCGCCGCGTTGGAGGACCCCTCAGGCCTCTTCAACTCCAGCCTCGAAGGCAACACCAGGCGCGCCATCGATTTCCATGAGGGCGACAAGATTGATGAAAAGGCGTTGAAGGCGCTCATTCACGCTGCGGTGGCACTGAACACGTCGGTGCGAGCTGCCGCTCCTCCCGTCCGCTCTCAGAAGAAGCCAAAGAGCGCTTGAGGAACGTCGTGAAACCGGCCTCGTCCATCGGCGCCTTGGCGCGAGAGATGTGACCGATTCCGGTCGATCCGCTTCGGAATGAACACGCGAAGATGAAACGTCTTTCGTCTCGAACGCACACCATTTATGGTGGTTGCTTCAGGCGTTGCTGCTTCATTGTTCCGGTAGCATCACTTCTGCGCTTATTTAGGCCGGACATTGGGATCGCCGCCTGGACTGCCAGGGGGTGGAATAACTGGCGTCCTGCCTCCAGCGGGGGGAACCACGTCGATCTCCGGATCGACGCGCGCTGGAGGACAAATGACGCCTTCACTGCGTTCAAGCTTCTCGCTTAAGTTCGGAGTTGATTCGTCCGGCTGGCGCGCATTTCCATCCTCGGGACGCAATCGCTCCTGATCTAAACAAGCTGGCGGATCTATTTTTAGTGGTGCGGAAGGGTTTCGTGGTGTGTTTTGTCCTGCAGCGGGTTGCGCCACCAGTATCGTGACAGTCAATGCAAATCCGACAGCGAGGCTTCGGCCGGTGAGGCTAAGGCTGGTTTCTTGATGTGTCATGTTGCACCTCTTTGTGAACAAGAGCCCGGACCTGTGGCGTAGGGCGACACCGAGAACTTCTGCTTTAATGCGCGGGTTTGTGTTTTCGCGGCCCGTCAATTTTTTCTTTTGCACGCTTTACCTCGCCCAAACGATGATCCAAGCCTTCGGGCATGGGCATGCCTTCGTTGCTGGCAATCAGCAATTGGCGCGCGTCTTGCTCCCATGTGTTGAGCGCGCTCTTTTTCTCTTCCTTTGTAAGCGTCTCATCTTTTGCAACTTCAGTGGGAGATTGGTAGTGATTTTCAGGCTGCTCAATTTTCTTGGCCTTCACGGTGGAATTCTGTGGCATGGCGGCTCTCCCATCCTAGCGATAATTCTGGCGGACAGAAGTTTAACGGGCAAGAATGGACATAGTTCCCGCGCCTCAAACGAATGAATGGCTCATATAAGGGAAGTAAAAATGAATGGCTCAATATAAGGGAAGTAAATAAGCCCCGGCTTGGTTGACCTGGGGTCTTCACTTGTGGAGTAGAATTTTTATTTCATTGTCGTGGAGATTTTTCGACATCGGCCATTTGTGTCGACTGAGCGTGTCGACTGAGGGAGCAGGTAGGATGATCGAGGACGCGATCGAAGTCGTCGTGGGCACTGTCGCGTGGGCCGCTTCGACGAGTTGCCTCGACTCGCGTCAACTCACTACCGAATGTCTGTCGCAAAGTTAACGCTGACGCAAGCTTCCAGTTCCAGATATAAAGCGCTCCGTCACCTCAGGGATTGAGGCCGCGTTGTCTTGAAATCGTCGTCAAGCCGAACGTCGACGCGAAAGTCCAAATTGCCTTCCTGGTTTCAACGCCATAGGCAATGATTGCCTCCTCGGACGTTAGGATGGGAAATATGCCGACTTACATCGCACTGTTGCGTGCCGTGAACGTGGGGGGGACGGGCAAGCTGCCTATGGCTGAACTGAAAGCGATGTGCGCCGCCGAGGGGTTTACGAAGGTAAAGACTTTTATCGCGAGCGGAAATGTTGTGTTCGTTGCCGAGCAGTCCGTGCCGAAGGTAAAGGCGTCTCTCGAGAGGCGCCTTCAGGCATACGCCGGAAGGCCGGTTGGCGTCATTATCCGCACGCCGGACGAGATGGCAGGTGTTCTCGAATCCAATCCGTTTTCCAAAACCGCCCCAAAATGGACCGTCGCCATCTTCCTGGACGATCCCCCGGCAGCCGACACGTTGGATCATATCCGAGGCCGGAAGGACGAGGACGTGCGTCTGGGCAGGCGAGAGATCTATGTCTCCTATGGCGCAGGCATGGGGCGCTCGAAACTCAAAATTCCAGCTGCCGCGAACGGGACTGCTCGAAACATCAATACCATCGCAAAACTCGTCGAACTCGCCGCTGCAGTCTAGCTTAACGCCCCGCACCCGATGATCGTAGGAGAATTGATCGGCGGCGTTCTCGACTGCCAACGTCACGTCGATTGTTTGCCTCGTAGCTCGGCCAATGCCGCTTTACCCGCCCGTGTCGCTTCTGACATGGTTGCGAAAAAATCGGACTGCTGCACCGGCTTGCTCTTTCCTGCTCCATAAATCTCCCATCGCCAAGGACTGGGCGTACGGCCCCGATTCTTGATGGCAAGGGTAAGATCAAGAGGATCAAATGACGACGGATTTTTCATACAATCACAATCAATGGCCTAGCCTGCAAACAACATTTCCCGAAAAGGCGAGGCGCAACATCTGTTCGCACTCTTGCGCGCGTTGCCGTGCCACTTCGGAGCCCCAGTCCAGCAGAATGTCGCGCAAGTCCCTGATGGCGGCGTCTACCGCTGTCTCAAGATCGATATCACAATCGGCGCTCTCTGTGCTGCGATATTCGTTCAACTGGTAAATCTCGGCAGTCACGCGTTACTCTCCCCGAATCGGCCCGCTGGCAGATTGGACGTCCGCAGTTAATAAGCCGTAATCAAATCCGGCAGGGTAGCAGTTGAGTCGATATTCGCGTCGAAGCACATGCCGGCGACAACGTTCGCCTTGAGTAGCAAAGCCAAATCAAGGGCTTCTGACCGCAGGTTCCGGCCGGCGTCACTTCCGCGGCTGTTGGAAATACCGCAGGTCAGGTGGCGGTTGATTCTCATGCGTTGGCATCAGCTTGCCGTCGGGGCTCACGGAATATTCGTCCTGGCCAATGTAGACGCGGTCGGGCGGCACTTGGCAAAGGTATTCTGACCATGTGGGCTTGCGCTCACGGACATAGGTCTTGTCGACCGTCCAAGGATGCGTGAAAGCGTTGTCGATGATGGTGATCTGGTCGTGAAGGACATCTTTGTTGTCATTGTCGAGAAAGATTCGCTCCTTGATGATGGTCTGATTGTCTTTGTGCAGTGGCAGGCCGCTGGATTCGAGCGCGCGTGGGCCGTTAAATTGGCGGGTCTCGACCTCGAGCACTTCGTAACGGCCGTCGCCGTCCTCATCGACCCACTTGCCGATGGAATAACCATCGAAAGTTCCTTCTTCGTCGACCGGCCAATCGCGTCCATCCGTGTAGATGCGGCGTGCAAAGGCGTTCTGAAAAATGAGGACCGTGTAGGCCCGTTGAAACAGCACTTCCATCGGCCCGGTCAGGCTCATCATCCGCGGCATGCCGTCGAGCATGCAGCGGCCCGCGTAGTTGTTGCCGCGTCCGCCGGCAGCCTGGTCCTTTACGCTCTTTTCGAAGATCGCTTGATACTCAGGGATGAGCGGTGCCTGCTGCCCAAGACCAGCCGGCCGTGCCGGATCCCAAGGATCGCCTTTCACGCCGTCTGGAATTCGCCACTGACGTTCGAAGTCTGGATACTTCATGTCGACCGCAATGGCCGGCGCGGCAAATACTGTCAGCATCGCCGCAGCCACTGCGCCGATGCATTTACGGTAGCGCATGGAGACGCTCATTTGTTCGATTGCTCGAAGTAGCGCAGGTCGGGCGGCTGCTGGCCTGCTTTGACCGGCATCAGCTTTTCGTCGGCGCTGAGAAAATACTGCTCCGAGCCGATAGCCAGATGGAGGTTGGCGCCGTGACAAGTTTTCTCTCGCCACTTCGGCTCGCGGACGCGTTTATATATCCTGTCCACCGTCCAGGGACGGGTCAGCGCGTGATCAATCGTGGTAACGATATCGTGCAAGGTGTTGGGGTCGCTCTTGTCGAGAAAAATTCGTTCCTTGACGATTGTCTGATTGTCCTGGTGCAATGGAAGTCCGGTGGATTCAAAAACGCGCGGGCCTTTGAAATTCCGTGTTTCCACCTCAAGCACGTCATAGCGGCCGTCGCCGTCCTCATCGAGCCATTTGCCGATGGAATAGCCGGTGAACGTCGGCGCCTCGTCGGCAGGGAAATCGCGCCCGTCGGTATAAATTCGACGCACCGGATAGCGCTGCGTCACGATATATGTCGCATGCGGTCTGATCATGATCTCCCCAGGCTCGGAGAAGTTCATCACCTTCGGCATGCCGGGATGGATACAGGTCAGGCCGAGGCTGTTGCCTTGTCCGCCGTCGGCTTGTTCCTTCACGCTCTTTTCGAAAATGGCCTGGTATTCCGGCGTGAGGGGTGCCTCTTGCCCAAGGCCCATGGGTTTCGTCGTGTCCCAGGGATTGCCGAAGCCGTTTGATAAAGGGTTTCTCCATTGGGTTTCGATATCGGGATACTGCATCTCGCCGGCCTTTGCGGCCGCGGCGTTGAGCGACACCAGCGCGGCCACCGCCATTGCGCCGATTGTTGTGGGGTAATGCATGTCAGGCTCTCTCGAGAGATGGGCAGCGAATCTAGCAGGCGGATCGGGTGAAAGGAAGTATGGGGTGCACGCCCGCTCACCTGTCGACACTTGACAGCGTCAACACGGCATTCGTATTCCCTGCCACTTCCGACGCGCCGATCATGCCCCGGTCGAATTTGACTGACGCGCCATGCAGCCGCAACGACGTCGACGCGTAGCGCCTAGCCTGAAACTCTTCGACCGGGTCGGGGGAAACAAAATGAGGGGCCATCAATGGGGTTAGAAAATCCGGTATTGGTCGTCGAAGACGACGTCTGGGCGCGCTTGATCGGAGTGGTCCTCGACCCGACGACGAGTCCGGAAAGATGGGCTGCATTTGCGGATTTCATGTCGCCGGATTTGCCGGATTTTCGGAAATGGTCCGATCAAATCCAGAAGAGGGCAGGGCCGCTCCACCCCAGCGATGTCAGGCTGGTTTCTTCGAAACCGGAGTTGCATCGCAATCTCGGATCGGCACAAGCCATTGTCACCGAGTCCATGAAGATCGGTACCGAAGAACTCGCTTTGGCGCCACGTCTCAAAGTCGTTCACAAATATGGTTTGCTTCTTCGCAACATCGATGTAGCCGCGTGCGAGGCCCGCGGCGTCAAGGTGCTCGGTGTGCGCCGCCGTGCCAACATCGCTTGCGCCGAGCATGCCTTCGCATTGATGCTCACGCTCGCCAGGCGAATGGAACAACTCACTGGGCTGATCAGCATAGACCAACTTGCCGCCATCGATCGTCCCTACAAGCCCTTTGATACCCGCCACTCGCCAGGAGCCAACTGGGGGCGCTTCTCGGGGATGCGGACTCTATTCGGCAGTACGATCGGCATCATCGGCTTCGGCGAGATTGGCCGGGAAATTGCATCACGCGCCGCCGCATTTGGAATGACGGTCTTGTACTTTCAACGAACCATGTTGCCTGCGGCGGAAGAGGACAAACTGAATGTTTCGCACCGGTCGTTGGAAGCGCTGCTCGCCGAAAGCGATGTGGTCATCCCCCAGCTCCCGCTGGATGTATCGACATTGCACCTCATCAACCGTGAACGACTGGCGCTCATGAAGCCCGGCGCATGGATAATCAACGTGTCGCGGGCGGAAGTAATCGATCGTGAAGCGCTCCTGGAGGCGCTGCGATCCGGCCATCTGGGCGGCTTCGCGCTCGATTCACTATATGAAGAACCTGGCCGATCTGATGACGAGTTGCTGTCATTTGACAACGTCATCTTGACACCGCACATGGCAGGGTCGCCGCGAACGAATGGGCTCAAGGACATCGAAGACCTGATCGTAGGATTGGCGCATGCCCTCGCGGCAAATGCGGAAGGTGCGTAGGGCGCAATCGCTTTATTGCGCCAAGGTGCCACAATGGTCTTACGGGCATTGGGCGACGAGCGGCGCAATAAAGCGATTGCGCCCTGCGCGCTGGCCCAAATCCTCGCGGCATGAGGTATTCGCGTGTCAGCGGCGCCAAATGAGTGCTGCGCTAACTGCATAATTCCAGACCGCGCTGATCAGGGCGCCGGAAAATCCCGCCAGCCACCAGGTCGAATCGTCCGTCAACATCCATTGCGCGACGCTGATATTGCTGATGAAGCCGAAGCTGCAAATTACCGCATAGAGTATGAGTCCTTTGAGTGCCGCGCTGCCGCGCAACGTCTGGTCCCGATATGTCAAGATGTTGTTGAACCAGAAATTGCTGGCAATGGCGGCGAATGCGGCAATTGCCTGAGCGGTGTCAAAGCGAAACGTCAGAGCAAATAAGCCGGCCAGCGCGATGAGATGGACGCCGATCCCGCTTACACCGACAATGCAAAACAGCAGAAAGCGCTGCGGCAGTGTATTGAACGACAGGCGCGACAGGATGAGCCCTGCGAAGTCGAGCGCGACGCGCGCGCTAAGTTTGCTCTCACCGTGTTGCCGCGCTCGAAAGACGTATGGGACTTCGGCGATGCGCATTCCAGCATGGCGCGTCGAAACAATATCGAGCAAGGTGTTGAAGCCTTCCGTCGAGAGTTCCCGGGCGAGTGCGTCGATCAGTTCCCGCTTTGCTGCGAAGAACCCGGAGGTCGGGTCCGAAATCTCGACGCCGAGAACCAGTTGCGCTAGCCGCCCGGCACTGCGACTAATGGTGGCGCGTGCGCCCGCCAAGCCCTCTGTCGAGCCGCCCTCGACATAGCGGGATCCGATAACGAGGTCTGCCGAATCGTCTCGCAGGATTTTTATCATTCGCGGCAACACACTGTCGTCATGTTGGAGATCGGCGTCCATGACCGCGATAAATCTTCCCTGCGCCGCCAGTAAACTCTCGATACAGGCGCTGCCGCGGCCGCGGCGATGCACCCGGCGAATGCACCGGACCCGGATATCGGCGGCGCCGATAGCACGTGCTTCGGCCGTGGTGCCGTCTGGTGAATCATCGTCAACGAAGATGATTTCCCAAGGCGTATCGGCGAGAGTTCGCGCGATGGCGTCAATCATGGGACGGACATTGGCCCGTTCGTTATAGGTGGGCAGAACGATCGTGATCTCGGGACCGGCAAGTGGTGTGGCGGATACAAGCGTATTCAAAGCCCTCTCGTTCATTGAATCCGTCATCAAACTTCAACGCCTCTGCCAAGTCGTGACCGCAGTGCCAAGCGTCAGCACCGGCTCGGTAGCGATACGCTCGAAGCCAGGATCATTCACGGTCGCGTCGATGAAGCCGTACAATCGCTTGTGTGTCAATCCAAGTCTCTCATCGATCTTCAGCGGGTTTTGGCACCCAAATAATCGAACCCTGCACTGTGATCGGCAAATTCGGTTGATAATATTGCTCAACAACACGCAGTAGCGGATGATCTGTGGAGCCAATCACGATCGCCGCAAATTGACGCTGTTCAATTTCTTGTAAAGTAGGCGCAAGATCACGCGGCGGCCTGAAAAATCTCATAGGTTGAAGGCTCAAGTCTATACGGTCATAATGCCCTGCCCAGTAGCAATACGCCATGGGGAAACAGACGGCCTTGCCCTTGACCTCGGCGAGCATCACAATGATGGTCTCTGCTTGGCGGTTTGATGATCGGAGTTTTGCAAGATTTTCTTGGCTCGGAACACGCTCCGAAACTTGTGGTATTACGGAAACTACCACGCGGACAACCTCACAGACAAAAAACACTGTAGCGACGTTCAAGGAAGGACCTGCAAGCCTGGATTCCATGCTCTTGAGAATGATACCGATTCCGAGGCAGGCTGCGAGTGCCAAGTCATAGCCGATGTTGAATGCAGTTCCGGCTGCCGGAGCCGCAATCATGAATTCGACCAACGACCCACAAAGCAAACACAATATCAGCCGTCCGCCGTCCGTGGATGCCAAGCTCCTATAGAACAGGCCGCAGAATGTTAAAGGGACAGCAATCGTGAGTATCAGTTTCAGGTTTGATAAAAATACTTGCAAGGAATAGGTTCGTCCCAGCAGTAGATTGGGCCACAAAACGTCTGAACCGAACCACAGCACCATTGCTATCGTTATCATCGCAATGGCAGTAATAGACGAGGCGGCCCAGATGAAAAACAGTCGGCGTGAAATCCATAGAAGATAGAGCGCAAGACCGATAGGAAATCCGAACAGATTTGGCTTCACCAGGCCCCCGATGATCAGAAAACACGTTGAAATCGCAATAGATTGGTAATCGCGAGGTCGGCGCGCCAAAAACAATGGTCCGATCAATTGAACTGCGTGACCGGTCAATTGAGGATCGGCAACGCCCAAATTGCCTCCATACCAGACCGCGAACGTGGCAAATAGCAGAATAGCTGTGACTACGGCCGATGTAGCACTGCGAGTGAGATTGAAAATAATCTGATAACACAAAATGATAATGGCACCAAACATCAACCAGGAAAGCCATCGGCCGGCAATAATCGAATCTCCGAGCAAATAGTCGAAAATGACATACGGCAGATAGGATAGGGGCGGATAATTTCCGACAATGAACTCCTGCGCCCCAGGATAGAGCCCGTAGCCTAGCCGCCAATTGGCGGCCAGGACGGCCAACCATCCTTCATTGCCTCTGATTGTTCGCAAAGGCGTTTCGTAAATCGGGAGGATCACGCAAAACCCGCCGATCAGGGAAAGGATCAAAAGACTGAACGAATTTAGCGGACGGCTGCGCATATAAGATTGTAGCGATGTCACCATAACCGATCCTGTTTCTGGGATCTTCGGATCAACAGTATTTGGCAAATCAGGGATCGATCAGCACCAGGCTAACGGCGCCGGGACGCTAGAGCATTTCCCGATAACGATGACACCGTCATGCGCGGGCCGTCCCGCGCATCAACGTCTTACCCGCGGAAAGCAAGGCGTGGATGGCCGGCACGGAGGTCGGCCATGACGCCATTGCGAGTCAACGCTATCGGGAAATGCTCTAACGAAGCTTGGTTGAACGCACGAAATGCCGTTGTGTCAAGTGTTTTCAGCCTGCGTTTTGAGCTTGTTCGAGTCGTTGGTGCACCTTTCGTCGAGATTGCAGATGGCGCGCTGCAATGAAGGGGCGACGGTGCGCTTGCGGGAAGTGCTGCGGCGAGCCCCGGGCGCTGGAGACGGTTATGGGTGCGAGTAAAGAGCAGAGCGACGCGCAGTGCGCCGGCGATCGCCGCGACGGTATGAGAGACGGGAGGGGACTGATCCATCACTCCCGTACGCATGACGGCCGGCGTCGGCCAAGCCCAATTGTCCCTGATGCTTGGTGACGCGACCCCCTACGCCACGAGACCTCGTGTCGTGTGGTCAAACAGTTCGTCGACTTCGAGCCGGCGCGGAATGATGTGCTGCTCGACTGCCCAGTCGATAGCGAGTTGAATGGCCTTGCGGTTGGCCTCCAGGCCGAATGGCGGAATAGTCTCAAGTGCTTCCGGCGGCGCGGCCTTCCTGCTTTCAACGAGCATGCGGAACACCTCTCGAACAACATCGGGATGTTCGCGCGAGATTTGCTCATGCACTGCGAACATGTGATTGATCGGGATCACGCCCGTCCGCTTTAACCAGTCTTTCGCTGCCTTGTGCGGCTCCGGTACGAGCGTGCGCACACGCGGGTCCTTGGGCATGTCCGCGCCCAGGATAGCTCCTGCGATGTCGCCGTCGAACATCATCTGCGCAAGCTTCTTGGCGCCTTTT
>Ga0099795_10000159_pt1 | contig 11415 bp, 10 predicted proteins | sample Rivendell_Oct201_11_FD_78513 | JGI IMG/M metagenome (GOLD analysis project Ga0099795, IMG submission 78513) | Vadose zone soil microbial communities from the Eel River Critical Zone Observatory, Northern California, USA -... | ecosystem: Host-associated > Plants > Roots > Rhizosphere > Soil ... | reverse complement strand
GCGCCTGGTGAATCTTGTCGTGATCGGCAAAGAAAGCTTGGCGATCATCGCTCTTGTCCCACAATGAGCACGTGGAGCCGACCAGCATTTCTGAATCGACGGCGCACGTTGACGCATCCTCCGGTTTCGCCAGTGAAGATTTTGCGAGCCTGTTCGTTCTTGATACCCCGGCCGACGGATGCCCGCTTGCCTTGGAGCGCAAACGGGTTGCTTGCGCGCGCAAAAGCTATTGCGCGCCCGTGCCGGGCCCCTAGAATGTTTCCGTCTAGAGCCGTTTGTGCAGCGCAAAATGCTGTACTTGTGTTGGAGCGCAGGATGGATCTGGTGTTCTCAACCGACGGTATCGAACCATCCAAGCGTTACGCGGCTTGGCAGGGAGCCATCTGCGACGTCTACGTTCACGTCGACGTAGAATCTGACAAGCGGTCGGACTATCACGGCTTTATCCGGGAAGCCCGATTTGGCACCGTCACAATGACGGACGTGCTGCTTTCCGAGCAGCGAATATCACGACGCGGGCGGCATATCGCGAAGCTGGATAAGGATTGCTACTACGTCGAATTTGTCCAATACGGCAAAATCAACATTCTGCAGTCGGGCCAAAACCTGCTCTCGAACGCGAGCATCGGGGCGATCTTTTCCGCGTCCGAAGCGTATGATTTGGAGTGTGTCGGCAAGGTACGCTCACTCTACTTGGAAATCCCTCGCAAGGAATTCGCGGAGCGATTCCGAAAGGATCGGATACCGGTAGCAAGGACCATTGCGACCGGTCGAGGGCTGGGTCGTATCGCCTCCGAGTTCTGCTCGATGCTTGCGTTGGAGGGAGCGACTCTCGATGCGCCGGCGAGGACGAGATTGGGCGATGAGCTGATGGACGTCCTGGCGCTCACGTTGGAGATGGGCGAGCAGGATGATCTGACGGCAGATCGAACTGTGCAACAAGTCCGTTTGCGATCGGTCAAAGCATGGATCGAGGAACACCTCGAGGATCCGGATTTGTCACTCGAAAAGGTCGCCAAGAATAACGGCATTTCGCTAAGGCATCTGCATTATCTGTTCAGACCAACAGACATGTCCGTGTCTGAATGGATTTGGGATCGTCGGCTCCAGCGCTGTTTCGAAGTCCTCACACGTCCAGAGCTGCGCCCTCTGTCGGTCACCGAAGTAGCTTATCGGTTGGGATTCAGCAGCTCATCGCATTTCAGCACGGCGTTCCGGAGAAAGTTCGGAATAAGCCCTTCGGACCTGCGTCGACGCTAGGCACAACAACGAATGCAAAGTCTTGGACGCCTTTCGCCGCTGGCATCCGCTTTGCCCGAGCGCCCATTCCCGCTATCACTGCTGGCGTGACGGTGGCGGCTGCGTGCCGATCGTCGCCCGCGATGTGCCGTCCCGCGATGTCGTCGAACGTCAGTGCCGTTCGGCGCGTTCTTTGCGGCTTATGCGGTGTTGTCCAGGGAAGTCGCCGGCGGTCCTGCAGGGCGGGATCAGTTCGAGGTTCGAGACCTGCGCGCCACTCCTGGAAACGACCACGGCATGAACCTGTCGCCCCATTGATCGTTCGGAATCACGATTACGGCGCACTGCGCGACCGCGGGATGCTGCGCAATCGCGTTCTCGAAATCGACCGAATAGATATTCTCGCTGGAGATGATCATGTCCGTGACCCGGTGACGAGTAGATGAATCCGTCCTCGAACGGGATCATGCCGACACCGGCAACATAGGCGTGAGATGACATTGGATCCTCCGTACATTACCCGTTGGATCTCACGCCGGGCGCGAAGCGACTTCGAAGCGAGGACTGCAGAAGGAACGAAAATGACGGCTGCCTCTCCTTGAAGATCAATTGCCGCGCGCGGCGGCCTGGGTGCGCTCGGTCTCACGCAATTTCCGCCGCAGGATCTTGCCGGTCGTCGTCATCGGCAGCGCGGAGACGAATTCGATGTCGCGCGGCACTTCGTGCCTGGCCAGATGGTCGCGCACGAAGTCGCGTACATTCTCCACCAGCGTCTCGTTCGGTGCTATCCCTTCCTTCAGAACGATAAACGCCTTGATCGATTCAGTGCGAACCGGATCCGGAATGCCGACCACCGCCGCCATCACGACGGCGGGATGCCGGGCCAGTGCGTCTTCAATTTCGGAAGGTCCGATGCGATAGCCGGCACTGGTGATGACGTCGTCGGCGCGCCCGTGGAACCAGAAATAGCCGTCTTCATCACAACGTGCGAGGTCGCCGGTGATCAGCCAGCCGTCCGCGAATTTACTCCGCGTCGCCTCGGGGTTTTGCCAGTATTCGAGCATCATTACCGGATCCGGACGGCGGAAAGCTAGATTGCCGATCGTGCTGGCCGGCAACGGTTGTCCGCCGTCATCGACGATCCCGGCGATATGTCCGGGGACGGCGCGTCCCAGTGCCCCCGGCTTGACCGGCATGATGCTGCCGTTCGAACCCAGCACGAGATTGCATTCGGTCTGACCGAACATTTCGTTGACGGGGGCGCCAAGCGTGTCGTTTGCCCATTCATGCAGGTCTTTGCCGACCGACTCGCCGCCGGAGATGATCGCGCGCAAGTCGATGCCGTAACGCCGAACCGGATCGGAAATCTGGCGCATCAGTCGCAGCATCGTCGGCGTCAGCAACGCTGTCCTGACGCGGTGACGGCCCATCATGGCGAAGGCCTGCTCTGGATCGAAGCGAGGCGCGCGAAAAGTGAGCACGGGAACGCCGTGAAACCACGCCGGCATCAGCACATCCATCAAGCCTGCCAGCCAGGCCCAGTCGGCGGGCGACCACATGCAGTCGCCCGGTTGCGGAAAGGAATCCAGGCCCAGTTCAATTCCCGGAAGGTGGCCCAGCATGGAGCGATGCGCCTGCAACGCGCCCTTTGGATCGCCTGTGGTGCCCGAAGTGAAATTGAGGAATGCAGGATCGTCGGCGGCGGTATCGACATTTTCAAAGCTGTCCGCGCGGCTTCGAGGGCCGCGGGCAGGGAAGGCGCATTGGGCGCCGCGCCATCGATCAGGAAGACGTACTCCACCGCGGGCGTGAGAAGTCTTGCCTTCTCGACCGTCGGTAAATTCGGCGTGTCCGTGATGACGATCCGCACCCCGACAGTATTAAGACGGTAAGTGATCGCGTCGGCCGCGAACAACGTCGACGCCGGAACCGAGATCAGCCCGGCCTTCCAGCAGGCGACGTGCCCGATCGCCGTCCAAGCATTCTGGCCCAGCAGCAGCATGACCCGGTCACCTTTGACCAGTCCGAGCGACACCAAGAGGTTCGCGAGTTGATTGGCCTTGCGCTGTACCTCCCGGAAGGTCATTTCCCAGGTCTTGCCGTCGTCGCCGACGCCGATCAGGGCCACCTTGCCGGGATCTCTGGCGTGACGGTCGCAGACGTCGGCCGCGATATTGTAACGCGCGGGAATCTTCCAGCGGAATGACCGATACAATTGTTCGTAGTTGAGCCGATTTAGCATCGTCGTCACCTCTTCATCGGATCATTCTGCGCCAGCACGCGCCTGGCCAGCACGTGGCGATGAACTTCGGAAGGACCGTCATAGATGCGGAAGGGCCGGATGTCGCGGTAGATCCGCTCCACGACGGTGTCGCGGGTGATGCCGATCGCGCCGAGAATTTGCAGGCAGCGATCGACCACCCGGCCTAGCGCCTCGGAGCAGAACACTTTTGTCATGCTGGTTTCATTGCGCGCCTTGTCGTGCTGATCCAACAGCCATGCGGTGTGCCAGATCGCTAGGCGCGACAGATGCAGGTCGATTTCGTTGTCGGCGAGCATGAATCCGACGCCCTGATGCTCGCCGATCGTACGACCGAAGGAATGCCGGCGCCCGGCATGTTCCACCGCGATCGCCTGGCAGCGCCGCGCCGCACCGAGCCAGCGCATGCAGTGCGTCAACCGTGCCGGTCCAAGCCGAACCTGGGCATTGCGGAAGCCCTGACCGATCTCCCCCAGCACGCGATCCGGCGTGACGCGGACGCGATCGAACGAGACTTCGGCGTGACCGCCGGGAGAGTTCGAGTCGATCGTCTCCAGCATGCGGTCGACGCGAAATCCCGGCGCATCGAGGTCAACGAAGAACATCGTCGCTCCCAGATCCTTGCCGTAGGGGTCCAGCGTGCGCGCGATGACGATATTGATCGTGGCGTCGGGTACGCCGGTGATCATGTACTTCTTGCCGGTGATGAGGAAGCCGTTGCCGTCCTGCTGGGCGACGGTGTTGAGCAGCGACGGATCCGAGCCGGCGCCGTCGCTGACGGTCTCCGTCATCGAGAATACCGAGCGAATCTCGCCGCGGACCAGCGGCGCCAACCAGCGCGCTTTTTGTTCAGGCGTGGCGATGGCATTGAGCAGATTGACGTTGCCTTCGTCGGGTGCCTGGATATTCAGCGCCAGCGGCCCCAGCGTTGACCAGCCGGCGGCTTCAAAGACCACCGCCATGCCGCGATGATCGAGCCCAAGGCCACCGTATTCCTTCGGCGCGTGCGGCGACAGCAGTCCGGACTCCCGCGCCAGGGCGACCAGTTCCCGGCGCAAGGGCTCCGGCGCGCCGTGCGCGGTCTGCCTGATGTCATTCTCATACGGAACGATCTTGTGGGCGATGAAGGTTTGCACCCGATCGCGCAGCGCGACGACGTCGGCTGGAAGTTCGAAGTCGATCATTCAATGGCTTCCTTCTGGATCAAGGGCGGTCGCGCGTTCGGCAAGCTCGATGCCGCGTGCGAACAGAAACGGAATGGATGGCGCGAAGCGTTCCCACAAGGTGTCCGGACGCTTTCCGGTGCGATGAAGCTTGACATTGAGGCAGGCGATCGAGCCCAGACGATAATGCGCGAGCGCCTGATACCATTCCATGTTGAGGAATGCCGGACCGCCGGCCTCGCGATAGGTTTCGATCAGATCGCTTGCGGATATCGGAGCGACCGGCCGCCAACCCGGATGCCAAGCCTCTGCGTCGATCATCATCAACATCCAGCCGAGGTCGAGGCCTTGGGCGCCGATCGCGGCCAGTTCCCAGTCGACCAGGCCGCCCGCGCGACCGTTGGCGTAAAGAATATTGCCGGGCTGGAAATCGCCATGCACCAGGCCGACCGGCGCTTCGTCCGGCCGGCATGATGCGAGCAATGTGCCGAGCCTGGTGCCGGCCGCGAGCCAATCCGGGTCTTCGGCGTGCCGCAGGATTTTCGTCCAGCGTCCGATCTCCTCCGACAACGGTTGAGGCTTCTCCCAATCGGGCAACGTCTGTTGCCAATCTACCGTATGTACCCGCGCCAGCAGTGCTGCCGCCTGCAGCCAGATTTCTCGAAGCTGTGCAGGCGCGCGCGAGAACGATTCATGCGGTTCCCATACCAGGAACACCCGGCCGGGCATCCGCTCCATCACCAGAAAGGGCGTGCCCAATTGGTCCTCGTCCGGCGAAGCCCAGGGAATTTCGGGAACGGGCAGCCCGGATTTCCTCAGCGCCCGCAGCAGGGGCGCTTGGCGGTAAACATCAGTATTGCCCCGGCGAACGACGCCCATGGGCGCCATCTTCAGGACATAGGAGCCGAGCGGCGCGTCGCCGGCGTCGACCACTTCGAAGCCGAAAGTGAGTCCGGCATGGCCGTCTTCCATTGCGCCGAAATTGATCACCCGTGCGGCTGCGCCGCGCTCGGACTCCATCAGGCGCTGCAGGCGGTCGGCTAAGCTGGCAGCCCGCGTCCGGTCCGCGACGGGATGATCCTGGCTCGTGGACATGGATTGCTTTTTATTAACCTTCGCGACTACTGCTATCACAGGATCGAAAACCGTCCGCCGCTGACGCGCTTGAGCTTAGCCAATGGAGTGGCTAATGCACTTCAATTCTGCGACGCTCTCTTTCCCCGACAGCCGGCTACCGACTGTCTCGCAGACACCGCCGTTGAACGCAGGCCCGACCAGTACGACTTCGGCATGTTGGTCCAAGAACCGCTCGGCAACATGGTCTGGAAGACGCGAGGCAGGCTTCATGCTTGCAAGGCAGTGGCTGGAGAGTGCCGGGACAGCCAGGCCCTTCTTTCCGATAACGTCTGTGGATGCGGTTGATCCCTGAAGGCTCACCCTCCCGTCGCAGAAAGCGTTCGGAGGTCAGGCCCCGGCGGTCGCCGGAGTTGCATTTACATGGCATTCCGGCACCGCACATGCAGCCAAATTCTTCATGCCATGCCCTTTCGGCATGGTTTTCGCAGACCCACCTATGCCGAAACAAAAGGTAGGGCAGGAGTCCTGCAGGCCGCGCTTTGGCGGAAAGCGTGGCCCGGTAATCCAAGTCGCGTTTTTACAAGGCGCGACGCACCCATCGGGCGTGGCTGCCATCTGGATCGCCACAGGGCGGCGTGTGCTCGATTCACATGGGCCAGTTTGTTGGGAAATAGTGCGAGACCATGTCGACGTGCTGGACCGCCGAATACACCCACGACTCGATTCCTTGGTGTGCGCTGCCACAGCTTCGATTTTTCCGACATGGTGAGGCCAGACGAAGATGGCGCCGACTTGCGGGCCTTCCTCTCGATGACCCAGCGTCGCCCATTTTCGTGCCTCCCAAAGCGACCGATCCGAGATGCAGAGATGCTCAGCGAGGAAACAGCCGCACCACGCACGGGCTCATGGGTCGAGTCGCAAGTCGAAAATTCTACGTCGATGGGTTCGGCAACTTTCATCTTTCCAACGGCACCTTGTTGCCAGATCCATACCCATAATTTCTGATATGCCGAAATAAAAGTCAGACGATTTCTAAAAATCGGAATTGCTTTCTTTTCTGGAATTCAGAATTATAGCGGGATGCTGGATATCAAGATGATAGAGCGGGGCCTCGAGAAACCGGGCAAGACCAAGGGCGGTCTGGCAACGGCGATGGGTGTCCGCCCGGGTGCGGTTTCCGAGATCCTGGCCGAAATGCGCCTGATCAAAGCCTCGGAAATTGCGCCCATCATCGATTACCTCGAACTGAATTCGGTGCCGATCATGGGCCGCGTCGGTGCCGGGGCGATCATCGAGCCCGAACATGAACAGGTGCCGACTGAGGGGCTGGGCGAGGTCGAACTGCCTTTCCCGATTACGGAGGAAACCATCGCCTTTGAAGTGGTCGGCGACTCCATGCTGCCGAAATACGAAAACGGCGACATCGTCGTGGTCTACAGGGAACAGCGCCATCCGCCGTCGAGCTTCTACGGGGAAGAGGCCGCGGTCAGACTGAAGACCGGCGAGCGTTATTTGAAAACGATCGAGCGGGGAAAATCCTCCACGCTGGTCAATCTCACGTGCTTCAACGCCAAGCCGATCAACGGGGTAAAGCTGGAATGGATCGGGGAGATCTGCTTCACCCTGCCAAGGGGTCAGAGGCGTTTCTTAAGGTCTCGCAAGTCCAAGAGATGACTCAATCCCAAGCAAAGGGACGGAGACGGCGATGAGACTTCTTCACTACCCGAGCCTTCTTCACGACAGGTGCTTTCACGGACACCGAGAGATTTTCTTTAAAGATGACAGACTTCAAACGGAAGCCCGGGCCTGCGGTTTCGCACATGGCTTCGGTACGCAGCGGGGCGCACGCCGCTTCGGTACGCAGCGCGGCCGAAACGGACGGGCCTTTATAGCTTTCAGTTTTGAACCCAGAGCAATCGGGCGCTGAGATCGACATCGCCTCGCTGCCTTCTTTCCAAGTCGCTTTAGTCGCAGTATGCGACCTCTCGATCAGTCGGTTTGACATTTCGAACCTTACCGGTGATGGTCGTTTCCGGCGATCTCCTTGCGCTGCGGTCCCGCTACTGCACCGGACCCTCACCTGGGCGGCTTCGGCCCTTCTTCTATCTCAATTTCAGTATCGTGAACATGCGACAACAACCGGCTTAGATCGCGCATGTCGATGCCGTCGGGCCGGACTTGGTCATTACAGCCCTTCGATTTGGCATTGCGCACACCGTTATTACGGGGACGCTGCAGATAACTCGCATGTTTGAGCGGAAGTCATGCATCATCAAATGCAGTGTCACCTGATAGCAGATGACGCGCCCCCGCCTGTCGAACCTGCCTGTCGCGATCTGCTCGCGGCGGCCCCTCAATAACGGGGGCTGAGGGTGCTGAGGTAGTCCGACAGCGTGGTCGGATCGCGACGCGTGCTCTGCCGCAGCGGCTGGTTACTCAACAGCACGCCGGCCTGGGTCTTGTAATCAGGAGACACAGTGTGCGCTGGCTTCCGCTCTTGGCGGAGGATCTCGCGGTAATTGTCATAGGCCTGTTGGGTACCGACAAAAATACAGACGCAATGCTGCGGTTCGGCGTAAGAATAGCGCAAGCCGTCGCCAACCCCGTTTGCCACGAAGCGGTGGGCCGGCAGCGCACGCAGCGCTTTTTGCCCCGCAGGATCGTTGGCAAACTGGACGCGAAAACCGGCGGACGACAGATAAAAACTGTCCTTTTCCAGGGACGGCCGGCTCGGCGCCTCCTTGGCGGCTAGAACAGAGGCGCAAAGCAACAGGACAACGGCCGGAAACAGGCGCAAGGCCCTGATGCCGTGGACCCGAAATAGATGCCGATGAGCCGCTGCGACCGGCCAGATGATTGATGCTGACATTGCCAATTTCCTTGCCTGACCCGTGCCGGAATGTTGCGCCGGCTATAGCGCCACCAACAGTTCGCCAAGATTGTGACCAGCTTCAAGCGAACGAATCCCGACTTCCGTTAAGGGTCAATGCCCGACCACCCATCACGCCACATCCGCCAACGCCACTGGGTTTTGCGTGGTTGTGGTTCATCGAGCAAAGAAAAAGGGAAAGAGAAAAGAAGCGCTCAGAAAAAAGAGATCGAGCGAGAGCGCGCAAGCCGGATTCGAAGGGCTTTGTGTTTGCCGGCAAAACATCCTTATCCAGCGCGATCCTCATCGGCGGGTGTCAAGCCACGACGAACTCGGCAGGAATCGTCCTTAGCGATCGATCAATTGCAGAACGGTTGTTCGGATTTAGTACACCAGGGCTGCTGATGAAACGGGACAGCGCCAAGATCAGGTTGGGATAATCGCGCTAGTCCGACGTGCTGGCTTAGCTTATTGATTAGGCGTTAGCGCCGCTTACGTTTCGCGCCCAAAAAAAGCCGGTTGGAACTGGGAGGAAATGCCCATGTACTTCATTCCGTCGAGTGTTGCCGCGGCTTTGGCCGCCACGTTCATCGCTCTTGTGCTTCAATCGCCGGCTATCGCTCAAACCAAGGACGCCGAGCCTGCGAGCCGCGCGGTAAATGGTAGCTTTCTCCAAGCCTTACCTTTCAATGACAGGGCCGATTTCGATGATGCTAACCGGGGCTTCATAGCGACGGTGCCCGACGGCACGATTCCGGGACCAGGCGGCAAGCCGGCGTGGGACAACAATCAGTATGACTTCCTGAAGAACGAGCAAGCTCCACCGACGGTGAATCCAAGCTTATGGCGGCAGGCGCGGCTCAACGCCATCAACGGCCTCTTTAAAGTGACGGATCGTGTCTATCAGGTGCGCGGCCTCGATATCTCCAACATGACGATCATCGAAGGTGACACCGGCCTCATCCTAATCGATCCGGTGCTGACCAACGAGACCGCGAAGGCGGCGCTGGAACTCTATCTCAAGAACCGGCCAGCCAAGCCGGTGGTCGCGGTGATCTATACCCACAGCCATGCCGATCACTTCGGCGGCGGGAAGGGTGTCATCACGGAGGAAGACGCGAAGTCGGGCAAGGTCAAGGTGATCGCGCCCGATCGCTTCATGGACTACGCGGTCGCCGAGAACATCATCGCGGGCAACGCCATGGGACGGCGCGCGCAATACCAGTTCGGCAGCGCGTTGCCCGTCGGTGAGCGTGGGCAGATCGACACCGGCCTCGGCAAGGCGCTGGCGAGGGGAACGGCTTCGTTGATTCCGCCCAACGATCTCATCAAGCAGACTTACGAAACGCGGACCATCGACGGTGTTGAGATCGAATTCCATCTCGCACCAAGTTCGGAAGCGCCGAGTGAGATGCTGATGTACTTCCCACACTTCAAGATGCTGAACATGGCGGAAGATGCGACCCACAACATGCACAACCTCTACACCATCCGCGGCGCGGAGATCCGCGACGGGCGGTTGTGGTCGCGCTATGTCAGCGATGCGATCGAGCGTTACGGCGACAAGACTGAAATCGAGATCGCGCAGCATCACTGGCCGATGTGGGGCAAGGAGCGTATCGTCTCCTTCCTGAAGAAGCAGCGCGACCTCTACAAGTTCATTCACGACCAGAGCGTGCGGCTACTCAATCACGGCCTCACGCCGACGGAAATCTCCGAGCAACTGAAGTTGCCGCCGGCGCTCGCGAGCGACTGGGCATCGCGCGGCTATTACGGTACGCTGAGCCACAACGCCAAGGCGGTCTATCAATTCTATCTAGGCTGGTACGACGCCAACCCGGCCGACCTTAATCCGCTACCGCGTGCGGAGGAGGCGAAGAAGCAGGTGGAGTACATGGGTGGCGCGAATGCCGTCATCAAGCGCGCGCGCGACGACTTCAAGGCGGGACAGTACCGTTGGGTTGCGCGGGTGACGAGCCAGCTGGTGTTCGCTGATCCGTCGAACAACGAGGCACGTGAGCTCGGCGCCGACGCTCTCGAACAGCTCGGCTACCAGAGTGAAGCGGCAACCTGGCGCAACGCCTATTTGCTCGGCGCGTATGAATTGCGCAACGGCGTTGCGCCACAGCCGTCGGCGGCATCGAGGGCAGATCTTCTCAAGGGCGTTACCATCGATCTCGCCTTCGACTTCCTCGGCGTGCGGCTCAACGCGCCGAAGGCCGAAGGCAAGCACATTGTCGTCAACTGGACCTTCACCGATCTCAACGAGAGCCACGTGATGAATCTGGAAAACTCGGCGTTGACGCACACCTCCGGCAAGTTGTCGGACAAGCCCGATGTTAGCCTGACGTTGACCCGCGCCGCACTCGATGCCATCACGCTCAAGCAACGCACCTTTGCGGACAGCATTCAGTCGGGCGACATCAAGCTCAGTGGCGATCAGACCAAGTTGCGCGAGTTGTTCGGTCTATTCGACGAGTTCAGTACGGGCTTCGAGATCGTCGAGCCGCGCAAGGTGAAGGTGGAATAGTCAGCGCAGCACATGAAACTCTCCTGTCTGCAGCCCGGTCATGGCGGCGAAGAATAGGTGTGGCGCAAGCCTGAAGGCGTTCACCGTGACGCGGTGCGGCTGGTTTGCGAACAGACGCTGGCTGGCGGTGCCGGCCACTGCAATTTCTGGTTCTCGCGGCTCCGACAGGAGTAGGACGCACCTGCGTAGCTGCTCCGGGTCATTGGACTCGCGCGGTAGGGCGCTGCGGCGAGCGGCATGGCCGTGCCAGCAATGGATGGAACGATGAGAGCGTCTT
>Ga0099795_10000153_pt1 | contig 11522 bp, 20 predicted proteins | sample Rivendell_Oct201_11_FD_78513 | JGI IMG/M metagenome (GOLD analysis project Ga0099795, IMG submission 78513) | Vadose zone soil microbial communities from the Eel River Critical Zone Observatory, Northern California, USA -... | ecosystem: Host-associated > Plants > Roots > Rhizosphere > Soil ... | reverse complement strand
AATGGAGATTTGATAGTAATCTTGTCCACTGTCTTTTCTCATGGCCTTATCTCCTTTCATTAGAGCTATTATAGTTCATTTGTGGGCAGTTTCACAAGTGTATTTATGATTTTAGTACTATTCTATACTGCCCAATACTATCCACCAACTTTGCCCTCCAATCCCCCTTGCGTGGGGAAAGAGGCAACAAAAATAATCCCCTCGGTAGGGGACTAGTTTTGGGGAATGTATTCTGGTAGAATGTGGGCAAGGTTGCTAGTGGGCAGTAGGCTTCATTTCTCAGGTGTGGATACTGCCCACTGCCCTAAGCCGCCGGATTATCTTCTTTAGGTTTTTGTTTACGGTCCTTCATTGGATTGTAAGGATCATTTAATCCTTCAATGCTATCTCTTGTGATATCTTGCCCTATTTCCTTACTCATAGCAGTAAGGATTTTTTCTACGTTTTCTTCTAAGTAGTGTCCTCCTCTTTCCATTCGTATAATGGTTGATTCGGATACACCAGATAATAAAACAAGCTTTTTTCTGCTGATATAGTGCTTCTCTCGAAGTTGCCTTAGCGTGGGCATGTGTTTCTCCTTTCATTAGAAAACTAATTCTATCTTACATTCTATCAAGATAGATGTCAAGCCAATTTTTGCTATCGTGACAATATTGCGATAAATTGCTTGATAATTCCCTTGACAACTATCGTGACATCTGCTATACTGCATATAGAAGTTGAGGATGTGAGAGAGAGAAAATTAAATAAACTGCTTCTACCAAGGGTGTAGACCGGAGCCCGTTTCTACGTCAAGAGCCAGACACTAAGACGCAACGGATAGGGTAGAAGAATAACAGAAAAATTATTTAAAGTAGTTCAAAACACAAAGGAGAAAACAAAATGGCAGTAACATACAATATGTTTATTCAGACCTTCTTACAGGTAGACGAAGATAGCAAAGGCCTTTATGTTGAGGTTCCAGGCTATGATGCAAGTGAAACATTCAAAGTACGTTGTGAGGAAAATGGCACTTGTCCTCAAGTAACGCATTGCAGGTGTTCCAAATTTTCCCACAAGGGCACATGTGATCATTCACAGGCAGTCCAGATGTTCTGGGCTCGCATTTACAAAACCAACATCCAGAAAGCTCAGGAAAAGCAAGTTCGTCAAGCTATTCTTGAAGCTGAAACATCGCTCTCTACTGGAGAGGTTGCAATTGCGGAGCAGGTTAGCACTACTGAAAGCGTCAGACACTTTGAAAGTAAAATACTTGCTCCTCAAATTGTTGCTCCTAAGATTATAAAATTAGATGGTCAAAGTAAGCGTACAGCAAGTTTCTTTTCAGGCTTGCCTAGTAGAAGAGTCGCCTGATAAGCGACTCTGAAAGGACATTAAATGTCAACAGATTATAGTTCTCTTTCAGATAAGTGTTTGAAAGAGATGATTGCAGAACTTCAAGCGAAGCTTAAAAATCGTAGTCATGACGAAATTACGTATTATCGTAGAGATATTGCATTAATCAAAGCCGAACTTAAGTCTCGTAAATAGTGTGTTTGTGGAGAGTCGCCTAATCAGCGACTCTGAAAGGAGTAGGGTGAGAACGTATATTGTAACACAAATCCTGGATTGGAATGGCAAGCCTCTTGATCATCTTGTGCAGATGGTCGTAGAGGCACGTTCTCCAAAGCTTGCTATTGCGAAAATAGCAAGGGAGACTACCTTTCCTGAGAAAATGTTTAGTGCGGTTTTGCAGAAAAGGAGTATTTCATGAACCAACAAAATGCAGAGGCAAAAGGTAAGTCTGATGGTCAAGAGTATCAGCGTCAGCAGCGTGGTATAGCCTCTATCTATGGTGAGAATTCGTATTTTCTTCCAAAGGGAGAATATGAGCGTCAAGGAAAGATTAAAGCTTATACTGAAATTCGTAGCTCTAAGACGCGAGTATGTTATTGCAAAGGATGGAATTCTGTTTGGGAAGGAGAGTAAATGTCAGTACAGAGACATTATTGCAGTGGTTGCAAACAAACCAGGTATGACACACGACAATATATTTTATTGTCAACATATCAAAAATTGTACTTTTGTCATTCGTGTGCAGGAAAGATGACAAACATCAAACCTGCTACCAACATTCGTGTCCCTGAGCGTTTCAGGTAAGGAGTAACATCATGCTCGTTTCCAATGATTTTGAGTACTCCGTATCCATTAGCCAGGATACGGACACGATTGATGTGTGTGCTTTTCGTCAAGATCGTCAATTGACGATTGGGCTCCATAATGGTTCAGGTGATCCTCGCGAGATTGTTCTTTCTCCAGATGAGGCTAGGCAACTCAGGGAACATCTAAATGATCCAACTACGATGGCAATCTTGGGGATTAAGGACATTGATAGTGTGAAGTGTCCTGTTTGTTCTCAAATGGTTCATGATGCTCGGTATCATCCTTGTTTTAGAAGTACTAATAGTATTGCATAATTGTAGGCAGTTATTGTATTATTGGTAAATATTGATGATTGTTCTATACCTTTGAAAGGAGTAGTTTCTATGAGTAATTTGCTCACTGTTCATGAAGTGGCAAAGGCTTTAAGGGTGGATGATACCACTGTACGCAGGTGGATCAAAAATGGTGTGCTTGAAGCGATTGCTTTACCGCATGCGAACAAGCGGCAAGCCTATCGTGTTAAACGAGAGACACTTGACACTCTTCTAGCATCTAATGCGGTATTGGTGTGATGTTGTAGTTTTTATATCTAAAAGTTGCTTGCAGATATCTGTAGGCAACTTTTTTTGTGAGAAAAAGGAGTTTTTCATGTCGAATGGAACATTATCCATCATTATCATCATTGTTGCTTTTGTTTACTTTGGAATGCAATTTGGAAGTAGTCGAGGTCCTGGATCAATTCGTCATGATCTGATCAATCTGGGACTTCTTGTTGTGGTTGGATTTTTCCTCTGGATGATATGGGCAAGTCCTACACAGATGATACCTGGAGGGCATTAGTATGGGCAAGGAAGCAGCAACCTTTTTCGTTATGGCTCTTATTGGGCTTGCACTTGCATGTGCATATATCGAATCTCAAGGCGGGAATCCGTTTGCCTCTGCTACCAGTAGTCAACAGAGTGGCACTAACTATAGGTCAATGGCACATCAAGATGCTGTGAACGCTGGTATACCAGCAGATTTATTTGTAGCTCAAATTAATGAGGAGAGTGGATTTCAACCATCGGTAGTATCTCCTGCAGGCGCAATTGGAATTGCGCAGATACTCCAATCCACTGCTGATGGCTGGCATGTTGATCCTAGAGATCCTGTTGCCAGTCTTAAGGCATCTGCCGATCACATGGCGTGGTACTATCATCAATATGGTGATGATTATGCTAAGGCATTGTCAGCTTATAATTATGGCTACGAGCGTACAAATAGTGTGATTGCTGAATATGGCATCTATTGGAAAGGTCATATTCCAGCAGAGACAAGGGCATATATTGCTATCATCATGGGGGAATGACAGTATGTCGAATCATCAATCTGAAGTAGCTTTCCTTATGGCTCAATTTGATGCTGAGCACCAAGCTGCTCAGTGGGCATTGATAGGCTTGGCAACCAATGTTACCAAGCACGAATTTATCACAGCCCGTATGACCCGTATGGGTGAAATTCAAGGTGTTCTAGGTGAGATAGTGGGAGAGGAAGAGGCTGGTAAATTGGTTGTTGGAGCAATGGAGAAATCAGAACTTGAGCAAGCGTGGAGTGAGTTGCAAAGTGTTCCTTCGTATTTTGAGAGATATCGTAAGTAGTGCTAGAATATCAAAATACCTCGGCCTGCCGGAGCCGAGGTATTTTTTTGTGCAGTTTCCCAAGTAACTTAGAGGTAGGCTTTAAGTTTACCTTACCATTTACGTAAAGTCAACTTACAATTTTAAACGCGTATAGGAGAGCACTCCGAAAACATTCATCATTTTCTTCAAAAGCATTCATCACATTTTCAACCAGATATTCAGGCATACACACTTTCATGACTGACTCTAGCCTTTGATTGATTTGCCCTTCAATATCTTGCTGGAGGTTACGAAATTCAGCAGCAATCTTTGGATGTTTGGCTATCTCATGCTCAGATTGATGCCAGTCGGTGACACTGACTACACTCTCCAGTATCAACTTGGCTTCATACTCTGTCCCTACAGGATTTCCGAGAACTTTCTTACTTGCCAAGTGCGTGATGACAAATAATCCATTCTCTTCTCTTCCTCCTACAGCGTGATAGCAGAGTCCAGTATCTTCTGCTATTTGAGCAATGATGGTGACTTCATCACCTTTCCAGGTTGCTGGTAGGGTGATTTCTTGTTGGTGGTAGTTCAAATCAATCTCCTTTGTGAAAACGTATACTTTCTAAACTAATCTATATTATACAATACCATTAAAAATTAATCAATACAACACCATATTATTGACAACTAATCAATACTATGCTATACTATTCATAACAAGGTTGTGTGGTTGATTTTTTTGTGGCAAACCTTTTCAGTCACACAACCGCCATTTTGAAAGGAAACTAGTCAATGGCTAAAGAGAAAAAATACAAAGTTTTACAGATTTACAGGAATTTAGATGACATGCATGAAGGGCGTAAGCTTATTCATCCTAGATGGTTAAACACATATGAAACATTTAGTACTGTTCGTGCAATTTATGAAGCAGTTCTGGAATTTGGTGTTCCCTTTAGTTTGTTGACTACTGAATTAATAGAGGAGTAACCCATGCCCACACGAGCTAAACCCAAATCCCCCCTGCAAGGGGTGACATGGCCCACAGAGCCGTTTTTAGTGGCAACGCTGCCACTACCTCCAGGCATCAATGGTTCTTATAACACAAATCATGGTGCTCAATTTTTCTCTTCAGCAGAATTGAAACAGTTTAAAGAAAATGCATTAATGGTTTTAGCATATTCCACTGATAAAGCAGTGGTGAAAAATTGGCATGTTATTGATGCAATTAAAACAAGTAAACATCATATTCCATTAGATTTTAGTATTGATTTTTATTTCAAAACATTATGGAAGAGAGACATAGATGGGGGGATAAAAGCAGTGCAAGATGTGGTGTTTAAGTATTTGGATTTAAATGACAATTTAGTTGTTCGATTGCCTATTGAGAAATGGGCGGATAGAGATAATCTACGTTGTGAAATCAGTGTGAGAGTGTGTACAGAAAGGATTGGTTACGATGATTGACTATCAAACCTTTCTCCAGTCAAAAAGAACAATTGCCCAAACATCAGGCATTGATGTTTCTCCAGATGATATCCATCCCATGCTTTTTCCGTTCCAGAAAGAGCTTGTACGATGGGCACTCCGCAAAGGTAGGTGTGCATTATTTGCAGATACCGGGCTTGGCAAGACAAATTGTCAATTAGAGTATGCTCGACTTACTGGAGAACGGACGTTGATCTTTGCTCCTTTGTCTGTAGCTCGTCAAACAGTCAATGAAGGAAAGAAAATAGGTGTAGAAGTTTACTACACACGTTCTAGTAGTGATATCATTTCAGGTATCAACATAACAAACTATGAGATGATTGATCATTTTAACTTTGATGACTTTGGATGCATTATCTTGGATGAGTCTTCAATCCTCAAGAGCATGACGGGTAAAATACGCACAAAGCTCATTGAAAAGTCTAAAGATGTTCCTTACAGATTAGCATGTACAGCTACACCTGCTCCAAATGACATCACAGAGATAGCCAATCATGCGGAGTTTCTGGGTGTAACGACACGTGGCAAGATGCTTTCAATGTTCTTTATTCATGATGGGATGAATACAGCAAGAGATGGTTGGAGACTCAAAGGCCATGCTCATCAGGCGTTTTACAAGTGGCTTGCTAGCTGGTCTATGAGTGTGAAGCGTCCCTCTGACATCGGACCATACAGTGATGAGGGATATATCCTACCTCCACTGGAAGTTAATCCAGTGATAGTTCGATCTGATTATGTTCCTGAAGGTCAACTCTTTTTTGCAGGTTTACATGGTATTCAGGATCGGACAAAAGCCAGAAAGGGTACGATTGATGAGCGTGTACAAGAAGCTGTCAAACTTGTTAGTGGCAATGATCACCAGTGGATTATCTGGTGTGGACTGAACGATGAGTCATTAGCTCTTGCTCATGCCATTCCAGGGAGTGTTGAAATTGTTGGCTCTGATTCTCCAGACAAAAAGATCCAAGCAATTGAAGATTTTCAGAGTGGTAAGACACGGATTATTGTCACAAAGGCATCGATTATGGGGTATGGAATTAATCTCCAAAACTGCAGCCATATGGCCTTTGTGGGACTTGGGGATAGTTTTGAGTTGTACTATCAAGCTATTCGTAGGTGTTATCGATTTGGACAGAGTAAACCTGTATATGCGTACATTATATTATCGGAAGTTGAAGAAGAAATTTATCAGAATGTTAAGCGAAAAGAAGAAGAGGCACAAAAGATGAGTAATGAATTGATAAAACATGTACAGCAGTTTGAACAGGATGAAATCATGAATGTACAGCAAAAAATTGTTTATGATGAGAAAACTGTGAAGAATGACAATTATACTTTAATGCTGGGTGATAGTTGTCAAAGATTAAAAGAGGTTGAAAGCAATTCAGTTGACTTGCTTGTAACAAGTCCTCCATTTGCTCATTTGTTTACATACACGGACTTACCTCATGATTTGAGCAATAGCACTTCACAAGATGAGTTCTACCAGCATTTTAACTACATCATTGATGAGATGTTGAGAGTGTTGAAGCCCGGCCGTAATGCTTGCATACACGTTGCGCAGCTGCCAGCGACGAAAACCCATGAAGGATTTATTGGCATGATCGACTTTCGTGGGCAAGTTATTCAAGCATTCTCTGAAAGAGGATGGCAGTACTTTGGAGATATCACGATTGATAAGAATGCTCAAATCCAAGCTACACGGTCTAAGCGAAAGAACCTCTTGTTTGTGCAGCTGAATAAGGATAGTTCCTGGATGAGTCCTTGCTTTGCTGACTATCTCATTATTTTCAAAAAGCCAGGAGAGAATGCAGTTCCAGTAAAGACAGATGTTACTGAGCAGGAGTGGATAGAGTGGGCAAAGCCAATATGGAAGGGTATTCCAGATGATGGAATAGAATATCCAGAGGACTGGACTTCTCCTGTTTGGTACAACATTCGTGAGACTGATGTATTAAATGTGGTAGAGGCACGGGAAAAGAAAGATGAAAAACATGTTTGCCCATTACAGCTTGGATTAATTGAGCGTTGTGTGAGATTGTGGTCAAATCCTAATGAGATGGTTCTTGATCCATTCAATGGAATTGGATCAACTGGTTACGTGGCATTAAAGCAGAATAGAAAGTACATTGGATGTGAATTGAAATCTAGTTACTTCAAAACTTCTGAGAAGAACTTGAGAAAAGCTTTAGAGCAGAAGACTCAAGTGTCCTTATGGGACTTTGCAGAGGTAGTGTAGAAATGCCGACACGTCCAGTTATTCCTCCTGAGCAAGTAGGGCAAAGGAGGAAGTATGGTGGAGAGAAGCAGAGATATTTCCTGGATGATCGTGGACGTCGACTTATCCAGGACTTCTATGATGGATCAACCAAGCGAATTGACTTTCTTGAACGGAATATGCCAGGAATACCGCGTCATGTTATCCATCGATGGGCAAAGCAATTAGGAAAAATAACACCACGTGATCAAAAACTTGGACTCAGGAACAAGATAATTTTTTAAAGCAACATATTCACAGCATGTCTATGAGACAACTTGAGAAGCATTTCAAGAAAGAGCGTAGCAGTATTGTTAGGAGAGCAAATAAGCTTCAACTGTATAGAGAAGATAATTATGATGGATATACTGTAGATGATCTTATTCTTGGATTTGGTTTGTCTGGAAATGACAAGATATTGCAATGGATTAAAAAGGGATGGTTAAGAGGCGAGAAGAGAATTATTGCTTTCAATCTTCAGAAATGGTACTTCTCTGATAAAGCAATTCAGGACTTTATCAGGATGCATCCTGATCAAATTGACCCACATAAATTTGATTGGCATTGGGTACATAGTGTGTGTTTTTTAGATGTAGGACGTTTGGATGATAGTACATATGTGAAAAGGACAAAGTGATGTACAAGCTCTTAGATCTCTTTTGTGGTGCCGGAGGAATAAGTAAAGGGTACGTAGATGCTGGATTTGAGGTTGTAGGTGTGGATAATGTACCTCAACCTCATTATCCTTACACTTTCATTCAGGCCGATGCATTGGAGTATCTTGACTCTGCTGACCTTTCCCAATTCTCAGCTATTCATGCCAGCCCGCCGTGCCAATCGTACAGCTCTACGCGGCATTTTCCCAATGTAAACAAAGATTTGGCGCCCAAATTGATTTTGCCAGTTCGTGAACGCTTAGAGAAAATTGGTTTACCTTGGGTGATTGAAAATGTAGCAGGATCTAAAATGCCTGATGCTCTCATCCTTTGCGGTTCAATGTTTGGGCTCCAGGTACGTCGCCATCGTTGGTTTTCTTGTTCTCATTTGCTGTTTGCACCAGGTGCATGCCAGCATACAAAGTGTTTTTACAATGTGGTAGGTGAGAAGACACGCGGGTATGGTGCGTATGCTTCTACTACGATTTACCTTGACAAGGATGGCAGACCACATAAACGAGAGGGATATTACAAGCTTGCAGTGGGGCAAGAGGCTATGGGTATTCCTTGGATGAATTTCAAAGAGCTGAGCCAAGCTATACCACCTAAGTATTCAGAATGGATTGGTAAACAGTTGATGAATATTATTGAAGTAGAAAGGACATCATGGTATGCCGACAACAAGCTTGCTTTGGGACGTAAAATCTCTGATTGAACGCTATGCCAGCATTGACGTTGTGAGCAAAGCAACTGTTCATGGAGTGCTTGAATATCATAGTAATTGCCCTTTTTGTGGAGGAACTGATAGATTTATCACCCGGCCAGAAACTGGTCAATTTACATGCGCAACACGTTCTTCCGGTTGTGGAAAACATGGTGATGCATATGATTTTTTAAAATTGTATTGCAATATGTCTCACTCTGAAGCTCTTGAAACACTTGGACTTGAAAATAATGCTGACTTTGTTCCTGCTACACCTTCCAAATCGCAACAGAATGACAAGGAACAACCTCCGTGCAAGGCTTGGCAAGAGACAGGGAAACTTCTTGTTGAACGTGCTCAAAGGTGTCTATGGACTCCTGCAGGAAAGGATATGCTCAGTTATCTCCATTCAAGGGGTTTAGGTGATGAAATCATCAAGAAGAAGAAGTTAGGATATATTCCTCTCATGAAAAATGGAGACTACTATGCAGATTCTCTTGAGCATTGGGGATTAGATCCTGAGCAGGTGTCAAAGGATAGAGTGCGTGTTCCAAATGGCATACTCATTCCCTGGTTTGAAGGTGATCGACTCTGGAGACTTGCATACAAACGTCCTAATCCCCCCAAAGGTCAAAATGCTTATGGTCAGGTTCTTGGCTCCGGTGAAGGTCTTTACAATGTGGATTCAATCCAGTATGACGCGCCTGCCATGATGGTTGAGGGTGAAATCTGTGCTTTATCAGTTGAGCAAGAAGCAGGAGACTTGATAGCCTGTGTAGCTACAGGATCATGCACACGCGCTCGGTTGTCTACTTGGGTAGCGGAGCTAAATCTGGTATCCTACACTCTCCAATCTTTTGATGAGGATGAAAAAGGCGACAGTGGAGCAGAGTATTGGCTAGAAGCTTTGAAAGGAAAATGTCAGCGTTGGAGTCCCTACGTTGCCAAAGATCCTAATGATATTCTGCTCAAGAAGTTCTTGCCTGATCGATGGGAATGTACGCTGAGAGAATGGATAGAGGCTGGCATAGCTACTCAGTGCACACTCCCTTTTGTCCTCCCCTCGCAAGTCGGGGGAATTGAACTTGCCGCCACCCCCCTTGCAGGGGGAGAGTCACCACTTGAGAAATTACATTTGAAGCATTGGACACAAAAAGAGAAGCAATTTGTTGAGGATTCTTTCTCGCGAGCAAAATGGCATGGTCCCGAAACAGACATGAAAGCGTTGACGATAAAAGAAAATTTACATGCTAATTTTGAGCCTATGGCTTTTCTTAATTCCAGGTGTCCGTGTGGATGTGGACGATTTGGAATGAAGAGATGATTAAGATGTACAGCCAGTTTCATAACTGGCTGTATTTTTATGATCTATTACTACTACTATTTTGTCCTCTTTTCCGACTATGCAAAGGTTGTAATAGTATGTTATAGTATGGTATAAGTACAATTTGTTGTGTGCAGTTTTGCAAAAGAAAGGGAAATATCTAATGGACGAAATTCGACCATCTTACGCTGACAGGGGTAGAGAATACTTTAATAAGACAAATGCAGCAAAGTATGTTGATATGACGGATACGGGATTTAGGAGAAAAATCAAAAGAATAGAAAAGGAAAACGGTATTGTTATTCCGATGATAACAAGAGGAGGTCGGCAAAAATTAATTGATCGAAGAATACTTAATCAATTTAGGAAGCCGATTTACAGCGGTGAAGATGATAAATGGTTTGAAGAGTTGAAAGGGATTATTGAACAGATTTATGCTGAGAGATAGCAGTAAGGGCTCCAATTCTGGAGCCCTTTTTTGATTAGAGGAACTTTGAACGGTTGAGAAGATCGGACAAGAGTCCTTTCTCTTGAGGTGAGATATGAAGCTTTTCGTCTAGTATTTGCTCTCCATCTTCTTGATATTGAGCATGACAGATACAGGCGGGATCGTCTTTGCCTGCTGAAGAGAGAATAGATAAATCGGTACGTGTTCCATTTTTCTCATACGTGTAACTTTGCTCTGTGTCATTTTCAACGTATCGAGGTTCGTTGATCCCCATGATCATAGCCTTTCTCTATGGGAAATATGATGTTATACAAGAACATGGATACTTTCACTACTCCGAAAGCACATTATATTAATAATGTTGAGGTTGTGTCAAATCAGGGACTATATTCCTAGTGACTCCTGCTTTGTGGCTTCTCTTGCAGCATTGCGAGCCTCTTTCGCTTTCTTTTCTTGTTCTTTTTTCTTCATATATGCATCAATTAAATCTGAAGCTTCTCCTTTGGTCATGTCGTCGCGATAGGGGATTTTCTTCCAATTCATCATGTTTTTCTGAGCTTCAGTGATGAGATCGTTTCTCCTTGGGTTAGGATGAACCTTATCCATCCAGGATGCCGATTTGGGCTCTGCTAGGATCTTACGAGCTATTTTCTCAGCTTCCTGCTGAGCCCAATCTATCGGAAGTGGACTTTCAGAGAGGTAGGTTGCCTTATCACTAGACTGATTATAAGGCGCTCGTTTGAAAAGCACATAGTACTGCTCAGGATTGTTTCTGGAAGGTGTCAAAGCAATTTTATGTTTCTCTGCTCCAACCTCTAATAAGAATGCTCCATTTGGCAACTCTTTCCATTCTAGCTTTTCAAATAGGTCAATATGAACATCCTGCAAGCGTTTCTCTTT
>Ga0099795_10000150_pt1 | contig 11661 bp, 22 predicted proteins | sample Rivendell_Oct201_11_FD_78513 | JGI IMG/M metagenome (GOLD analysis project Ga0099795, IMG submission 78513) | Vadose zone soil microbial communities from the Eel River Critical Zone Observatory, Northern California, USA -... | ecosystem: Host-associated > Plants > Roots > Rhizosphere > Soil ... | reverse complement strand
GACTTGTGGCACGACACATGATGCAGGCGACACACGACCCAACTCGTGGTGTGGGTGACACGGCACAACTCATTCCATGGGCGACGCAAGATGCAACTCGTGGCGCGGGTGATGATGCACGGCGCGACTTGTGGCGCGGGGGACACACAGCACGACCCATGGTGCAGGTGCACCCTTTGTTGTGCGTCCCTTTCCCCCTCTCCATATCAACCATTACTGCTTTGACCACTGCCCACTGCCGTTGTAAGTTCATCATGTAGTCCCTTATTTCGTACATCAGCAAGATGACATGTGACTGGCTGGCTGGCTGTGCTGGCGTGGCTGGCACGGGCCGCCGCTAGCACTGCCAGCGCTGCCAGCGCTGACAGTTTCTCAATCTGGCGCCAGAATCACATTTCAGCCCCGCCAGCGCTGCCAGCCCCGCCAGTCACATACAAAATATTCGCCAGCGCTGCCAGCGCTGCCAGTCACATACAAAATATCCGCCAGCCCCACCAGCCCCACCAGTCACATACAAAATATCCGCCAGCCCCACCAGCCCCGCCAGCCCTGCCAGTCACATACAAAATATTCGCCAGCCCCACCAGTCCCATTCTAGTAGTACATCTCGCTGGTAGTACCAACCACTGCTGCCACTTCTCGGTGTCAATAAAAATAATTTTATCACAAAACTCCTGCATTGTGGTGATAGCCAGTTGAACTCAGACGAAGTGGGTGCATCACCCTTAGTGCTGATCAGGCCTATTTCGAAATATACTTTCGAGGGAACAATATCAATATCTTCCTATTATTTTTATGCAGAACTTCGGACACCGAAAGATAGTGAAACCCAGCGAGCCACAGTAAAATACGTGCAGAATCTCAACGCAGAACAAAAGGACAAACTAAGATGGCCTCTGTACACGCACATACAGCCCTGAGAGTTGGCATTCCCCTGCACCGGGCTACTTTTTCTCTGGGTCCCACTCGCTCAAGACAAGTAAACCTTCATCTTTGAGATAGTATTGCCCACCAGGGAGCTTCGTGAGACGCTGACGCTCTGTAGGAGGGATGTCGTCACCGTCACCTTCCATTTGATCAGCGTGGTGTCAGTACGACCAGTGCGTCGAATGGGGCATGCACATGGGAGATGGTATCCAAACAGTTACACCTCAAGTGTCGATGATCAAGGGCTACGGTGAGAAGATCGAGTCAGAGCTTGCAAAGATTTGTGAGGACATCAAGGATGTCCTCGACAAGCACCTTATCCCCTCCGCTGCGTCAGGCGAGTCAAAAGTCTTCTACCACAAGATGTGAGTCTGCATGTTTCGCATTACTCTTGTTTTCTGACTTGGTTTTGTACTAGGATGGGTGATTACCACCGTTATCTTGCCGAGTTTGCCACAGGCGACAAGCGGAAAGATTCAGCAGACAAGTCTCTTGAAGCTTATAAGGCCGCTTCCAACGTTGCCATCACTGAACTTCCCCCAACACATCCTAGGTTGCGTTCCTCGACGGTAAGTTCTTGGTCAGATGAAGCGATGCGCTTCATGTTCTCAACCATTTCTAGAGGGAGATGGGTAAGCTGCGCAGAATAGTGCTAGTAAAGGAGATACGCGCCTTCATAACGCTCGGCCTGCTCGGCGAGCTTAGCAAGATAGACGGAATCTTCGCGTGTCTCAGGCATGTCTGTTCGCATTAATCAACGACAAGATGTGGACGAGCAAAGTGTGAGGCTTACTTGTGGAGGTAGGTGTTAGAAAAAGGGCTTATCTGAAGGAGGACAAAGTAAGAAGGAGTGGGAGCGGGGGGGAGGGGGTAATCACCTAATCAACCCCAATAATGGAGTGGGGGAAGCATGACAGAAGGGGCAGGTGTAGAATCCATTGACGGCCATCTGTGGTCCCAATGACGCCATTCCAGCAGTCTATGAGGGACCCTCGGATACTATGTTGACACATTTTGCCGGGATAGGGAGCGTGGGGGGTGGTGTAGCAGAAGGAGGTCACGGCCGCTGAGGTCCAATACCTCAGGTATTGGACCAAAGGGAGGGGGGGAGTGGAATTAGGGACGTCAGATGACGATGGAAAAGATGTTGGGGAGGGGAGGCGCATGCCCAGCGGACTTGGCGGGGATGCACAAGCGATAGCATCCTGTATGCGCTGGCAGAACTGCGTCTTCTGCGGTGGCTGGTAGTTGCTATACCCCATTGACCAGCAGCGATCTGAGATCCACTGCTCGAGGCCGGCAACCATCCAGCGGATTCTGCGCTGCACAAAGCCAAGCCGGATGATCACCGTGCAGTCATCCGGGTCCTTCTTCTTCTAGCGCACCAGTTTCAGCACCCATTGCCCACAGCCACGGAATGGCAATGAGCGCGAGGCCCTGCGCACTCAAGATCGTTTGGGGCTCGGCGTTTGAGGATCGTCTGTATAGGTGATTTCAGTTACACCCCATTAGACAACTGGAGATGACATACGGTCACAATCCCTTGGCACGGTGGATGGCGGCAATCTGTTTGTCGATGTTGGTGTTTGTCGAATACTTGTTGAGCGCACCAGTATGACCACCCCAAACAACCTTTTTCCTGATGACCATGACAGTTTTGCAAGGGCTACGAGATAGATACAATCAGGGGGGGATTAGCGATCAGACTAGCGATCAGACGTACGGTCCCAATCCCTTGGCACAGTGGCGGCAATCTGTTTGTTGAAGTTGGCATTTGTCGAATACTTGTCGAGTGTGCCAGCCTTTTCAGTATAACCACCCCAAACGACCTTTCCCCTTGTGATGACCATATGGAGGTTTTGCAGCGGCTACGAGATAGATACAATCAGAAGGGGGTCAGCAATCAGATGTGCGATCAGACATACGGTCTCAATCTCTTGGCACAGTAGATGGCAGCAATCTGTTCATCAAAGTTGACGTTTGTCGAATACTTGTCGAGTGTGCCAGCCTTTGTCCCAGTATGACCACCCCAAACAACCGTCATGACCATGGCATGAAGAAGTTTTGCAACGGCTATGAGATAGATACCATCAGAAGAGGGTTGGCAATATGATGTGCCAGAGGATCGAATTTGAGGGGAGGTGATGACTGCCAGTGGGAAATGGGCAAAGCAATGGAGACTGTCGGACAGCCTGACTCGGAGAACCTGGTTGACAAGGGGATGACAAGGGTGAGAAAGGTGTCGGAGGCGCAAAACTTCAGTTAGGTACAGTACCAGGCGAGTGAATCCGGTTAGGATTCCGGAACCAGGATGTGGCGTTAGTGGCAGATCCAGGTGGCAGCCTGAGCGATCTGACCCGTTCAACACTGAGCCCAACTCTCCATACGGTGACCAAATGACAGCCACTATTTACTGTTCTTCAACCACATCCTTGTGAGAGGTGCCCCCTGTGCGTCATGCAAGCTCCAAGCCAATTTTCCAGACTTCGGTGTCCCCACCCTGATTGCCCTTCGACGTTCAAAAGCCAACATGGGCGTACATATCATATACGTGTGGTCCATATCAACCCCAACAGTCACCCAGTTAATATGGAACATGAACAAGGACATGATGGTTTGGATGATGCACATTCTGAGTCCACAGACAATGCCAACGAACACGGCACAATTCAACTCCATCAGAGGATAGAACACTCTCATTTAACTGGTGTGTATAATAATGATCTTCTTCAACCTACACTAAACCAACGATTAGCCATACCATGCGATGCGAATGGCAATTACCTACCAGCAGGCTCTCCCCCCCCTCCTCGAGAAACACCACCGCAAGGGGACTGGACTCCCTTTGAGAGTGGGGTTCAGTTCAAGCTTGCCGACCTTTTCTACCGGCAGGCAGAACTTTCCGCCTCCAACATCAATGACATCTTGGACTTGTGGGCCGAGTCTATGTCCGACTTGGGAGGGGTTTCCCCAATCAGTACTCATGGGGAAATGCACGCGCTCATCGATTCATCCACTCTTGGTGATGTCCCCTGGAAATGTATGGTGACTATGCCCTCTGAAGATGGCGATGCACCAGACTGGATGCGCACCACATATGAAGTATGGTATCGCAACCCTGAGACCGTCGTTTCTCAAATGTTGGCCAGCCCAGAATTTGGTGGGCAGTTTGATCTGCGCCCCTATATTGACCTTGATGAGCGTGGAAAGCGACGATGGAGCAATGTCATGTCCGGGAATATCGCTTGGAGGCGCAGTGTAAGCAGTGATTTTTTTGTTTCTGCAGGTGATATCTATTGATGATTTTGCAGGATGAGATCTTCACATCTGCCCCAGGTACTACAAAGGGTGCGATGTATTGCCCGATTATACTTGGGAGTGACAAGACGACGGTATCAGTAGCAACCGGACATGTCGAATATCATCCACTATATCTTTCCATTGGCAATCCTCACAACACCATCCGGCGTGCACATCGGAACTCAGTCATTCCTATTGCGTTCCTTGCCATTCCCAAGAGTAAGTTGTAATTCCACTCGATCATACATAAACAGTCTGATACTCGTGCTTTAGGTGGCCGCAAATTCGACCAAAACCCAAATTTTCGGACATTCAAGCGCCAACTATATCACGCATCGCTAGCGGCGGTCCTACGGCCACTCCGTGCGGGAATGGTCGATCCCGTTGTCCGTAGATGTCCTGATGGACATTTTCGGCGTGTGATCTATGACCTCGTTGCGTTCATCGCCGACTACCCTGAACAAGTGATGCTCACAGGTACTGTTCAGGGCTGGTGCCCCAAGTGAGTGTGCTTGTTGTGTCCGTTGCATGTTATGTCTGTTGCGGCTCTAACAAGTCTCGTCAGATGTATAGCGTTACCAAACAATCTTGATGTTGCCGCCATCCATCGAACACCGACCCACACTGAGGTTGTCACCCAGCTTTTAGATTCCAAAAGCCTATGGGACGAATACGGGATTGACGATGATATAATTGTACGGTTTTTGATGTCTTTCTATGAGAAAAGTCTCCATTAATTCTTCAACAGCCCTTCACATCTGACTTCCCACGCGCCAACATATATGAGATGATGTCTCCCGATCTCTTACATCAACTCATTAAGGGCATATTCAAGGACCATCTTGTGACGTGGGTGTGCGATTATTTAGTTATTGCGCATGGCAAATCTCAGGCAGGTGTCATCCTCGATGACATAGACCGACGGTAGGCAATATTAACTACATGTTGCAGTTATCCTGGTTGTTGACATGCTTGCAGGATTGCCGCAGTTCCTCCTTTCCCAGGTCTCCGTCGATTTCCACAGGGTCGCCGGTTTAAGCAGTGGACGGGGGATGATTCTAAGGCGCTCATGAAGGTTAGATCTAGATTGTTTTCTGCCGTCAATCAGGTACAAATGCTTGTTGTTGCAGGTTTACATCCCAGCAATCCGCGGATATGTGCCAGACGAGATAGTCAAATGTCTCGTCTCATTCCTGGACGCATGCTACATTGCACGACGACAGGACATCAATAGTGATGCATTAGACGCCATGTGCACTGCAATAGATGGGTTCAAGCAGTATCGTGAGGTATTCCGGTCCTTTGGGGTTCGCCCCAAGGGATTTTTGCTTCCGCGCCAGCATGCACTCTTCCATTACCGTCAGCAAATTGAAGATTTTGGTGCCCCAGGTGGGCTGTGTACTTCTATCACAGAATCCCGGCATATCACAGCTGTCAAGAAGCCTTGGCATCGGTCAAACAGATTCCGTGCATTGGGTCAGATGCTTCTGACCAATCAGCGGCTCGACAAACTGGCTGCAATGCGCTCGGACTTCGTTTCACGTGGGATGTTACCAGGTGGCCATGCATCTTGCAGGAATATCTCGCGTGTATTCAACCGAAGGATCATCGGTAATGATGAAGAGGTGAATGGCGCAGGGCCCCTAATGGAAGAGAATGTCCTTGGGAATGTGGTCTTGGCTCATACTCGCGGTATGTCATTCTCTGGTCCAAAGACACCATATCTGAACCCCATAAGCTCGCAATTATCCACGGGGTATAGAAGAACTTTCGGGGGTTATAAATGAACCCAGTCTACATGCCATGGCCTTGGAATTCATCACTTCTCAGCCTGGCACCAACCTCAACGACCTACACCCCATTGAGAGCAATATCTCTGTATTCCATTCAGCAATCGCAACATTTCTCTCCCCCAGCGACGAGAGCAACTCCCATGGCATGCGGCGTGAGCGCATCCGTTCAACACCATCCTGGCAAGGTAACAACCCACGACATGACTGCGCGTTTGTGGTGGAGGATGACACAAAACCTGGGATGAGTGGAATGACTATTGTGAGGATTAAACTGCTTTTCTCATTTGAGTATGATGGAAAGCGATACCCCTGTGCACTTGTGGAGTGGTTTGATAGGATAGGTAAGGACCCTGTGACTGGGATGTGGGTGGTCCACCCGTCTTTGACTCGTGGCAGAAACGACCAATCTGTAGTGCATTTAGACAGCTTGCTACGCACTGCACACTTGATTCCAGTCTATGGGAAGGAAAAATTGCCTTTGGACTTTCATTTCTCTTTCTCCTTAGGTGCTTTTGAGGCGTACTATGTTAATAAGTACATAGATCACAACGCAAACGAGATAGCATTCTAATTTATCCTGTTATTCTGTTATGTTGATCTTACAAGAATCTTAGATATGCTGATATGTCACGGGTGGGGCTGTCCCGGGCCAATCATCCGTCCAGATAATCTGGATAGAGCCAATGAGAGGACGCGATTCATTTCAAATTTCGTTGATTATCACCGTTGCCGTAGCATAGGTTTTCCAATGGCAGCCTACTATCTCGACTCGGTCATAAGCCATACCCAACAAAGTGTATGTTTCTCGAAGATTCAAATAGGTTTGAAAGGCGGAAAGATTCACATGTGCACAAGCCTTCCTTCGTTCATGGTTGGTTTCATTTCCGCATCATATCTCCCTGGAATTGATCTCCCTGGACCCCTCCGAATGGGTATGGGTTATGACAGAGTCAACTCGTAATGCCACCATTCAAATGACAAATATCGTTTTCAGTCAATATAAATGCACGCGTATCAACATTGATATCATCGCGATTTGCGATCACTGGCATTTGCTAGGGTATCAATACATATAATATGTTGAAAGGGTACTAGCCATCTAGAATGTCAAAGAAAGATAGAAAAAGCTTTTGCCGTCATATGAATCCCGCTTTCCAATGAGCTAGCCAAGGTTTGGAGGTGACAGGAGATCGAGAAAGTCCACTAATAAACCAAATGGCGAACGTGGACTCAGATGACCGCTTCAAGTTCGAGTTCCTTCTCCCCCACTTTTTGACTCCCAGATGGTAGTTGGCACCCGCAAAACAAATGCAACCACACGTCCTGGCCTGATTGTTTTGGAGGGTAAGCAACAGAGGCGCACCAAAGAACAAATACGAGAGGACAACGCCCTTAAAAAGGCGGAGAATACCACAGCACGCATGGAAGCTGAGGCATCGCACCATGCCATGGTTTCACGTATTGCGCAACTTGAGAATTCGATCGCGCAAGGCGAGGAACTGGTACGAGGACATGCAAAGAGGCCAGACCTTCGCAACAATCATAGGGGAGCAGAGATTCCTGTGGCTGGCAAGTGTTAAGACATGCACCATTTGACCATAACCAGTGACGATATGCCTTCTACAGATGCCCCATATGAGGGCCCATACGAGGGCGAGACTGAGGGTGATTCAGAGCCTGAGAGTGGTGATGGTAGTGGCCCCAGTCCGCCCCAGTCAACAGTCGCCAATCGATCGACAGATGATTTGGATGAGGAAGATGGCGACCCAATGGAATGTAGCCACGAAAGCAACGTTCAAGTTGCGGCTCACCATAGAGGAAGGCGTTCGAAAAAAAAGGTACCAGTGGCGCGCGAGTGTCTCTACTGCATTGAATAACTAATGACCATCCACAGAAAGCAGAAAGAGGGTCTCTGAGAGCAGAGATTACTGCTGCCCATCATTCCTCCCAAGTTCCGTTGAGCAAGAAACGTCGGGCATCGCCTGATCTGGTCCAAGCCACTCCGTAAGTGCACCTTGAGGTGCGCAGTGACATCCAAGATAACTTCCTGCCTTGTGGGGGTTTTCAGTGCTAAGGCGAAACCTAAACGCCTCAAGCGGAGCTATGCGATGATTGAGGGACTTATTCCGAATTGGAGAACAAGACTACTGAAAGGTCGGATCGATCGTTGTCTCTGGTGCCATAATACTGATGCGATTGGAAAGGAGGCCCCAGACCCCCGAAAGTGTCAGAACTTGAACTTGGGCCAGAATCCGAGGATAGCGATGACGACTCTGAGGATAGCGACGAAGGTGATGACTCTGATGGTAATGGAGAGTTTGCACAGGATGAGACGGATGATATGCTTGCCAAAGTGGGTGCCCACAAGAACACAAACCCTCGGGCATTTGCTGGAAATGAGTTGAGGGATCAGCCCACAAGGCCCATACTACGAAGGACAGAACAGGTGTGCAGTGTAAATTAGTTGCGATTCATGATGATTAACTTCATCAAAGATGGGCATCCAGTTTGCGTGTGATGAGAGTGACCGTGACCGTGACCGTGGTACGAGCAAGGCCCCTCGAGCGTCACAGTTCGGTACTGGCAGGGACGCGGTGCATCAACTTGCAACACCCAGCGACCGGGGGGATATTCTGGGGAAGGTCGCAGGTAGGTCAGCCATATCTGCCCATGCTGCCCGAAAGACAGACCAGGTGCGTTGTTACAATTGGTCGTGTTGGCCACGGCGTACAACCACTCACAGCGCTATGGAAGATGGGCATCGTGTTTAATAATGCCGCTTTGTCATCGACTACAGGGGACAGTGATTCAGTAAAATATTCACGTCGTCGGAAGGTGAGGCCTGCCATGAGGGACTTGCCCTTCCCTCGTGGGGCGATATATGTTCAGCTCTGGCGCAACACCTTTGTTCCTGCTCTGCTGGCCTGGGCTGGAGCTCAAGAAGACGCGTTTGGGACCAATGGAAAACTTGAGAGTATGGGGCAAATTGGTGTTATCTGGGATAACATATACCCAGACATCGCGCTGAATGACAAGGAACTGAAGATTGTGGTCAATGTGGTACGTCTGCCAACCCAAGAGTGAGAGTGCATTATTCTGACAATTTTCTAGTCAGAAAACGCGCTCAACAACTGGCGCAGCAGTCTGGGAAAGGCCAGCTACCATGCCATCAGTAACATGTGGAAGGCGAACAAATCGGAGGTGGATGCCACAGATCGCTCAGAGTACTTTTCGCATTGGCTTCGCGGTGGGTACTTTGTCTACAAGTCTCCAGATGCAAATGTAAGTCCAATTGATTCTTATCCTGACATGAAATTGAAATTACTGTCTACGATCTAGGTTGACCGTGGAGCATTTTGCTCTGACCTCATCGCAGGGGTATATGCCATCCACCTTCGCAAAATTTGGAAAGAGGGAGGGGAACGAAAGTACGATCGTCAGATTGGAGGATTGGCTCTGGCAACGGCTGCGGTATGTTTACTGATTTCTGATTATATGCCCATGTGACACCCTGCGATTTTTCTAGGTGGAGCGTGGACTGACGCTCTTCTTGACTGGTGATGACAATGGGGATGACCCAGATAACAGAATGGGGAAAGAACGGAGCCATGACACCGGCGAATTCAAGGAGAACCCTTGGGGAACAAGGGCGCGCGAGTATGTTGCTACGACCATAAAGCTGAGGGACGACCATTGGGAATCGATCGAGGAACACGCCTTGGTCTACATGCCACTGGCAGCTGAGCAGACTGGTATGGATGGATCGGCAAACATGGGAATCGATTCAACATCAATGCGAACACAGATTCAACTTGATTGGTGAGCACTTCGGTCGTGTTATGACTACCATGCATGCTCAGATGTCCTACAAATAGATTTCAGTTACTTTGTGAATCACATGCCGCAGGCTGAGTGCGCCGGTGCCACTGGCAGCCTGAGTAGTGTAGTCTCAATTGGCGGTTGTTCAACCCCACCGCTTCCTTTTTATATTGATTTAAATTGGTTCAACACCATTTATGAATGTTTGCGATTAGTTTGGAATAAAATAAAATGATATTATCATTGATGTGGATGAACATGCTGGCCCCAGAATTGTGCATGGCGCCAGGTAACTGCACTGGTGCCAGGTAATCGCACTGGCACCAGGTAATCATGCTGGCGCCAGGTAATCACGCTGGCGCCAGGTAATCGTGCTGGCGCCAGGTAATCATGCTGGCGCCAGGTAATTGCACTGGCGCCAGGTAATCGTGCTGGCGCCAGGTAATACAGCAGCAGCAGATACCGGTGCTGGCGCCAGGCCCAATACTGGGAGCGCCAAATCAAGGCAAGTGGTTCTGGCGCCAGACCAAATCTGGCGGTGCTGGCGGTGCTGGATGGCGCTGGCGGTGCTGGCGCCAGCAACGCCAGCAACTTGTCATCTTGCTGATGTTTGTCCGTCCGTTAAGCTAGGGGACGCATTAGACCTGTTTCGCAAGGTGATAGGTGCCTGACAAGCAAGAAGCTGCAAGATCGAGGAAGGTCATCGCCGTAGGGCCCTCGGAGTCATTTTCCTGCGTCGTATCACGAATCAGTGAGGTCATCCATGCTTTCGTTCGATAGTTAGGCTACGACGTGGCAAGCGACGTGGTCTTAGTCACATGACCTTTTCTTACACGTGTTTTGGAACGACTCTGGCCCACGCTCCTCTCCTCCTCCCTGCTGCATCTATTGACTCGCCCAACGACGTGACTGAAATTTTACGTGACGTGATTCAATCCGGTTACTCGCCCGCCCTTACAAGTTCAAGTCCGTTCTTTTTTCATCGTCTCGCTCCATCTCGCTCCTGTCGCCTGGCTCGTTCTTTGCCTTCCCCCTCTTATCCCACACCTCACCGCTGCCTTGTCGTACTCCTGTCTCTGTTCGTCGCTCGTCACCCATATGTTTTCCTGCCACGTGGCTGCGCACGACCTCACGCTGTATATGTCTCCAGCACAATTACTTTCGCTTTCGAATTGCCGGTTCTCCGAGTCGTGATCTCTATCTTCTGCTACTCATACGTTGCATGACATAGGGCTGTCACCACGTGATCAAGTATTCCAGGCCCAGGGTATCAGCCAGGCGATGTCGGTTCCCGTTGTACTCGCCAACCCCACGTCGACTTCCCTGTCAGCTAACTAAGTGCCCTGCCTATGTTGCGAGTCAGTGGCATTGAACTTGACTGTTTTGGATAATTCCCACTAAAATCCGCTGAGTGGAATTTGCGAGATCCGGCCACATGGGAGTGGCACTGTAGTCATCTCCCCCTATTGTCGTTTATTTCTGGGGTCAAATTGCTTTATGGGTGTTTTTGGTGGCACTTTGTTTAGTCTTGGGGACTCGAGGGAAGGGCAGCTCGCCCGTTTGAGTGTAGGTCATATGGATTTCTGCTGAGACAGCTAGAGGGCTCTTATTGGAAGTAATGACTATTCTCTGAAACTATGAAGCTCCAAGGAGGCGAAAATCACTCGGCGGCCGGGAGGGCATCACCTGCTAATTTGAAGTGGCAACTGCCGAAAATCAGCCGATAACGTTCAAAATCGGCCAACCGGAGATTTGTTCAAGGGTAAATTTCACCCGTTATACAGTAAATGAATCAGCCGCTAAATAGCGGGCTATACACCAG
>Ga0099795_10000149_pt1 | contig 11678 bp, 8 predicted proteins | sample Rivendell_Oct201_11_FD_78513 | JGI IMG/M metagenome (GOLD analysis project Ga0099795, IMG submission 78513) | Vadose zone soil microbial communities from the Eel River Critical Zone Observatory, Northern California, USA -... | ecosystem: Host-associated > Plants > Roots > Rhizosphere > Soil ... | reverse complement strand
GCGGAGACCTGCTGCGCATTGGCGGATGCCGGTCATGCCGAGTCGCTCTATCAACTATTACGTCCCTATGGACGACAGACCGCAAACCATCCTACTGCTGTGTGCTTCGGCGCCGCCGACCTTTATTTAGCAATGTTGGCTTGCACCGCGAACCGGCCTGGTCTCGCCCGCGAGCACTTTGATCAGGCTTTGACACTCAATCGCGCAATGCGCGCGTGGCCTTCCCTTGCGCGGACGCTATTCCGGTACGGTGCCTTCCTGGCAACACGGCAGGCAGAGGCGGAGCGGCGCCTGGGCCTTCAGCAGCTGCGCGAGGCTGACCAGCTCGCGCGTCGACTGGGAATGACGCGCCTGGTTGCCGATATCGATGCCTTGTTGCACGCCAGGGACGGTAGTGTCACTTTTCCCGACGACCTCACGGCTCGTGAAGTCGAGGTTCTGCGTCTGCTTGCCATCGGGCGGACGAACAAGGATGTTTCGCTGGTGCTCGCGATCAGTCTCAATACTGTGGCGACCCATGTGCGAAACATTCTGAACAAGACGCAATGCGCCAATCGTACCGAAGCTGCAACCTACGCCATTCGGCACGGACTTCAATGCACGCAATTGGTTCACGCCGGTAGCTAACCCAAGGAGACGCTCATGGCACTATTCATGATAGAGAGAAATTTCGCCGCAGCGTTGAACGCCTCTGCAGAAGATCTCAGGGCCGTTGTCGATATCAACACCGCGGTTGGTGTCAAATGGCTGCATTCGTTTCTGTCTGCGGACAAGCGAAAGACATATTGTCTCTATGAAGCGGAAAGCGGAGACGCCATCAGGGAAGCGGCCCGCCGCGCCGGTCTTCCTGCGGATATCGTCATTGAGCTTGCGGGCGAGTTGCGTCCGGAAGGGTTGTTGGCCGCATCTTGACCACGCATACCCCTTCTCAGGCTCCGGTTAGCGACGGACTTCCACGCGCCGGGCGACGGTGCGGCGAGCGCGAAATCGGCAAAAATCCGTCCGCTACTTCTCCGCGAGCGCCGCAGACGAATCGAAGGCTCTTATATGGTCGAACTCGGGCCGCGCGGATCGGGAGCCGTTGTCCGTGGCCGCGAGCAGAGCGGCGTAGTAGCTCTTCGCTTGCGCCTTGTCTCCCATCGCTTCGGCCGCCATGCCTGCGTTGAACAGTCCGTTGAAACGGTTGGGGCTCAGTCTGAGAGCTTCCTTGTATTCAGCCAGCGCTTGTTGGGGCCGGCCCAATTCCAACAAGATGTCCGCAAGCATTTCGCGCGCCGGAATATCGACTTCACCCTGACCGACCTTGTCCTGCAGATCGGCGCTCTTGCGCATCTGCATCAGCGCCTCGGCCGGGTTGCCCTCTGCGAAGGCGATCCACGCCAGCATCTCGCCCCGATTGATCCGCGCACCCGTAGAGTCGGCAAAGTAGGCATGCCGGCCCTTTCTCACCTGCTCCTCCAGCGAGTCGTACTCGGCCAGGCCGGCCCGCGCTTGCTGCGCTTGGCGCAGATGACCTGCGGCGATGGCACGAGCCCAGTAGGTCAGGGTCTGAGTCTCCGGAGGCGCACCGGCTACGGGTGCGAGAGTGGACACCGACTTCCAATCGCGCCTCTCCAGGTCGAAAAATACCGGCATCTCCGTGCGGTAGTAAGGAAACATGCCGGTCATGTAATGATCGGCCATGTTAGGCATGGCCTCGAAGTGATCGAGGGCCGCCACCGCATCCGCCATGACCGCTCTGGCTGCGGCGTCGTTGCCGCTTTGCAGATAGGCATAGAGCAGGAAGTCGTCCGAGTGAAACTGATCCATGGCTCCGCTCTGGTGCCGTGCGTCGGCCGCTCGCGACGCCGCCACCGAGGCACGATTGGCGTCGATGTCGGCCTGCCACATGCCAAGCCGCGCAAAGATATGTCCCGGCATGTGCACGGCATGGGGAGCCGACGCGGCGATCTCTCCGTAGTGCTTGGCCGCAGGCAATCCATCCGGCGCGAGCGACGGCGTGTCGCAGGCGTGAATGACGTAGTGCACCACTCCCGGATGGTCGGGATATTTCATGAACAAGGGGGTGAGCACCCCTATCGCCTTGTGTTCCTGCGTCAGGCTGGTGTCATCCGGAGCTTCGGCCGCCAACAGCGACAGGGCGTAGAACGCGCCCGCATCGACGTCGCGAGGGTAGCGGCTGTACAACCCGGCCATTGCTGCGGCGTATTCGTCGATGCGAGCCTGATAATGGCGCTTGTCCGGCTCGAAGAAGCCGGCGAGCGCAGCGATATACTCTCGCTCGCGAGCGGTTTTCGCCGGGTGCGAACGCGCCGCTTGCATCTCCGCCCATCCGCGCGCCATCCCATGCTCGTCGGGGCGATCCCATATTTGATGAAACGAGCTCATCGCGATTCCCCAATGCGCCATGGCGCACTCGGGGTCGAGCTTCGCAATCCTTTCGAACTGCGGCTGCGCCTCGTCGTACCAGAAATCGTGCAGCAACGCGACGCCGCGGTTGAAGGGTGCGCGCACCGAGGGTGAACAAGAGACGGCGAAGGAGACTTTTCCCAACTGTTCACCGGCGCGTGTGTCGGCTTGCGCCGCGACGGGCAGGGAGATCAGCGCCACGAGAAGGAGTGTGAATATTTTCATTTAATTGGGGATTATGTAACTGAAAGGCCCTCTGGATAGGATCGACGCCACGAGCAAGAACACAGGCACATCATCCGCCATCCCCCCGTCATTTTACCTAGGATTCGTCTGACAATCTGAATCCGCTTTCAGGAGATAACCGCCGGGGTCGTTCAGGACTAGCCTGTATCCTTAAGTTCAATTGAGGCGGGCGGCGCTTGAAACATCGCCGCGGTTTCGCTCATGTGGAAAAGGCATCGAACTGGCGCATCCTCGGGCAGCACGTCGGGAGCCGACCGACGGAGTCCATGGCACGCTGTCTCCATCGTGACCACCAACGCCAGTTGTCACACAGCTCGTGCGCTGCGGGCCATCCGCTTTCTTTCTCACGAGGCGCCGCGTCTGCCGCTGCCTGGATGCGGCGCGGGCAGTTCTTGTCCCTGTGCGTACAAGCACCACGATGATCGGCGCGGGCGGCCCCGCCGCACCGAGGAAATCACCGGTCTTCGGCGTCCCAATCCAGGATCGCACGAGCGCCGCCAACAACGGGGCCGCCGCAGCACGGATTAGGCTTAAAGTTTCACCATCACGTGCCGCGGCACGGTGTAGTCCTCGAGCGCGTAGACCGACAGATCCTTGCCGTATCCCGAACGCTTGAAGCCGCCATGCGGCATTTCACTTATTATCATGAAATGAGTGTTGATCCAGGTGCAGCCATATTGCAGTCTCGCCGCCACGCTCATGGCCTTGCCCACATTCTGTGTCCACACCGACGAGGCGAGGCCGTATTCGGAGTCATTGGCCCAGGCGACGGCATCATCCGCGTCGGTGAATCGAGTCACGGATACGACTGGACCGAATACCTCGCGCTGCACGATTTCATCCGATTGCCGGGTGCCGGCCACGAGCGTCGGCTCGAAGAAGAAGCCCCCGCCCGCGCGCGCCTTTCCGCCCGTGGTGATTTCCACATGCCGGGTTGCTGCGGCGCGCTCGACAAATCCCGCCACGCGGGTCCGTTGCTCGGCGGAAATGAGCGGTCCCATCTCCACGCCGGGCTCAGTTTGCAAACCGACTTTCAATGAGCGTACGGCGTCGCTGAGACCGGCAACCAGCTTGTCGTAGATCTTGGCGCCGGCGTAGACGCGGCACGCCGCAGTGCAGTCCTGGCCGGCATTATAGAAGCCGAAAGTCCGCACGCCGGCGACCACGGCGTCGAGATCGGCATCGTCGAACACGATGACCGGTGCCTTGCCGCCGAGTTCGAGATGGGTGCGCTTGAGATTGCCGGCCGCAGCGGCAAGAATTTTCTGACCGGTCGACACATCGCCGGTGAGGGACACCATGCGAACGCGCGGGTGCGACACCAAGGGTGCGCCCACGGTCTCGCCGCGGCCGCAGATGATGTTGACGACTCCCTTGGGAAAGAGCTCCGCGAGCGCGGCCGCGAGTTTCAGCGCCGTCAAGGGTGTTTGCTCGGACGGCTTCAAAATCACGGTGTTGCCGGCGGCGAGCGCGGGCCCGAGCTTCCATGCGGCCATCATCAGAGGATAATTCCAAGGCGCGATCGAGGCGACGACTCCGACGGGATCGCGCCGGATCATGCTCGTATAGCCCGGCAGGTATTCGCCGGCCAGGGCGCCGTGCTGGACCCGAGCCGCACCCGCGAAGAACCGAAACACATCGGCTATGGCCGGGATCTCGTCGTTGAGCGCCGCGGCCAGCGGCTTGCCCGTATTGTCCGATTCGAGCTTGGCGTAGGCGGCGCCCTCCGCTTCGATCCGGTCGGCGAGCCGCAACAGCAGCGCTGCGCGATCCTTAGGAACCGTCTGGGCCCACGCCGGCGCGGCCGCTTCGGCCGCGGCAACGGCAGCATTCATTTGGCTTGAAGTGGCTTCCGGAACCTCGGCGAGCATTAAGCCGGTCGCCGGATCCAATATCCGCTCGACCGGGCCCTCACCGGCAACCAGCATCCCGTCGATCAATAGCTTGGTCTGCATGTCAGCCCACCGCCGTGCGCTTTTTCTTGTCGACATCGTCGAAGGGCAGAGTATGCGCCGTCGCGGGACCTTTGACATTTTTGCCGCGAATCTGCAGCGGCGTGCCATGAACGGCGGCGGGGACATCGAGGCGTGCGATGGCCATGGACTTACCGGTCAACGTCGACACCATGGCGCAGGTGACGACGCCCACCTTCTTGTCGCCCGAATACACCGGATCGCCCATGTCCGCAGGCGCCTTGCCGTCCACCAGCAGACCGAAGATCTTGAAGCGCTCCTTTCCCTTCGAGCGAAAATGTGCGTCTGCGCCATTGAAGTCGTTTTTCCCGGGACTTACGGTGAAGTCGAGGCCCAGTTCCCAGAGACTGTCGCCGGGCGGATCCTTGTCGAAGGGATACATCTGGGACATGTCGTACGGATAGAACAGCAGATAGCTTTCGACGCGCAGGTAATCCAATGTGGTGAAACAGGTGGGGATGATGCCGAGCGGCTTGCCTTCGGCCAGAATGGTGTCCCAGATGAGGCCGGCGTCTTCGCCCTTGCAAAAGATCTCATAGCCGCGCTCGCCGGTGTAGCCGGTTCGCGAGATCGTCACGGGACGGCCGAACAACGTCGCCGGCATATGATGAAAATATTTGAGGTCGCGAACGCCGGGAACGTGCTTCGCGAGGAAATCGACGGCCACGGGGCCTTGCAGCGACAGATCGTGCAGATCATCGTCGACGATCATTGCGGCATTGCGGCCGACCACGTACTTGGCCAGGGTTTCATGACCCGCGCCGCTGCCGTGCACCACCATCCACGAGTTCGGCCCCAGGCGATACAGGATGCAGTCTTCGATGAAATGTCCGGCCTCGTTCAGCATGCAGGCGTAGGCGGATTTTCCCGGATAAATCTTGGTGACGTCGCGGGTGGTCGCATAGTTCAACACGGCGGAGGCATGCGGCCCGACGAGATACATCTTTTTCAGGCCCGACACGTCCATCAGACCCGCTTTGGTGCGGATGGCCACGTGATCCTGGGCCACATCCTTCGAATAGGTCCACGCCGTACCCATGCCATTCCAGTCCTCGAGCTTCGATCCGAGTGCCCGATGCCGATCGGCCAAAACCGAGGTGCGCCAGCTAAGTGCCATAAAAGCCTCCAGAGTTATTCAATGTACGGTCGCCGCCTGCGTGATGCAGTCGAGCGAGCGATCAGTTCGAGGCCGATCCCACTGTGCACTCAGCATATGCGGCAGTGCCTGAGAGCACAGTGGTTCGGCAGCCCGTACCAACTCGCGCTATAGCGCTATACCTTGTAGACGATTTCGAACTGGCCTCCGGGCATGTGCGGCGTTCCCCAGACCGCGACTTCACGCTTGTACGGCAGTGGGTACTGCGGGTCAGCTTCCTCGATCTCCCGCGCAAGCCGGTGGCCGGTGAACGTGGAATCCGCCATCAGACGGGGCGCCTCCGCATCGCCAATCACATATACGGCCTTGATGTCATTTTTCGCCCATTCCGACTTCCGCGCCTTTAATTCGCGGTACAACTTGTCATCGGAGTGACGGCCCGTGACGAGAACGAGCGAGTCGAACTCGATCCATTCTTGCGAAGTATTCTCAGTGCGGGGTGAGACGCCTTTGCCGCGGTAGTTGGCCTTGTACCCATCGCCCCACTTGCTGATAATTTGCATACGCCCGGGTTCGACGAGGGTGCAGTAGTGCTCCACGTATTCCTTGAACTTCAGTTCGTGGTTGCGGCGCATGATGTTCGAGTACTCGAGCGTGAAATGCGTATACGCCGCGAGGTGAACGCCCGAGACGATGGTCACCTCGTGGCCGGCCATCGCCAGTCGCTCCGCCAAGCTCGTCGCCATGAAATACGTATCGTAGTTGAGCACGGTGACCCGCTTGCCGATGGGCTTCTTGCCCGCGAAAACCTGTTCCGGAGTCAGCTGATCGGCACGATTTATGGCATCGACACCCGGTATAGGATTGTGGGAAACACAGTTGGTGCCATCGGTGTTCCACGATGAACCTGTAGCGACGACGATCTTGTCCGCGCCGTAGCTGAGCGCGGCGTCCGCCGTCATGGGCTTTTGACTCAGTGCCACTTGGCTCTGCTTGTTTTTCTTTATCAGTTTGTTGATCTGGACCTCACGGTAGTCCCGGTGATACCCCCATTCGCCGAGGCCGGGCAGACCGGTGGCAATGCCGTTCAGGTGGCCGCCGATCTTTTCCGCGGTGTCGTACAAATGTGTCGTATAACCGCGTTCGAGAAGAACACGCGCGCATTCCGAGCCCGCGGGTCCCGCACCCACGATCAGAATGGAATCGTCCGAAGTCTTCTTTGCAAACTTCTCGGGGTGCCAACCGCGGCGGTATTCTTCGCCGGCGGTCGCGTTCTGGGTGCAAATCATGGGCGGTCCGCCGATCTCCCAGCGGGAAATGCACACGTTGCAGCCGATGCACACCCGGATGTCGTCGTAGCGACCTTCCTCGATTTTCTTCGGAAGGAAGGGATCCGAGATGGACGGCCGCGCCGCACCAATGATGTCGGCATACCCTTTGGTCACGACTTCGAGCATCTTGTTGGGATCGGTGTAGCGGCCCACGCCGAGGACCGGCTTCTTGGCAACCTGCTTGATGAATCTTGTCCAGTGCAGGTGGTGACCGGACGGGTAGTAGCGCGAAGGGGTGGCATTCTCGCCCCATTCGGCGATGCCGCACAGATTCACGTCCCACAAGTCGACGATGTCGTCGGCATACTCGACGAACTTCATTCCGTCGTCTTCGACTTCGACGCCGTCTTTGCCCAACAGCGTATCGACCGCAAAGCGGACGACCACCGCCATGTCCTTGGGGACCGCCTTGCGTACTTTCTCGATCGTCTCGACCCAGAACCTCGCGCGATTCTCGAAGGACCCGCCGTACTTGTCGGTACGCTTGTTGTAATAGCGTGACAGAAACTGCAGCGGGATATAGGAGTCCGCTCCATACACGTACACGAGATCGAAGCCCGCGTCGCGCGCGCGCAGCGCCGCGTCCACATACATCTGCTGAACGCGGGCAATCTCGTCCAGATCCATTTCCTGGCAGTAGGTCAGGGTTTCGAATTCGGATGCGTACTGCGAAGCTCCGCGCGGCGTGCAGCGGGACTCCATATTGGGTGCGTGCGCGCTTCCGTACCAGAGTTCGGCACCCGCGTACGCTCCAAACTTGTGAATGTGCTCGGTCATCGCCCGAAGATTGCGGACGTCGCCGGCATCCCAAAGCCGGGCGGACAATCGATGGGTATCATCCGACTCGGGGTGAACGGAGCAGTACTCCGTATTGATGGCGGCCCAACCACCCTCCGCCTTCATGGAGCGGTGGGCTGCCTGGAAACCCGGTCGATCAGATCCGGCTCCGATGCAGTGGGGGGTTTGGTAAAAGCGGTTCCGGAACGTAAGCGGACCGACTTTGATGGGCTCAAACAAAATGTCGTGCCGAGGATCTCGTGCCATGATTATTTTCACTCCACTTTGAAAAATTATATTGAAACCCTGGCGTGTGTGCCATGGGGCCTGTGCGCTAGTACACCGCTAGCTTGTGCGTGACGATCACCACACCGATGCCGGCCAGGACCACGACATACGGCCAGATTCCGGCGCGCTTGATCTCGGATGCGCCCGAGGTATGGCCCAGATCCTCGGCCATGTCCTCAGGGAAGTGGCCCTTGTCCTGAATGTAGTGTCGATAGATGAACACCGGAATGATCAGCGAGCAGAACGCCAGGCCGAAGCTCAGCGTGCCGACGCCGTAAACGTCTGCGCCGAATCCCATGAAGGCCAGATTCACGAACGACAGACAAGCTCCCACGGCAAGAACCCAGTTGGGCGCGCGCCAGGGTCGCTCCTGCGTCGGCCGGTCGAGCCGGTGAATCCAGCCGGCGTTCAAATTGAGGAAATTGAAAATCATGTAGCCCACGTTGGCGGCGCCGATCACGAATACCGAATCGGACATCAGCAACAGCACTAAATTGAAGCACAGGTCGGTCAGCATGGCCCTCGATGGCGCATGGTGCTTGTTCACCGTGGAGAGATACTTCGGCAGCCAACCGTCCACCGAGGCTTGGTACAGAGTGCGTGACGAACCCGCCATCGAGGTGATCAACGACAACACCAAGGCGAGGACGAGCATTACCACGACGATCGCGCCGATCAATCGGCCGGCGTGAACCATTTTGGCCATGACGGCCGCGACGCCCATACCGCTGTAGATGTCGGGAGCGAGCATGCCGCTGTAGACGGCGGGCGTCACATTGCCGGCGGCATCCGTCACCGCCGGCTGCAGCAGCGACCCGAGGCCCAAAAAACCCTGGAACGCGAACGGCACCAGCGTATACACCACCACACACAACAGGCCGGAATAGAAAATGGCCTTGAACGTATCGGTTTTTGGATTCTTCAATTCCGAGGTGTAGCACACCGCCGTTTCAAATCCGTACGTCGACCAAGCAGCGAGAAACATGCCGCCGGCCAGCACGGTGATGCCGCTCAGGTTCCACGTGCCGTTGATGACATGGCCCACGGTGTCGTGGGCCAAGGGTACCAACGGGAAAAAGTTGGCCTTGACGATGTCGCCCGTCAGGATCGGCACCACACCGATCAGAATCAGCGGAATCATCGCCGAGATGCCGAGAATCTTCGTGGTGTTGGCCGAGCGCAAAATGCCGCCGTCCTGGATGGCCTTGACAGAGAACAGGATCACGGCGCCGAGCAAAAACACGGCATTGATGCGCAAGCTCAAGCCGGTCCTGACGAACCCTAGATCGAGCAGCGTCAGTTGCCAGGTGTTGATCACTGAATCCGGCGCGAATAGGCCGTTCAGGATGTACCCGGCGGCGAGCGCCGAGCCCGTGGCCTGCACCGGCGACCAGGCGAACCAATTGCACCACACGGAGATGGGGGCAATGACTTTACTGTACCTGACCCACGCGATCGCGCCGTACACCGAGGTACCGCCGGACTTGTTGGGAAACAACCCGGCGATTTCCGCGTAGGTAAAGGACTGAATGAATCCCAGCGCGATCGATACCGTCCAGATTACCCACGACAGCTTGCCGACGGTCGCCGCTACCGCACCGATTGAAAATAACACCAGGGGCGGCACGCCGCTCGCCACCCAAAACGCGCCGGTCCAGTCGATGCCGCGTTCCAGCCCGGTAGTCTTGACGGTGGTATCGACGGTAGCCGCTTCAGCCGTTGAGCTCATGTCTTCTCCATGCGCTGCGCGCAGAATTCAACGGGGTCGCGGCGACCCCGTCCGAGAGTGTTCTCGTCCATGCGCTGCGCGCAGGGTTCAACGGGGTCGGAGCGACCCCGTCCGATAGTATTCAAGAGCTTATATTCAAAACAAACGGCGGAGCTCATCGGCAACTTCAAAGATATCTCCCACGATGCCATATGTGGCGACGGTGAAAATCGATGCCTCGGCGTCACTGTTGACAGCGACGATGGTATTGACGTGTTTCATACCGGCAAGATGTTGAATGGCTCCGGACACGCCCATCGCAATGTAGAGCTTACAAGCGCTCGCCGTCTTGCCGGATTGCCCTACCTGACGGCTCTTGGGCAGCCAGCCGGCATCTGCAATCGGACGCGAACAGCCGAGCGTGGCGCCAACGGCATCCGCCAATTCCCGAAATTGCTCGACCTTGGCTTCCTCGCCGATGCCGCGGCCGATGCTCAAGATGAATTCGGCGGCCGTCATGTCGACATCGTCGGCCGAGCTCAACTCGACGAACTCTTTACCCTCTGCGCGACCGATTGTCACGGGCGCCTCGAAGGCCGTCACCTGCGGTGCGGCGCCGGGATCGGGCGGCTTGAACATGTTGCTGCGCAGTGCCAGAAGTACCGTGCTGCGGTTGGGAAAATCGAGCTCGACGCTGACCTTTTGACCATAGCCGCCGCGCGTTGCCACCAGGTCGCCGTCGACGCGCTCGATTTTGAAGACATCGGTGGCGAATCCGTAGCCTCGTACGGCCGCGAGGGCCGCCGCATAGCCGAACGAGTCGACGCTGTGCGCCACGAGCACGACATCGGGACTTCTCGCGTCGATCAGCGCGCCCACCGCAGCGACAAACGTGTCGGGATCGAACTCAGGCTGGGGCACTTTGACCGTCACGATCGTGTCCACGCCGGCAACACTCAAGGTAGGTACGAAGCGACTAGGCTCTTGGCCGAGCACCGCCACGGCGACTTGCTCGCCGTCGCGACGCAAGGATTGCGCTGCGCCGACGAGTTCCAGCGAGACCGGACGCAATTCGCCGCGCCGCTGTTCCGCGATCACCAATATGCCGCTCACGTTGCCTCCCCTTTGAACTCACGAATGATCGCTGCGAGCCGCAGAGCCTGTTCGGCCGGACCACCTTCGATCAGTTGCGCGCGACCTTTCTCGGGAATATACATGCGCCGCACACGCGACAAGGAACCGGCTTCGCCGACTGCGTCGCTGCCGAGCTGCAGATCGGTCAGGCCCAAGACTTCGATCGGCTTGGCCGCCGCCTGTTTGATGCTGCGCAAAGATGCGTAGCGCGGCGTGTTGATACCTGCCTGAATGGTCAGTACGGCAGGGACCTGAATTTCGACTTCGTGCAAGAGACCGCCCTCGAGTTCGCGACGAAACATCGCCGTCTTGGCTCCCGGCGTGTAGCGTAGATTCGCCACGACCGCAGCGTGCGGCCAGCCGAGCAGGCCGGCGGTTGCGATGCCGGTCGAGGCAAATGCCTGGTCCGACGATTGAACTCCTGCAAACAGCAGATCCGGCGCCTCACGCCTCGCGACTGCGGCCAAGATACGCGCGATGGCGATCGGATCTGAGCCCCGCACCGCCTCATCCCAGACGCGCAGCGCCCGATCGGCGCCCTTGGCCAGGCATTTGCGCAAGGATTCGTCGACTTCTTCGGGTCCTACCGACACAGCGATGACTTCGACGGGCTCGCCGGACGCCTCCTTGATCTTGACCGCTTCTTCCAAAGAGAAGTCGTCCCACTCGTTCAAGTCGCGGATGAGAAAGTCAGGGTCGACATCGCGCCCGTCGTC
>Ga0099795_10000142_pt1 | contig 11903 bp, 10 predicted proteins | sample Rivendell_Oct201_11_FD_78513 | JGI IMG/M metagenome (GOLD analysis project Ga0099795, IMG submission 78513) | Vadose zone soil microbial communities from the Eel River Critical Zone Observatory, Northern California, USA -... | ecosystem: Host-associated > Plants > Roots > Rhizosphere > Soil ... | reverse complement strand
GCGCCTACCTCGACCCCGACAACAAGCTGCGCGCATCCATCGTGTCCGACCCTGCGTTCAAGCGATCCAATACCCGCGACAACACACCGGCGGTGATCCACACCGAATTCGTCGCCGGAGACGAGGTCGAGATCACCGTCGCCGCCAAGGGCGGCGGATCTGAAAACAAATCCATGTTCGCCATGCTCAATCCATCGGACTCCGTCGCGGACTGGGTGTTGGAGATGGTGCCTGAAATGGGCGCCGGCTGGTGTCCGCCCGGAATGCTCGGGGTCGGCATCGGCGGCAGCGCCGAGAAGGCCATGCTGCTGGCGAAGGAATCCTTGATGGAGCCCATCGACATCGGCGATCTGATCGCGCGCGGGCCGAAAACCAAACTGGAAGAATTGCGTCTAGAGATATTCCAACGGGTCAATGCCCTCGGTATCGGCGCGCAAGGCCTCGGGGGCTTGACCACCGTGCTCGACGTGAAAGTATTGGACTATCCGACCCATGCGGCATCGTTGCCGGTGGCGGTGATTCCCAACTGCGCCGCCACCCGGCATATCCATTTCACGCTGGATGGTTCAGGCCCAGCGGTTCTCGAGCCGCCCAATTTGGATCTGTGGCCGAAAGTAAAGTGGTCCGCCGATGCCAGCGCGCGCCGTGTCTCTCTCGATGGATTGACCCGCGCAGAAATTGCGAGCTGGAAACCCGGTGAGCGCTTGTTGTTGTCGGGAAAGCTCCTGACCGGCCGCGACGCCGCGCACAAACGCATCTGCGCGCTGCTCGATGCCGGCAAGCAGCTGCCCGACGGTTTGGATTTTCATGGCCGAGTCATTTACTACGTCGGGCCGGTCGACCCCGTCGGTACGGAGGTCGTGGGACCGGCGGGTCCCACCACCGCTAATCGCATGGATCGGTTTACCGACACCATGCTGGGCAAGTCCGGCTTGCTGGCGATGGTGGGGAAGGCCGAACGGGGGCCTGAAACCGTCGAGTCCATCGCCAAGCACCATTCCGCCTACTTGATCGCGGTCGGCGGCGCCGCTTTTCTGGTCTCGAACGCCATCCGCGGCAGCCGCATCGTCGCCTTCCCCGAACTTGGCATGGAAGCCGTGTATGAATTCGACGTGCGCGATATGCCGGTCACCGTGGCGGTGAGCTCCGACGGTGTTTCCGTGCACGAGACCGGACCCAAGGCATGGGCGGGCAAATTTGCCGGCATACCAGTCGCGGTGGAGTAGTGCGGGTGCGTCAATGCCCAACGCAGGTCGCAAATGCTCAACACTTATACGTCAGAGAGGAGCGCCCCTGCCTTTGGGTCGAACAGCACCTGCCTTGAGGCCGAGCAGCACCCTGGCCTTTGGGCGGAGCAGCACCCCGGCCTTTGAGCCGAGCAGCACCTAGTACTTGACCGAGCAGCCGTAAGGCGTCGTCACCGCATGCGCGACCGGGCTGCCCTGCGCGACGGCCAGCATGGCTTCTTTGAGATACGGTTCGGCGTGGGGGATGTCGCCCGCGTCCGCGGTGGGGATGCTGTCGATGCCGCCCATATATTGCAGCGCTCCTTCCTTGTCGATCACGAACATATGCGGCGTGGTCTTCGCGCCATACAGGCGCCCGAGCGTCCCCGACGGATCCATCAACACCGCCGTCGGAAAGGCTCCGCGCGACTGGGTCAGCGCGTCTGCGGCGGGTCCGTTCACATAGCCCTGCTTACCGGGTGCCGAGGAAATCACGCTCAGCCAGACCACGCCGTTTTTTTGTGCCAGCGCCTGTACGCTTTGCATGTTGCCGCTCGTGTAGTGCTTGCGCGTGAAGGGACAATCGGCATTGGTCCACTCCAGGACCACGGTCTTGCCGCGGAACTGGCTCAAGGAAAGCGAGTTGCCCTTGCTGTCCGTGGCGGTGAAATCGGGTGCCGGACGGCCGATTTGCGGGGCGGAGCCGGCCGCGAATCCCGAGGCGCCGATCACGCTTGCGAAAACTGCGGCGAAACCCAAGGTAAGGACGCGAACGGCAAGAGGGGCACCAAGGGTACGAAGAGGGGAACCAGGGGTACGAGGAAGGCTGTTCATCATATTTCTCCGCGAGAAACGCTGGCCTTCAGGCCGGCGAGGGATAGCGATGCACGTTTCCGCGGAAACGTCCTCTCGACCACTGGTTGGTCATTCCCGCGTTTCCGCGGAAACGTGCGCGTTCAGGTTTCGCCTTCCTTAGTCGCGACAACCTGGTCTGAGGTTCCCTGACACGGCCGGAGGTTCCCTGACTGACCTGACCTGCGGTTCCCTGGCACTTTTACATGGACCCCATTACAGTACGCGCCTCGCAGAAAATCGAGTGGATTCAGCGCCATGCGTTTCGGTACGGAATATGGGGTGATCGTGATCGGCGGGGGCCATGCGGGCACCGAGGCCGCGCTTGCGGCTGCGCGCATGGGCCAGCGAACCCTGCTCCTGACCAACAACATCGAGACGCTGGGTCAGATGAGCTGCAATCCGGCGATTGGCGGCATCGGCAAGGGCCACTTGGTGAAGGAGATCGATGCGCTGGGCGGTGCCATGGCACTCGCGACCGACGAGGCCGGCATCCAGTTCCGCACCCTGAATGCCAGCAAGGGACCCGCGGTACGCGCCACGCGAGCGCAAGCCGATCGGCAACTCTACAAGCAGGCGATTCGCCGCATGCTCGAGACCCAGCCGAATCTCACTCTGTTCCAACAAGAGGTGGCCGATCTTAAGGTGGAGGGCGAGCGTGTGGTCGGAGTGGTCACGCAGAGCGGCATCGAGTTCCGGGCGCGCGCTGTCGTGTTGACCGTCGGCACATTCTTGGGCGGCAGGATCCACGTCGGCTTGGAGAGCCATCCTGGCGGCCGTGCAGGCGATCCGCCGTCGACGAGTCTGGCCGCGCGCCTGCGCGAGCTTGATTTGCGCGTCGGCCGGTTGAAAACCGGCACGCCGCCGCGGATCGATGGCCGCAGCATCGATTTCTCAGGGATGCGCGAGCAGCACAGCGACCATCCGCGGCCGGTGTTTTCCTATTTGGGAACGCGCGAGCGGCACCCGCGGCAGCTGCCCTGCCACATCACGGCCACCAACGAACGAACCCACGACATCATTCGCGGCGCCACCGCTCGCTCGCCTCTGTTCACCGGGTTGATCGAAGGCGTGGGCCCACGCTATTGCCCATCCGTGGAAGACAAAGTGGTGCGCTTCGCGGACAAGACCTCTCATCAGATCTTCGTCGAGCCCGAAGGCCTCAATACTCACGAGATCTACCCCAACGGGATATCCACGAGTCTGCCCTTCGACGTGCAATACGAGTTCGTGCGCACCATTCGGGGGTTCGAGCGGGCGCACATCACGCGCCCGGGCTACGCCATCGAATACGATTTCTTCGATCCGCGCGATCTTAAGTTCAGCCTGGAGAGCAAATTCCTCTCCGGCCTGTTCTTCGCCGGACAGATCAACGGCACCACCGGATACGAAGAGGCGGCGGCGCAAGGGTTGCTCGCCGGCGCCAACGCGGCGCTGCTGGCCGATGGCCGCGATGCGTGGTGGCCAAAACGCAGCGAGGCCTACATCGGCGTGCTGGTCGATGATCTGATCACGCGCGGCGCTCCCGAGCCCTACCGGATGTTCACCAGCCGCGCGGAATACCGACTGAGTTTGCGCGAAGACAACGCGGACCTGCGCCTCACCGCGCAAGGCCGCGAGCTTGGCCTGGTCGATGAGGACCGCTGGACATTTTTTCAGCGCAAGCGTGCCGCCGTCGCGGATGAAGTTTCCCGGCTGACCGCGGCGGTGGTGCATCCGGCCGTGGTGGACGCCGGGTTGCTCGCCAAGTTGGGTTCGCCCCTGCTGCGCGAAGCGCATGCCTTGGATTTATTGCGCCGCCCGGAGCTGACATACGACGATTTGAACCACGTTGCCCCGTGGACGGCGCCGGCATCGAGCGCGGACGATGCGGCTCAAACAGCGGGGGATTGGCGCGACGATGAGCGCATGTCCGAGCAGGTCAAACTGCAGGTCGACGTCGAGGCGAAGTACTCTGGGTATCTCAAGCGTCAGAACGACGAAATTGAGCGTCAGCGGCGCAATGAAGAATTGCGCATGCCGGAGAACATCGACTATGGCGATGTCAGCGGACTGTCGAACGAAGCCCGCCAGCGCCTGCGCGATGTGCGTCCCGAAACCTTGGGTCAGGCCGCCCGGATTCCCGGCCTGACGCCGGCCGCCGTGTCGTTGCTGCTGGTGCATCTCAAGAAGCGCGACCGCGCCGCTTGAAGTTCGGCACCGCGTTGCAGGTGCCGCGCGTTCATTGGCCTTGGGCGGTTTGGCCTTGGGCGGTGCTGTGTGCGGTGGTGTTTGCGGCTGTCCTGGCGGTGTTGACTGCCACACTCGCCAGGCGGCATGGCGATGTTCCGCCGGAAACGCGCGCGGTGATCTTGCGGCGCGGCAACGGCGCGGAGCCGGAGAGTCTCGACCCGCACAGTGCGCGTTCCGAGGCGGCGCTCACCATCCTGCGCGACTTGTATGAAGGCCTGACCGAGATAGGTCCGGATGGTGCCCCCCTGTTGGCCGCCGCCGATGAATGTGCGATCTCCGCCGACGGCACGACCTATCGATTTCACTTGCGAAAGCTGGCGCGCTGGTCGAATGGCGAACCACTGGTCGCCGAAGACTTCGCGGCCGCCTGGCGTCGCTTGGTGGACCCGCGGACCGGCGCGCAGTACGCGCAACTGTTGGCGCCCGTGCAGGGTGCAGAGGCGATCACCGCGGGTTCGGCCGCCGCCTCGACCCTGGGAGTGCAAGCCGTCGATCCCACGACGCTGCTGGTGAAGCTCACGCACCCGAGTCCCTATTTCCTCGCCATACTGGCGCATCCGGCGACGTTTCCGATCAATCGCACCGTGCTTGCGCAGCACCCGTCGGGTTTTGCCAAGCCGGGCGTGATGGTATCGAACGGCGCCTTTGTACTGGCGCGCTGGGATTTCGGTTCGCACTTGGTCGCGGTACGCAACCGCCTGTACTGGAACGATGGCGCCACGCATGTCGACGGCGTCGAGTATTACTCCATCACTGAGCCCGAGACGGAACTGCGCGCATTTAGGTCCGGCGCCGTGGACGTGACGTCCACCATCCCCGGCGCCCAGTTCGGATGGATCAAGCAACACCTGGGACAGGAATTGCACGTCGCCCCACAGCTCGGGGTGTATTACTTGGGATTGAATTTGCGGCGAGCCCCCTTCGCGCGGTCGCCGCCGTTGCGCCGCGCGTTGTCGCTGGTGATCGACCGAGAGCGCCTGGTGCAGGCGGTCACCGGCACCGGCGAGTCGGCCGCGTACACCTTCGTGCCGGCGCAGACCCTGAACTATTCGCCGCCGGTGCCGGAGTATGCGAGCTGGCCGATGCCGCGGCGGATCGCGCGGGCGCGTGAACTGCTGGCCGAAGCGGGTATGCTGCAATCGCCGCCGGCGCTCGAGCTGCGCTACAACAGCAGTGAACTGCACGGCCGCATCGCCATCGCCGTCGCGGAAATGTGGAAGCAGGCCTTGGGCGTGGACACCACCTTGCATGCCGAAGAGTTCAAGGTGCTGCTGCAGGACGTCGATCGCGGCGACGTGACCCAGGTGTTTCGGGCGAGCTGGCTCGCCGACTACAACGACGCCTACAGTTTCCTGCAGGTGCTGCAAAGCGGTTTCGGCATCAACTTGCCGCGCTACGCCAATGCCGAATACGATGCACTACTGGCGCAGGCCGCCAACGAAGTCGACGCCGGCCGCCGGCGCGCGCTGCTCGAGCACGCGGAGGAAGTCATGATCGCCGATCAACCGCTCATCCCGCTCTACTTCTACGTGGCCAAGCATCTCGTCAGCGCCCGGGTGCAGGGTTGGCGGGACAATGCGATGAATGTGGTGTACAGCAAGCAGCTCATGAAAGACAGTTCAAACCGCGCCGCGACGGGCGATGCGAGGTAAGCCGATGTCAAATTTCTACGACTTCAAGGTGACGGGACTCGACGGCAGCCAGGATATTCTCGCTCCTTTGCGCGGCAAAGTGACCTTGGCGGTGAATGTCGCGAGCAAGTGCGGCTACACGCCGCAATATGCGGGCTTGGAAGAACTTTACCAAGAGCTCAAGGAGCGCAACTTCAGCGTGGTCGGATTCCCTTGCAACCAATTTGGGGCGCAGGAACCCGGCACGGCGGCGGAGATTCAAAGCTTTTGCTCCCTTACCTATGGGGTGACTTTCCCGTTGGCCGCAAAAATAGACGTGGGCGGCGCTCATCGCCATGCCCTCTACGCCTGGCTGACCGCCAAGGAGAACGGCTTTCCCGGAGACATCGGCTGGAATTTCGAGAAATTCCTGATCGATCGCGAGGGACGAGTGATTTGCCGCTACCCTTCGGGAGCGAAGCCGACGGATGCCAGCTTTTTGCAAGACTTGGCCGACGTGCTGTAGTACGCGCGGCCGCACATAGCGCCGCTTCGCTCACGCGAGTGGTATTTTGTCCGTCCACTCTTTAACATCAGCGCACTATTTGAATCCCGCGGTCGGAGATTTTAGATGCATTCTCGATTGAATGGCTTAAGTTTGCTTGCTGGCATGGCGTTGAGTTTGAGTTGGTCACTTGGCGCGCATGCAGCGGGCGATCCGGCACTCGGCGAGAAGAAGTTCTACACCTGCTACGGCTGCCACGGCATCGACAACTACAGGAACGCCTATCCGGACTACAGCGTTCCCAAGCTGCGCCACCAGCATGCCTCGTATATCGTGGCGGCGCTGCAGGAGTATCGCAGCGGCGAGCGGCCGCATGCGACCATGCACGCGCAGGCGGCGTCGTTGTCCGACGAAGACATCGAGGACATCGCCGCCTACCTGCAGGGTGCGGACCCGGTGAAGCCGGGCACTGCGGTAAACGGAAAAACTCCGAAACAAGTGGCCGCCTGCGTCGCCTGTCACGGCGAGAACGGACTGGGGGTCGAGTCGCCGCTGACGCCGAAGCCGGCCGTGCTCGCGGGGCAGCACGTCGATTACCTGGAGCAGGCGTTGACGGCCTATAAAAATGGCCGCCGCAAGAATGTGGTGATGGACGGCATGGCGCAGCTGCTAACCACCGACGAGGACGTCAAAATCGCGGCCGAGTATTTCGCCGGTCAATCCTCGCCCTTGGCTACGGCGAGCACCGACAGCAAGTAAGCGCGAGCACGTTCGACAAGTAAGCAGGTCCGCGCGGCAACTCATCGGCGCCGCTCGCCCTCATTTGCCGAGGCTCATCAGGAATTGCGCGAACGTCCGGTAATAGGCGTCGCGGTTCTGCTTTTTCCGAAAGCCGTGGCCTTCGTCGCTGGCCTGTAAATACCACACCTCGCCGCCCTTGCTGCGCACCCGATAGACGATCTGCTCCGCTTCGCTCAACGGCACCCGCGGATCGTTCTTGCCGTGCACGATGAGCAGAGGCCGTGAAATGCGCTCCGCGTTCGTCAGCGGTGAAATGCGCCTGAGGTATGCTCGCATGTCGGGATCGCGTTCATCGCCGTATTCCGCGCGGCGCTGGTTCTGCCGATACGGCGCGGTATTGGTCAAAAAGCTGACGAAGTCCGCGATGCCCGAGTAGTCGACGCCGCCGCGCACGCGCTCGCTGAAATTAACCAGTGTCGCGAGCGTGAGATAGCCCCCGTAGGAACCGCCGGATACCACCACTTGCTTTGCGTCGAACGCCTTCTGCAATCCCAGCCAGACGAGCAGCGCGCCCATATCCTTCACGGCGTCCTCGCGCAGCGTGCCGTTGTCGAGAGCCAGATAACTCTTTCCGTAGCCGGATGAGCCGCGCACATTGGGCGCAACGACGGCAAGCCCTAGCTCATTGACCACATACTGCAGCCATGGATCGAAGCCGGGGCGGAACTGCGATTCAGGGCCGCCGTGCAGGGTGATCAGCACCGGGTGCGGACCCGGAGCCGACGGCTCGTACACATACACCGGTATCTGACGCTGCCGGCCGTCGGTTCGGTCGAAGGTGGGAAACTGAGTGAGCCGCGGCGTCACGAATCGCGCGAGATCCACCGCACCCGCTTCGCTGTGCGTCCAAGCCTCTAGAGCGTTCGCCGCGATGTCGAGAACATAGGCGTCGCGCGGCCGATTGGGAGCCGCGAAGCCGAAGGCAAGGCGATTGCCCGCGGCGTCGAAGCTCAAGGAGCCGATGATGCCGGCCGCCGGGAGCTTGGGCGGTATCAAGTCCTGATGGGTACGCAGATCGAGCACATTGAGTTTGTCGATCCCCGCCTCGTTGCTGATGTAGGCCAGGTAATGTCCGTCGCGCGAAATCGCCAATTCTTCGATGTCCCAGGAAAGACGGCCGGAGATGACGGTCTTGTCGCCGGTGAATAGATTGACGTAACGCAGCTGCGCGAACTCGCTGTCGAGGTCGGAGATCAAATAGACACCCTGCCCGTCGCGGGAGAATTTGGCGCCTGCGATCCCGACCTTGGTCGGCACCGGCTCGACCTCGCGTTTTTGTCCCGAGCTGAGATCCACCACGTACAGGTACGCTTCGGAAATCGAGAGGTACTTGAGCACCAGCAGCTTGCGGTCATCCGGCGACCAATCGAGCGGATACCAGGCGGCGCCGTCGCCCGTGACGGCGAGCCGCGGCAGCGAGCCCGCTTCCGGATCGACGATGTCGATGTCATAGCTCACCCCGTCGCGCGCGGTGCTGAAGAACGCGACCTCGCGCCCGGTGTTCGACCACACGGGTCCGCCGTTCAGGGACTTGCCGTCGGTCAGCAGTTTGGCGCCGGGCTCGCCCAGCCGCTGATAATAGAGCTGGGCATTCTCGTTGCCGCCCACATCCTTGAGATATACGTAGGCGCTGCGTCCGGGATCGGGAGAAAACGCGGCCTGCGTGACCGGCTCGCGCAGAAACGTGAGCTGGCGCCGCTCACCCGCCGGCCGCTCCACCAGATGCAGTTGATCGACGTCGCCGAATCGAGTGCTGATCAACAACTGGCCTTTCGGCGAGAAGCCGAGCGGAGTCGCCTGGCGCGCATTCAGATAGGCATCCAGTTTCTCGCTCAAACCCGCTGCGGGCTCGGGAATATTGTCGAAGATCAGATTGCCGCGCTCGACCCGAGGCAGCGCCGAGGCCGGAACCGCGGAGACGAACGGCAGTGCCATCAACAGCAGCAAATAAATTCGAGTCATGATTGGTATGTTCTCACACCGCGCGGATAATGGGGCCGATGGCAGCTTATGAACATTTGGTGAAATCCTACGACGTGGGCGACGAGCTCGACGACATCGCGAGCGCGGATCCCCCTGCCTACCTGCGCCGCTGCTTCGCCGAGGGCCACTCCGCGTCCATGCTGTCTTGGGCTCGGGTGCAGCAGCTCGCGGTCTGCGCCATGGTCCTTGACGCCATCGTCAACGGCCGTGACTACGATTCGTTCGAGCATGAGCTGATCGCTGACTGGCGCATCCATTATGCCAGCGCGTGCGCCAAACTGAAGGACTCGGCCGTGCAGGCCTTGCACCGCGTCCTCGAGCGCGACCGGCCGCAAGATCCGGACGCCGCCATGGAACTGGAACAACTCGCGGGCAGCTTGGCTGCGGCTCGATGACGGCCCCGAATCATAGTGATCGGCATCCATGTCTCGGTCGCAGCCCGAGCCGGCGTGTATGCCGGAGCGCGTTATCTCTGACGTTGCTCGGGGCATTGGTTGCCTGCCGCGCCCCATCGCCGCGGATTGCTGCACCCGATCGTGTCCCGCCTCCGCCGGCCGCGCATGAACTTGGCGACGCTTCCTATGATTGGCACGGTCTCCTCATCGCTCCCTTCGGCAGCGTGCTCAAGGATATTCCCGTAGCCCTTCACGAGGTGTTGCTGTTTCGGGACGACGCGCACGGCAATGCCGCGCCGGGCAGTGCGGGAGCCGACGCGGCCGCCGTCGATGCGGAGTGCTATGCCGCCGATGCGCCGGCGCCTCGTTTCGTCGGGCGCATTCCCGACGAGTACTTGCTCTGTTTCAAGCAAGATCGACTGTCCCGCATTCAAGCGTCGGTTCGCGTGCCCGCCGCTCAAGCAGCCGAGGTATTCGCCGCGGCCTGCACCGGTTGGTTGAAAAACGCGGCGTCGACACCGGGCGCTGAAGCGCCGGGGGTTGGAACACCTGGCGTCGGAGCGTCCGCCGAGGCCCCAAGTGCCGACGCCTGCGAGGGCCGCGACGGCGCCATTCACTTCCGCGGCCGGCTCGAGGAGGAACCGGGTCGGGCGGAAACGCCCCAACCGGAATCGGTCTTGTCGATTACCTTAGACAGCGCTCCTTATCCTTGAGCAGCCCGCCCGCGACTCGCGAGTCCGAACTTGAACTGCTTGCCGCGGGTGCACGCGACATCGGCATTGCCGTGGATTCATCCGGCGCCGAGGCGCTGCTCAAGCTGGTGGACGAACTGGAAGCCGGAAACGCGCAATTCAATCTGACGGCAATCCGCGACAGGCTCGGCATGTTGCGCAAACATGTCCTCGACAGCCTTACGCTGCAGCCCTACCTGCGCGGCAGCCGCGTCGCCGATATCGGCACCGGCGCGGGTTTTCCGGGGCTGCCGCTGGCCATCGTCAACCCGCAGCGGCGTTTTACGCTGGTCGAGGCCACCGGCAAGAAGGCGCGGTTCGTCGAACAAACCGCGCGCCGGCTGGGGTGCCACAATGTTCAAGTCGAACATGCACGTGCGGAAAACTACAGGCCGTTCGAACTTTTCGATACAGTGGTGGCCCGGGCCCTGTCCTCACTGGCGGATTTTGCGGCCTATGCCGGTCATTTATGCGCTCCGGGCGGGCGGCTGCTGGCGATGAAGGGAAAGCGGCCGGACGAGGAGATCTCCGCCCTGCCCAAATCGTTCCGGGTGCTGGCGGTGCATAGGCTCAAAGTGCCCGGGCTGGACGACGAGCGGCATCTTGTGGAACTCTCACCGTCCCGACCCAAATCGAGCAAAGCATGAAGCGGGTCATCGCACTGGCAAATCAAAAAGGCGGAGTCGGAAAGACCACGACCGCCGTCAATCTGGCCGCCTCACTGACGGCTACCAAGCGGCGCGTCCTGCTGATCGATCTCGATCCCCAGGGCAATGCCACCATGGGATGCGGAATCGACAAGTATGCTCAGGCCCGCACCAGCTGCGACGTGATGTTGGGCGACTGCTCCGCGATGGAGGCGTTGGTGCCGGTAGAATACGGCGGTTTCATGCTGATGCCTTCCAATCAGGACCTCACGGCGGCGGAAGTTCGCCTGCTCGGCATGATCACCGGCCGGGAGTTCAAATTGCGCAATGCCCTGAAGCCGGTGCGCGAGAATTTCGACGTGATCTTCATCGACTGTCCGCCGGCGCTCAATATGCTGACGCTGAACGCGCTGGTGGCGGCGGATTCCGTGATGGTCCCGATGCAATGCGAGTACTACGCGCTGGAGGGCTTGAGCGCCCTGGTACAGACCATCGAGCAGATCAAGGCCAGCATCAATCCCGATCTGGAAATCGAAGGACTGCTCCGCACCATGTTCGACCCGCGCAACAACCTGGCGAATGAAGTGTCCGCGCAGCTGATCGAGCACTTCGGCGACAAAGTGTTTCGTACCATGATTCCGCGCAATATACGGCTGGCGGAGGCCCCAAGTTTCGGCAAGCCCGCGCTGTTTCACGACAAGGAGTCGCGGGGCGCTCTGGCCTATCTGGCGCTCGCCGGCGAGATGATTCGCCGCGATGATCTGCCGGCCGCCGATGAAATGATTCGCCGCGACGATCTGCCGCCCGCGCCCGTATAATCGGTCCGGTCCGTAGAACCGGCGTCGTTCACTGGGATTTGTCATGTCCGGCAAAAAGCCGTCTTTGGGTCGTGGCCTCGCTGAGTTGAGCCCCCTGCTCGCG
>Ga0099795_10000139_pt1 | contig 12008 bp, 17 predicted proteins | sample Rivendell_Oct201_11_FD_78513 | JGI IMG/M metagenome (GOLD analysis project Ga0099795, IMG submission 78513) | Vadose zone soil microbial communities from the Eel River Critical Zone Observatory, Northern California, USA -... | ecosystem: Host-associated > Plants > Roots > Rhizosphere > Soil ... | reverse complement strand
CTCATCGATAGCATTCAAGTCCTCTATGGTGGGACTCAGCACAATTTTAGACCATACGTTCTCAAGTACTTTTCTCAGCTTCAAGGGGAAAGTGCACAGCAGCAACCAAGAGCAGTGATAGCGGGTCAACAAGACTCATACCTGCAATCTTACTATAGCGGTGCGCCATATGGCGTTGCTGTAGGAAGCAATAACTATAACTTTGCATTCTTTGTGCCGATGAATTTAATTCACGCACAGGACGTGCGAGGTATTCTTCCTATTCAAAATGGTGAGACAACCTGTCAAATTGTCATCAACTGCCAAGGTGCGCCATTCGGGACCGATCCCACCTTGAATACCTACTCTCTTGTAAGTGGCTCCAATGGATCTGCCACGGTAACGGGTACGATCTCGGTTATCGCCATCTACAAAGACGGACAAGCGTTTGCACAGTTGACGGCGCTACAGCCTAACTTGAGTGGTATTGAAACGGTGCAGTTCTTGAGAGACGCTAATCTCACAAATGTCACAGCAGGCAACGTCTTCAGAAACAAAATATCGTTTTTGCAAAAGATGCCGTGGGTGTTTATCACGGTCATTGACGGCGTGTCTCCCACAAAGTTTGCCAGCACTTCGAATATTCAGCTCTTGGACACCACAGCGGACGCTGTAGGCAATAGGCCATTCTGGCGCTATGGGCAAAACACCAATCTTGACGTGAGGGAATTCTACAGTGACCTCTCGGGGGTCATGGGCGGGCTCTTGCAACAGGACTTGGACGAGGGCTTCTTCCCAATCGTATACGGTCCGATCTTCCAACAGCCAGACGCGGGTATGACGGAAGGACAGGCGTACCTCAACATGACTACAGCAGATGGATGGACAGACTTCCATTACGGGCTTCAGCTGGCTGCTACTGGCAACAATGCTAGTGGCGGCGCACGTGTTGAGTGCCACGTTGTAGCGCTAAACAGTCCGCTTGTGATGTAGGGGAAAGGACATGACAGAAGGTCAAAAGGGATTCTTCTTTCTGTTCTTGTTGTCTATCTTCCTAATCGTGATAGGCATTCAAGGCAATTTGGGGACTACCTTTGCAATCCTGTTTTGTCCTGCCTATATATCGTTAGATGAGTAAGAAGCATGACAGTCAAAGAAGAGAAGAAAGAAAAGCCAGTATCCGTTGACGAACAATTTCTAAAAGATTTTGCGGATAAGGGCGGAAAAATAACAGACAACGATTCAGGCAAGACGGTTTCGGACATTGATGCTTTGCTTGACAAGGTAGCGGACTCCGGGGACGGGTCAACACCTGCTCAAGAGAAGCTTCACAAAAAGGCAGTTGCCAAGGGCGCGGCGGACACTACCAAAGAAGACGAAGCCAAAGCGCAAAGGGAAGCCGCTCGCATTGCACGTCTGCAAGAGCAGGAACGCAGACGGCACTTGGGCAAAGCTGGCAAGGTGTATTCATCGATTAGCAAAGAAGTGCAAGGTAGTGTCACCGACCCGTTGATAGCCAAAGGTGCCAGTGCCGTTGACGCTGTATCGTCACTGAAGACCATTGGAGGCATTGGTCTGTTGCTGGCAATTCTGGTCTTTTTGCTCTTTGTGGTAGTACAGGTAAACGCGGCGGGCGATACGCGCCTGAAGCAATTCTGGTACATGCTAAACGGGCGTGCGAAACTAGCGGGCTCTAATCTTGGTGTTACAGCATCTGGTGATTTTGGTCCTGGATCTTCGAATACCATCACCACTACCGGTGGGAGACCTAGTGCACCTGGCGGCGGGAATAGCCCACAACCGATAGCGAATCTTCCTATCCTTGGGAACATCTATAGCGCACCGGATGTCATCCAGACGCCCTTTGGTCCTGTAACCTTACCTGACATCTCAATAGGGGGACCCCCTACGCATACAGGGGGCGGATGATATGCAGACGGAAAATAATGTGTTTCTGTTTCTGCTTGGATGGGCATTGATGATAGTCATACTCATGCTCATCAACAAAACTCGCTTAGGACATGTTGCAATATACTATGGATTGTTGCTTCTCATCTTCTTTGTGCTTGTAACTGAATACAAACAGTTAGCACCTTTGCTAAGTGGAATAGAGTCCATTAGCCAAGTTAACGCAAAAGGGTAACAGAAATGGCTAAAAGTGAATGGTACGGTTTCGCGCTGTTGGCGTTGCTGATCGGGGTTACATACTTCATAGGGCTGGCAACCGACATTAATGCGGTCACAGCAGGAGCTGTTAGGCTTGCCTATGCATTCTCAGGTAGGACACCACAGGGGCAACCTGGCGGATATCCACAGGGCGGTCCTGCTACAATACAGAACTTCTAGGAGGCTATGATGGGCTTCTTAAAACAATTACTAGGTGCATTCGGCCCTACGCGTAGAGCCGCAGCGCCTTATCAAGTGACATCAAACATTAGTCCACAAGAGAATTACGCGGGATATACCACAGTACCGCATGTTCCTTGGAGTCAGGGGGACTATGTTCCCGATCCCTATCGATTGCACGCGCCTTTTCAGACGGAACGTGAACAAATACAGATTGTAACTCAGGATGGTAGACACTTCTTTGATGAAGGAGACCCTAATCTGCTGAGGGTCCCTGACCAGCCCTTGCAACAATATTGGAACGAGAAGAAAGAGCTTCCACCATTGCAGATCTTTGCACCTGCACATGGTGTGATAGTCCCTAAGCATCCAAGTCAGCGGGGTTGGTCTCAGCAGTTTGTTCAGTTGGCTGGTCGGCGTCCGGCGGTGTCTGGTGCTGCGCCACCGTGGCTACTCTCGACCCCAATCATGAATGTCGAGAGTGTGAGCAGCTTCGATGCAAAGCGTGCACCGATTAGCGGCGCAAAGGCACCGAAACCAAAGAAAAGCGGGGTGACTAAATGAGCATAGGAACCTATGTAGAGGAGCATCCCGCGCTTAGCTTTGGCATTGCCTTTGTAGGTGCATTGGTGATTTGGACAGTGTTCTCCAAGAAACATGGTGCAGCTGGTAGCACTGCAAGCGATTTGTCTGGTGTAGCAACCGATGCTAGCGGGAACCGTGTGGTCTATGTGCCTACGCAAACCAGTTTTTCAACCAGCAATATCGGTGCTGATTTCTCGAATGATCCCAACTTGCAGAATATACAGACGGGCGCGATAGTCACCAATTCGCCTATCAGCGCCAGTCAGCAGACGAGCACATCGACAACAACGGTCAATCCGCCAAGGCAGGCACCGCCACCAATAATCATCACGAAGCCATCGCCACCGCCACCAATTGAACCGCCGCCAGCAAAGTTGCCAGCGCCAGCGCCAGCGCCACACTATGCAATCCAGTGGAACTGGCTCTACACCGTTCAATCTGGCGATACATTATCAAAGATAGCAGGTTGGTTAACAGACAATGCGCACAGGGCCGGCATGCCAAACAATATGGCTATCACCTGGCAGATGATTTACGGCTATAACAAAGCTGTCATCGATAGTACATCGGCTGCACATGGCAATCCTATCCCTGGCGGACCATGGAACAACATCTTCCCTGGCGAGAAAATATCCCTCGCTGGCTGGACAAAGATTTCATAGGAGGACAACGCATGCCAACGCCATTCAGTAAAGAGCGATATGACATTGCAGACTTTCGGAATGCATTGTCGGACATCAAGAGCGATATTGATGCAATACAGCCATTGATTGCACGTTGCGAAAAATCTAGCAGTGCCGATGACGAGATAAAAATGTTGCTTGCGATGTCAGGGCTTGAAATAAAAATGACCAACTTTGCGCAGGACCTCAGAAGGAAGCTCGCATAAATGGCAACGATTTCAGTGGCGCAAGCTCAATCCTATGCACAAGCAGCGGGATTCTCTGGAAACTCGCTGAATATCATTGTGGGCATTGCGCAAGCTGAGTCAGGTCTCGATACATCCGCTAGAGGCACGAATACAGACGGAAGCCTTGATCGTGGCATCCTACAAATTAACAATAGATGGCATCCTGAGGTATCTGACAGTTGTGCTTACAATCCTGCATGCGCCTTTCAACAGGGCTATCGTATAAGCAACAAGGGTACAAATTTCAACGCGTGGGCAACGTACACATCAGGAAAATATCGTCAGTTCACAGGTGGAAGTGGTAGCTCTGCTCCTACCGTAAAGGCTGGTGATGGCAACAATTATCCATTAGGGCAATGCACGTGGTGGGCAGACGAGAGATACCATCAATTGACGGGCTACTATAATCCCTGGAATCACACGGGACAGGGCAATGCTAATCAATGGCTACAGCGTGCGAAAGATTATGGGTGGAACACAGACACGAAGCCTCCCAAGGGAATACCTAGCATCATTTGTTTGCAAGGCTTCACGCAGGGCGCAACGTCAAGCCTTGGACATGTGGCAATAGTCGAGAAGGTCAATTCTGATGGGAGCGTCTTGACCAGTAACATGAACTGGCGTGCAGGGCAACCGTTCTCTACTAATCTCAATACAGGCGGTTATCCAGTGACCCAAGTGACCTTTCGCCAAGGCACTGGAGTCTCTTTCTTGTGGGCTGGCGGCGGTGCATTGTCAAACAACGGTAGCGGCGAGGGTGGTGCAACAACATACACGCCACTGCTAGAGCAGGTGCATGAAACCCTAGTCAATGTTCCAGGTTTTTACGGCATGGCACTGGCGTTAAATGAGTTGGAGAAATTTCCAGGGTGGATCAATTTGGTTGACCCATCGCAAACAGCATTTGGAGTAAATTTTGACGTTGTGGGATGGATACGAAGCTTAGGTGCAACTTGCACTGACAACTTTGCCCCTTTCGCTGTACGTGCAATGCTTGTCTCTTTAGGTATCTTTATCCTGCTTATGCTTGTTGTAAAAATTGTCCTTGAGGTCGGCGACAAAGCCGTGCCCATTATAAGGACCATAGGTGCCTGATATGCAAGCATTGCCAGCCTTTGATCCAAGCCTAGCTATTAGTGGGGATATCAATGTCAACGCGGCAGACGCTGGGTGCAAGGTTCTGCTGTACAATCTCTCAATTTATGCGCTAGAACTAAATTTTGAGGATGGTCAAACAGCTATCTTGCATGCTGGCGAAGCGAACTGGTGGGAGCTGAATGACCCTACGCCCACCCTGCAATGGACTCAGTATTCCAAGTTGAACGTCAATCCCAGTGGCGTGGCAATCTCGCAAGTAACAGTAACACTTTATAGACAAGATGAGACGATAGAGGGAACCTACCCCATCTTCTCGTCCTATCAGCTTCTTATAGGGAACACGGTAAATACAATTATGGGCGGATCGACAACGCTACAAAACGACAACAACATCAGTGGGACCCAGGTCTATGAGTCGCAAGTATCGGGTAGTCCTGGCAGCAATGTTATCATGCAAAACCAAGGGCTTGTCGAGGTCCTTCAATGGGTTGGCGGCGTCCTTACACAGATATTCAAGACTGACCCTGGCGCGGCGTCCGTTGTGAAGTTAGCAAACTCTGGCTTGCTCACTGAGGTCCTGGGGACATTGAAAGTCTCTGGTGTTGCTGAGTTCGTCAGCAATATCCTAGAAGACAATAGTATATCGCTGCAATGGAAAGACAGCGGCGGTATAGCTCGGACGGTCTTGCAAGTCGATGGGTTCAACAATACACAGATCTTTGGTATTACTGGAAACGATAAGGTTCAATTCTTAAAAAGCGATGGGACTCTTCAAGGTTTCTGGGACCTCATCAATGCCATCCTGAACATCACCGGTGTAACACAGAACGCCACTGGCGATGGTGGGGGGACCATGTCAGTTGTCGAGATCCTGGGGGGGCCGCTCAAAATTGTCTTGCTCAAACAGAATAACTACAAGCAAGCGGGCGGCGCTCAAATGATCACACTGAAGAATGCCTTTACTTTTCTTGCCTTTATTGTCAATGCCGGATGCGGCGGGATATCAGTAGCGTCTGGCGGAGGACCGTCCAATATTGGAGAAATGACGTGGGGAACGGGCACCGCTGGTGGTACATCAGCAACAGTAACAACACTGAATACCACCGCAGCGGGGTTTTCTTCTGGTGCATTTACGCAAATAGGCACGCAAGGCGGTTATGTAGGCCCTCATACGGGTATATCCATCTTTATTGGACAGTAAAGCTATCTCAGCATAGCGATCAACGTACACAAGAACAGAAGAGCTATAGATGTGATGATGGCAATGTTAAGCGCTAAGAACGCATACTTGATAAATTTCATTGCATGAATATAGCAGAGAAAAGGAGATACTACAATGCCAGTACCAACTAGTACTGCTACACAAGCTAGCACAAATCAACAGACAGGCGGGCTTTACGCTGACAACGGGAACCTCGCATCAGATGGGGTAGGTAACCTCACAATAGTCGGGTTGACTACCAGTGGTGCCATTGCACTGCTTAGCGCTATGCTGCAATTGCAATCGACACCATCGGGGTCTATACCCACACCCACTGGCGCAGGTGTCACAATCGGCACAGCCAACCTTGTGAACCGTACAGCGCCCTCAGGGGCCGTTACAGGCGCTATTCTGGCGGCGGGAACAAAGAACGGCCAAGTAGCCATCGTCACCAACGAGAGCATTGTGGTAGCCAACACCATAACATTTAGCGCTACTCTAGCTACTGGACTTGTCTTGGTTGACGCAAGTGCTGATGCCACCGTGATTAAGGCGGCGAGTGCTGCAATCTTCATTTGGTTCAGTTCACTCAACTCTGGTAACGGAGCATGGGTACACGTCGGACCATTCGCTGGTTGATCTATAGATTTATCGCACTGGTGTCTGCTTTGTGGATACCAGTGCATTCTAGGAGGAATTATGTCAAAAAGCCTTGTTATTCTAAACCTAACACCAGGAGACGGAAACTTTGGTGCAATAGATAGCAGTTCGCTGCAAGAGTCAATGGAAGCCATTGCAGAAAATGGTAAAACCATCAGTTCTGCTATCAGCTTTTTTTCTGGGGGTGCCGTTGAAAACTACGGAAGTCAATTTCAGTGGTTAGTTGATGATGCAAACTTGACCACAGCAGAGGGACATATTACTGACTTTATTGCTGCTCATACCTTTGCAGAAATACCCACCTATACAGTAACTTCAGCCAGTGCGTCAAGTTAAGGAGAAATCATGGAAGTTTCAGTAAAGCGCAACGGCAAGGAGATTCCACTGCATGGAGGCAAGGTACTTGCCATCTTTCTTGTGCTGATATTCAGCGTTATCGTTGTCATCTACGCGGGCAACATTATCGGTGAATGCGCACAGGACATCATTGACAAGATCATCGACAATGCAGAGCAACACGCCGATGATTGCAAGGAATGCGATGAAAAGCAACGTATACCCGTGGATATCGTTAATCATCATTATGAAGCAAGGGAAGGATACAGGGAACATGCCAGCAGCAGACAAGAAACCGCCAAAGAAGACGCCTAAGAAGAAACCAGCAACCAATAGCAAGCCACCCAAAAGACTCGTGTACATTCTACAAGAGGATGAGGATGAGAAAACGCGCAAGAAAACTGTTAATAAAGCTTCTAAACAAACTAAGCCTTCCAGGTTGGCTTAAATGCCCCCGTTCGGTATGGGCTTTCTATGTTATCGCCGGATTCCTTGCAGGCTATCTCATGGGAATGTACGAAGAGCCTGACGAGGAATCCGGCGATATGGTTGCTGACGTTCGTGAGAACCCGATCAATACGTACTGCAAAGAAGGCGAAGACAGTGAATTCGGATTCTGCAAGAGAAGGAATGAAAAACGTAGCATCGTTTGAGGTGTTTTACTTGCATTACAAACATGAAATCGAAGCGTGGCTAATACAACAGACATGCGATGGGTATCTAGCGGAAGACCTCACTCAAGAAACCTTCATACGCCTATGGAAAACATGGTGCACTGACAAACATCCTTGGTACCTGAGACCGTGGCTGTATGCCGTAGCAGAGCATAGAAAAATTGCGCATTATTCTCGCAATAAATCGCGGGAGAGAATCGTGCTTATGCAGTCTCTTGAGGATTTACAAGAAAAGGCAAATCTGGACATCGAAGACTACGTAAGCATCGAGGATAATTGTGAAATACGAGAAGGACTCAATCTTGCGCTGCGTGCGATAAAGCCGATAGATCGGAGCATTTTAGGGCTAAACTATGCGGGTTATAATCACAAGGAAATAGCAGTGATACTTGATTTGCCATACCATATCACTAGAAAGCGTTTCAGCAGAGCTTGCAGTAAGATTCGGCGGCTCTATATTGAAAAATCTAAGATTATCATGGTATAATCAATGCAATCGCGCTGACATACCTCGGTTACGAGGGCGGCGCGAGAGGCTCAGCGGTGGCAATGCTGAGCACAATGCCTCGCACTGCTTCGTAGGCCAATCTAGATCATATCGCCTCCATCAGCAACGTGGTAAGGTGATATTTCGTGCAGACAATCAATGCCTCTCGCAACAGGAGGTTTTGCACGGCTTGGCAAGCAGGATGAGGTGGTGTGCTGTCGAGACGGTCCTGGCCGACAAGGAATCTATGCAACCGCTCGTGAATTGGCAGTGGTCAAAGTACGTGTAGAGTCGAGACGGTCCTGGCCGACAAGGAATCTATGCAACTATACTACAGATATAATACCGACAACGTAATGCGTGCTAGTCGAGACGGTCCTGGCCGACAAGAAATCTATGCAACAACGATTGCGTCTCCTTGCGGGGGTCTTTACTCATGTCGAGACGGTCCTGGCCGACAAGAAATCTATGCAACGGTTGATATACTTCCAGGTATCTTATGAGAGCTAGAGTCGAGACGGTCCTGGCCGACAAGAAATCTATGCAACGAAATCCCTTCGACTACATCACTGTAGGAGACGAGGTCGAGACGGTCCTGGCCGCTGAGGGATCTATGCAACTAGCACAGCTAATGCAACTAGCTCATAATAGCATTGCAACGACTTGTGGACATCGATGCAACAAGGTTGTGTAAAGCACTGCAACAAAGTACGTGTTCTCTATGCAACACTGGATATGTTCTCTATGCAACACTGGGCATGGCATTTGCAACGTGCAGTGACTACATGCAACTAGTACGCATTACGTGCAACAATCTTAACAAAAAGCAACGCATAAAGGCAATGACTTCTATGATGCAACACAGAAGTCATTGCCTTTATTGTTATGTTGTTATCGTGTAGGCCGGCCCTACACACCACCCACTATAGCCGATGTCTTCTGGATCGTCACCTTGCCAGTAAGCACGAACAAGATCTTCTACCGTTGGCTCCTCTGTAAAGCTTTTAGCGTTTCCATGCTGGAGACTGTAGCTACCTGCATAGCCGATAGTAACAGTAAAATTCACAGGCCTACAGTATGTCCCATTAATTCTGATCTCTCCTTCAACCTGTACCATATACGCTACATTCTCTTTAGGCGGGACTGGCGGAAGCTTTTTTCCAAGTGCCTCATACTCTGCTTTGTTCTTCTCGCCTGCTTTTGGACTGCTCAGGCGCTTCTCGAAACGCTTATCTAAACTTTTCTTCTCTTTTGCGTATTGCTTCTTGTCTGTATTCTCAGGTGTGATACCTCTCTCTGCAAGCAGGTCGGAGACAAGGTGCTTTTTCCAGGCTATGCTTCTACCCTCTTTGCCTGGATACTTTTCTTGGTAATATTCAACAAAGTCAGCTTGTGTCTTGAGGCGTTCATATGTTCCTTCTCGGACCAACCCAGACAGGTCGTCACCATAATATTCTGCCATCTTAGTTCCCTCTTTCCTGTATCTGCCTAAGCAACATAATCTTCTTCCCAGGTCCACTATCTAACATAAGGATCTCTCGCACCTCGTCAGTCATCTCCATACGAAATTCAAGCTTGTAGCATCCCAATTCATCAGAATAGCGCATGTGCGGTGCAACTAATTCGGGACTTGGCTCATCTGACAAGTACATCAATGAGTCGGTCAAGCTCATAATTGGGTAGAGGTTATCTTGCTTAGCAATATTGTCTATGTTGCGATAGACAATATTGCGAGCGCAAGAGACAAACATCGTATACCAATCAGGCCTGTCTTCCCACGAGTCATGTGATGAAAAAGTGTTTCCTGCAATGGCATTCATCACAATCTTAAATGCACTTCGTTCTGGCGTACCTCTCTCAAATTCAGATCGCAATGCCCACAGAGCAAGTATGCTTGCTTTAAAGACATATTGCGATTTCTCAAACGCTACAGCCTCTTTGATACTGAATTGGTATCCTTTATCAATGAGAAGCCCTACAATGGCTGTGGGAAACCATTCACGCACTTCTAGCCCTTTTAGTGGTGATGGTAGCCTAGGGTCAAGTTCAGGCTTGTGTGTAATCTCTAGATGCCACATGCCAGGCAGTTTTTTGTCAAACTCACGCCCGTCTGTAAAATGAGTCGGTCCCCCCGTGCCAAACTTTTCAACCTTCCCTACATACGGGTATGAGCTGTTTTTATCAAAGTAGTAGAGGTACTTCTTACTCAGCTCGTCAGGTGTAGGCTTGCGACCCCAAACAAGAAACTGCGTAAAATCAAAGCGTGATAGATCAGCTTCAGGCTTTGGTAGCCACTGCGCATGATGTTCAGAAACAATGGACTTCACGTATTTCATACCCACAGTGCCAGGTGCTCTCATTGGTGTCTGTAGCCGATCCTCTAGCAAAGCAACGAGTTCCAAGATCTTGCTAGGCGTGAGATCCTGCCATCCCCACTTACTATGTTCCAGGAAAGTTACCAGAATAGAAGGTGACTTCCTACCATCTTCATAGCTTTTTCGCGTATAGACTGACATAAGTGGCGTATGCTGAGAGGGTTTCTTTGTTGCTAGCCAACTATAGCGAGGCGCGGCACCCCAATCGCTAATCCATTCAGGTCCCAGTTGGCAGCTGGCTAGGCGAATAGTAATTCCTGTTGAAGGATGTACCCACAGGTGAGTGAGTCCCAGGTACTCTGCTATGTCAAAAATACCAGTCAGTGTTCCGTTGTGGGGCGGGATATCCATTCCTTGCTTGTGAGTAAGCCTACAATCCCGCCTAGGTGAAATGCTGTATGTGCCCTCTGGCGTGAGTACGCCGTGATGTGTTTTTATCATGATACTTTGCCTTTCAACGGTTCCTTCAGTGGTGTTATCCAGTTATAGCGTTTCTGTGGTTTTTCCTTTGCCAGCGATGGCTTTACGTTGTCGATTCTACGAGTCATTGGTTTGTCGTTGTCATCAGGGTACATTCGAAGCGATTCATTGTATGCTTCCATGTCGAATATTGTGATCGTTGCGCCCTTGACGACACCTTGCCATTGTGGCGGGCGTGGGTCCTTCCAAGGCATGCCCTTTACTCCTTTTTGTTGGTGCATGTGCGGCAAAGCCAGTATTCGAAGGTCTCTTCCCACGTATCCTTGGCTTCTCCGCATTTTGGGCATATCGGCGGTGCGGGTCTACCGTCATGGAATGGCACGGACTCCGGTCTTTTGCGTTCGATGGGGAATAATGTGTTCATATGCTGTTGCATCTCTTTTTCAGGTAGGTTCTCACTATGCGGGGGTTGTTCTGCTGGCGTGGTGTCCTCTTCTGCTTTTTCATCATGCATCTGTTCTGTGGCGTCCCTATTATTTGCTTTCCAGGGTTCCCCCCATTCATGATTGCAGTCTGTGCACTTGTTACGCTTGCTATGCGCATTTTTTGAGCTTCCACAGTTTGGACAGAGGATAATTTCACGTGTTCCACCGTAGTTACTCTTATCCGGTTTGATGGCGCCACGTGGGTTGTCTTTGATCTCTTGAGAAATTGAGTAGACATATCGCTTATGGTTTCCTTTGCCTGGAATGGCTTCAGTATCGATGTCTACTCCCATGCTCTTTAGCGACTTCATGGCGCTCATCACGGTGTCCTTTGTGAGGCTGGTGCTAGCCATCAGCTCGCTTGTTGATGCACGCCACTTGCCGTCAGCCCCTGGTACTACACGTGCAGTCCGTTTGGTCAGCTCATTTAGCAGTACTCTATCTCTTGTCTG
>Ga0099795_10000134_pt1 | contig 12160 bp, 15 predicted proteins | sample Rivendell_Oct201_11_FD_78513 | JGI IMG/M metagenome (GOLD analysis project Ga0099795, IMG submission 78513) | Vadose zone soil microbial communities from the Eel River Critical Zone Observatory, Northern California, USA -... | ecosystem: Host-associated > Plants > Roots > Rhizosphere > Soil ... | reverse complement strand
GATCCCTGGACCCAAGGGAATAGTGGCGATTGTGCGGATCAAGGTCACCTGGATGCATTTCCTGAATGTGAGACACGCTGGCATCATCCGTGCCTCAGCACAAGTTGTCACATTGCGGTGTTTGTCACACCCTACTCGTTGGTCCCAAGTCCGCACCGAACCCGCATGATTGACTTGTGAGCACCGTGACTATGAGATAGATGGGTGATCATTCTCTGTAGCTTGTTCATATCTTCGAGGCATTCATGTGGGTTTACCAAGGACGGGCCACGGTCACAGCACTGATTTTACTCGATCGGGGGACTTCCCTCAATGTAGTCGGCTAGATCTCGTGCATGCGAATATCGAATATCCGAATGTCCCTTCTCAACCGTGTCTTTACCTCGCGACATGCCTCTACTCCCTCTCATTACGAAATCGTGGTGTTGCGACAGCAACGTGGCCCGTAGATGCACCACCGTCTGTTGAATCCCCCACACCGGCCCAGAGGATTATCTGTTACTCCAGTTCTTCATTGCAGACCCGAAACAGAAAACTCATGATAAAGTCTTAGACCAGTTGGTTTAATATACTCGGCAGATGTTATACCCAGTTGTAATGTAATGTAATAAAGTAAAACATGGCACGCTGTAGTGCCAAAAACTGAATCCCTGGCTGTCACGTGACTTGTGCCCAACGTGGGCGCCTGGTCTATTATATCAGCGTCCCTATTCTGCTGCGCCTGACTCGTCTACTCGTCTGTTCATCCACTATTATCGCGTCCCCTTTTTATCCTCTGACACAATACTTTTGTTTCTTCTTTCGGGAGCTTTCCCGCGATGGCCGCTCAGTCTCCCCTGATCTCAATTCCAAAGAAGGGGACAGACGAAGTTGACTGGACTTCTCCAATTCGGAGCACCATCTCTCAGTCATACGGAGAAGATCCTGAAAATTATGCTACGGAGTGTGCTTCTCTTCAGAGGTGTCGACAGGATGCTGTCAAAGGAGCTGGAAGCGATATGACCGGTGCGTCTCCTTCTTTCTTGGAGACGGATGTTCCCAACACAAGTTAGCCCGCGACTTACTTTACAAATACTTCGGACAACTCGAACTGCTCGAACTACGCTTTCCGGAAATCCGTGTTAATTTCCCGTGGCGTGATGCATTTACCAACAAACTAATCGTCCAGACATCCCTTGCATACGAGAAAGCGTCCATCATATTCCAGATTGCCGCCACTCATTCCGCAATTGCCTGTTCTCAGAGCCGTTCAGATCCGGAGGGACAAAAACGCGCCTTTTACTATCTGCGCTGCTGCGCCGGGATGCTCACATATATCAATGAAAACTTCTTGCATGCACCATCTACAGACCTGAGCCGGGAAGTCGTAAAGTTTCTCGTTGGAGTTATTCTAGCTCAAGCTACCGAGGTTTTCTGGGAGAAATGTCGAGACGAGAAGAAGGGTAGTGCTTTGGTCTTCAAAGTCGCATCTCAAGCCGCGGCAATGTATACTTCGCTCAACGAGGAGGTCAAGGAATTTATGGGAAAGGGTATCTTCGATAGAAATTGGATTTCTGTGATTCAGGTGGGAACAATATAACCGCCGTTCAAGCCTAATTCCAGATTCTGACCCTTTATTTGCAGATCAAGGCCAAATATTTTGTCTCTATCACACAATTCCACCGTGCGCTGGCCGACAATGCTGCTGCTAAATATGGAGATGCTCTTGTTCGCTTTCAACTTGCTGAGGCAGCAGCCAAGGAAGCACACAAGGTCGCGACAAATTTCAACGCTATGTTCCTACCACAGATGTCCCCAAATTTACCTGCAGACGCCGGTCAGTCGCTCTTTGAGTTAGCAAAGGCGCAACTAGCACTTTCGACGGAGCGTAGAGCAGAGGCCCAACGAGACAACGACCTCATTTATAATGCGGTGTTACCTACCGCAGAAACTCTCCCTTCTGTCGACAAGACTGTAGTTGCAACTGCGATTCCCATTCAAGAGATATATGGTAACCCCGAGGTGCAAAAGGTCATCGGCCAGGATTTGTTCCTGCGTCTCATTCCTTTGAGTGTACACGAGAGCGCAAGCGTATACTCAGAAGAAAAGGCAAAGCTTGTCCGTAGCGAAGTTGAGAAGGCTGAAGGTGCGGCAGGCGAGGCACGCAGCGCGCTGGATGCCCTCGGGGTCAAGGCTGGTTTGCCACGCTTTCGTGCCATGGTCGACGGCAACGTCTCAGGGGAGGACGAGATCCCGCTTGATGTCCGCCGATATCGCGACGACGTCATGGTCATTGAAGAACGCGAAGACGTGGAAACGCTGCTCAAACGACTGGGGGAATCAAAGGAGTCCGCGCGTGCCGAGCTCGACTCAATTGGGCGGGATCTGGATGCCGAGGGCCAAGAGTGCGAGGCCACGCGCGTCAAGTATGGTCACCAGTTTACCCAAGCTCCATCCTCTGGTCTGACCAAGGATCTTCGCACCAACCTCAAGAGCCGTCTCCAGATGCTTGATGCCGCTGGGGCGTCAGATGACCAGGTACAAGCATTATGGGGTTCTGCGAAGGGTGATGTGCGGTTGCTCATTTCCGGTGACGTGGAGAATGTCTTCAAGGAGAGTGCCGGAGGTCACGATCGACGCGAAAGCTTGCTGGATCTTGACACGGACAAGGATGATGCAGAGAAGACGAAAATTGGGCGCCTTGTAGAAGACATTGACGAGAGACTCGGACGTCTGAACAAGATTGAGAGGGAAAGAGACCAGACACTTAAGGATCTTAAGGAGAAGGTAACACGCCGCTTGCACGCTTTGGAACACTCACCATATTGCCATCGCAGATCCAAGCCGACGACGTGTCGCATCTTCTACTTCTTAGTCGCCGCAACCCGAACGTCGAACCGACGATCTTTGCCGCGGAACTTGAGAAATTCCGCCCATACCAGCAGCGCCTAAGCCAAACAGTGCATCATCAGCACGCCACGATTCAGGAGATCACACAACTATGGCGAACACTCAAAGATCTGGGAGGACGTGGGGGAGCACGCAAGTGGGACGAAAGAGAACGACGAAAGAAGGAAACTGTTCGGAGGTTCACGCAAGCCAGAGAAAAGTATATGGAAGTCAGAGATGGCCTCGCGTCAGTAATTCTCCACACATCCCGCTACTTGCCTCTGATTTTCGCCAACAGTAAAGGCCTTCAGTTCTACTCCGAGTTGAGTGGCTTGTTACCCGCACTCCGTCGCGATGCCAAGGATTTCGTCTCTTCACGAAAATCCGAACGCGACTCGCTTGTCGCACAGCTAGAGACGCAACAACGACTGTCGGCACCGGGAACGTCGTATGCATCCCCTCCGCCCAAACCACCCCCTGCTCCGTCAAGTTTGAATCAAGTCCTCTCTTCCCTGTCCCTGAAGAGTATCCCGGGACCAACGGCACCGCCAGCACCCACCCCTCCACCAGCGCCGTGGACGTCCGCGCAGAAGGCCGCTTACACTGGCCATCCGAGTTACCCCCCACCGCCGCCACAGTCATACCCACCTCCCAGCCCTCCTACATCCCAGGGTTCCCCATTCATCCCACCCCCTCCTGGGTCCAGCCAATTATCTAACGTTCCGTCGTCCACTCGCCCGCCGTATCCACCTCCACCTGTACAATCACCTTATGGGGTAGCGCCACTTCAGCCGCAACGCGATCCCTATGCTGGCCTAGCTTCTCTCGCCGGCGCTGCCCATTACCCCATGCCGCCTCCTCAGCGCCAGGCGTCTTACCTTATCGCTGGCCAGCAACAGGGACAAGCGTACCAGTCGCTCCCGCCTCCAGCGCGCACAATGTACACGTACTCGGCTACACCCCCTCTCCCTGGGCCAGTGAGACAAGACAGCGCTGGCCCTGTCCTTCCCCCTCCACCACCTCCCGTCAGTTACTCACAGCCACCCCCTCCGCAGAGCTACAATGTAGGCGTGCGTTCTTATGGCGTCCCGCCTCCGCCCGGCCAGCAGCAGCCTTACGGCGGGTATGGACAGTATGGGCGCTAGTCTTAGCTCGAACATATGTATATGTTGTTACCAAGGATGGAAATTGTATTATGAGAAAGTCAGTCGCTTACGCCATTACGGAATCGAGTATTTATTTATGTTTCTGTGGCGCCCGGACGTTGTTACTATATAGGAACAAGTCTGTCACCACCGTGCCTGCGTCTTGACTGTACAACAAAAACAAACGATTGCACTATGTTTTTTTTTCACCCATGACATTGAAATGAAAACAAGACACCCGGCCTTGATCATGGACCGACTTCCGTTTCCTAATTGGCACAGAGGGCCAACGCTGATCATGAGAGGTCCGAGTCCCGAGCCCTTCTGAGCTACCGGGCCTTTCCGTTCAAGCGCTCGACGCTCGGCACTACATGTCGGCGGCCTTCTCGCGACCGACACGACAACAATTGTGTACACAGTACTATACGAGGGACAAGGTTCATGTTCATGACATGATTCGTATGTGCGTCACTGATTCCGTGAACACGAGTCAACAAGTCAAGAAAAGCCGTCTTTACCGGCCATGAAACCCGGAGCATGTGACAACGATCGACACCAGATGTAGAGACTAAACTTGTTCTCGTGTCTTACCGAGTCCCGGAAGTGAGCTGTATGTTACAACCTCATGGCACGTCCCATGGCTGCACTGATGATCTTCAAATAAGTCGATCATGGGCTCAGCGCTCCACAAGAAGCCGTCCACGGGGTCCGCGATGCCTCAGCAGGCTTCCGTATTGAGAACGAAAGGTGAAACCCAGCGGAAATTCCGCATTCACTATCGTGGCTTATGGCTGTTTCGGTTCTGTATCCGTGCCATCTTGCGAGGGAAACGTCACCGGAGGCGTTGAAACGCAACCCCTCGCGAACCGAGGACTGAGCTAACTTGGGTCACCATATATCAAATACATCAGCGAATAGGCTCACGATCGTGGTTAGACTAAGGTCGCCGTCACGCCATCAGATCCGGAACGATAGGACGGCAGGTACTTACTGTGCTTGACCGAACAGTAACTGTGGCGCCTCCAGCAAGTGAACACCTTTGGCTAACCCGTTATCCATGGGATCACTTGACAGTGGATCAGCGAATAGATCGATTTGGCTTGGTAAGAGAGAAAGTCAGGGTTCAATGCACTGTTGTTATCGCCGCCATCTGCGATAAGTGTGCGCTCGAATGACATTTCGTAAAATGGAACCCCTCAAGGTAAAATTGACCCCGCGACAAAGGGAGTGGAACAGACATTAGAAAATAATGTGTGAACCAAAACCGCAAGGATTCGTATAGATCATCCAGCGCGCTTACTGCGTTGGGGTCGCCTTGCCGGCACTGGCGTCCCCGCCGTAAAGAACTCTTCTTCCCAAAGAGCTGGCTCGTTCTCCCTCTTTCCTTGTCAGATCATATAATCGACCAACTTTGTCATTCCAGCTTTGTTTGACCAGTTCCGTGAATGGCTTCATTACGATACGGGCCGCTGCCGGCGGTGGAGGGTTGTGCTCCGCTGGGGGTGTGATGAGCCTCTGAGAGAGCGCGTGTAGGCTGCAAGGATGAGAAAAAAATATAATTAATGCGGAACGTGTAGGGATTCGTGAGAAGGACTAACTCCTCCCGGTGTCGATTTGTCCTAATGAAGGGCGTAAGGGCGGTGTCAAGTAAGCCTGAGGGAGAACACACCTCAACTCGATCAAGTTGGAGAAGCCATAGTAAATCTAGAATGTTGTCAGGAAATACAGCTGCGCCAGGATAAGAAGCCATACACCGCCAGCGACAAGAGCCCCTGAGAGTGGGCTAATGATGAAGGACATGATGTTAAGATTGTGCCACTCACCACTCACGCTTGTCAACACTCTTGACTGCACACGGAATGGCGGCCCGGTGCACTTCCTCTGGTCGCAGCAATGGTCACCGCTGAGAGCCTCAACTTTGATGTCTTGCAAATCACCTTCTCTTCTCTCTCTCCTTCAGATCTTGCTTCAGTCTCTCTAGTTAGCCAATCATTTCTAGCCGCCGCACTCCCCAGGTTGTATCGCTCACTGGGTTTCTATTACCACCAAGCGAAGCGGTATCCTAGAGTATGCTACCCGTCCCGACATAGAAAATCCCACAACTGTTTTGTAATTCATGCCCTCTTCAAAAGATAGTGACACCTTTCGCCGTTGTCAAAGCGCACCCAGAACTGGCCGCCCACGTTCAAAATATCGGTTGGCTTCGTTGTTTGGGACTCGTACTTGACCTCATCCCCTTCTACTAGACATTCGCGTAATTCCTAATACTCGGGTGAAGCAAGCGACTCTGCCAGACCCACGCTTCCTTCGCGATTGTATCTCCGCTTTGCAAGTCACAAATTCCCTTACCTCCTTCACTTGTACTGTCAGGAGTGCACTGCCTCCGCTCTTACCATTCATCCAATCAAAGCCACGTCTTTACACTCTTCGCATCGCGGCCCGCCTCACCGAGGAGCAAACTGAGTTAATCTGTCAGCTCCGAGAGCTCCGCAGCGTCACGCTCGAGAATGCAAGTTCCGCAGTGATGAATGCCCTCCCGAAGTGGACGGAATCTTTGAAGTCTACGTTGGAGCATCTGACGATACACGTGAGCGGTCTCTATACCCCTTCATCGTGCACTGTACAATTTTCATTCCCCCATCGATATGTCCTGCGGATCTTGCCGTCTTGAGCACTGTAGCGCCAGTGGCTTGAACGTGTCATGCAGCTGACCTTCTGTTGACTTGTCACCGGGTGCTGACCGCGTCACAGGCAGGTCCACATTTGAATAGAACCATCCTTCAGCGGACCATCCAACACCTTCCGAACCTTCGGGGACTCCATGTCATTGGTTGTTGGGGAGTGTCCCATGTAGACGTCCTCTCAGTGACAGAGCACATGCCACTTATCGAGAGCCTCGCACTGACCATCACGGAGCCGGTGAGTACCGTATTTCGCGAGGCCATGGATCGATCGATCGTAGAATTGTCAGCCTGTTTCATGTTTGCTGTCCGCACCATCACTCTGGCCGACTTATTAGCACAGACGTAGGCGCAGTCTCGAGCAGCGATACGCGTTCTGTCTGTTTTAGCTAACGTCTCCTGACTCAACCTGTATCTGATCAACCGAATCCCCATCTGATCCCTTTGTATAGGACTTCACTTGCGATTTGCCGCGGACCTCGCTAACTGCGCTCAAACACCTCGCTGTCGATTTTGTAGCTTGTAACTTATCGCCTGACACAGGGAGCACGGCTTTGCCAAATTCGCTGATTTCTTCGCTCCTCTCTCTCGCACGCTTCACCCACCTGGCATCGTTGGCGCTACGCCTGTCAGATCAACAGCTGTTTCCCACCGCACTTGTCGAAGAGATTGTGCAGATGCATGGAACACACCTGCGAAGCGTGCGATTTATAGGCTTCACGCTTGGCTCCCAAACCCTCGCACGCCTGATGGAGTGTGAGGGGCTTGAGAAGCTTGCCGTTTCCGTGCCGGGTGACGATATCGTAAGCCCTTGCCGGTTTTGTCGACGTGTCTTCAGTTCTTCAGCCTAGACGCGCAATTACAGTACGCATTTGCGTCCGCGCTGGCAGGCACCGCTACTTTGCACACCCTTGTTGATGTGGTCGAATGTGGAATGCGCGGAATGCGGACGTCCCTCACTACGGATCGTGTCAAGGTGCTCTTGGAACGCGTACCTTCCCTCAAGCGGGTTGTCAGCGAAAATCGGCTCTGGACGGTAAGAGGGACAACGATCGCACGGGACTTGCCCATCACAATCGCAATCGACCATTAGTCGCTGACGTTTGGCTTTTTTCTCTTTTTGATTTAAACTCAGAGCCGGCCGACCCCATGTGGTCCCGAGACACGACTGGAGCGGATGAAAAGTTCGAGGGGAAGTGGTTTTTGGTTTTCAACCGCTTCTCCTCCCCCCTGATGGCAGGTGCATATGAAAACCGTTGTTGGAAAAGGCGCCGCAAGGCCGCGGTAATCGGTGTTACCCCGTGCTTTTCTACTTTCTTGTCTAAATTCCAACATTTTTGCGCGAGCCGACGTCTCCTGCCGAGGGCACTTAATCTCGGAATCAACGATCTTTCGAGAAGTGTTGTATTTGCGCGCGTCTGAGAGTTGGTCATTTATCTTTTTGGAGTTAGCCCGCATGATGCTGTCAACACTCCACCGTAAAGCACAACCGCGTGTATGGGCCACATAGTTCATTATACGTTTCCAGAAATACGGATAACACGAATCATGTACAAGTGTGGATACATGGGAAGGTTCTTCTGGCAGTATAGATGTAAAGATGAGGTGGAGAATTGCACAGGGCCTCTCAAAACTATTACGTGACCTATCCATCGATGTGCCCGATACATCGTGATCAGGGCTGTGCTCGTATCGCGGCCGCAGCGCCCATTATTCGGCGGTTTGCTCCGTGGCCGGATAGCCCGGATATGGCGGCAAAATATTACCCTGATAATATGTTCGTACCTCCGGGACCTAAAACACGGGGCGCTTCCGAGGCGCGTGTTAACAACGTGTCGTATGCCATATATACATATAGAAAACAGGAGACGTACTAATTGGATGTAATTGGACGAGTGCTTTCATGAGTTCTTGCCCCTGTGCCCGCCCGTTCCCAAGAAGGGGAAAGTAGGCGTACACCCGATATATTTTCTTTGCACCAGACCACACGATCTCAAATGACCAAACAATCTTCAGCAAGCGGCGTTCCGGTGGAGTATCTGAGGCAAAGACCCCTGAGTCCACGGACCGGACCAAAAAGCTCGTGTTGTTCGCACCTAGTTTGTGACGGTATGCCTTCATGTACACGCGATCTCCAAAGCTGTCATATGAGCCACCTGAAAACCAAAGGAAAGGAAATCAGGAACTGCACACGTTGCGAGGATGTCTGTAAGTTTCCGCCCGAAGATCACCTACACTTCTCAAATTGGGGCTCTCGCAGGCCAATGACAAATTGGTCTACCTCAACCATGAACTTGTCCCCTGCTCTTGCCTTACCCCCCATCGGATCCCGGAGCCTTCGTTGTTCTATCATTGACCGCACGAAATCGAGTAGCTCCAACTGTGCGGAGCGTGCGAACGCCTGCACTATCTGAGGATCTACCATGGGGTATGGGAGAAATGGCGGAGATGAAGCTGAAGATGCCATTGAAAGGACCAGGTGCTGTCTTGGTTGAAGGGCGCAGGCTTTTGAAGAAAAGTGTGAGCGCTTTAACACAACCTCAAGGCGGGCTAGCTTTATACAGACTAGTCCAGCCAAATGTCCGAAGCGGAAAGCAGGAAGTCAGAAGCATATGCGTGGACAGATATTTGAGATAAGTTGAAGATCAGCCGGGGTCGATTTGGGTGAGATCATGCGTCGCCACATCCAAGTACAGAAAAATAGGGCGGGAACGGAAACCCGACGCCAAGGGTGAATAGGAATTTGAAGTGAGTTGAGCCGGCGACTGACACGTTCAAGTCATACCTGTCAACTCGACGTCTGTTATGAATGTGAAAAAAATACAACATGCGATAGGCGTGCGCTAAAGGTTCATTCTCCCTCGTCATATGTGTAACCCCTAACCGGTTCTGTTCCTACTGCGCTTGCCAACTTGGGCCTGGAATCCGGTCTTGACGGCATTTACGGACCGCCGAGAACCGCAAGACTCACAGGCCATGAAGAAAATCCGGTTTTCCTTTGTCAGGAGAGTGTCTGGAGACTTGCATGTTTTACATGTGACGTACTCCACTTACGCCAGTGTCAGATTAATCAGTCGGGCGCACAAAAGGTGTCATGACTTACCTATGTACCTCCTTAACACGTTTTCAATTTGCTTCTGTTGGAACCGGCCCTTGATCACTAATCTCCCCGACCCATCAACCGAGCCAGTCGTTCCCAATTCAGCAAACAAATATTGTATAACGTGTTCTGGCTGACGATGCATACGTCTGCAAATGTCGGTAATATTGGCAAAGATACTTTTCTTGTTACCTTCGCGGTGGATGGAAGGTGGAGCGATAGTGTATCGTTTGCCGGCCGAATTAAGGAGGGATGGGTTCGAAGCGTGGAGGGAGGCATAAAATCGAGTGAGGAGTTCCTGATAGGTATAGTCCCGATCGCTTCCAAGCCATGCCTGGTCTACTCCTGTTGGGGCATCACCGCGGTCGAAAACATCATCTCCAAGTTCAGTCTCGTCGATATCATTGAGGTGCTCTCCATCGGGAATGTCTTCTTCTTCATCAGCATTGGCGTCCTTACTCTTGAATTCCTGTAACTCTTTCTCAAAGGCTTCCAAGTCGAATGTAGCCTTCTTCTTGGAAGACTTTTTCTTCTTTTTCAGCTCGGAAAAGTCGAGATCTTCCGAGGGATTTAGAGGCGCAGTGGGTGCATTAGTCGTTGGAGTGGATGTACCAGATCCATCGTCACCCTGAGGCAAGGAATGTACATCAGCAGACGTGAATAAAAGGCGATGAAATGCCATGGGCATACGAGATCAAGGGGAATCTCCTTCTTTTTCTTCTTCTTTTTCAAGTCACCAAACATGGCCTTGAAGTCGTCTTCCTTTGGCTCAGACGCGACGTCGTCTCCATCAGCCTCGCTCTGTTTCATCTGCTCGTGTACCGTCTTTGGACCGAGGTCAACGACATCTCCACTGGCGGTTGTGTCATCGAAGGATGGTGCAGGAACTGTAGGATCTGCATCTGCACCAAGAGGATCCTCTGAAAATGCAACTTGCTTCTTCTTGCTACGCTTTTTGAGCGAAGGGTCAAAGAGTGGTTCTCCAGACATGACAATGTAGATTAGCGCGGCTCGTCCATCTCGAGTCACCCGCTCAAGGCAATCTCCGAATTATTTCATTCGGAGCTTAAAGACGCGCCCACTCTCACCACCGACCGACGTCGCCAGCGACGTGTCGAACGCACACACCCCTTTTACCACTTAATCTCAATCCAATGCTTGTCAGGCGGTCTGTAACCCGTCTTGTTGCGCAGCCCTCTCCTTTCGCTGCTCAACCTCAGAACACGCGTAACATGGCTACCCTGCGGGAGCTCGAGTTACGGTTGAAATCGGTCAGGAATATTGAGAAAATCACTAAAGTGAGCAAGTGTCCACCAGTACTCAATTCGAATGTCGTGGTTTATTGTGGTGTGTTAGTCCATGAAAATGATTGCCTCTACGAGGCTCGCAAAAGCACAGCGTGCTATGCAAAATGGGAAGCAGTACGGAATCGCCAACTCTGGTTTGTTCCTTTGCTTCCCATTTTGCTGGACTTTCTAACAAGCCTCTCTTTGTAGAGGTTTTCCAGAACGCTAAACCTGAGGAGGAGTCGAAACGCAAACTCTTCGTCGTTATATCCTCGGACAAGGGCCTTTGCGGCGGCATTCATTCTTCGGTCTCGAAGGCAACGCGTCGCTCTATAAATACGGGAGAAAACGGCGGCTCAACTGATTCTCCCATTGTGGTCGTTGGTGACAAGTCCAAGGCTCAGTTGTTGCGATCACTTGCTTCTAATTTTGCGGTCACATTCAATCAAATTGGACGCGACATTCCGACATTCGCCGATGCAGCTGGGATCGCGGATTTGATCGTGAAAGCCGGTATCAAATATGACTCTATTGCCATTGTGTACAATAAGTTCATATCCGTGCTATCATACGAACCCGCCGTCGTGGAGGTTTTGAACGAGGAAGTGCTGAAGGAGGCAGGTAGGTGGCGTTGTTCAATAGCTGTTTGGCGAACCTGTCTGACCTCATTTAGCTGGATTCAAGGCGTACGAGATGGAGGATGACGTTACCAAGGACTTGGTTGAGTTTACGCTTGCGAATGCCATTTATGCTGCTCTCATTGAAGGACACGCTTGCGAGATCAGCGCTCGGTATGCCGCTTATATCGCTCCATGACTTCGTTCTAACTGTTTTTGGTTTATAGTCGTAATGCCATGGATAACGCGCAAAAGAATGCGAGTGACATGATTTCATCGTTGCAGATGAAGTACAACCGCGGTAGGCAGGCTGCCATTACTAATGAGCTTGTCGATATCATCACTGGTAAGTTCCAGATAACGGTGTCCCAGGCCATTCTGTCTGAAGGCTTTGTCTAGGCGCTTCTGCTCTTTGAGACGATGAAACTACACGTGTCCCTATGGAGGGGTAGATTATTACCTT
>Ga0099795_10000131_pt1 | contig 12603 bp, 9 predicted proteins | sample Rivendell_Oct201_11_FD_78513 | JGI IMG/M metagenome (GOLD analysis project Ga0099795, IMG submission 78513) | Vadose zone soil microbial communities from the Eel River Critical Zone Observatory, Northern California, USA -... | ecosystem: Host-associated > Plants > Roots > Rhizosphere > Soil ... | reverse complement strand
TGGAGCTACGGGTACCTGCCCGAGAACGAGCGCGCCATTCTGCGCCGTCTTGCGGTTTTTGCCGGCATCTTCACCCTCAAATCGGCGGTTGCGGTGGCAGCGGACAGCAAGACCGATGTCGTCGAGGGCGTGGCGGACCTAGTCGCAAAGTCGCTGATCTCGGCCGATGTCGGAGGGCCGGTTGCGCGGTACCGTCTGCTCGACACGACACGCGCCTACGCATTGCAGAAGCTCACCGACAGCGGCGAGTTCCAAGAGTACGCGCGGCGCCACGCGGAGCACCATAGACACTGGTTCGAGGGAGCGGAAGCCGATTGGCTTACACGGCCTCCCACCGAGTGGCTGCAAGATTATGGCCGCGCGATCGACGATGTTCGTAGCGCGCTGACCTGGGCTTTTTCGCCAAAAGGCGATGCGTCGGTCGGCGTAGCGCTCACCATCGGTTCGACTCGTTTATGGCTGCAGTTATCGCTCATGGACGAATTCCGCGAGTACATCCAGCGGGCGCTTGCTCGCCAGGCGGCCCTGCCGACGCACAGCGAACAGGACGAGATGAAGCTCCTCGAGGCACGTGAGTTTGTGTTGCTATATGCAACAGATCAGCTGCCCGAGAATGACGGTCTCTGGACAAAGGTGCTGCGGATAGCGGAAAAGCTCGGGGATGATGAGTATCGGGGCCGGGCGCTTTGGGGACTATCCGTTTATCACCTGTATAGAGGAGATTTTCGCGAACTGCTTAGCATCGCCCAAAAATTCAGCACCATCGACAAAAGCAGTAACCCTCTTCCTGGAGTGATGCACAGTTTCATGACGGCTACCGCGCTACATTATTTGGGAGATCAGACCAGCGCACGTCAGCACCTCGATTCTATTATCGATCAAAATTTTACCCCTGAGCGCCACGCGCTTTTTGGGCATAGAGCGGCCGCCAGCGCCAAGCTTTCAATTATTCTCTGGATGCAGGGTTTTCCGGATCAGGCGGTTCGCAAGGCGCAAAGCGCTATCGATGACGCCCGATCGCTCGGTAATGCGCTATTGCTGTGCAATATCCTGGCCCACGCAACGTGCCCACTCGCTGTATATGTCGGCGATTTGGCGACGGCGGAATGTTGGGTAGCGATGCTCCTGGACCGTTCAAGCAAACATGCGCTGACGGCACGGAACGCACAGGGCCGCTGCTTGCAAGGGATGCTGCTTCTCGCGCAGGGCGATATCGCTGGCGTGCAGCTCCTTCGAAACGCTCTCGACTGGCTTCGCCAGGCAAGGTTCGGTTTTGGCCATGCGATATATCTCGGTGCACTGGCCCAAGGCCTGGGTGCTGCTGGCCAGATGGCGGAGGCACACATTGCCATCGATGAAGCCCTCGAACGGTCCGATCGCAACGAGGAGCGCTGGTGCATGCCGGAGCTGCTGCGCATCAAAGGAGAGCTCGTTCTGTCGGATGGACCGGCAGCCGCAGCTGGGACGGCCGAAAGCTTCTTCCTGCAAGCTTTGGACTGGGCACGCCGACAAGGAGCTTTGTCGTGGGAGCTGCGCACCGCCACGAGCCTGGCCAAGCTATGGCACCAGGACGGCAAGATGTCGGAGGCGAACGACCTGCTCTCTGCTGTCTACCAGCGGTTCGATGAGGGCTTCGACACGAGCGATCTGATTGCTGCCCGCGCATTGATGGATGAGTTTCGCGCGACGTCGACTGTCAATCGGCGTTGAACTTTGCGCGCCGCTTGACATCCAACCTCTTCCTCCAGCTGCCTTATCTGTCGACTGAATGGTGGCTGCGCTATATTCGATTCGGTCGCCGCATGGGTGAAATTGAGGGTGCGGGCTTGGCCGCAGCGGTATGCGACCTGGTATCGGTGCTCTTTTCGGGGGTCAGCATTGAAGAGAATTTGGCTTTGGATCCATCGCTCGCCCTTGAAAAGGTAGCAAACTTCACGAGCATGCTGCGGGCCTTTGATGAGTCCAATTCTGCTGCGCAAGCCCATTCGCGGAGACGACGCCAGCCGAATGGCGCGATCTCGAAAAAAGGTGCAAGGCGGACCCCTGCCAAAGCACCGACGTCATCTTGAGTGCCAACAGGCGATATTTCCCCAACGCGGGCGGGGGCATTGGGCGCGAGGAAGGCCCAAGACTGGCAGAGCTTCGATGATGGCATCCACGATTCTGCTGTGTTACGATGTTGGGAAGGCGGCTTCGATCGCCCACTTCATGCGATGGAGCAAGCCTGCCGAACTCGAACCAAGCAGGTCCCGAGCGCTCCGGGAGCGCTATCTCATTGGCTCATAGATGATGCAGAAGCTAGATGGGGAATATCTGCCATCCAGCGAAATCATCTCGTTCGGGTCATGGCGGTTGTGCCCACGGAGACGATGGCTTGAGAGAGACGGCGTCCGTCTTGAACTTGGCGATCGCGCTCTGGACATTCTTATCGTCTTGGTCGAACGCGCCGGCGAGGTCGTCACAAATAACGAGCTACTTGAGCAAGTTTGGCGTGGCGTCACGGTGAGCGACGGGAGTGTTCGCTTCCAAATCGCCATGTTGAGGAAGGCGCTCAATGACTTCCCTTCGGACGTCAAGTACATTGAGAATGTTCCCGGCCGCGGCTATCGCTTTGTGGGATTTATTTCACGATCGACGCCTCCAGAGACGGCGCATCTATCTCATGAGCCACGTGCTCGGGGCAGGCTTGCTGTTCGGTTGGCACGGATGGTCGGGCGAGACCAAGATGTTGCTGCGATTTCAAGGAAGATAATCGATCAGCGTTTTGTCACGATCATAGGACCGGGCGGTATTGGCAAAACGACCGTCGCGGTTGCCGCATCTCAAGTACTTGTTCAATCCTTTGATCTGGCCGTACATTTTGTAGATTTCTCGGCCTTGCGTAATCCACAACTCGTGGCCAGTACGGTTGCATCCCTATTTGGGTTGCAAGCAATGTCTGGAGATCCAACATCGTTTCTCATCAATTATCTTAGACACAAGCGTATGTTGATTGTGTTCGACTGCTGCGAACATTTGATAGATGCTGCTGCAAGCCTGACGGAAAAAATCTTCAGGTCCGCACCGGATGTTCATTTGCTTGCGACTAGTCGGGAATCGTTGCGCGTTGAGGGTGAGCACGCTCACCGCTTACAGCCTCTTGATGTTCCTCCTCCTAAAGCCGACATTTCCGCTCGGGAGGCGATGGCCTTTCCCGCAGTTGAGCTCTTTGTCGAGCGAGCCGCGGCAAGCTCAGGTGGATTCGAACTCGATGGCGTCGTTGCTCCATTGGTCGCCGAGATTTGCCGCTTTCTCGACGGGATTCCCTTGGCGATCGAATTGGCCGCCGGACGAACCGGTGTGATGAGTGTTGCCGCGATCGTAACGAGCCTTAAGGATCTTTTTTCACTATTGGCTGGTGGCCAGCGCACCGCATTACCACGCCATCAAACGCTGCGTGCGACTCTTGATTGGAGTCATGAGCTTCTGCCGCCAAACGAGCAGATAATATTGCGCCGCTTAGGTATCTTCCGAGGCAGTTTCGAGCTTAATTCAGCGGTCACCGTCGGAAGCGAAGACGCGTTGCCCGTCAGCGAGGTTAAAAGTGGTATAGGTAATCTGGTCGCAAAATCGCTTCTAACGGCAAATGCGAGCCGAGATATCGTATACTACAAGATGCTCGATACGATGCGCGCCTACGCACGCGAAAAGGTCGCCGATAGCGCCGAGGCTTCCGAAATCGCGCGGCGCCACGCCTTTCTGTACGCCGATCTCTTCAGGAACGCCGAGGCAGATTGGGATGTCGGGCCGAAAGAAAAATTTCTTGAGTTATATGCCGGACGTATCGACGATCTTCGCGCCGCGCTCGATTGGGCGTTTTCGTCTGAGGGAGATGTTTCGGTCGGCATAAAATCAACAGCGGACTCCAGACCGGTCTGGTTCGCTTTGTCGCTTGTCGAAGAGTACCGCGGTCACGCAGAGCGAGCTCTCAAGCATCTAAAGGAAGCATCGCTGGTAGGCTCGGAACAAGAGATGAGGCTTAGCCTGTCGCTTGGCTTGGCGATTTACAACGCCTGGGGCCCGGTTCCGTCTATGGCCGCTGCCGCGGCTAGAGCGCTGGAAATCGCGGAGCGGCTTGGCGCGACGACCTATCGGGTCCGCGCGCTCTGGCAATTGGCCCGCGAGCGGGCGAATAATGGCGACTATGCCGGCCTGCTTGCGCTCTGCAAACGGTTCGATGAACTCGCCCAAACCATCGCCGACGACGCGATCTCGCTTGTTCGAGACCGGATGACCGGTCTGGGCGTGCATCTGGTTGGTCGCCAAGCGGAAGCGCGTGTCTATGCGGAGCGAGCGTTTAATCATCCCTCTGCGTCTATGCACTCGACTCAGACGACCCTGAAAGATTATGATAATAGGATCGCATCGCGTGCACTTCTTGCGCGGGTTCTCTGGTTCCAAGGCTTTCCGGATCGGGCGGCCGCTTTGGCAGCCGAGAGCGTGGAATGCAGTCTCAGGCTCGGCGATGCGTTGCCTGCATGTTACGTACTGGCGGATCCAGCGTGCCCGATCGCGTTCTGGATAGGAAATAGGTCCGAAATTGCGCGTTACCTACGGCTACTCAGGGAGCAATCGACGAATTTGCCGTTTGGCCTCTGGCATTCGTGGCTTGGCTACTACGAGAAGGTTGCCGCGCTGGGCGAAAATGACGGCACATCCGCCTTCCAGGATCGCTCGAATGCGATCATTGATGAATTGAAGGGGCCGATCATCGACATGATCGGCACGTTCCGAGAAGAACTGACCTGCCCGGAAGCGGTCGCCCGCACGGCAGCTGGGATTACCGGCTGTTACGCGCCGGAAATACTGCGTGCCGAGGGTGCGAACCTGCTCCGGCGCCGCGGGCAGCAAATGGCCGAAAAGGCGGAAGCGTTGTTTAAGCGATCCCTGGATCTGGCCCGTCAACAGGGAGCCCTCTCATGGGAATTGCGGAGCGCGACAAGCCTGGCGCGGCTCTGGCAAAAGCAGGGGCGGAGTGATAGGGCGCGAGCGCTGCTTGCACCGGTTTATGAGCAGTTCAGCGAAGGTTTTGCGACCGCCGATCTGTTAGCAGCCAAAAATACATTGGATGATCGGCCACCTATCTGAGGTTGATAAATAACCCAGACGGGTCCGCGTTAGCGATTGGGTAGCGTCGCCGCCGCCAGCCAGCGTGGGTCTGGCCCATCTCGCTCGTGGCTCGCCGAAAACATAGCCAGTCGCAGGGGTCAAAACGAAAACGATTTACACCGCCTAACGCGAATTTTCCCGAATTAATTAGCATTTCTGCTTGGTCGCGCCAATGCTGAAGATGTTTCCGGAGGAGGCGAAGGCAATGTATGCGGCGCCAATTTCACTGCTCCAGGCTGAAGTATCTTTGCGCGGTGTCAACGACCTGACCTTTAGCCTCATCAAGCTTCTTGAGACGGCATCTAGAGAAGTAGATACGGACCGGGCGGCAGCAAAGGCATCTATCGCGCAAGCATCTTCACTTTTACAGGTGCAAGTTGAGCGGACTGCCGCCAGATCACCTAACAATCGGGCATTAGGAGGTCTGACCACATGGCAAATCCATCGGGTGTCAACCTTCGTGGATGAGCATCTCGAGCAACCCATTAGGGTGGAGGATATGGGTCAAGTGCTGCGCCTGAGCGTGACTTACTTCCGTCGTGCCTTTAGGCGCAGCTTCGGAGAGACTCCGCACGCGTATTTGATCCGGCGACGCGTGGATTGGGCGCGTCATCTCATGCTGACCAGCGATATGGCGTTGAGTGAAGTTGCTCAAGCCTGCGGGTTTGCTGACCAAGCCCATCTTTGTAGGCAATTCCGCCAACGCATCGGAGCAAGCCCGGCATCGTGGCGTCGCGAGCGCCGAGATCCGGATGCGCAATTGACCGAGCGCAACATAGGCAGGCAAGAAAATGGACAGTCTTAGCGCGCTTAGCGCCTTTGTGCGCGCCGCCGAGGTGCGAAGTTTCACAGATGCTGGCCGACAGCTGAGTCTGTCGTCGTCAGCGATAGGCAAGGCGGTGGCGCGATTGGAGGAGCGTCATGGTGTTCGCCTATTTCATCGCAGTACGCGATCTATCACCCTTACTCAGGAAGGCAAGCTGTTCCTCGAAAGCTGCCGACGAATTTTTTCCGAAATCAAAAATGTAGAGTTGGAATTTGCTCAAACCAAAGGCGCTCCGAAAGGCAAGCTTTGCGTGAGCTTGCCGCTCCTGGGGATGCTAATGATGCCAACGCTCGATCAGTTCATGAAGGCATACCCGGAAATCGACCTAGACTTGGATTTCACGGACGGGCCAGTCGACGCTGTCGATAGCGGATACGATGTGGTCGTAAGAACTGGAGATGTAATCGATTCTCGGCTGATGTCACGAGGACTCGGTACTTATCAGTTTGAAGTTGTCGGATCGCCAGATTATTTCGCGCGAGCTGGTTTGCCGCTAAATCCGGAAGAATTGGCCGCGCATTCGTGTCTCCATCGGAGGTGTGCAACAACCGGAAAGCTGGAACGTTGGCCGATCGTAGCATCAGAGCGAAGCGCCCCTCCGCCCTCGACGCGGGTTGCTGCTAGTGCCTTTGAACCACTGATCGCGCTTGCCGAACTGGGCGCCGGCATTGTCTGCGTACCCGATTTCGCAATTCGATCTCAGATCGAGGATGGTTCGCTTATACCCGTGCTTCGGGATTATATCGCGAACACCGAAGCAGTCCGCGCTTTGTGGTCGTCAAACCGCTATCAGTCTCCTAAAGTTAGAGTGTTCGTGGATTTTCTAGCCAAGCATTTGTTGGCAAAGAAGCGCGGGAACAGTCCATCAAGTGTCTTGCAAGGCGCAGCGCCTAGTTGTAGTCGGAAGGCGGTTACCAAGTGTAGGCTGCAATTGGCGAACGAGAGTCGGATAACTTCGGAAGCCGCTTCTTAAGGCGAGAAATCGGGTCAAGAAATGCCGATCACGCCATCGTGAAAAATCCCACCGGCGGCGCCAGCCACGGAGAACTGCCGACCAGCTTTTTGAACTAGCATTTGCACGCGGCTTCCTAAGTCAGGAGTCGGTCTTGGCGCCCGCTCGGCAGCACGGTTGCCGGATTCGCCTTTGCGAGCATACGAGTGTGCGGGATGAGAGAGGCGATTTGGAGAGAAAGCGGCGGGGCGACCGGGTCGGGCACGGTCGACGAGCAGGCTCGGACATTTGGCCCGTTTCGTCTTCTGCCTAAGCAGCGAATGCTGTACGAGGCTGGCAGGCCCGTTCGCGTAGGCAGCAGGGCCCTTCATATCCTGGTCATACTGGTTGAGTGCGCCGGCGAAATTGTCAGCAAGGATGAACTAATATCTCGCGTGTGGCCTGAGGCATTCGTCGACGAAGCTAACCTGAGAGTGCATATAGCGGCCCTTCGGCGGGTGCTGGGGGATGGTCAGAGCGGTACCCGCTATATCGCAAATATCATCGGTCGAGGTTACAGTTTCGTAGCGGATGTGTCGCTCGAGCGAGAAGCGTCGCAAACGGCGGAACCAACTGTTGCGGCTGAACCGAGTTATAACCTGCCGCCGCGATTGAGCCGAATGATCGGCCGTGCAGAGGTCGTGAGTACGCTCGGTGCCCAGGTTCGGCAGCGGCGATTCGTTACGATTGTTGGATCGCCGGGAATCGGAAAAACAACTGTTGCTCTCGCGGTTGCAGAATACCTGACCGATTTCTTTGAGCATAAGGTTAGGTTCGTCGATTTTGGTTCGGTTTCTGATGCGACGCTTTTGCAAAGCGTTCTTGCGCGCGTTCTGGGCATTGCGGTACTGACGGAGAACGCAACCCAGGACATATTGAACTTTCTCATCGATAAAAAGGTTCTGCTGGTTCTCGACAATTGCGAACATGTCGTCGACGCTGCCGCGGAACTATCGGAGAACATCCTCAAAGGAGCTTTAGGGGTCCACATTCTCGCAACAAGCCGCGAACCCCTCAGGGCCGAGGGAGAATGGGTCCAACGCCTTGAGCCACTCGGCGTGCCGCCGGCGTTAGGCAAGCTTAGTGTCGCCGAGGCTATCCACTTCCCAGCGATGGAACTCTTCATCGAGCGCGCCTCTTCGAGCCACGATACATTTGAACTTACTGAACCCGATGTGGAGGTTGTCGCCCAGATCTGTCGGCATCTCAACGGGATTCCGCTCGCAATTGAGCTGGTTGCAGCGCGCGTCGATATGTTCGGGGTGCGCGAACTTGCAGCTCTGATCGAGGATCGCTTCCTTTTGTTGACGCAAGGCCTGCGCACCGCCCTTCCGCGACAACAGACGATCGGCGCGACACTCGATTGGAGCTACAGCATCCTACCCCCATCTGAGCAGGCGATCCTTCGACGAATCTCCATTTTTTCGGGAGCCTTCACTATGGAATCCGCCACTGCCGTCGCGGCCTCCGGGAATATCGACAAGAGCCAAGTATTCGAGGGGGTCGTGAGCCTGACGCAAAAATCACTCATCGTTGTGGACACCACCGGAGACGAAGTGCAATACCGGTTGCTTGAGATGACGAGAACCTACGCGATCGAGAAACTTTCTACTACTGAGGAAAGCTTGGTAATATCCCAACTGCACGCCAGGTATTTCTGCGATTTTATGCGCTGGGCGAAAGCCAAGGTTCAGACCGGACCCAAGCCGGAATAAGCTCTGCTTCGTTGCTCGATCGACTGCTGTGTCGAAGCGGCGCGCGAGTGATCGCAACATTCCTGATCGCAGTTCCGCAAGTTCTAAATTGGATCGGCATCGTGCCGCCGCGATAATACGGACACTCCAGTCCGAAATGTTCCGACGCCGACGGGGCTACTCGCGCGTCGGCGTACCAACTAGTTTTTCCTGCGATACACGCAGCGGACTTCCAACGGCAGCTTGGTTTTCCGAGGCGACACCCGATATCGATCACAGCTCGCTGGTGACTGGGAGCACCTGGTCTGTACTCCAACCAGCAGGTCGAGGGCTAAAAGAAGATCACGGCCGCAGTCAGAGCAAGCAATATGTCGACGAGTCTGCACAATAGTCTGCCTGAGACACTTGCAATCCCGCGAACCCGACCGTTGTTCGTCATGCAGTTGAACGTCCGCGAACTGCTAATCGTCGGCGAAACGTCGGGTGCGCATCGTAGGGTCGGGATGGTCTTCGGTGGTTCATTCGGTGGCGAACGGATGTCCGGCGAAGTGCTGGATGGAGGCAATGACTGGCAGACGCTACGCAGCGATGGCTCCCTGACACTTGATGTCCGGCTAGTCCTGAAGACAAAGGATGATGCCTTTATAGCAATGACATACCGGGGTATACGCCACGGGCCTCCGGGCGTGGTGCAGAGGATCGAGCAGGGCGAGGTGGTCGATCCGGCAAGCTATTACTTCCGCATCAACCCCTTATTCGAGACCGCCGCCGCGAAATACGATTGGCTAAATCGCGTAGTCGGGATCGGTATCGGCCACCGCCAGGTCGCCGGTCCCATCTACAGCGTATTTGAAGTGCTATGAGAGGCGAAGACGAGACCAATTTCTCGACTGAAGACCAGTGGCTGCTGAACAACCGGTGCCATTGACCTTGGATGACGTTTCCAGCCGGTTAGGCTCGGCGGATCGGATACACGATAATCCGGTTAGGAAGAGTAAGGTCGCACAGCGAAAAAGGGAGAGAACAGAACGGCCGTGGAGGACTTCCGAACTGAGATCGGTGAATCGACCACATGCGAAAAAGCCGCTTCCAAATCAATAGATCCCTCCAATCACATCGGACCCGAATGTACGAAATAGCCTTTTCGAGCCCCCCGCTATTTGCGGCCGGGTTTTCAACCGGGGAAGGTTACGATCGATGTTGACCCTGTCGGTTCAAACTTTTGGGTGACTTCGCCATTGAGAGCCTTCGTGAGAGCTCTTACGATCTTCGTGCCTTGGCGAGGCTCGATCCGCCCGTTAGTCGTTCCATTGTCGATCACGCGACATTCAATCAAAGCCCCGGTGAACGAAAGTGCGACCCAAATTGTTCCTCCAGCCGGGCTAAATGCGTGGCGCGCAGCATTGGAGATCCACTCCGAAATGATCATGCCGAGTATCCAGCAACGCTCTGAATCCAATCGCACAGACCGCTCCGTTAATATCAACTCGATGCCACGGTGCGCCAGCTTAGATTTGCTCATCGATTGACAGAGCGAACGCATGTAAGCGGAGGCATCCATCGAACGTCTGTGCGAAGGAATTTCAAGGGCACGATGGACACGTGCAAAATTGTAGAGACGATCATTGACCGCGGCGAGTACGATCTTAACCTCTTTGTTCTTAGAACGGGCGGCGTTCAGCGAAACCATGCTGATCGCCGACGCTAATTCATTATTTATCCGGTGCGTGATTTCCCGCAGGAGCAGCTGCTGATCCTCAAAGTTGTCAACTAGATTTAATCCCTTCATGATGGTCTCCCGCTCGCGACGATCCTGCGGCCTCGATCGGCCGACGTGCTGCGTAGTCGGGACAATAGCGGTCGGACGCCGTTAACGATTGGACGGGCCGACCTTTACTTTTGAATTTCGATCCAGAACTGAAGGAAAAATGCGCGACCGATTGGCGGGAAGGATTTCCGTGGGACCGTCATTCTTGATATGATTGAAGGGACCCGCGAGCCCAGATTTGGTGAAAGTTGTCCGATATTTTAGGACGTAATGGCGCTTGCTTGGATGTATTTGAATGCGGCGGGCGTTCGTGCGCGTATTCGGCCTGCCACCGCAGGCGATGCGACGACAGGTTCGGAGGGGCGCGCAACTGGCCCGCGACGTCTCGTCGGGCTCGTTGCCCCGCGCTCCGCGATGCCGATCTGGTGGTCACCCAGGGGTCCGCCACCCTGCAAGGCGATGCGCCTTCATTCCGGGAATTTCTCGCCGAACATCGGCAATCCGCTTTGCGACTCGGCCCTGGTCGCTTCGTCCTGCAGCACATCCCAATGTTCAACGAGGACGCCGCCGGCGATACGCACGATGTCCGCAGCAATCCAATTCTTCGGTAGCCCGATGTTCGAAAATCGGCCGTGGACGATCACATGGTCGTCGTTGGCAAGTATTAGGCCGGGTTCGCAGCGCAGTGAAGCCGGCATGCCCCTAATCAGATTGAACAGACCGTCCCGTCCGGGCTGGATGTGCGGGCTATGCTGAACGTAGTTCGGCGACCAGTACTTCTCCGCCGCCTTGTATTCCCTTTTATTGAACAGCGTATCGAACGCCTCGAGAACCAGTTTCTTGTTCTTTTCTTCCGAATTGGTAGCCATTTCTTAACTCCATCGCTTCCATGTTTTGCCGTTGTCTAGGTCTGCGCCTCCGGCGACAAAGTCCGAGCGGCTTACGCCGAATGCGCGAGAATCAGCACGACGATTTCTGGGTTTCGAAGAATTCGAGAACTTCTAGCCCTCCAGCTTTGGTCAGCTTGGTTGATATGATGTTGAATTCAGCCCGTCTTCGCAGGCTTAACTGCCCGACTCCGGACGAACTCACGTCGTTCGGCAAGCTTCCGCTGCGCATCGACAGTCATATTGTCGGGTTGCCAATTCGCGCCATGGTCAAAAGTACATTTGACGCCGTCGATACCAGGAATACCGGCGAGCACACGCTCGACTTCCATCTGGAAATACGGCAGCGCCTGACACATCGGCGACGTCATACGAAGGGCGACAATCACATTGCCCGATGCTAGCTCCACATTCTCGACCATTCCCATCTCGACAATCGACAAAGGGACGTTGGTGGCCGCGCTGCAAGGGTCAATTATTTCGTACAGGCGCGAAATCACATCTTCTTTCGAACAGGTCGTCACCTTGCAAGCCCTTTCGCGTAAGTGGTCGCGTATGGCTTTGGTTTCCCTTTTGACCGCTCAACTGCGAATTCATCACCTTCGATGTTCTGCGCGAGAGCTTCCGCATCAAGCCCATGCATTCGAAGATAATTAAGTCCAAGAATGTTTCTCTTAATCTGTTCAGTGATTTCCGGAAGGCCCTCTCGTTCTCGCATTTCATGCGAGAACTGAAATCGTTCCCAGAACCACTGGAGCGGCGGTTCAGGGTGTAAAACACTGGCACCCGACGCCCACACGATCCGGTCGAGCGCTCCTTCTCCGGCTTGGCCGATAAGGCCGGCCATGACCCTCTCAAACACGGCCGGTTTGGCTACCGCAAGGTTCGCTGTGGTTTCGAGATTCACCCAGACGTTCGAAAATCGCGCGAGTTGAAACGCCGTCTCCTCGATGAATGCAAAGCCACCGTGCACGACCTCAAACTGCAAATCGGGAAACGCTGCAGCGGCCGCATCGATGTCGTCCATCCGGTAGTGATCCATTGGCACAGGCCCAAGAGGTATGGCCTTATGGATGGCGACGGCCTTGAGCCCTAGATCGAGGGCCCGCTGAAATAGCGGAAATGCGATCTCCGGATCATCCATATGCCATCCGACGGCGCCGTCTGCAGTGTAGCTGTTCGGATAAAGCTTGAGGCCGACCGGACTCAACTCCTCGACCTGCTGCTCGAGCGAGTCGAGCGCCTGCTCCGGAAATACCGGATCCACTCCAGCATAAACCTGGAACCGC
>Ga0099795_10000127_pt1 | contig 12848 bp, 11 predicted proteins | sample Rivendell_Oct201_11_FD_78513 | JGI IMG/M metagenome (GOLD analysis project Ga0099795, IMG submission 78513) | Vadose zone soil microbial communities from the Eel River Critical Zone Observatory, Northern California, USA -... | ecosystem: Host-associated > Plants > Roots > Rhizosphere > Soil ... | reverse complement strand
TGGCGGGGTCGGGCTTCGGGGCGGCGGCTGCGACCTTTTGGGTGGTGGGTGCCGCGGCATCGCCATCGTCGTCTTCCGCGCCACCGAATAATCTGGCGAAAGGATTCGTAATTTTCGGCGCTGCGGCGACCCGGGTCCCTCTATCTTTTGAAGCAACCATGGTCAGCGGACCTTTGGAAAGAACCTTGGCAAGTTGCGCTTCCGGCATCCGCGGCCAGTGCCGCACGCTGCCGGTGTCCATGTGCACGAAATTCGACGACGGATAAAATCCAACGCCGCCGCGCTGCGCTTGCAACCCGACTTCGCGCAGCTTTTCGAGTGGCACGCCAGGAATGAAGAAGTCCATGGCCTTGCCGAGCATGTGCTGGCTGAACTTCGCTACGCCGTTTGATCGTCGCCGCAGCATCGCGTTGGTTTCGGGCGACCGGAAGCCGCAGACGATCTGGATCGGCTCGGTTGCCTCGACCTCGCGATAAACCTCCCACACGAGATCCATCAGGTGAGGATCCATATCGATGGGCTGATTTTCGCGGAAGTCGCGTAAGACGTGATTGATCTTCTTGAGCGCTTCCTCGTCATAGCGGCCGTTCACCTTGAAGGTGACGGTGAGGTTCTCATTGGTGTGGGTGTTGTGGAAGGAGAGGGTACGCGTGTCGCCGTCGGCGGTCGCGGTCTGCAGGCTTTCGCAACCGAGGACCATGAGAATGGCGGCGATACTGCAGCAATAGCCGGCGCGCACCGGGCGAAGCCGAATCCTGACCATGCGCGCAAAGCTAAACGGCACGTGCGAGTTCTCGCGATTAAATACCCGACCCAACCCGGCACGGCCTTACCGGCCACACCGAGCAACGATTAACGTTCACCTAATCCAGTTGCGAAAAATCCCCATCGCAACGGGTTATGGTAAACACACGCTTAACAGGGAAGGGTAAATGAGCCGTTAGCGATACTAGTGATGTGATACTAGCGAAAACGACAGCCCCGTCCCCCCGATCCTTGTATGGCTAAAGGCCGAGTGTGGCAAAATATGGCCGAGAACGGCACAAAGCTGAATTGACTAAAACTGCTTGCGAATTGGGTAAAATAAGTCCTAGCGAACGGTAGGCGCCGCTTTGGATGGATGGCCCTGATATTTTGAAAATCGTAATAAAATCAATGTCTTATCTAAAAGGCCGCGGGCCCTTTGCGTAGCCTGTCGCATCAGCATGGATGCACTTGGATTGCACGATCGGCAACGGGTTACCGGACGGGCGGCGGGCGCTGTCCCTGTGGACAACGCCCGAACAATTATTACCGGATCCGACTCGGTGGAGTTGGCCTCTGGTTACCGCCGCCAAACAGAGCTTCGAAGAATCCGACTTGGCGCGGCTCCGGCCTACGCTGGCCTGACCCGGTGGTTCGTTGCTGCTGCTCTTTCGTGCGGTCCTGCGCCACCATTTCGACGACGCCGCGCTCAGACTTGACAGCGTTCGCCATTCGCCCGTCGATCCCATAGATATCCCGCCGGATCTGGAGCTGGCCCTCATCGTCGACGTATGCGGTCTGGTAGGTGAGATTGACCGGGATCTGCTTCTGGAACTGGATGTCCTGTTCGGCACTGCCGTACATCCGTTTGATTTTCTCTGCCGTCCACCCCTCGCCCGGGCGCGCGATATTCAACAGCACTTCCGCGTATTTGGGCGGATCCAGGACGCGCATGCAGCCGTGGCTATAGGCTCGCGTGTCGTGGGCGAACAGGTGTTTGTCGGGGGTATCGTGCTGATAAACCAGGAACTTATTTGGGAAATTGAACCGGACCCGCCCCAGCGCGTTGCCGTCACCCGGCGGCTGGTAGATGTGGATCGAGCCATCACTGTTATTGATGACCTTGAGCCCCATCCGCGACAGGACGGTTGGATCCTGCTGCAATGCCGGCAGATATTCGTTGTGAATGATCGACGGCGGCACGTTCCAGGTCGGATTGACAGTGATGTACTTCATATTGGCATGCAGGAGCGGGGTCGCGAGATTTGGCTTGCCGACCACGACTCGCGTCGTCCACACCATGTTGTCATCGTTGAATACCCGCAACTGGTATTCGGGGATGTTGACGACCACATGTGCCGATCCGCCCATGTCACGCGGATACCAGCGCCAGCGCTCCATATTGATCACAATTGTATCGATCTGCTTGTCCCGGGGCGGACCGTTGAGTTCCTTGACGGTCTTTGCATCGAGCGCGCCGGTGACGGGTAAGTCACTATTCTTCTGATATTTTTTCAGTGCTTCGACCACCTTTGCGTCGAACCGTTCATCGGTCAGGTCGCCCGGCATGCCAAGCCGCTCGCGCAGGAGTGGGACGCGCGGATCCGTCACCGGAACCTTGGCCAGTTTGAGCACCGCGCCATCGGCAAATTGGCTGCCACCGCCACCGCTTTTTCCACGCAGTTCGGCTAGTTTTTGCTTGAGCTTCTTGTAGGCCGCCTGCGGCGGGCTGAATTCTTCAAGCGCTTGGGCTACATTTGCCGCATCCGCAATCTTGACAAGCACATCGGCCGGTTCGGGCGGCTGTTGTGGCACGTCAATGTCCCGGCTGACGCGTGCAAAGGGGAATCGTCCGGCCTGCAGATGGCGTGCATAGGTTAGCATGGTTGCGGTCAGCTTAAGTTCGGCTTCCGCGAGTGCATCGTCGCTCTGCGCCGCTTCGAAATTGGGTATCTTGTAATCGTTTGTGTCGAGGCCTTCGTCAGCTGCTAATTTGAGGTGCCCGATTGCGGCGTGTGCGCGCGCATTCATGGCGCCGCCTTCGAGCCAGAGCAGCGTGCCCTTGCGGGTCTGATAGAAGGTCTCGACCGCCAAGCGCTCCTTCTTGCTCGCGAAAATCTTGTCGACCTTCGCGGTCAGCAGGTCGCGTACCTTATCGACAATACCCTGGTCGGCCGGATCGAGGGCCGTATAGGATTCCGATACCTCCGGGCTTGGTGGAGTCGCGGATCTCGCCGCCTGATCCGTCACCGGTTTCGTCACCGAATCCAATGGCTGGGCGCTGAGATCCAACATCGTGGGCGGTGCCAGCATTGCCCTCTCCGGCAATGGCACACCGGCTTCGACCGCTGAGCGCGATCTTTGCTGAGCGCCACAGGTCGTCGCCACCACGAGAGCCAGAGCCGTTGCCGCCAGTATGCGGTTCAAATGAAGGCCGCGCACAGTACCACGCATCATGCCGCGCGCCGTGTTGCCACGCATTGCGTTGTCTCCCAACTGTTATCTGGAGCCCGGATTCCTCCAAGGCATCCCCGAAACGACCCAAGCTGCGCCCCTCCCCAGGTGAACCTGAAATTGTCCAACAAGGCAACAGGGCTCACACATCTTTCACGTTCTTTTGCGTCGATTTTGCGCCCGATGTTACCCTGCGACAACATTTTCAGATGTGGATGGTTCCGGATTGAGGCCAAAGGTATCGAGCTTTCGATACAAAGTCGAACGGCCGATCCCCAGTCGCCGCGCCACTTCGGACATTTGCCCACTATAATGTGCAATCGCGAACCGGATAGCATCGACTTCCACCTCCTCGAGGGGACGAATTGCGCCCCGCGTGTCAAGCAGGGAAACCATGTGGGCCTCCGGGAATGGCGCGGAGGGGATGAGCGGCGCCGGTTGCATTCTTCCGGCTTCCGACGATGGCAATTCGGCAAAAGCCGGAGGGGCAAGAACGGGTGGAGCGTCGAGTTCGATCCCCTCCCCGGTGTGTTCCGGCGTGATCTCCGGGGAGTCGCCCGTGCGGCAGAGGGTTGCTGCGATCTGCGGAAACTCGTCGGGGCCGATCTCGTCGTTTTCTGCCAGTACCACCGCCCGGAATATGGCGTTTTCCAACTGGCGCACATTGCCGGGCCAGCGATAGGCTGTCAGCAAAGACAGCGCTTGGCCAGTGATTCGTGTGATCCGTTTGCCTTCTTCCGCGGCGAAACGGATCAGGAAATGGCGGGCCAGTTCGACAATGTCTTCGGTCCGGTCCGCCAGTGATGGCACGGAAATCGGGAATACATGCAGACGATAGAACAGGTCCTCGCGGAAGCGTCCGGCTTTCACGTCAGCAATGAGATTGCGGTTTGTTGCGGAGATGAGTCGCACGTCGACTTTCACGGGCTTGCGCCCACCGACTGGCTCTACCTCGCCTTCCTGAAGCGCGCGCAATAATTTGACCTGCGCGGGGAGCGGCAATTCGCCGACTTCGTCGAGAAAGAGCGTTCCGCCTGTTGCTTCCAGGAACTTGCCGATGTGCCGCTCGGTCGCGCCCGTGAACGCACCTTTCTCGTGTCCGAAAAGAATGGATTCAACCAGATTGTCAGGGATGGCGCCGCAATTGACCGCCACGAAAGGCTTGGCGCACCGTTCGCCCGAGCCATGGATGGCACGCGCAAACAGTTCTTTGCCGACGCCCGATTGCCCCTCGATGAGTACCGGGATTGCGGAACCCGCCGCCTTTTCGGCCGCGCGGATGACCGTTTGCATGCGCGGGCTGCGGGTGATGATGTCCCGGAAGGTCAGCGTACCGGCGCGGCTGCGTTTGATGCGGTTGAGTTCGCCTTGGAGCGCGCTATTGGCGAGCGCGTTGCGCAGCGACACGGCCAGGCGCTCGGCACCCACGGGCTTGACCACGAAGTCGACGGCGCCGGCCCGCATGGCGGTGACGACGTTGTCGATGCCGCCATGGGCGGTCTGCACAATGACCGGTACGGTCAGTCCGGTCTCGCGCATTTTGGCAAGCACGCCTAGCCCGTCGAGGTCCGGCATCACGAGATCGAGCACGACGGCAGCGATCTGCGCGCCACCATCGCCCGTGAGCAATGCGAAAGCGGCGTCGCCGCCGTCGGCCAAGATTGCTTCGTAGCCGCCGCGCGTGAGCATATTTTCCAGCAGCCGGCGCTGGACGGGGTCGTCATCGACGATGAGGATACGTTCGGGCATGACGGCTCCAAGCGGCAGGCAGGCGTCGGCATGAGCGGCGCTGTGCCGATTTGAACCAATTAGAACGGAGAAACCTAACGTTATGTTAAGTTTGGGGAAATGGCACTTGAACTCCAGCAATAATACCGTAAATATTTATTTATGGGTTTTTGAGTATCGGAGGCAAATTTGATGAAGACGACAGTCGAACTTCCGGACGACCTCTATCGGCGCGCCAAGTCGGAAGCGGCGCTGCGCGGCCACAAGTTCAAGGATTTGGTCGAGGAGGGGTTGCGCCTTGTCCTCGCATCACAGCCGGGGCCGCCTAAAAAACCAAGTCTTGCCCAACTCATGAAGGGTGCGTGCGGTGTCGTGGATTCGGGCATTTCGGATCTCGCTTCGAATCCGGAGCATCTTGCGGGATTTGGACGTGATGCGCGTCGCAATCGTTGATACTGGCCCGCTGGTCGCCTTTGTCGACAGGCGCGAGCAGCACCACCGCTGGGTGGTTGAACTCATTGATGAATTGGATTCGCCGCTGCTCGTCTGCGAGCCGGTCGTCGCGGAGGCGATGTACCTGACCGCAGGTCTATCCAAGGCGCAGGATGCACTATTCGGACTTCTCGAAAATGGTGCGCTTAGGATCGCGCTTCGCATTGATGAGCATGTCTCGTCGTTGCACAAATTGCATCAGAAATATCAGGACCGACCGATGTCCTTGGCTGATGCCTGTATTGTGCGGATGGCCGAACTCTATGACCGGCACGCCGTCCTCACGCTCGATTCGGATTTCCTGGTCTATCGCAAGCACGGTCGCGACCCAATTACGCTCATTCACCCCTCGACAAAGTAGTCGTCGCGTCGTCCCTCTCGCGATTGACTGTGACAGCTGGCGTTCCCGTCACGGCTTCGCCATATATCTCAAGTCGTTATTGATTCTCATTTGGACGATTGAGCCCAAAGGCCTGACCAACAATGCCAGCACAAACGAAGAAGACCGCCGCGCGCGCTGCCGCTAAATCTACCGTCAAGCCTGCGGCGAAATCCCAATCGAAACGGCGGACGGCGTCGCCCGCCGGCCTTGGTCCCTTGCCCGAATGGGACCTCGCCGACCTGTACGACGGGATCGAGGACCCCAAAGTGAAGCGCGATCTTGATCGCGCCGATTCCTACTCGGTGGCGTTCGAGGAGGACTTCAAAGGCAAGCTGGCTGCGCTCGTCGAGCGTCCCGACGCCGGCGCCAAGCTCGCCGAGGCGGTGACGCGCTATGAGCAGCTCGACGATCTCATCGGCCGGATCATGTCGTTTGCCGGATTGATCCATGCCGGCGACACGGTCGATCCGGCACGCGCCAAGTTCTACGGCGATGCGCAGGATCGCATCACGGGGATATCGACCCATCTTCTGTTCTTTGTGCTGGAACTGAACCGGATCGATGACACCAAGCTCGAAGTCGCGATGTTGGATCCGAAGCTCGACTACTACCGCCCCTGGCTGGAAGATATCCGCAAGGACAAGCCCTACCAGCTCGAAGATCGCGTCGAGCAGTTGTTCCACGAAAAGTCGATGACGACCTATTCGGCTTGGAACAGGCTTTTCGATCAGACGATCTCGCAGTTGCGCTTTAGGGTTGGCGGTAAGTTGCTTGCCATTGAGCCGACGCTCACCTTGATGCAGGATCCCGATCAGAAAAAACGCAAAGCGGCGGCCGGTGCGCTTGCCAAGACGTTCAAGGAAAACGTGCGGCTGTTTGCGCTCATCACCAACACATTGGCCAAGGACAAGGAGATTTCCGACCGTTGGCGCGGTTTCACCGGCGTTGCGGATTCGCGTCATTTGGCAAATCGGGTCGAGCCCGAAGTGGTTGAGGCGCTGGTATCGGCTGTGCACGCTGCCTATCCGCGGCTGTCGCATCGCTACTACGCGCTGAAAGCGAAATGGTTCGGCAAGAAGCGTCTCGCCTACTGGGACCGCAATGCGCCGCTGCCGCAGGTCGTCGCCCGCAAGATCGGCTGGAACGACGCGCGCGAAACCGTGCTGTCTGCCTACGGGGCATTTTCCTCCGAGATGGCGGAGATTGCGGAGCGCTTCTTCAAGAACAACTGGATCGATGCGCCGGTGCGGCCCGGCAAGTCACCCGGCGCCTTTGCGCATCCGACGGTGCCGTCGGCGCACCCTTACGTGCTGCTCAATTACCAGGGCAAGCCGCGCGACGTGATGACGCTCGCCCATGAATTGGGCCATGGCGTGCATCAGGTGCTGGCGGCGCCGAACGGCCCCCTGATGGCGCCGACGCCGTTGACGCTGGCCGAAACCGCGAGCGTGTTTGGCGAAATGCTCACGTTCAAGAAGCTGCTTGCCGGTGCCGACAAGAAGCAGCGCAAGGCCATGCTCGCCTCCAAAGTCGAGGACATGATCAATACGGTGGTGCGGCAGATCGCCTTCTACACATTCGAGCGCATGGTGCACACCGAGCGCCGCGATGGTGAACTCACGGCGGATCGGCTCAACGCGATCTGGCTCGAAGTGCAGCGCGAGAGCCTGGGGCCCGCAATCGAGATCAAGCCCGGTTATGAAACCTTCTGGGCCTATATCCCGCATTTCGTGCACTCGCCGTTTTACGTCTATGCCTATGCATTTGGCGACTGCCTGGTGAATTCACTTTATGCGGTCTACGAGCATGCTTCTGAAGGATTCGCAGAGCGTTATCTCGAAATGCTTGCGGCCGGCGGCACCAAGCACCATTCGCAATTGCTCGCCCCCTTCGGCCTCGACGCCCGCGATCCGACATTCTGGCAGGGCGGGCTTGGTGTGATCGAGCGGATGATCACGGAACTCGAGGCGCTGGATTAATCTCGCCGTCACCTTTGTGCTCCCGGTTTGCCCTGCTGTGGCGGCGGAGCCCAACGGCTCAACTCGGCGTGAAAGGTCCATTCGCCATTGCCGCCGCGAGTCATAAACGGAATTTGCTCCACGGGTGTCCATCCATTTGCCGCCGGCTCCTCAAACGTCGGACGGACTGATGCATCCGTGCTGCGATGGATCCAGAAATTTACGGTCCACAGATGGTTGTTCTCCGCTGGCAACCAGTCCGGATCAATCCGTCCTTGCCATCGTACTTCACGGTATTGCGACTCCAGATACCATCGGAATGGCAGCGCCACGTTGTACCGGTCCTGGACAACGACAAGCTGGTCACCTGGTTCAAGGCGACCGAGGATAGATCCGGCCAATTGTTGCAGCCAGCGCGTGTCGGGATCGCGGTAGGGACGGACCACATCCATGACAAGGCCGCCCACGGCACACAACCCCAGCACGGCGCTGATTGCGAACGTCCGCCTCAGTCGAAGAGCATCCGACGGGACGAGACGGTGCAGGAGCGTGGCAATACCCGTCCCTGCCAGGAGGCAAACCGCAGGGGCCAGATGCTGTGACAGCCGGGCGATACCATACGGATAAAGATGCAGCGTCGCGGCCATCATAGTCAGAGCGAACGGCGTCAGCCAAAGAACGAGAAGCCACCGTCGATCGCCCTTCCACCAGGTCCAGACACCGAATCCGAACAGCAGTGCTGTGACGATGCTGGCGCCATCGCTGCCGCCGATCGGATAGGCCATGAGTTGGCCGGTGTGAATCAATACCAGCCATTTCGCGAGCGGCCACAACGGCCAAGGTGGCAAGGCGTCGGCCCAGTATTCCAGCAGCCATGGAGCTTGTTGCCCTCTGCCGACGATCGCGTACATCGTCAGGAATGTCGCGGCCGCCAGCACGTTGTAGGCGATAAAGAGGCTGCGTCCTGCCCAACTCGAACGCCACGCCGTCGGAAGGAGGGCCAGGCTGACGCTACAGGCGATGAACACGGCCGGATACGATCCAAGTATCGCGACCGGTGTCGCTAGTACCAGCACGATCATCCAGTGTAATTGCTGCGGTCGGCGCAGCCATTCTACCGCAGGGACGAGCAGCACGAGCGCCATGAGTAGATCGAAGCTGTAGGGTTTGACGAACGCGCCCATGGTGACAGGCCAACGGGCAACCGACAACAGACCAACCGCAAACAGAGCGGCCAGGGGCGGAACGGTCGACCAAGCCAGTCGCCAAAACAGCCCCAATGACGCCAACGCCGCCAGCAAGGGCAGTAATCGCATGGCGAGTTCGGAAATCCCCAGCAACCGCGTAATAGCCAACTCTGCCCAAAGGAAAAGGATGGGGGCCACCTGTCCATATTCCAGGCCTCCCATCATGCCGGCGAAGTCGCGATCGAGCAGGTTGAAGCAGACGAACGCCTCATCGCCCCAAATGGGAAACTGGAGGAAGTAGCGCACCAAGCGGCCGGTCACGCCTGCTGCGACCAGGCCGACTGCCAACCAGCGCAGTAACTTCAACGGCTGTCCCATACTCTGCGCGGGTTCGGTGTAAATTCGCCAAGGCGCCGCAGCCTCCGGCAACTTTGCGCCATCCCGTGTCGTTGAATTCGAGTCCAACGCCTTTACACCTTCCATCGGGCCAATATCGCGTCGGACCATATGGCCTAACGCGTGGGGTGCAATCGCTTTATTGCGCCGGTCGTCGCCCAATACCCGTAAGACCGTTGAGGGCCGATGGCGCAACAAAGCGATTGCGCCCTACACACTTCAATTTTGGCCGACAGCCATCTCCGTAAAACAATTGTTGAACGGCGCTCACTTTGATGTTATACAAATTGTATAACGGCCGTGACCTCGAAGCGCCGGCCCGTTTCGGCACGGTGACAATGGTCGCGAAATCGTACGAATCGCCCAGGAGCCCGCTGCCATGAAAATCGAGATCAAGAAAATCGGCAATTCGGACGGCCTCATTTTGCCGCGCGAACTCATGGCGCGCCTCGATCTCAAGCGCGGTCAGCAACTGCATATTACTGAACTTGCCGGGGTCGGTTTTCAGGTTCTGCCGTATGATCCGGATTTCGAAAAAGCCATGAATATCGCTGACGAAGTCATGGACGAATATCGAGACACACTCGCCACGCTCGCGCAATAACTCACTATCGCCAGGGATTTCCCCATGAACGAAACACCGCGCAACATCGAAGTCGAAGGACACCTTCTTCAGGTCAAGAAAATCGGGAACTCGCTCGGTTTGATCCTGCCGAAGGATCTGCTTGCACGTCTCAAGCTCAAGGAAGGCGACAAGCTGTTCGTTGTCGAGCAGACCGAGCGCGGGATCAAACTCAGTCCCTACGATCCCAAACACGCCAAGGCGATGGAGATCGCCCGTCGTTCGTTCCGTAAATATGCCGACACCTATAAGGCGCTTGCCGAATGACGGAGCCCGTGTGGCTCGACACGGCCATCGTTCTTGATGTGCATGCCGAGCATCTCGCCATTTTTGGCGGCGCCGACGGTATGCGCGATCTCGGGATGTTGGAATCGGCACTGGGAAGGCCACTCAACAAGTATTCGTATGGCGAAAGCGACCTTGCCGCACTCGCAGCGGCTTATTGCTATGGTATCGCGCGCAACCATCCTTTCGTCGACGGCAACAAACGCGCGGCGTTCGCTTCGCTCATTGTGCTTCTAGGTCTGAACGGCATCGATTTCGATGTTCCGCCGGCCGAGGCCACCGCCATGATCATGGCGCTTGCGGCCGGCGAAGTCAGCGAGGAAAGCCTCACCCGTTGGATCCGCGACAACTGGCCAAATCCGTGAGGTGTGGTGCCAATGGCCTACCCCGCCAATTGCTCCTCGATCGCCTGAAGCAAGACGCCCACCACCATGGTCGGCACGATGATAACAAGCAGGGCAGCCATGGCGTCTGCCGTGGTGAACATTGATGTGGACATTGCGACAAAATAGCCGAGCCCGCTATTGGACGCGACCAGTTCAGCGACGACGAGCGCAGTGACGCCAAAGATAACGCCGATGCGCAGACCGGCGAAGATGGCGGCCGCCCGCCCCGCGCTGCCTTGCCGTGCAGCAGCGCGCTCTTCAAATCCCGAAGTTTCCATCCTTAGCCCGTGATGTTTGGGCCATCGAACCATGACCGCGTTTGCGGCTGGAAACATTGCAGCCAGAAAAACGAGCCAGGCCTTTGAAGCAGCGGACTGGCCCAGCCACAGAGTCAGCACCGGCAACAGCGCGACCAGCGGGGCAGCCCCAATCGTCAACACCAGCGGCCCGAACAGCCAGCGCCCTGCCGACGATGCGCCGGCGCCCGCCCCGATGGCGACGCCAACGAACAGTGCAGGCAGGAGCCCGTATATCAGGATCGCCAGGCTTGCCCATATGTGCTGCTGAAAAGCGTCGGCCTGGATGAGCTCAATGACCTTTGCCGCCACGGTTTCCGGCCCAGGAAGCATATAGGGGCGCGCCTGACCGGCCTGGAGCATCGATGTGCTGGCCCACCAAGCGCCGGCCAGTATGGCGGTTCCGAGCGCTGCCTGCAGCAGTGTGTTGACGAAACGCATGGGGTCGTTCCTCGCGCGGTAGCAATTGAACCGATTGCAAATATACCACGTCATAACGTGGGGGGACGCTCTCGCTTTGAACGCGACATCGCACTATCTAGCTGCTTATGAGCGAAGTCGACCAGGAAAAGAACCGGTTTTCAGCGCGTGCCGCACGTTACGCACGGGTTGGTGCCAATATGGGTGGTATTGCGGCACGGCTGGCCGGCGCAAGGTTTTTGGGGCTTCCGCTCGACCGTGGCCGCAACGCCATTGAACTCGCCGCTGCGCTCGGCGGGCTCAAAGGCCCGATCATGAAAGTGGCGCAGCTCATGGCCACTATACCGGATGCGCTCCCGCCCGAATATGCCGCCGAACTCGCCACGCTGCAGAGCGAGGCGCCGCCGATGGGCTGGGCTTTTGTCAAGCGGCGCATGATGGCGGAACTTGGCCCCGACTGGTCGAAGAGATTTGCGCAGTTCGAGCACCATCCGGCGGCTGCTGCTTCACTTGGCCAGGTGCATCGTGGGCGTGCGCACGATGGTGCAGAACTTGCCTGCAAACTGCAATATCCCGATATGCAGTCGGCGGTCGAAGCCGATCTCAAGCAGCTTGACCTGATCTTCGCCATCCATCGCCGCATGGACCCCGCAATCGATACGAGCGAGATCGCGCAGGAGATCGGCGCGCGCATCCGTGAGGAACTCGACTATCGGCGTGAGGCTAAGCATGTCGCGCTCTATCGCGCAATTCTCAGCGACAGCGATCTCATCCGGGTGCCAAAGCCGTGGCCGGATCTTTCGACCGGACGCCTGCTGACGCTCGATTGGGTGGATGGGGGGCATCTGCTGACCCACAAGGACGCACCGCTTGCGATCCGCAATCGGCTCGCGACCGCTATGTTCACCGCCTGGTGGTTCCCGTTCAGCCGCTTCGGCGTGATCCACGGCGACCCGCATCTCGGCAATTATTCCGTGTTCGAGCGCGACGGTGAGGCGGGCGGCATCAACTTGTTGGACTACGGCTGTATCCGCATCTTTCCGCCCTCTTTCGTCGGTGGCGTCGTCGACCTCTACAACGGATTGCGCAGCCGTGACGACGACCTTATCGTGCATGCCTATGAGACATGGGGGTTCCAGAACCTTACCCGAGATCTCATCGACACCCTCAACATCTGGGCCAGATTCATTTACGGGCCATTGATTGATGATCGCGTGCGCAGTATCGCGGATGGGGTTAAACCTGGCGAATATGGGCGCCGCCAGGCCTTCGAAGTTCACAAGGCGCTCAAGGAAAAAGGTCCGGTGCGGGTGCCGCGCGAATTCGTGTTCATGGACCGTGCCGCCATCGGGCTCGGCGGCGTCTTTCTTCATCTGCGCGCGGAACTCAATTTCTATCGCCTGTTCAATGAAGCGATCGAGAATTTTTCGGTCCAACGTGTGGCGGCGCAGCAAGGTGGGGCGCTGGCGGCGGTAGGACTTTCGAATTGAACGATTAC
>Ga0099795_10000126_pt1 | contig 12876 bp, 12 predicted proteins | sample Rivendell_Oct201_11_FD_78513 | JGI IMG/M metagenome (GOLD analysis project Ga0099795, IMG submission 78513) | Vadose zone soil microbial communities from the Eel River Critical Zone Observatory, Northern California, USA -... | ecosystem: Host-associated > Plants > Roots > Rhizosphere > Soil ... | reverse complement strand
CCCATCACTTGCCCATAGGGAATGACATCGCGCTCGACCCCCGACATGCCGCCGATCATGGCGTGCTTGCCGATACGCACGTACTGGTGGATGGCGCAGAGCCCGCCGAGAACAGCATATTCCTCGACGACAACATGGCCCGCGAGTGTCGCATTGTTCGCCATGATCACGTGATTGGCAATCTGACAGTCATGGGCGACGTGCGCGCCCACCATGAAGAGGCAGTTGTCGCCGACCCGCGTGACCATCCCGCCCCCGGCCGTCCCCGGGTTCATCGTCACGTATTCGCGAATCGTGTTGTTGCGCCCGATCACAAGCTCGGACTGCTCACCCCGATATTTGAGATCCTGCGGTTCGAGCCCGATCGAGGTAAAGGGAAAGACGCGCGTGCCCTCGCCGATGATCGTCCGGCCGTCAATGACGGCGTGTGAGCCGAGGGTGACACCAGCGGCGAGCGTGACGTCCTCGCCGACGATGCAATAGGGTCCGACGATGACATCTTCGGCGAGGATCGCCCCCGGGGCCACAATGGCCGTGGGGTGGAGCTGCGGCATGAGGCGGCTCGTCTAATCGTCCAAAATCATCGCGGCAAACACGGCCTCGGCCATCACATTGTCACCCACCTTGGCCTGGCCTTCGAACCTCCAGACGTTGCCGCGGTTGCGCTGCTTGGTCACCAGGACGTCGAGCCGGTCGCCGGGAAAGACCGGGCGGCGAAAACGGGCGTTGTCAACGCTCATGAAGTAGACGAGTTTGCCTTCCGATTCCGGGCCCAAAGTGTGAACGACGAGGACCGCCGCGGTCTGCGCCATGGCTTCGATGATCAGCACACCCGGCATGACCGGCCGCGCCGGGAAATGGCCCCGAAAGTAATTTTCGTTGATCGAGACGTTCTTGACGCCGGTCGCCCGCTGGTTCGCGACCACGTCGACGACTTTGTCGATCATCAGAAATGGATGGCGATGCGGAATCATCTCCATGATCCGCTGAATGTCGATCTGAGTGCTCTGGCCCACTGCACAGGCCGGATCGATCATCGCCGGTCTTTCTTTTTGGCGAGACGTTGCAGCACAGCAGTCTGCCTCATGAATTCCGTCAGCGGGACCGCCGGACTGCCGCATACCGTCTCGCCGGCCGCGACGTCACGCATAAGGCCGCTTTTGGCGGCGATCTTTGCTCCGCTCCCGATATGCAAATGGCCGGCGAGCCCGCCCTGCCCGCCGATCATGACAAAATCATCGAGCTTCGTGCTCCCAGAGATGCCGACCTGACCGGCGAGGATGCAACAACGACCGACCACCACGTTGTGGCCGATCTGGACCAGATTATCAATCATCGAGCCCGAGCCGATGATCGTATCATGTCCTGATCCACGATCGATTGTGGTGTTCGCGCCGATATCGACGTCGTCGCCGATGAGCACGCGCCCAAGCTGCGGGACCTTGATCGGGGCCTTCGCGTCGGGTGCAAAACCGAAGCCGTCCTGACCGATCCGCACACCGGGATGCAACACGACGCGCGACCCGATCAAGCAGTGGCTCAACGTCACATTGGGGCCGATACGACAGTCGTCACCAATCTCGACGCCGGCGGCGATCACCGCATTCGCGCCGACGCTGCAGCGCTGACCGAGCCGCGCGCCGGGCTCGATGACGACATTGGGACCGATTGAGCAATTGTCGGGCACGTCGGCGGCCGAATCGATAATCGCCGATGGCGCTCTGCGAGCTACGATCCGGGTCGGAGGGTAAAACGCCTGGGCAGCGAGCGCATACGCCCTGTACGGCTCCTTGCTGACGAGGAGCGCCATCCCGGACGGTGCCCGTTCGGCGGACTTTTCGTCCACGAAGGCCGCGCCAGCCCGAGAGCCGAGAAACGCCTCGATGTATTTCCGGTTTTCGAGAAAACTCACCTCCTCCGGGCCGGCGGTCTCGAGCGGCGCCACATCGCGACACAGCCGACTGCCCTCCTCCGGACGTAGCAACGTAGCCCCACTCAAGGCAGACAGCGCGTCGAGCGTAAAAGGTCCGGCTCGATTGAAAAAACGTGGGTCCGCCATCTGGCCTCAGTCGCGGTAGATCGCCCTCCTCACTTCTTTTTTGGCTTGGGGGCTGCGCTGGAGGGAGCGGGCTCGATCGGACTAGGAGGAGGAGTAGCGGCCACGAAGTTGACGGTCAGCGCCGGCATCTGTTCGTCCAGCTTTTGCAGAACCTCGTCCGTGACATCAAAAGCCTGGTCGAAAAGCACCAGGTCGGCACGCTGAAATACCAGGTTGGACTTTCTCTGCTTTGCAATATCTGCAATAATCTTTAGCATTTCTTCTTGTATCTTCGAGAGCGCTTCACCATTCGACTTCTCGAGAGCTTGGCGTTTTCCCTGAACATTGCGCTCGAGATCGTTCACCTTTTGTTGAAAGTCGCGCCCCTTTTGGTTCAAGGCGTCCGGCGAAAGCGTAGCCTGTTGCTTCTGCAGCGCATCCCGCTCGGCGCGCAGCGTCTCTTCCTGATGGGAAATCTCCTTGGTGTACTCGTTGCGTTTCTGCTCGATCTGGCCCCGCACCATCTTGGCCGCCTTCGAATTTTGCAGCAGGGCCTGCACATCGACCACCATGACCGTCAGACTCGGAGTTGTGGCGGGAGGCGCCGCCGGGGCAGGTGGTGCGGGCGCTGGCGGGGCAGGTGGAGCTTGCGCCACGGCGCTGCCGACGAGACCACCTAGCAATAGCAGCAGAAGCGTCGCGTGCCGGATAGACCAGAGCAACATCAGAACCTCGTGCCGAAACTGACCCGGAAAACCTGGGTCTTGTCGAATCCTTCCTTCCTGAACGGGTACGCGACATCCAGTCGGATGGGACCGACCGGGGATTTCCACGACACTCCCACACCGGCGCTCGCTCGGATTGCCGGCGATTGTTGGACCATCGGCTGCTGGACTCCCGCGGCCACTTGAGCTGGTGTCAGCACGATGTTCGTCGGCTGTATCGAATAGAGCGTGCCGAAATCGGTAAAGATGCGTCCGCTCAACCCGAACTCCTTGGGCAGGCCGAGCGGCACGCCCAGGGTCACCGAACCGAGATAGTATTTGTCGCCGCCAAGGGCATCGCCGCTGACCGAGTCGCGGGGCCCAATCCCAGCACTTTGGAAGCCGCGCAAATTATCACCGCCAACAAAGAACCGATCCTGAATGAGCACGTTTTGGCCATTCCAGCCAAAGATGTAACCAGCCTCGCCGGTTACGCTCAGCACCCATTCGGGCGCTACCGAGTAATAATAGCCGGCATTCACCTTGTTGCGGATATAATCCACGCCAAAGCCCACACCGGCGAAGTCATTGCCCACCGAGGCGTAGAAGCCGCTCGTCGGTTCGAGCCGATCATCCCTGTGATCGTACAGCAGGACCTGCCCGATCTCGGAGGTCGTGTGTACGCCCGCCTGCAGCACGATGAACAACGACGTGTTAGACTGAATGTTGGTAATGTCATCCGACCTTGCGGTGTATTTCAGAGTCTGTCGCAAGTTGTCTGTGATCTGGTACCCGCCGCGAAGCGCACCACCATACGAGAATTGCTGGTAGGGCGGGGTCACCCCGGAAAAGAAGTTCTGCGTCGGACTGGTCTTGATCTCGAAGAGATCGAAGCCTGCGGCGATATTCTTGTCGAGAAAATATGGCTCGGTAAAGCTGAGATCGACCTGCTGCGACCGCAAAGAAACCACGGTCCCGATGCGCAGATCCTGACCGCGGCCAAGAAAATTTCGCTCGCGGATATTGATGTCGGCCAGCGGACCGTCGGTGGACGAGAAACCGAGGCCCAAAGACAGCTCTCCAGTAGACTGCTCCTCGACCTCTGCCGTCAGCACCGTTTTATCAGGCGATGATCCTGGGTTGTTGGTCACCTCCGCCTTCTTGAAGAAGCCGAGGTTCTTTATCCGCTGCTGCGAGCGCTGCATTTTAGTGGTATTGAAGGCATCGCCCTCGACCAGTTGGAACTCGCGGCGTATTACTTTGTCAAGGGTACGAACGTTTCCGACGATGTCAATCCGCTCGACATAGACCTGCGGACCCTCCTGGACATCGAAGGTAATGTCGACCGTGCGGTCTTCTCGGTTGCGGGTGATGTTCGGCTTTACTTCCACAAAGGCGTAGCCCCGGTTGCCGAGCGCTCCCGTCAGCACCGAAATCGATTTTTCGACAGCATCGGCATCGTACCAATCTCCCGTGTGGACGGTCAAAAGCGGCAGGACGGCCTCGGGCGGCAAGTCTTTGATCTTTATGTTTACCTCGATCTTGCCAAAGCGATAACGCTCGCCCTCGTCGAGAGTGAAGGTAATAATGAAGCCGTCGCGGTCGGGGGTCAGCTCGGCAACCGCCGATACCACGCGGAAATCCGCATATCCCTCGGTGAGGTAAAACCTGCGCAGCAGCTCCCGGTCATATGTCAACCTGTCTGGGTCGTAGCTGTCATCACTGGTAAGAAACCGATACCAGCGGCTTTCTTTGGTTTGCAGCACTCCGCGTAATTTGCCATCGCTATACTGGTGGTTGCCGACGAAGTTGATGCTGCGGACGCCAGTATACTCGCCCTCGTTGATCTCGAACACGAGATCGACCCGATTTTCGGAGAGCTGAATGACCTTGGGCTCGACGGTCGCTCCGAACCGGCCATGCCGACGATACAGATCGAGAATGCGCGTGACATCGTTCTGCACTCGGGTTCGGGTGTACACGACGCGCGGACGCAGCTGGATCTCGGCCGTGAGGTCCTTCTCGTCGATCTTGTTGTTACCCTCGAAGGCGATCCGATTGATGATCGGATTCTCGACCACCCTGACGACCAAGGTGTTCCCGACCCGGCTAAGATTCACATCAGCAAAAAGCCCGGTGGTGAACAGCGCCTTCAGCGACTTGTCCACCAATTCATCGTCCCAAGCGTCGCCCGGCTGAATCAGCAAATAAGAGCGAATGGTCTCGGGCTCGATCCGTTGCGCACCCTCGATCCGAATATCGCTGATCGTCCCGCCGCCCATCTGGGCGAGCGAAGGACCGCCAACCGCTGCCGTCTGGCCAGTCGCTGACTGAGGCGATGCCTCTGTAGCCAAAAGAAACGCGCCGACCACCGCCCACAATACGGAAGTCAAACGGATGCAATGCAAAACACCCCCACCCCACTCGAAACCGGTCCCCCCCCAGGGTTGCGACCGCGTTAGGTTACCAAGCCCTTTACAAACTCGACGATTCGCAGATGGACGAGATCGTTCCAGGTGGCAAAGACCATCAACGTGAGCACCATAGCCAACCCTATGCGAAAACCGTACTCCTGCGCCCGTTGGCCGAGCGGCTTACCGCGAACCGCCTCAGCCGCATAAAACAGCAGGTGCCCGCCGTCAAGGACCGGAACCGGGAACAGATTGATCAGGCCGAGGTTGATCGACAGAACGGCCATAAACCAAAGAACTGCGACAATGCCACCCTGAGCAACCTCCCCGGACATTTGGGCGATACGCAACGGCCCCCCGAGTTCGTCCGTGGCTCGCGTACCGATAATGATCTGCCACAGCGCCTTCATAGTCGAGACCGACAGGTCCCATGTCTCGGTTCCGGCCTGCATTATCGCGGTGACCGGATCCCGTTTGACGTATTCCATCCCGCTGCGCCCGATGCCGAGCAAGCCGACCTCGTAATGATTGCCAAATCGATCGGTCAGCTCTGTCCGGCTTTGCGTGACGTGAAGCGTCTGCTCTTGACCTTCGCGTCGCACGACAACGGTCATCGGCACGCCTGGGTTGAGCCGCACGACCTGCTGGACGTCTTCGAAACGATGGACGGTGTGTTCGTCAATGTTGACGATTACATCACCCACCTGAATGCCGCCCTGCTCTGCAGCACTTCCCTGCGTAACCAGCCCGACTTCGGCCGGGGTAAAGGGCTGGCCATAAGTCATGAACAGAACGGCCAACACGACGATCGCGAACAGGAAATTCGCCGCCGGTCCCGCAGCCACTATCGCGGCACGCTGGCCGAGCCTCTTGTAATGAAAAGAGACGTCCCGCTCCGCCGGGGCGAGGCGCGCGAGGCCCGGGACAGGCAGCCCGGAGCTGGCGTCGCTGTCGCCGAACATCTTTACGTATCCACCGAGTGGGATCGTGCTGAATTTCCAGCGTGTCCCGGCGCGATCACACCAGCCGAACACCTCCGGACCGAAGCCGATTGAGAAAACTTCGACCCTAACCCCGTTCCAGCGCGCGATCAGGTAGTGGCCGAACTCGTGAACGAAGACGAGCACGGTGAGAATGACCAGGAACGGGACGATATAGGTCAGCCCGTGGTTGAGGAATTCAATCATTGCCAATCCGTCTATGCGGTTCCGCGCACCGAGTTGCGCAGACCCGAAAGTCCGGTGGCAATCTCCCGCGCCGTTGTGTCGAAATTGTAGACGTCGTCGAGCGATTCAAGCTCGCCCTCCGGGATCGCCTCGAGAGTCCGCTCTACCGTCTCGACAATATCGAGAAACCCAATGCGCCCGTCGAGGAACGCGTGAACCGCCGTCTCGTTCGCCGCGTTCAACACGGTGGGACACCGGCCGCCGCGTATCAGCGCCTCCCGAGCGACCCGCAGAGCGGGGAAACGGCTCTCGTCGGGCGGCTCGAATGTGAGCCGGCCGATGGCTGCCAGATCGAGCCGCTTGGCCGGCGTTTCGATGCGGTCTGGCCACGCGAGCGCATAGGCGATCGGCGTCCTCATGTCGGGCGAACCGAGCTGCGCCAGCACCGAGCCGTCCCGATAGACCACCGCTCCGTGAACGATCGACTGAGGGTGCACGACGATTTCGACCCGCTCGAGCGGCAGCTGGAAGAGATGATGCGCCTCGATCAGCTCGAGCCCCTTGTTCATCATCGTCGCCGAGTCCACCGAGATCTTCGCCCCCATGCTCCAATTCGGGTGGGCAACCGCCTCCATTGGCGTGACCTCGCGCATGTCTTCGAACGCCCGCTCGCGGAATGGGCCACCGCTCGCCGTCAAAATGATGCGTTCGACCGTATCGGCGCGCTCGAGGTCAAAGCACTGCCAGATCGCGTTGTGCTCGCTGTCGACCGGCAACAGTGTCGCACCGCAACGCCTAACCTCCTGCATGACGAGTGCGCCGGCACAGACGAGCACCTCCTTGTTGGCGAGCGCGACAATCGCGCCCCGGCGGATCGCCGCCAAGGTCGGAGCCAAACCCGCCGCTCCGACGATCCCCGCCATCACCCAGTCGGATGGGCGCAGCGCTGCTTCCGCGAGCGCTTCGGGGCCACATGCTGCCTCGATTCCCGTCCCTGCAAGCCCGTCTTTCAAAGCCAAGTAATGAACAGGATCGGCGATTGCGGCGAATCGCGCTCGCAACGCCCGCGCCTGTTCGGCCAACCGCACCGGGTTCCGGTTCGCGGTAAGTGCCTCGACCTCAAAGCCATCGGGATTGCGCAGCAGCAGGTCGACCGTACTTTGACCAACCGAGCCGGTCGACCCTAAAATGGTGACTCGTCGCGGCCCATCGTTAAGGTACTTGAGGCTGTCAGGCGAATTCATCGCCACGCCAAAAGGCTACGGCCGCCAATCAACGTCAACAGAGCTACCACCGGGATCACTGCGAGCAATCCATCGAGCCTGTCGAGGAGACCGCCATGACCGGGAATGAGGCCGCTCGAGTCCTTCACGCCGAACCTTCGCTTAGCCAGGGATTCGGCAAGATCGCCGAACTGCCCGACAATCGCAAGGCCTGCGCTGAGGAGCACCAATGGCATTGCCGGAGAGATGCCAAGCCATGCAGCGGTAGCCCACCCCGCCAACGCCGCACAGAAAGTGCCGCCGGCAAGCCCAGCCCAAGTTTTCCGTGGGCTCCAGCGGGGCGCCAAGCGCGGGCCGCCGAGCATCCGTCCAATTGCGTATGCGCCGATGTCGGTCGCCCAGACAACGGCGAGTACCCATAAAAGGGTGGCGCGGCCGATCGGTCCGTCGCGCGCCAGCCAAAGCAAACTGACGCAAGGCAGCGCCACCCATAGTGCGCCGAATGCGGTCCATCGCGGCTCGAGATCGCGTTTTTTGCGCGCCGCCCAGAAGACGATGCCCGCGCCTATGAGTGCGGTACCGAGTGCGAGGACGGGAGAGGCGAGCGCCGCGGCGGCGACCACGGCGAGTACGACCGCGACAAGCACGATCCCGGTCTGGCCAAATTGGCCCCGCCGGCAGAGCCGCCCCCATTCCCAAGCCATTACGGCCGCGGCTATCGCAGTCAACAGCGGGAGCCAGGGCCAGCCGAACCAAATCGCGGCGATCGGGAACGGCGCCAGCGTCACCGCCGACAACACGCGCAGTTGCAGCGAGCCCCGCTCAGTGCGAACCAACGGATGTACCGTACCGGCGTTCCCGGCCGCAGAATTCATCGATTGCCTGCTCCAGGTCGCTCTTCGAGAAATCGGGCCACAGCGTCTTGGTGAAGAAGAGCTCGGAATAGGCGCACTGCCACAGCAGAAAGTTGCTGATGCGTTGCTCGCCGCTGGTCCGGATCAACAAATCGGGGTCGGGGAGCTCCGCCGTAAACAGATGGCGGGCGAAGCATTCCTCGTCGACCGACGCCGCGGCTATATCGCCGGATGCAACCTCTTCCGCTATCGCCTGGACCGCAGCAACAATCTCGGCACGCCCGCCATAGGACAACGCAATCGTCAGGGTGACCCGCGAATTGTCGCGCGTCACTGCCTCGGCGTGCTCGATCAGGTCGAGGATGTCCGGCGCCAGGCGGCTGAGTTCCCCGATGACTTTCAGGCGAACCCCGCCCCGATGCAATTCGGCTATTTCACCGTGGAGATAGTGGCGCAGCAACCCCATCAAATCCTGGATTTCAGTCGAAGGTCGCCTCCAATTCTCCGATGAAAATCCAAAGAGTGTGAGATACGGGACGCCGATTTCCGCCGCGGCTTCGACGGCACGGCGCGCCGCCTCGGCGCCGCGCCGATGCCCAGCGATCCTCGGCAACCCCCGAGCCTTCGCCCAGCGGCCATTGCCGTCCATGATGATCGCGATGTGCCGCGGCAGCGAACGCGAGGTGGCAGCGACGCTCATCAGACCTGGAGGATCTCTCTGTCCTTTTGCGCCAGCGCGTCGTCGATGCGATTGATGTACGCGTCGGTGAGATGCTGCACATCCTGCTGCAGTTTGCGCTGCTCGTCTTGCGAGATATCAGCGTCCTTCTCGCGCCGCCTGAGCAGTTCGACACCGTCGCGGCGAACGTTGCGGACGGATACACGAGCCTGCTCAGCGTACTTGGCCGTGACCTTCGTCAGCTCGCGCCGCCGCTCCTCGTTGAGGTCCGGAATCGGAACACGGATCACCTGACCTTCGGTTTGCGGATTGAGCCCCAAGCCCGCTTCGCGGATCGCCTTGTCGACGGCCTTTACTATGGCGCGATCCCAAACCTGCACGGTGATCATCCGCGGCTCCGGAACGCTCACATTGGCGAGCTGGTTGAGCGGCATCGTGTTGCCATAGGCGACGACGGTGATCGGCTCAAGGAGGCTCGCCGAAGCCCGCCCGGTGCGCAACCCCCCGAATTCCTTGCGCAAGACTTCCACGGCGCCGTCCATGCGGCGGCGAAGATCCTTTAGCAAATCGTCTTCAGGCATAGCGTGTCATCCCATATGGATCAATTTTGTCCGTTGATGATCGTGTACCGTCCTCGCCCCCTTACAACCTCCGCGAACCCACCATCTTCGAAGATCGAGAACACCAGAATCGGGATATGGTTCTCACGCGCCAGGGAAATCGCCGACGCGTCCATCACCCGCAGATCGCGCGACAAGACCTCATGATAGTCGAGCCGTTCGAACCGCTTCGCGCTCGGCACGAGATGGGGATCGGCGTCATAGACGCCGTCGACCTTGGTAGCTTTCAGGAGCGCGTTGCAGCCCATTTCGGAAGCGCGCAGCGCCGCCGCCGTATCGGTCGTGAAAAACGGGTTGCCGGTCCCGGCGGCGAAGATGACGACGCGCTTTTTTTCCAAATGGCGTAGCGCCCGCCGGCGGATATAAGGTTCGCAGATCGCCTGCATCGAAATTGCCGACTGGACGCGAGTCGTCACCGCGCGTCGCTCGAGCTCATTCTGCATAGCAAGCGAATTAATCACCGTCGCCAGCATGCCCATGTAATCGGCTGACGCGCGTTCCATCCCAACCGCAGAACCCGACACGCCACGAAAAATATTGCCGCCGCCGATCACCAGGCAGAGCTCGACGCCGAGCGCGTGCACGGACCGGATCTCGTCGGCGATCCGCGCGACCATGTCGGGATCTAAGCCGTATTCGCGACCGCCCATTAGCGCTTCGCCGGACACTTTAAGCAGAATTCGGCGATATTTGAGATCGGGTGACATCAGGCCTACACTAATCCGATTGGCCGAGCCCCATCGCGGACCAATCGAGGATACACCAAACCGGTCGTGCGAGCACGATCCGACGGCGCCCGCTGCCCAGATTCGCGCGATCCCCGGCGCCCTCCCTCCTCCGCAATGGAAAGCCGGTTGAAGTTTGTCAGTTCTTCAGTTGAGCAGCAACCTCGGCCGCGAAGTCGGAACGTGGCCGCTCGATGCCCTCGCCAAGGGCGAACCGCGCAAAGCTTGCCACCTGAATCGGCGCACCGGCCGCCTTGCTCGCTTGCTCGACTACCTTCGAGATCTTGGTTTCCTGATCTACGACAAAGATCTGCTCGATCAGCACGAACTCCTCATAAAATTTGCGCAGCCGGCCCTCGACCATCTTGTCGATGACCGTGTCGGGCTTGCCGCTCGCCCGCGCCTGCTCGCGCAACACATCTCGTTCGCGGTCGAGCGCCGCTTGCGGCACCGAGGCGATGTCGAGGTAGAGTGGGTTTGCGGCCGCGACGTGCATCGCGAGTTGCTTTCCCAGCCCCGCCAGCTGATCCGCCGGGGCGCTCGACGCGAGGGTGACGAGCACTCCAATCTTTCCAATTCCCGGGCCGAGCGCGTTATGAACGTAGGAAAAGACCCCGCCCTCGGCGGTCGACAGCCGCTTGACCCGGCGCAGGACGATGTTCTCGCCAATTGTCGAAATCAGATGGGTCAGCTCCTCCTCTACGCTACGCCTCGATCCCGGGAAATCGGCTTCCTTCAGTGAATCGAGCTCGCCGTCGCCGTTCATCGCGAGCTGGCTGACCGCTTGGACAAAGCTCTGAAAATCTTTGTTTCGGGCAACGAAATCCGTCTCGGAGTTGACCTCGACGACGGCACCCACCGGGCCGTGGGTCGCAACCCCGATCAGGCCCTCCGCGGCGACCCGCCCAGCCTTCTTCGCGGCCGCGGACAAACCTTTCTTTCTCAGCCAATCTACGGCGGCTTCGATATCGCCGCCACTGTCGCCGAGCGCCCTCTTGCAGTCCATCATCCCCGCGCCGGTCTTCTCGCGTAGTTCTTTGACCAGCGCTGCCGTCACCTCGGCCATAACACAAACCTCTCGTTCAAACCCCGTCGTTAGGGTCGGCGGTGGTTAATTCGCCGCAGCCGACGCGGTCTCGACGCCAGGCTCGCTCTCGATGCCCTCGGGTTCAAGCTGCTCAGGAACCTCCGCAGCTAGCTCCTCCGGAATCTCCGCGGGGATGGCCCTTTCGGCGAGATCGGCTCGAGCGCCGATATCGACGCCCGACGCCGCAAGCTCGGCCTGCAGGCCATCGAGCACCGAGCCGGAGACGAGGTCGCAATACAGATGGATAGCGCGCATCGCGTCATCATTTCCCGGGATCGGGTAGGCGATACCGTCAGGCGACGAGTTCGAATCGAGAATCGCGACAACCGGGACGCGAAGCGTATTCGCCTCGCGCACCGCGATCCCCTCCTTGTTGGTGTCGATGACGAACAGGATGTCGGGTAGACCCCCCATCTCCTTGATGCCGCCGAGCGCGCGTTCGAGCTTGTCGCGGTCGCGCGTCAACTCGAGCAGCTCGCGCTTGGTCAACCCGATCTGCTCCTGGGTAATCCGTTCCTCGAGTTCGCGCAGCCGTTTGATCGATTGGGAAATCGTCTTGAAGTTGGTCAGCATGCCGCCGAGCCAACGGTAGTTGACGTAATACTGGCCGCAGCGTTTGGCAGCCTCGGCGATCGGCTCCTGCGCCTGGCGCTTGGTGCCGACCAGCAGAACACGGCCGCCGCCAGCAACGACGTCGCGAATCGCCTGCAAGCCCTGATGCAGCATCGGTTCGGTCTGTTCGAGGTCGATGATGTGGATCCCGTTGCGGACGCCGAAGATATAGGGCGCCATCTTTGGATTCCACCTGCGGGTGTGATGGCCGAAATGCACGCCGGCTTCCAGCAGCTGGCGCATGGAATAGGTCGGGACAGCCATAATCGTTCCTTATTTCCGGTTGAGCCGCCGCAGGAGAGATCAACGCCTGATAGTCAGGGCGTCGACACCGGAGCGGGACGCTGCACGACAATCCGCGTGCGCGGGCGTCCCGCGACCCTGCGTGAGGTATCGCGATGTTACTTACGGCGCGTGCGCCGCTTTGACAAGACCGGCGCGCTCTTCCCGTGGACGGGCGCGGCCCGCCCACGGGAACTCAAATGTCGCGCAGTGTGCAGCTACAACGCTACGCGTGGTTGGCCTGGTACAGCGGGCCGCGGATGATCTGGCCGGGCAACGCGTCGGTCAGTTCGCCCTTGTCGAGCAGCACGCTGCCGTTGACCACGACGTAGTCGATGCCGACCGCCTCGCGCCTGACCTGCACGCCGCCCGCCGGTAGTGTCGCGACCGGCTCGCGCGGCTTGGATGCGATCGTGTCGGGATCAAAGATCGTGATGTCGGCGACCTTGCCGGCGGCAATGAAGCCGCGATCGGT
>Ga0099795_10000123_pt1 | contig 13038 bp, 9 predicted proteins | sample Rivendell_Oct201_11_FD_78513 | JGI IMG/M metagenome (GOLD analysis project Ga0099795, IMG submission 78513) | Vadose zone soil microbial communities from the Eel River Critical Zone Observatory, Northern California, USA -... | ecosystem: Host-associated > Plants > Roots > Rhizosphere > Soil ... | reverse complement strand
GGGCTCACGGTACCCGCAAGTAGACCTCACCGCCGGTGTGGGCCGTCAGCAGTACGGCAGGGAATTAGTGGGCAACTTTCCGAATGCGGCGCCGTTTACCTACTTCGCCGTCGGACCCACGGTCAGCTACACGCTCGACTATACCGGGGGTGTCGCGCGCAGCGTGGAGGAGCAGTACGCGCTGGCCGAGGTGGAGCGGCACCAGCTCGATGCGGCGTATCTGACGGTCACCGGCCAGGCGGTCCTGCAAACGCTCGCGATCGCCTCAGCCCGCGCACAGATCGCGACCGTCGAAACCATCCTAGTCCAGGACCGGGATAACCTGCGGCTCGTGCAGACCGCGTTCGACAATGGATCGGTGGCGCGCGAAGATGTCGTGAGCGCGCAGAGCCAGATTGCCAACGACATGACCTTGCTGCCGTCACTGCGCCAGGACCTTGCAAGGGCGCGCCATGCGCTGTCGGTGGTGCTCGGCCGAGTACCGGCCAGTGAGCTTCCTCCCGATGTCGATTTGGCCCAAATCACGCTGCCGCTCGAGGTGCCGGTGAGTTTGCCCTCAGAGCTTGCCCATCGCCGGCCCGACATTCTCGCCGCGGAGGCGCGACTGCATGCGGCGACCAGCGCCGTGGGGGTCGCGCAATCCAACCTCTATCCGAAGATTCAACTGAGCGCGACGGCGGGCCAACAATCACTCAAGGCGGACCAGTTGTTCGACCGGGCGAGCAATGCATGGAGCATCATCTCGGGATTGACGGCACCGATCTTCGACGGCGGCACGCTGCGCGCCGAGAAGCGCGCGGCGGTGGATGCCATGCACGCAAGCGCCGCCAGCTATGAGCAGACAGTGCTCGAAGCGTTTGCGCAAGTGGCCGACCTGCTCGAGGCGCTGGATCACGACGCTCAGCAACTCGACGCACAAGCTCAGGCACAACAGGCCGCGCAGAGCAGTCTCGACCTTGCGCGGGCGAGCTACAGCGAAGGCAACGCAGGGGTCCTCCTGGTCTTGGACGCCGAGCGCTCGTACCAGCAGGCACGCCTCGGATATGTCAGGGCGGTGGTGCAGCGCTATGTGGATACCGTGCAACTCTTCCTGGCACTGGGCGGCACGAGCCCGAGCGCGCCTGCGGCGGTCGCGTCGAGTCGACCGGACGCCCCATAGCCGTGGGCACGCGCTCGCAACCGTCTTGCGACCCTCGGACAGTTGCCCTGATCGAGGGTCCGGGCAATGCGACCGACCTTGCCGAGCGATTTGAAAACGCGTTGTACAACATCGCGAGAAGTTGGCGGCACGCGGTGGATCGCCGCCTCAAATATTTGGGCATTAGCATGGCCGGTTGGATGGCGATTGCAGCGGCATCGCAAGTTCGCTCGCCGTTGTCTCAGTCCGAGCTTGCCGACATGCTCTCGGTGTCGGGCGCGTCCATGGTGCACATGATCGATCGTTTGGTCAAGGATGGTCTTGCCATGCGCGAGCCATCCATATCCGACAGGAGGGTCAATCGTATCGTGATCACCGACGCCGGCCATCGTCTCTACGCGGTATTGAAGGACGAAGCCGCAGCCGTTCGTCGAGAATTGCTGGCCGGCATGGAATTGGCAAAACTCGCGCACCTGACGGAACTACTCGAGCAGATGCAATCTATATTGGAGCCGCGTCACGACCATGCGCCGTTTGACGAAGAGCGTCGCGATTGTTGATGATCTGATTCACCGGGATCTCTATACGCAATTAGCCAGCTGATCGCTGGGAACGTTTCCGCGAGGCGAGTATGCCGCATTGATCCCGCAAAGCCCGCTCCACCTCATTTCCCCTTCGAGCTCTCCGTTGTCCATTCCCCTAATTCACGAAGAACGGCTCATGTCCGGGTTGGCTTGTCGACTAATGATATCAAGTGATATAATCACCACTGTGAGTATAGAATGCGATTGATGCTGGGAATGTGCGAGACTCAATCGGACCCGCTGCGCACTGTCGACTGGAGCAGATACATGCTGGACGGCGTTTCACTGGATCAACTGCGCACTTTCATAGCGGCCGCGGACGAAGGCAGCTTCTCGGCGGCCGGCCGCCGCTTGCGGCGTGCTCAGTCTGTGGTGAGCCAGGTTCTGGCGAATCTGGAAGGGCAACTTGGCGTGAAGCTCTTCGATCGCAGCGCTCGTTTCCCAGTGCTGACGAATCAAGGCCGCGCACTTCTAGCCAATGCACGTGCAGTTGCGGGCGATGTCGACCTCTTCAAGGCCCGGGCGAAACGATTGGCCGGCGGGCTCGAACCGGAATTGAGCGTGGCCGTCGACGTGATGTTTCCGCTTGCGCCGTTCACCTCGGCTGTGGCTGCTTTCCAAAGGGAATTCCCGGCAACTCTGCTGAAATTCGACATCGAGTCGAGCGCCGTGGTCGAGCCCGTACTCGACGGTCGCTGCGCCATCGGTGTTTGGGGTATAGGCCCTTGGTCGATCGTGCCCCCGCAGCTCACCCACGAACGGCTGCTGACCGTCCGGACGTCCATGGTTGCGTCGCCGCAGCATCCGCTGGCACGATATGGCGCGACGGTTCCGACAACCGTCTTCGCCGATCATATCCAGCTGGTTCACGCCGACCTAGCGATTTTTTTGCGAGGCGCATTCGGCGTGTTGTCGCCGAGAGTGTGGCGGCTATCCCATCTCGGGGCGAAGCTTGCCTTCCTGCGTGCCGGGCTCGGGTTTGGCACTATGCCGCTGCATTTGGTCGAGGCGGACCTCGCCAGCGGTGAGCTCGTTCAGATCGCTACGGAGGATGCGCCACCGGGAGGCCACATGATCACCATGTCGGCCGCCTATCGAACCGACAGTCCGCCGGGCCCGGCGGCGCGTTGGTTCATCGAGCACCTCAAACAAATCGAGCGCCTCAAACAAGAAGACGTGCAGCCGCCGCAACTGAAGGCGGCTCTGCCGGCGGCTACAATCGGCGCGTCCTCCGAGCGTCGGCGATTGCCCAACCGTTCGGATGTATCGCCTTGAGCGCTACCTGAATACGCGTTGTCTCGCACGCCGAGCGAGGATTGCCGTCAATGGCGTGGTTTCCTTGCGAGGGTACGACGACTAGACGCTTGCCGGCGCTTCGCGGCCGACGCCCTCGAGGCCGAGGATCGGGCCGTCATCTCTTTTGCCTGTCGTACGTCTTCTTGTTTGAGGTGCTCGATGAACCAACGTCCCGCGGGGCCCGGCGGACTGTCAGTCCGATAAATCGCCGACATGGTGATCACGTGGCCTCCGGGCGGCACCCCTTCCGTTGCGATCTCAACGAGAGTGCCGCTGGCGAGGTCCGCCTCGACCAAGTGCAGCGGCATTCCGCCAAACCCGAGACCTGCACGCAGGAAGGCGAGTTTCGCCCCGAGATGGGAAAGGCGCCAAGTCCTCGCATACGGAGGTCTGGACACCAGCGTTCGAGAGAGATCCGCAGGATCGATGTGTGTGAGATGGACGTACTCGTCGAGAACGGTTGTCGGAATCGGCCCGCGGCGGGTCGACAGCGGGTGCTTAGGCGAAACGACTATGGGTATCCTCACCGTCAGCAGCCTTTCGTGGGTGAGTTGCGGCGACACGAGTGACCATGACCCCACTACACCGACGGCGCAGCGCCTGTTGAGTACGGGATCGACAACGGCGCTCGACTCCACGTCAAACCTCAGTAGGGTCGCGGGAAATTCATTCTGGAAGGCGGTGACAACACGGGTGAACGTCACCTCCGGGAACATGACGTCGACGGCCACGCTCAGTTCCGGTTCGAGGCCACCAGCCAAGCTCTTCGCCTGCGCCTTGAAGGCAGCCACGTCGCCCGCGACTTTACGCGCGTCGGCGAGCAGCGCTCGACCCTGATCCGTCAGCACCGGAAAGCGGGCGCTGCGATCGAACAGCTTCACCCCGAGTTGTCCCTCCAGATTCGCCAGGGTCTGGCTGACCACGGACTGCGCGCGACTCAGGCGGCGGCCCGCTGCCGAGAAACTTCCTTCATCCGCAGCAACGATGAAAATGCGGAGTTGATCGAGCGAAACACCATCCAGCATACATCTGCTCCAGCGATACATCGTATCGAGTGATATAGGCTACCAAGTCAGATGCCTCAGCACTACTCTTTCCAGATGCAACATGCGGTGCACGGTGGGGCGGACGCTTCGAGCCAAGAGTGGCCGATAGAGTAAGGAGTATTTCTCATGGCTAACTCAATCGCTCACGGAGTCCGCTCGACCGCCAATCAGGTCCTTGCGGGTATCGACCTCACGGGACAATGCATCTTAGTCACGGGATGCAATAGCGGAATCGGATTCGAGACGATGAATGCGCTGGCCGCAAACGGCGCCCGCGTTATTGGGCTTGCAAGATCGTGGGCCCGCGCAAAGGATGCGTGTGCCGAGGTTGGCCCTCGCACAATTCCCATCGCGTGCGACCTAGCCGATCTCGACTCGGTTGCCGCGGCGGCCAAGGCGATAAGGGAGCTTCAGGTTCCATTGGATGCAATCATTGCCAATGCGGGGATTGGCAACCCATCGACACTGCAAACTCGATATGGAGTCGAACTGCAGTTTCTGGTGAACCACATCGGCCACTTTTCCTTGGTGAATCAGCTGACCGATCTCGTGCGTGACGGCACCGGACGCATCGTCATGGTAAGCAGCAGCGCGAGCGTCATGCACGCCCCTCGGGAAGGAATCATGTTCGACAATCTTGACGGTGATCGATTTTACGATCCAATGACGTTTTACGGACAATCCAAGTTCGCGGTAGCCTTGTTTGCCAAGGAACTGTCGCGTCGACTGCGTGGACGTGGCATTGCCGTCAATTCGTTGCATCCCGGTGCGACGAGGGGTACGGGTCTGCGCAAGAACGTAGGGCTTCCCTTGCGTGTCGTGCTATCGCCCATGCAGCTGTTCATGAAATCGGCAAGCCAGGGAGCGGCCACGCAGACGTTGCTCGCAGCAAGTCCCCTGGTCACCGGCATCACCGGTGAATACTGGTCGGACTGCCGAATTGCGGAAGGGAATCCACTGCTGACTGATAGTAACCTCGCAAAGCGCCTCTGGAAGGTCTCTGCGCACATTGTTGCAGCAAACAACCTATCCCCATCGAAATCTACGCTGGGGACTGCACGAATGCGCAGGGCGTCAAAAGTAGCCGCCATCAAGTAAAGCAATTTTCTGAATCGACGCATCGAATGACGCTTTACGCAATGCGAGCGAGGTTTTGCTTTGGCGTTATTTCGCAATCAATACCACTGCATCAAAGTGAGATCCAGGCAATGAGAGGAACGGCGTGAACGGGTCGGAAATCGTATTGCGGTTAGGGACTGCTCTCCTATTCAGCCTCTTAGGTTCACTCCTATGCGCCGGATGCGCTCAGAAGAAATCGTCACCCCCGGAGCCCCCGCGCGCACAAATCACCCGGGTAGTCGAAAGGGATGTCAACATCTATGGCGAGTGGGTGGCAACGCTGGATGGATATGTGAATGCACAAATCCAACCGCAAGTCACCGGGTATCTAATCAAACAGGATTATCGGGAAGGTTCCCTCGTTCACAAAAACGACGTGCTCTTCGAGATCGATCCCCGTCCGTTTCAGGCTGCGCTGGATCAGGCGAAAGCCCAACTGGCACAGGCGAAGGCGCAGCTTGACAACGCGGCGCTCAACGTCAAACGGGATATCCCGGAAGCCGAGGCGAATGCCATTGCGCAAAGCCAGCTCGAGGGCGACACGCAGATGCAACTGGCCGCCAAAGCGACTGTCGAGGCCGCCCGTGCCGCTGTCGAGCAGGCGGCGCTGAATTTGAGTTTCACCAAGGTGCGCTCGCTCATCAGCGGAATCGCCGGTATTACGCAGGTCCAAGTCGGTAACCTCGTGACACCATCGACCGTGCTTACGGGAGTCTCCCAGGTGGATCCCATCAAGACTTACTTTCCGGTCAGTGGGGAGGACTACCTGCGGATTGCCGATAAGATTCACCCTGAGACCGTGAATCTGCTCTCCAGCGCCTCGCCCATACCGCTGCAGCTGATACTCTCGAACGGCAGCCCTTACGCCCACAGCGGCAGCATTCTCTTCGCCGATCGGCAAGTCGATCAACAGACCGGAACGATCAGAATAGCCGGGGCATTCTCGAACCCCGGCAACATTCTGCGCCCCGGGCAATACGCCAAAGTGCGCGCCGTAACGCAGATCCTCAAGAACGCATTGCTGGTACCGCAGCGCGCCGTATCGCAACTGCAAGGATCAGCTCAAGTCGCAGTGGTGGGACCTGATAACAAGATCACCATTCGCGCCGTTCAAACCGGCGAGCGCGTCGACACGATGTGGGTCATTAGCAGCGGCCTGGTGGCTGGAGATCGGGTCGTCGCGGAAGGCACTCAGAAGGTGAAAGACGGCAGCACCGTGACACCCGTTCCGTTCAATACTCTGTCCGCCGGTAACTAGAGAATGTCCAAGTTTTTCATCAATCGCCCGATCGTCGCCATGGTGATTGCGATCCTGACGGTCATCGTCGGCGCAATCACGATTCTGGGGCTGCCCATCTCGCAATTTCCCAATATCGTTCCCCCCGAAACCAAGCTGCAAGCGACGTTCGTCGGTTCGGATGCGGAGACGCTCGCACAATCGGTGGCCACGCCCATCGAGGAACAAATGAGCGGCGTGGACAACATGAACTACATGTATTCGGTGAATGCGACGGCCAACGGCCAGATGACCATGATTGTGGATTTCGGCGTTCAGACGGATCCCAACACCGACCTCATTCTGTCCCAGATTCGGGAGACCCAGGCGGCGTCCCAACTGCCGCCGAGCGTAACGCAGTACGGCGTGACCGTACAAAAGTCGACGAGTGCACCGCTGATGATCGTGGCGCTCTATTCACCCCACGGCACGCACGATGCGAAATTCCTCGCCAACTATGAATACATCAACATCAACGATCCCGTTACCCGCGTTTCGGGAATTGCCAGCGTGCAGGTTTTCGGCGCCGGACAGTACGCGATGCGGATCTGGCTCAAACCGGACCAGCTCACCAACCTCGGCGTTACCGCATCCGACGTTGTGAATGCCGTTCAATCGCAAAACACCGTCAATCCTGCGGGACAAATGGGCGGGGAGCCGGCCCCCAAGGGCCAGGAGTTCACGTACTCGGTGCGGGCGCAGGGCCGTCTGATTACACCGGAACAGTTCGGCGACATCATCATCCGCGAGAATCCTAGTGGGGGCGCCGTGCGGGTGAAGGACGTGGCGCGCATTGAGCTCGGTGCGCAAAGCTATACGCTGATGGGTCGCTTGAACGGAAAGCCGGCCGCTCTCCTCGCGGTCTATCAGCTGCCCGGCTCCAATGCGGTCAACGACTCCCAGGCGGTCCAGGCGCTGATGGCGCAGTTGAAAAAGAGCTTTCCGTCCGACATCGACTATGTCATCGCGCTCGACCAAACGAAGGCCGTCACCGAAGGTATGCGGGAGATCGTGCTGACGCTCGGCATTGCGCTCGTGCTCGTGATCATCGTGGTCTACCTCTTCCTCCAGGGCTGGCGCGCGACGCTGATACCGCTGCTCGCCGTTCCGGTGTCGCTGGTCGGCACGTTCGCATTCTTCCCGCTATTCGGCTTTTCCATCAATACGTTATCGATGTTCGGATTGGTGCTCGCCATTGGCCTGGTCGTCGACGACGCCATCGTGGTGGTCGAGGCAGTCGAGCGTCACATTGAGGAAGGCATGGCGCCGAAAGATGCCGCCCTAATCGCCATGCAGGAGATTTCCGGGCCCGTCATCGGTATTGCTCTCGTGCTCTCCGCGGTATTCATACCCACAGCGTTCATACCGGGCATCACCGGACGGATGTACCAGCAATTCGCGGTCACCATCGCGATTTCGGTGATCATTTCGGCATTCAACGCGCTGAGTTTGAGTCCGGCTCTGGCGGCGCTGCTGCTTCGACCCAAGAAGCCCAGCTCGGGGCCACTGCGAAAGTTCTTCAACTGGTTCAATCATGTCTTTGGGCGCGCGACCAACGGCTACGTGAACGTTAGCAGGACGCTGATTCGCAAGAGCGGGCTGGCGGTCATTGCCCTGCTGATTTTCGGTGTCGTAGCCGTCTTTTTCGGCGCGAAGTTGCCTTCCGGCTTCTTGCCGGACGAGGATCAGGGATATGTCTACATCAATCTTCAGCTGCCGAATTCCGCCTCTCTGGAGCGCACGGAGAAAGCCGCGCATGCGATAGAGGATATCCTCGCCGAAATGCCCGGCGTTCGGTACACCACGAGCATTATTGGTTTTAGCCTGCTCAGCTATATCCAGACGAGCTACAACGCATTCTTTTTTGTGACCCTCAAACCGTGGTCGGACCGCAAGGACAACGCCGAGCAACTCCAGGCCATCAAACAGCGACTGAATCAGCAGCTGACCAAGCTTCCGCAGGGAGCTGCCTTCAGCTTCTCGCCCCCGGCCATTCCCGGTGTCGGCACTTCCGGTGGTTTCACCTTCGTGCTCGAGGATCGGGGCGGCAACGACATTCCTTATCTGGCAGCGAACGTCGATAAGTTTTTAGCCGCTGCCCGCAAGCGCCCGGAAATTGCCGGGATCAATACGTCCTTCCTGCCGAGCGTTCCGCAGGAGTTTGTCGTAGTCGATCGCGACAAGGCGCTCAAACAAGGCGTGGCGATCTCCGACGTCTACACCACCTTGCAAGCGTATATGGGGGGTATCTTCGTCAACTACTTCAATCAGTTCGGTCGCCAATGGCAGGTCTATGTGCAGGCCGACGACAACTATCGGGCCGCCGCGCAAGACATCGGGGAATTCTATGTTCGCAACAGCACCGGCACAATGGTCCCGCTGGCGGCTTTGACTACATTCGAGCCGCGTTTCGGCCCCGAATACGTCATGCACTACAACGAGTATCCTTCGGCCCAGATGAACGGCAGCGCCGCACCCGGCTACAGCTCCGATCAAGCCATGGCCGCTCTCGAGCAAGTGTTTGCGCAAACCATGCCCCAGGACATGGGCTACGACTACTTGGGCATGTCGTTTCAGCAGAAGTTGGCGGAGCAGGGCGTATCGTCCACGACGATTTTCGGGATATCCCTACTATTTGTTTTCTTGATTCTGGCGGCTCTCTATGAAAGCTGGGCGCTGCCTTTCAGCGTATTGCTGAGCACGCCCGTGGCAGTATTCGGTGCCTTCGGAGTGCTGCTGTTGCGGCGTCTATTCATCCAGGCCTTTTACCCGGCGTATATGGTCGATATGGAAAACGACGTGTACTCGCAAATCGGTCTGGTGATGTTGATCGGTCTGGCGGCGAAGAACGCAATTCTGATCGTCGAGTTCGCCAAGGACGAGTATGAGAAGGGCAGACCGCTGGCCGATGCCGCGCTCGCCGGTGCGAAGCTGCGTCTGCGGCCCATCTTGATGACCTCATTGGCGTTCGTATTCGGCTGCGTGCCACTCTGGTTTGCATCGGGTGCGGGCTCGGTCGCCCGGCGAATCATGGGGACCACGGTGATCGGCGGCATGCTGGCCGCGAGCGCGATCGGTATCTTCTTCATTCCCGCAATTTTCTATTTTGTGGAGAAACTCGCGGGCACGACGCGGCCGGACACAGCCCCCTCTGCGGTCGGCGCGCCTGCCGAGAGCAATTGAAGTGAGGGCTTTCGCACTCCTGACATTCGGACTGCTACTCTCCGGGTGCATGCTCGGGCCGAATTACAAACGGCCCGCGATCGACGCACCCGGAGTCTATCGCGGCGACAGCCCGTCTCCCATCGCCTCATCGGAATCGCTGGGCGATGAAAAATGGTGGGAACTGTTCGACGACCCCGCGTTGCAGCAATTGATTCGCACAGCGTTACGGCAGAACTACGACGTGCTAATTGCAGCAAGCCGCGTCCTTCAAGCGCAGGCGCAGCTCGGTATTACGCGTGCCAGTCAATTCCCGACGGTGAACGCAGGCGCCCAAGCGTTCAGCGAACGTAATCCCAAGATATCGAGCGCATTTCCGTCCTATGAGGCCAACGCGGGAGAGGTGGATTTGTCCGTTGTTTGGAATCTCGACTTCTGGGGAAAATACCGGCGACAGACTGAAGCGGCGCGCGCCAACTTACTCGCGTCGCAATGGGGCCAGCGGGCGGTTCTCACCTCCGTCGTCTCGAGCGTGGCAACCGCCTATTTCACCCTTCGCGAGCTCGATTTGGCGCTGGACCTGTCGAGAAGGACGCTGGCCGCGCGACGAGATTCGCTGCAACTTACCACCGTGCTCGCCAAGAATGGCTCGGCATCGGCCCTCGATGTACGGCAATCGGAGCAGCTGGTGTATACGGCAGCAGAGACCATTCCCGATCTCGAGCGCCAGATCACACAGCAGGAGAACTCGCTGAGTATTCTGCTCGGCGACAATCCGGGGCCCGTTCCGCGGGGCCTCTCACTCACCGAGCAGCCCAATCCTCCCATCATTCCGGTCGGTCTTCCTTCCGAGTTGCTGGAGCGCCGTCCGGACATCCGGGAAGCCGAAGCAGCCCTGGTGGCGGCGAACGCCGAGATTGGAGTCGCGAAGGCTGCGCTCTTTCCCAGCATTTCACTCACTGGCACAGCTGGATACGAAAGCTTTGCGTTGAACAACCTCTTTACCCACTCGCAGAGAACGTGGAACGGCGCGGGATGGCTGACCCAACCCATATTTGCCGCGGGAGCTCTGCGCTCGGGAATGCGGCTTGCCGAAGCGCAGAAACAAGAAATGTTGATCGCCTATGGGCAAACGATCAGGAATGCCTTCCAGGAGGTTTCGAACTCCCTCGTCGCATACCAGAAGAACCGCGAGTTCCGCGAGCAGCAGGAGTTGTTGACGACGGCGGCGCACGATACAGACCGTCTCTCGAAGATACTTTACCGGCATGGTGGAGCGAGTTACCTCCAGGTGCTGACGAGTGAAAACAACGACTTCTCGGCGCAGCTCAATCTTGCCCAGGCACAGCTCAATGAGCGGCTCGCGCTCGTCCAGCTATACAACGCTCTTGGCGGCGGATGGGAGCAGTGACGCGGTCATCTCTCTGTGCGCAGTCCAGAACAGTCGCTTCCTCGGCGAGATTGATCATATATCGTCATCGACGATATCTCCCATCTAGAGATAGAGGCTTCTAAGTCAGATGCTGACCCTCTAGCCTCAGATATACGTTCATTCCATCCCTTGGAGGACCGATGTCAGACAGCGGCGCCACACCGAAAGTAAGCAGAAAGGTCTTGAGTCGGCGGAGCAATGGGGGGGCAATCTTCTCCGGCGGTGCACGCGAGATGGGCGCCGCCGCGAAATACGAACTCAAGGATCCCGCCACCAGCAGAGCGGCTGAATTGAACATCATGTCCGGCACTCTCGGACCCGACGTGCTCGATATTTCGCATCTCGCCCGAGATCTAGGGGTATTCACGTATGACCCCGGATTCACGGCCACGGCCAGCACGGAGAGCAAAATCACCTATATCGACGGCGACGCGGGGCTGCTCTTGTACCGCGGCTATCCCGTCGAGCAACTGGCGGAGAGCTCCGGCTATCTGGAAGTCGCCAATCTGCTGATCAACGGCTCGTTGCCGACGAAGGCGCAGCTCGATGCATTTCGCAATTCCATCACGCGGCACACCATGGTCAACGAGCCATTGCTGCGATTTTTTCAGGGATTCCATCACGACGCACATCCCATGGCCATGGTTTCTGCGGTGGTGGCCTCGATGGCCGCCTTTTATCACGACACGACCGACATCAACGACCCGCGTCACCGCGAAATTTTCGCACATCGCATCATTGCCAAACTACCGACGATTGCCGCTGCGGCCTACAAACATACGCTCGGTCAACCTTTCATCTATCCGCGCAATGATTTGAGGTATTGCGCCAATATACTCAACATGTTTTTTGCGGTTCCCTGCGAGGCGTACTCGATCGATCCGGTCGCCGTGGAAGCGCTGGATCTCTTGTTCATTCTGCATGCCGACCATGAGCAAAATGCCAGCACGTCGACGGTGCGCCTGGCGGGAAGTACCGGTGTCAATCCCTATGCGGCGATTTCCGCAGGGATTTCTGCACTCTGGGGTCCCGCGCATGGCGGAGCGAACGAAGCCGTACTCGATATGCTGGACGGCATTGGATCGGCGGCGAACATTGGCCAATTCCTGGCGCGCGTGAAAGATAAATCGGACAACGTACGGTTGATGGGCTTCGGCCATCGTGTTTACAAAAACGTCGATCCGCGCGCCAAGATCATTCGTAGCATGTGCTATCGCGTGCTTGAAAGCCTGGGTAAGGGCAATAGCCCGCTGTTCGAGCTTGCGCTGAAGCTCGAGGAAGTCGCTCTCAAGGATGACTACTTCGTGTCACGAAGGTTGTATCCGAATGTCGATTTCTACTCAGGCATCATCTACAGCGCCCTCGGAATTCCACGTTCCATGTTCACGGTCATGTTCGCGATTGCGCGCACCGCCGGCTGGGTTGCCCATTGGCAGGAGATGGTCTCCGATCCGCACATGAGAATCGGCCGGCCGCGCCAGCTGTACACCGGACCCACCAAAAGAGATTACCAGGCGATAGAAAAGCGCGTGGCGTGAGCAGAGATGACCGCATCGCTGCCCCCATCCACCGCCAGGAGCGTTGCATCATGTCCGGCGATCAAAAATGGGACTGCCAATGCCGCCGAGAGACAGCGCATGGCGGACGACAGAACCGCTAAAGAAAACTGGCGGCATTGGGGTCCGTACGTGTCCGAACGGCAATGGGGCACGGTTCGCGAGGATTATTCGTCGGGTGGCGATGCGTGGGAATATTTTCCGCACGACCACGCTCGGAGTCGCGCGTATCCCGACGTCGCGCGGTCCCTGGTTCACTGCGGCGACGGCGCGAACTCCTGCCCACCTGAGGATGTTGGCGGTACCGACGGCTATACCGAGTTCCTCGAGGTAATGATCCAGACCATGAGGAACATGATCGATATCTGACATGCGTTGGTGGTCATTTCGATCCCAAACGCTTTGATCTCGACGCCACGAATCTTGCGC
>Ga0099795_10000119_pt1 | contig 13161 bp, 9 predicted proteins | sample Rivendell_Oct201_11_FD_78513 | JGI IMG/M metagenome (GOLD analysis project Ga0099795, IMG submission 78513) | Vadose zone soil microbial communities from the Eel River Critical Zone Observatory, Northern California, USA -... | ecosystem: Host-associated > Plants > Roots > Rhizosphere > Soil ... | reverse complement strand
TGACCCCGGACTTCAGCCCGGTCATGGGCACGACGCCGGTCGAAAACTATTACATCGACTCCGGCTGGGGCACCTGGGGCTTCAAGGCGACGCCGGTCTGCGGCAAGACGATGAGTCATACCGTGGCGACGGGGCGCAATCATCCCTTGATCGAGGGATTCACCTTCGATCGCTTCGCACGCTACCAGCTCACCGGTGAGAAAGGCGCGGCGTCGGTGGGCCACTGATGAAGATCCTGGTGTGCCCTTTGAACGGTCCGCGACCGGTGTCGGAATTCGCTTACGGCGGCGAGGTGCGCCGCAGCCCCGACCCGAATACATGCAGCGATGCCGAGTGGAGCAACTACGTGTTCAATCGCTCCGGTTCGCCCGGCGTCAAGTATGAGTGGTGGTGCCACATCGCCTCGGGTTTCTGGTTCGTGGTCTTGCGCGACACCACACGCGATGTAGTGATCGACACCTTTCCGGCGGAGGCGGTGCGCCGCGGCTTGCCGACGCCGCCGGCGGCTGCCGCGCCATGACGCATCGCCTGGAAGCGCACGCCGAGGAGTGGCTGGATCGCACGGCCCCACTGCGGTTCACTTTCGAAGGCCGGGAATATCAGGGGTATTCGGGCGACACGATCTCTTCGGCGCTCGCGGCGGCGGGAGTGCCGTATGTGGCGCGCAGCTTCAAATACCACCGTCCGCGCGGCATCCTGTCCTTCGCGAATCACGACAGCAACACCCTGTTCCAAGTCGACGGGGTACCTAATGTGCGCGGCGACGTGACCTGGCTGCGCGATCGTATGCGTGTGTCGGCCGTCAATACCTTCGGCGGCCTGTGGCGCGACAGGGCGCGAGTGCTGGATCGCTTCGCGCGCCTGTTGCCGGTGGGATTCTATTACAAGGCGTTTCATTCCAAGGCTCTGTTCCCGCGCTGGGAGCGCATGTTCCGCACGCTCACGGGATTGGGAAAGGTTTCTCTCGGCGCCCCGCGCGAGGCGACGCCCAAGCGCTATGGTTTCTGCGATGTGTTGGTGATCGGCGGCGGCCCGAGCGGCCTCGCGGCTGCGCTCGCCGCGGCGCAGGCCGGCGCGCAGGTGGCCTTGGCGGATGAAGCGTTGCGGCTCACCGGCAATGGCGCGCCGCCGGCGCTGGTCCGGGCGGTGCGCGACTCGGCCTCCATTACCTTGTTTCCGGCTACCGTTGCCGCCGGCTACTACGCGGATCACTGGGTCGCGCTGGCGCAGCAGGCGCGCATGACGAAGATGCGCGCCGGCGCCGTGGTAGTTGCCACCGGAGTGATCGAGCAGCCGGCCGTGTTTCGCAACAATGATCTGCCCGGCGTCATGCTGGCGTCCGGCGCGGCACGGCTTGCCGCGCGGCACGGCGTCGCTCCCGGCCGCCGAGTAGTCATCATTGCCGCCAATCTGGATGCCTATGCAACCTGCCTCGAGCTGCATGCGCGAGGCGTGCAGGTAGCCGCCATCGTCGATTTGCGCGCGGTCGCGGAGAGCGATGCGGCCGTGTCAGCCTGCGCGGCGCTGGGCCTGGTCGTGCTGCGGGCGCATGCGCCTTATGAGGCCGTCCGCGGGCCGGAGGGCACGGTCGCCGGATTGACGGTCGCACCGGTGAATGAAGCCGGCCACGTCGATGCGAGCGCGCAGCGGCGTATCGACTGCGATGCGATTTTGATGAGCGTGGGATGGGCGGCCGCCATGCAGCTCTATCTCCAAGCCGGCGGCAGCACGCGATTTTCCGAGGAGCTGCAGCAGTTCGTCCCGGTGGATTCGCCGCCGGGAATATTTGCAGCCGGCCGCATGAACGGCGTCTACGATCTCGAATCGCGTCTCGCCGACGGCCGGCGCGCGGGATCGCAGGCGGCAGCTCATGTGGGATTCGGCGTGCCGAGCGGCACAGCCGTCGCGCGCAGCACGCGCTGTCCCTCGCATCGGTTTCCCATATTCGATCACCCGGAAGCCAAGAACTTCGTCGACTTCGACGAGGACTTGCAGGTCAAGGACTTGGAAAACGCAGCGCAGGAAGGATTCGATTCCAGCGAACTGCTCAAGCGCTACAGCACGGTGGGCATGGGCCCCTCGCAGGGCAAGCATTCCAACATGAACGCGCTGCGCATTCTTGCGCGCATCCGCGGGGTCGGCGTGGAGCAGCTCGGCCTGACCACGGCTCGGCCCATGTATCACCCGGTGCCGATGAAGCTGCTGGCGGGCCGCAGCTTCTACCCGGAGCGGCGCACGCCATGCGACGCGCAACATGGCGCATTGGGCGCGGTGTGGATGCCGGCGGGCAACTGGCGAAGACCCGAATACTATGCAGTGTCCGGCGAGAGCCGCGCACAGAGCATCGATGCCGAGGTTCACGCGGTACGCAGCAGTGTCGGGCTCATCGATGTAGGGACGCTCGGCAAAATAGAGGTCTACGGACCGGGCTCGGCCGAGCTTCTGGACCGCGTTTATGCCGGACGATTTTCCGATTTGAAAGTCGGCATGACGCGCTACGGACTGATGCTGGACGAGTCGGGCGTCATCATCGACGACGGCGTCATCGCGCGCCTGGGCGAGGAGCTCTTTTACTTCACGACCACAACCGGCGGTTCCGCGACCGTGTTTCGCGAATTACTTCGGCTGAATGCGCTGTGGGGCCTCGACTGTACGCTGGTGAACGTCACTGGCCACCGGGCGGCATTCAATTTCGCGGGCCCCTCGAGCCGGGGGATATTGCAGCAATTGACCGATATCGACCTGCGGGATGAGGCATTTCCTTATTTGGCTGTACGGTCGGGGCAGGTGGCCGGCGCTCCGGCGCGCTTGATGCGCGTCGGCTTTGTCGGTGAACTCGGATTCGAAATCCATGTGGCCGCCGGACGGGGCCGCGAGGTCTGGGAGGCGCTCCACTCTGCCGGCCTGCCGCTGGCCTCGAGGCCCTTCGGCGTCGAAGCGCAACGCGTGCTGCGCTTGGAAAAAGGTCATTTCATCGTGGGCCAGGATACCGACGGTTTGACCGACCCCTTGGAGGCGAGCGCGATGTGGGCGGTGGCCATGAAGAAGCCCTTCTTCGTCGGGCAGCGGAGCCTCCGCATCCTGCAAGCGCGCGGTCCCCGGCAAAAGCTGGTGGGCATCGAGCTTGCCGCAACGGCACCCCTGCCCAAGGAGTGTCATTTGATCATCGACAAGGGCGCGATCGCCGGCCGCGTTACCAGCGTGACCCATTCGCGGGCGTTGAACAAATCCATCGGACTCGCCATGCTGTCGCCGGATCTGGCGCAGGTCGGGCGCGACATCCACATTCGCACCGACAACGGCGATATGCTGGCGGCGCGAGTCGCGGCGCCGCCGTTTTACGACCCGAAGAATTTGCGGCAGAAAGCGGATGCGGGCGCATGAGCGCGCTGACGCTCGAGTTGCGCGAAAAGCGCGATCGGCTGGGCCTCAAGGGTCCGCGAGCCGCGGAATGGTTGGCTGCACAGGGGATTGCATTGCCGATGACGCCGAATACATGGACGCACTCGGAAGGGGCCGTCGCCGCCGGCGCGGTGCTGGTGGCGCGGCTTGGCACCGCCGAGTTTTTTCTCGAGGACGGCGCCGGCGGAACGACGCTCGGGCGAATTGCTCCCGCATTGGACCAGAGTCCGCCGGGGGTGTATCCGGTGTTGCGCGAGGACTGGGCCTTTCTTCTCGGCGGCGACGAGGTCCACGACGTGCTCGCGCAGGTTTGCAATGTGAATTTCGCTGCGCTGTCGCTCACCTCCCGTCCCTTGATAATGACGCTCATGATCGGCGCCGCGGTGCTGGTCGTACCGCAGAGCGCGGGGGACGGCGGGCAGAGCGGATCGGCAAAGCGTCACTATCGGATCTGGTGCGATCCGACTTTCGGTCCATACCTTGGCGAGTCCTTGGGCGAGGTGGTCATTGAATGCGGCGGTAGATACACGGGGGTTTCGGGATGAATCAACAAGCAGCGAAGAAATTTTTCGAAGAACACAAGATCCGCTATGTGCTGGCGCAGTTCGTGGATATCCATGGCGCCGCGAAGGCCAAGGCCGTGCCGGTCGAGCATCTGGAGATGGTCCTCACGGACGGCGCGGGTTTCGCCGGCTTCGCCTTATGGGGATTCGGCATGGGCCCCGAAGGTCCCGACTACATGGCGGTCGGCGATCTCTCGACGCTGCAGGACATACCGTGGATGCCGGGCTATGCGCGCATCGTGTGCAATGGGGTGGTCAACAAGAAACCCTATGCCTTCTGCTCCCGGGTGGCGCTGCAAGCGCAAATTGCGCGCCTCACTGAACGCGGGCTCACCCTGTACACCGGCATCGAACCGGAGTTCATGCTGCTGTCCCGGCGCGCGGATGGGAGCCTCGGGCCCGCCGACTCCACCGACGATCTCGACAAGCCTTGCTACGACTACAAGGGTCTTTACCGCAGCCGCGAGGTGCTCGATGAGATGGTGGCGGGGCTTCGCGCCGTGGGCATCGACGTGTATCAGATCGATCACGAGGACGGCAACGGCCAGTTCGAAATCAATTTCACCTACGCCGATGCGCTCAAGTCCGCGGATAACTTTACTTTCGTCAAAATGGCGGTCAGCGAGATCGCCCACAAGCACGGCATGACCGCGACGTTCATGCCGAAGCCGTTTGCGAACCGCGCCGGCAGCGGCGCGCATTTTCACGTGTCGCTGGGTTCGGCGACGCAGAAGAATGCGTTCTACGACAAGAACGACAAGTCGGGCATGGGCCTGTCGAAGATGGCGTATCAATTCCTGGCGGGCGTCCTGCATCATGCGCGCGGCCTTTGCGCGGTCGCCGCGCCCACCGTCAATTCCTACAAGCGGCTGGTCGTGGGCCGTGCTCTGTCGGGCGCCACGTGGGCACCCGCTTACATTACCTACGGCGACAACAACCGTACCGCCTGCGTCCGCGTACCGCATGGTCGTCTTGAAATCCGCTTGCCGGATTCCGCGTGCAATCCCTATCTCGTATCCGCAGCCTTGATCGCCGCCGGGCTCGACGGAATCGACCGGAAACTCGATCCCGGCCCCGCGCAGAACATCAATCTGTACCAGCTGTCGCCGGAAGAATTGGCCGCCAAGGGCATCAAGCTGCTGCCGCAGTCCCTGCACGAAGCCATCGATGCGCTCGAACAGGATACGGTGATCTGCAATGGCTTAGGCGCGGATCTCGCGCGCGAATTCATTCGCTTGAAGCGCATGGAATGGACGGAATACTCGCGGCATGTGTCCGATTGGGAATCACGGCGTTATCTGGAATTCTTTTAGGCGAATGCTTTAGGAGATGGCCCATGTGTGGAATCGTCGGTCTTCTGGTCAAGAATCCTGCTCTGCGCAATCAACTCGGCGCGCTCATGGTGCCGATGCTGGTGGGCATGACCGAGCGCGGTCCCGATTCCGCGGGGCTCGCCGTTTACACCACCCCGGTGTCGGAGCGGCACCATAAGCTCAGCCTGTACAGCGGCGAGAACGCCGTCGACTGGTCGGAATTGCTGTCGCGGATCGCCGCCGACTTTGCCCACTCGCACGAGATAACGGCGCAGGGCAATCACGCGGTGCTGATCAGCGCGGCCGACCCGGATCTGCTCATGGCCTGGTTCGCGCGCAATGCGCCGATGGTCGCCGTGCTGTCGGTGGGACAATCGATCGATCTCTACAAGGACGTGGGTGCACCGGCGGATATCGCCGACCGGTACGCCTTCAAGTCGCTGCGCGGTTCGCATCTGGTGGGACACACCCGCATGGCCACCGAATCGGCCGTGACCCCGGCGCATGCGCATCCGTTCACCGCAGGGCGCGACTTTTGCCTGGTGCACAACGGTTCGCTGTCCAATCCACATTTGGTGCGCAAGCGATTGGAGCCGCTGGGCATAGAATTCGAGACGGACAACGACACCGAGGCGGCGTGCCGTTTCTTCGAGTGGCGGCTGCGCGAAGGCGATGACCTGAAGACGGCGGTGCAACGCGGCTTCAGCGAATTGGATGGGTTTTACACCTTTTTGATGGGCACCGACCAAGAGCTTCTCATCGTGCGCGACGCGTTCGCGTGCAAGCCGGCGGTGGTGGCCGAGACCGACGACTATGTCGCCATCGCCTCGGAGTTCCGCTCATTGGCGCATCTGCCGAACATTTCCCATGCAACGCTGTTCGAGCCCAAGCCGGAGGAGATTTATTCATGGCGAATTTGAGGCCGTTGCTGAGGCGCAGCGAGTTTGATCTCGCGCACGACAGCCTGCGGGACTTGAATCTATATCTGCACAAGCAGGCGGCCCAGGACGGCGTGTCGCAAATTGAGGTGAAAAATCCGGACGGGGCGCATTCCATCGCCTGCGGCCTCGATGCCGACCTCGACGTGCAGATTCACGGCCACGTCGGCTATTACGTGGCGGGGATGAACAAGCACGCCTCGGTCACGGTGCACGGCAATGCAGGTCCGGGCGCCGCCGAGAATATGATGTCGGGCCGCGTGCACATCCGGGGCTTCGCCTCCACCGCCGCGGGCGCCTCCGCGCATGGCGGCCTGCTGATCATCGACGGCGATGCGTCCTTGCGTTGCGGCATTTCGCTCAAGGGCGCCGACATCGTGGTGGGCGGCAGCGTCGGCAGCTTTTCCGCATTCATGGCGCAGGCGGGCCGCATCGTGATCTGCGGCGACGCCGAGGACGCGCTCGGCGATTCCTTGTACGAAGCGGTCATCTATGTGCGCGGCAAGGTGCGCTCGCTCGGCGCCGACGCCCGCTTCGAGCCGATGACCGACGCTGATCGCACCGCCCTCAAAGCCTTGCTCGCGCAATCCGGCCTTGCTCACGACCCCGCGGAATTCAGGCGCGTGGCGTCGGCAAAGAGTCTTTATCACTGGCATGCCGATGCCGATCAGGAGTATTGACCATGACGGGCCCACAGCTCGAGGAATCGGTTGGCTTCGACCGGTCGACCATTGAGTACATTCAGCGCGCCGCGGCGACCGGTCTCTATGAGATCCGCGGATTGGGCGCGAAGCGCCGCGTCCCGAACTTTGACGATTTGTTGTTTCTGGCCGCTTCGCTGTCGCGCTATCCCCTCGAGGGCTATCGAGAACGCTGCGCGACCAAGACGGTGCTCGGGACGCGCTTCGCCACGCGTCCGATCGAGCTCGCGATTCCGATCACCGTCGCCGGCATGAGCTTCGGCGCGCTGTCGGCGCGGGTGAAAGATGCTTTGGGGCGTGCCGCAACCGAAGTGGGCACGTCCACGACCACCGGCGACGGCGGCATGACCGCCGAGGAGCGCGCCTCGTCGAAGACTCTGATCTACCAGTGCCTCCCGTCGCGCTATGGCTTCGATCCCGACGATGTGCGGCGGGCGGATGCCATCGAGATCGTCATCGGTCAGGGCGCGAAGCCCGGCGGCGGCGGAATGCTCCTCGGGCAGAAGGTCAATCCGCGGGTCGCGCGCATGCGCACGCTGCCCGAAGGCGTCGACCAGCGCTCGGCGTCGCGGCACCCCGACTGGACCGGTCCCGATGACCTGGTGATCAAGATCAAGGAGCTGCGCGAGATCACCGATTGGGAAAAACCGATTTACGTCAAAGTCGGCGCAACGCGCGTGTTCAACGATGTGAAGCTCGCCGTGCACGCCGGCGCCGATGTCATCGTGGTCGACGGCATGCAGGGCGGCACGGCGGCAACGCAAACCGTGTTCATCGAGCATGTGGGAATTCCCACGCTCGCGGCGCTGCGCCAGGCGGTCGATGCCTTGGACGAGCTCAACATGCGCGGCACGGTGCAACTGGTGATTTCCGGCGGCATCCGCAGCGGCGCCGATGTGGCCAAAGCGCTCGCCATGGGCGCGGACGCGGTGGCGATAGGGCAGGGAGTGCTGATGGCATTGGGCTGCAACAGCGATACCTACGTTGCCGGAGGTCAGCATGTGTCCGCCGTCGAGGACTATGCGAGGCTGGGCACAGCGCCCGGGTTCTGTCACCACTGCCATACCGGGAAATGTCCGGTGGGGGTGACGACTCAGGACGCGGCGCTCGAATTGCGCTTGGACCCTGCGGTGGGCGCCAAGCGGCTCAGGAATTATTTCAAGACCGTGAACATGGAATTGACCACCATCGCGCGCGCCTGCGGCAAGCAGGACGTGCATCATCTCGAGAAAGAAGATCTGGTGGCGTTGACCGTGGAAGCGGCTGCCATGGCGGGCGTTCCCTTGGCGGGGACGTCGTGGATTCCGGGGCAGTCGGGGAATTCGGTGTAGCCGCGGCGAGCGAATAAAGATGCTGAGCCGGCGAAGGGTGGCGTTTTTTCATTAAGAAACACTTAACATTGAAGTAACAATTACTGACTGTACATAAATGATCGATGACCTTTAGAGTCCTCCCCACGGAACCAGGGCGCGTCTCTATCGAAAATCAACTCTCCACGCCGTCGGCATACGCGGCAGCTTCCCATGTGTTGCCTCGTGCGCGGACACGCTCAATCCCTAATGGGTCATTGCAGGAAGTCTCGCCAACGGCTGCACGCAGCCATCTCATCAAAGGATATTCATCATGGCAGGTCGCAACTTTCTGTTCGTTCCCGGACCCACCAACGTGCCCGACCGCGTGCTGCGCGCCATGGCGGTGGCGATGGAAGACCACCGCTCGCCGATCTTCCCCGAACTGACCCGGGCCTGCCTGAGCGCCTTGAAGCCGGTGTTCAAGACCACCTCGGGCAGCCCCATTCTCTTCCCGTCCTCCGGCACCGGTTGTTGGGAAGCAGCCCTCACCAACTGCCTGAACCCCGGCGACAAGGTCCTGACCTCGCGTTTCGGGCAGTTCAGCCATCTGTGGGCCGACATGTGTATTCGGCTGGGTTTCGAGGTCGAGATTCTGGAGACTCCCTGGGGCGAAGGCGCTCCGGTGGAGCGCTATCTCTCCTCGCTCAAGCAGGACAAGCAGCACCAGATCAAGGCGGTATTGGTGTGCCAGAACGAGACCGCGACCGGCGTGACCAGCGACGTCGCCGCCGTGCGCCAGGCGATGGACAGCGTCAAGCACCCGGCGCTGCTGTTCGTGGACTCGGTGAGCGCGCTGGCCAGCATCGATTTTCGCATGGACGAGTGGGGCGTCGACGTCTGTGTCAGCGGCTCCCAGAAGGGTCTGATGCTGCCGGCCGGACTGGGCGTGACCTGCGTCAGCCAGAAGGCGCTCGAAGCGGCCAAGCGCGCGACTTCGCGGCGCTGCTATTTCGATTACGGCGATATGGTGACCGCCAATGCCGCGGGCTATTTCCCGTACACCCCCTCGATCCCGATGATGTACGGCCTGCGCGAATCGCTGACCATGCTCGCTGAGGAAGGGCTGGAGAACGTGTTTCATCGCCACCGCTACCTCGCCGCCGGCGTGCGTGCCGCCGTCTTCCAGGGGTGGAAGCTCAAGCTGTGCGCGACCGCGCCGAAGTGGCACTCGGACACCGTGTCCGCCATCATGTTGCCGGAGGGCATCAATGGGGCGGAGCTCATCGCGCGCGCCTTTACGCGCTACAACCTGGCGCTCGGGGCCGGCCTGTCCCAGGTCGCCGGCAAGTTGTTTCGCATCGGCCACCTGGGTGATCTCAACGAGCTCATGCTGCTCGGCGGCATTGCGGGCGCCGAGATGGCCATGCTCGATGCGGGCGTCAAGCTCGAGCCCGGCAGCGGGGTCGCCGCAGCGCAGACTTATTGGCGCAACAGTTATTCGTAAGGGATTTGGGTGAACGAACATTCGCGCGGGGCATGCTGGGTGATGCGGATGTGTGAACCGATTTAGGTCACTGGGGGATCGATGGACATCCACGAATATCAGGCGAAGGAACTGTTGTCCGGATTCGGCGTGGCGGTGCCGCCGGGTGGAGTGGCTTACAGTCCCGAACAGGCCGTGTATGTCGCCACCGAACTGGGCGGCTGGCATTGGGCGATCAAGGCGCAGATTCATGCGGGCGGTCGCGGCAAGGCCGGCGGCGTCAAACTCTGCCGCACCTATCACGAGGTTGCGGCCGCTGCCAAGGCAATGCTGGGCGCCACGCTCGCGACCAATCAGACCGGTCCGGCCGGCAAGGTCGTGCACCGGCTCTACGTCGAGAAAGCCGAATCTTTCGTGCGCCAGTTGTACCTGGGTTTCGTTCTAGATCGAAAAGTGGAACGCATCCGTGTGATCGCCTCGGCGGAAGGCGGAATGGAGATCGAGGAGATCGCCCTCAGCCGGCCCGAAACCATCCTGCAGGAGCTGGTCGATCCGGCGGTGGGGCTGCAGGCTTTCCAAGCGCGTGAACTGGCGTTCGGACTCGGTCTCAACATCAAACAGGTCAGTCAGGCGGTGACCATGATCATGGGTTGCTACCGTGCCTTTCGCGATCTGGATGCAACGATGGTCGAGATCAATCCACTGGTGGTGACCAAGGATAACCGGGTGCTGGCGCTGGATGCCAAGATGTCCTTCGACGACAACGCCATGTTCCGTCGTCCCAGGGTCACAGAAATGCGCGACTCCGCCGAAGAGGATCCACGCGAAGCTCAGGCAGCGGAGTTCGGTCTCAACTACGTTGGCTTGAGCGGGGATATCGGCTGCATCATCAACGGCGCCGGATTAGCGATGGCGACCATGGACATGATCAAGCACGCCGGCGGTGAGCCCGCCAACTTCCTCGATGTCGGGGGTGGCGCGTCGCCGGAGCGCGTCGCGGCGGCATTCAATCTCGTGCTCTCCGATCAGAATGTGAAGGCGATCCTGGTCAACATCTTCGCCGGCATCAACCGCTGCGACTGGGTTGCGCAAGGCGTGGTGCAGGCGGCCAAAAGCCTGCGCGTGCCGCTGGTCGTGCGGCTCGCCGGCACCAATGTCGAGGAAGGCAGGCGCATCGTCCGCGATTGCGGCCTGCCCATCATCACGGCCGACACTCTGGCCGAGGCGGCGCATAAAGTTGTCGCGGCGTCGCGCGGTGGAGACGTCAAATGAGCATTCTCATCGACGCAACGACGCCGGTAATCTTGCAGGGCTTCACCGGTGACAAGGCGACTTTCCACGCCAAGGAAATGATCGAATACGGCACCAAGGTCGTGGGCGGAGTCACGCCGGGCAAGGGTGGGCAGACGCATCTGGACCGTCCGGTCTTCAATACGGTGAAAGACGCGGTGAAGGCCACCGGCGCCGAGGCCAGTCTGGCCTTTGTGCCTCCGCCTTACGCGGCGGATGCGCTGATGGAAGCCGCCGACGCGGGCTTGAGGCTGGTCTGCATCATCACCGACGGCATTCCCGCGCAGGACATGATGCGGGTCAAGCGCTACCTGCGGCGCTACCCCAAGCCCAAGCGCACCACCGTCGTGGGCCCGAACTGCGCGGGCATCATCAGCGCCGGCAAGGCGATGCTCGGCATCATGCCGAGCAACATCTACATCCCCGGCAACGTCGGCGTCGTCTCGCGCTCCGGCACGCTGGGTTATGAGGCTGGTGCGCAGATGAAGGCGCTCGGCATCGGCATTACGACCAGCGTCGGCATCGGCGGCGATCCGATCAACGGCAGTTCCTTCCTCGATCACCTGATCTTGTTCGAGGAGGATCCGGAAACCAAGGCCGTGATCATGATCGGCGAAATCGGTGGGCCGCAGGAATCGGAGGCGGCGAAATGGGTCAAAGAGAACATGACCAAACCGGTCGTCGGTTACGTGGCCGGGCTGACCGCGCCGAAGGGTCGCCGCATGGGCCATGCCGGAGCGATCATTTCCGCCGAAGGTGACAGCGCCTCGGAAAAGGCGGAAATCATGAAGTCGTACGGCCTTTTCGTCGCGCCCAGCGCCGCCGAACTCGGCTCGACGGTGGCGCTGGCGCTGAGTCGGGCGGGCTGAACGCGCGTGGCAACCGTCTCGCCACGCAGACTTGTCCGTGCGACGCCAAGTCACTGAGCGACCGTCTTGAACGATCCCGCCGGCCCGGCCGATCCTGCTGCTCCCTCACGCGAGCCGCCCGGAAACTTTTCGCGCGCGGCACTGCTGTTCGACTTGCTGGTCGGCGTGGTGCAGCGCTACGAGCCGCCGGTCGCAGCCGTGCTGCGCGAGGAGCAAACGACCGAGGGCATGTCCGCAGTCCTCCTCGCACGCACGCTGCAGGCCCAAGGCATTTGGTTCCAGCTGCTCGCGATCGCAGAACAGAACCGCGACATGCGCAATCGCCGCGAGGTTGAACGCGAACGCGGCTACGAGCAGTTGCGGGGCACCTTCGCCGCCGTGTTCGCATCCGCTGCGGCCGAGGGCATCACGGGCGCGGAGGTCCATCAGGCGTTGTCGGGGCTACGTGTACGGCCGGTGATTACGGCTCATCCGACCGAGGCAAAACGCGTAACCGTGCTCGAGCGGCATCGGCGCATTTACCTGCGCTTACTGGATCTGGAATCGCCGCGCTGGACAGAGCGCGAGCGGCAGGAACTGATCCACGCCACCGGCGACGAAATCGAACTGCTCTGGCTCACCGGCGAACTCAAGCTGTCCAAACCCACGATCGCGCAGGAAGTGGCTTGGGGTCTGTATTTCTTCAACGAAAATCTCTTTGACGTGGTCCCGCAAATGTTGGCCAAGATCGAGAGCGCGTTCGCGAATCAATTTCCCGGCGAGCCAATCGACGTCCCGCTGTTCTTTCAGTTCGGCTCCTGGATCGGCGGTGATCGCGACGGCAATCCTTACGTCACCAGCGAAGTCACGCGACGCGCGTTGTGGGACACACGGCTGGCCAGCTTGCGCCGCTATCGAATCCGCCTACTGGATTTAGCGCGTAATCTCAGCATCGAGGATCACGCGCTGGCGCTCCCGGATTCGTTCCGCAAGGCGGTGGTGGAAGCGATTCACGCGGCACCGGACGGCGAGACCCTTGCGGCGCGCAATCGAGGCGAAATCTTCCGTCAGTTCCTGTGCTGCATGCTGGCGCGCATTGACATTACCATCGGGCATGCCGAACGCGAACAGCCCGCACCCGAGCACACCGGTTACCGCAACGCCGACCGCCTCATGGATGACATCGACCTGATGCGCAATGCGCTTGAGCTGGCGGGCGCGCGGCGTCTGTCCGATGCTCTACTGCTCCCCTTGCGCCGAGAGGTTGGCGTGTTCCGCTTCAGCACCGTGCGCCTGGACGTGCGCGAAAACAGCGGGCGCGTCAACCAGAG
>Ga0099795_10000118_pt1 | contig 13181 bp, 11 predicted proteins | sample Rivendell_Oct201_11_FD_78513 | JGI IMG/M metagenome (GOLD analysis project Ga0099795, IMG submission 78513) | Vadose zone soil microbial communities from the Eel River Critical Zone Observatory, Northern California, USA -... | ecosystem: Host-associated > Plants > Roots > Rhizosphere > Soil ... | reverse complement strand
GACGCCGCTGCTCTCCGGGGCGTCGCTGGCCGTTGCCGCCGGCGACCGGATCTGCCTCGTGGGGCGCAACGGCTCGGGCAAGTCGACGCTGCTGCGCGTTGCCGCCGGGCTGGTCCAGTCCGATGGCGGCGAGCGCTTCGCCCAGCCCGGTGTGAGGATCAGCTACCTGCCCCAAGAACCAGACGTGACCGGCTTCGCCACGAGCCTCGCCTATGTCGAAGCGGGCTTCGGCGCCGACGCTACCGATCGCCACCGGGCACTATATCTGCTGAAGGAGCTCGGCCTGTCCGGCGGGGAGGAGCCGGCCGCACTGTCCGGTGGCGAGGCGCGACGTGTCGCGTTGGCCTGTGCGCTGGCGCCCCAACCCGACATCCTGCTGCTCGACGAGCCCACCAACCATCTCGACCTTCCCGGCATCGAGTGGCTGGAACGCGAGCTGGCCGGGATGCGCTCGAGCATCGTGCTGATCAGTCACGACCGACGGCTGCTGGAGCAGCTCTCGCGGACCACCGTATGGCTAGACCGCGGCGTCACCCGCACGCTAGACCAGGGCTTCGCCGCTTTCGAGCCCTGGCGCGACTCGTTTCTCGAGCAGGAGGTCACCGAACAGCACAAGCTCGGTCGCAAGATCGCGATGGAGGAGGACTGGCTCCGCTACGGCGTCACCGCCCGGCGCACACGCAACCAGCGGCGGCTTTCCGAACTGCATACGCTACGCCGAAAACGAAAGGAGCATGATCGCGTGCCGAGCGCAGTGCGGCTTGAAGCGGCCCAAGCCAATATCTCGGGCAGGATGGTCGCGGTCGCAGCGGGCATCTCGAAATCCTATGCGAGCCGAGTGATCGTGCGGAATTTCTCAACGCGGATCATGCGTGGCGATCGAGTCGGCATCATCGGTCCGAACGGCGCCGGGAAAACGACCTTGCTGAATATGCTACTCAATGTGTGGGCGCCCGACACCGGCGAGGTGCGGCTCGGTACCAATCTGGCGCCAGTGATTCTGGACCAGCGCCGCGAGACACTCGACCCGGAACAGACCGTGGCGCAATCGTTGACCGGCGGCAGCGGCGATACCGTTACGGTTGCCGGCCAGAGCCGGCATGTCGTCGGCTATATGAAAGACTTCTCGTTTCGCCCGGAGCAGGCCCGCACGCCGGTCGGCGCGCTGTCCGGCGGCGAGCGCGCCCGGCTGACCTTGGCACGCGCTTTTGCTCGGCCGTCAAATCTGCTCGCGTTGGACGAGCCGACCAATGATCTCGATCTCGAGACACTCGATCTATTACAGGAGCTTTTGGCCGACTATCCGGGCACCGTGTTGCTGGTCAGCCACGACCGCGACTTCCTCGACCGCGTGGTGACATCGGTCATAGCAAGCGAAGGCAACGGGCGCTGGGTCGAGTATGCCGGCGGCTACACTGATATGCTGACGCAGCGGCCAGCGGCAGCCGCTGCGTCGCCGGCGATGGTCGGCCGCCAACCTCGTACCGCGCCGCGCGTCAAAGCGGGCGCCGCGACACCCTCGCGCCGTTTGAGCTACAATGACCACCGTGCGCTCGAGATGCTTCCTGCGCGGATCACGTCCTTGCAGGCACGGATAGACGTGCTGACCAGCGCCCTCGCCGACCCTGATCTTTATGCGCGCGACGCGGCGCAGTTCAACAACACCACTTCCGCGCTCGCTGCGGCACGCGATGAGCTGATCGCCGCAGAAGAACAATGGCTGAGCTTGGAGATGCTGCGCGAGGAAATCGACGGCGCCTAAAGCACCTGCTTCTGTCCGGTTTCAGAAGCTTGCACAATCGCGTCGAGCAGCCGGTGCCGCGTAACCGCGGCGGCAAAGCTGGGATGGGCCGGTCGGCCCTCGCGGATGCTCTCGGCCAGCCTCGCGTAGAGCTGCGCGACATTGTAGGGCGAGTCTGCCGGAACATCTTGCGGGACAAACCGATACTTTGCCGGAATGGGCAGCGGCGCCAGCTTGGTGCCCCTCGCTTGTGCGCCGTGGACTGAGAGTTCCTGGCGCTGCATTGAGCCGCCTATAGTCGAGGCGAGAACGAGATCCCCCTCCTCGCCGTGGATTTCGAACAGGAACTCCGTAGCCCGAGCCATGCCGCCGCGAATCTGGAACGAGACAAGCGCCCCATCACCGACAATACCGGTAACGGTCAGCTGATCGGGCGCGGTCAATGGGACCGGCTCGCCGGTGCTCTCCAGCGGGATGTGATCACGCTGGCTGATGGCGAAGGCCGAAAGCTCGCGGAACTCTCCCAGGCAATAGCACAGAGCATCGATCTGGTGACCACCGGTGATCGTCATCAGATTAGCGCCGTTGTGAACATCCGCCTGATAAGCACGATCGATCGTCTTGCCCCAGTTTGGGGCGGAACCGATCATCGTCGCGGTCAGGACGCGGCCGAGATAGCCTTCGGCCACCAGGTCCTTGGCATAATTGATCGCAGGCGACATCTGGCCCTGCAAACCGACCACGTGGCGGATCCCCCGGCGTTCGGCCGCGTCGAGCATTGCCACTGCCTCGTCGGTGTTACGGCCGAGCGGCCACTCGCAATAGACATGCTTTCCGGCCTCAATGGCCGCCATAATCGGCCGGTAGTGATCGGGCACCTTCACGCTGACCGTGACCAGATCCACATCGGAATGTCGCGCGAGCTTTTGCGGGTCGGAGAACGCCAGCGCGACACCATAATGCCGAGCCGATGCTTCAGCCGATTGCTGGCTTGCCGTACAAACCGCGACAATTTCGAATTCGGGTAAGGCGCGCAGCGCCGGGATATGGGCAATCGAGGCAAACCCCCGGTTCGCGCTGGCGCCGACGATCCCGACGCGTATCTTGCTGCTTGCCATGCTTCCCTCCCGCGAAGAGCATCCTGCTCGACGATCCTCATGTTAAGTTATCTCAAGCAAGGTCAGGAGACTGCGATGAACCAGACGGAGTTCGAGACCGAGTTGGGGGAGCAGGGTTACAGCGAAGTCATCGACCGCCGCATGGAAGCCAATTCGCTCAACCCCGAGCACGCCCACGACTTCGATGCCCGTCTGCTGGTTCTCGAGGGCGCAATGACGATCATCTCGGAAGGACAGGAACGGATGTATCGTGCCGGCGACACATTCTCGATGCCCGCGGGCTGCCGCCATGCCGAGCAGTGCGGACCGGAAGGCGTTCGCTACCTAGCCGGGAGGCGGTACCCGACAAGCCGTTAATCGCCTCTCTGTTCCATATTCGCGATCTGTGCCTAACCCTCGACCACGCTGACTCGGATTTTCAGGATTGAATGGCTGAAGTCTCCAACCCTTTGCTCCAGGAGTGCCGTTCGTCACTCGCGTTGCGCAGCGGCGCCGCTGTCCTGTTCGGCATCGCCTGTTTGTGGCCGACGATCGCCGATGCGATGCTGATAAAGCTGTTTGCCGTTTACGCATTCGTCGATGGCATTCTGACGCTCTCGTCCGGAGGCTGGGTTTTCTCCCGCCGCTCCGCATGGCCACTGCTGTTGGGTGGTTGTGTTGGTGTGGTTATCGGGGCGACGGCATACGCTTCGCCTGCGATGACGCTCGTCGGTTTCACCAATTTGCTGACCGCCTGGGCTCTTGCTCTCGGGATGACGTTTACCGTCGCCGCGGCCACGTTGCGAGGCGCGGATCGCGATTACCTGTTTCTGCTGAGCGGGATCGCCTCCGGCCTGTTCGCGAGGGCGCTGCTGACTTACACGGCTGCAGACATTGTGGTCATCTCGACCTGGACCGGGCTGTACGGGCTAACCATAGGTATCCTGTTTCTGAAGCTGACATTGCAGCAGTATCAGCTGGTTGCACTGGATCTCTCGGTAGAGTGATCAGGGCAGCAAAAGACAGAGCCGACCAAGAGTGCGGCCGCGGATAAAATGAAAACCCCTGCGTTGATCGCGCCAGAGGCGCTCGATTTTGCCCAGCTGATCCGCGCCGGCGAGACCGTTGGCTGGGCCGAAGCTACAGCTGAACCAGTATTCCTCACCCGCCGGCTGAATGCCCAGGCAGACCGTTGCCCGCAATTCCGGGTTTTCTGCCCACTGACCTTCAGCGACAGCTTTTCCGCCGCCCACCGCAACGTCACTGTCACCGCGTTGGGTGGCGCCGGCGCGGGGCGACGGTTTTTCGCGGATGGCGCTGAGAATGTGATCCCGGCCAATATCTCCGATATTTGCGGGCTGGTCGCGAGCGGTCGTCTGCCGATGGATGTTGTGCTGCTGCAGGCGAGCGGGCCAGACGACGCCGGGCGTTACAATGCTGGGCTCGGTATCGAGCACCTGCACGCCGCGATTGGCCAAGCGCGATTGGTAATCACCCAGATCAACCCGGAACTGCCGTGGACCTGCGGCGATACGGTGATCGATCCAGGCTTAATCGACCTGCTCGTGCCGGCCCGGGAGCCCCCGATCGAACTGCCGGCCCGGCCGCGAGGACCGATCGAGTGTTCCATTGCCGATCACGTTGCCAGTCTAATCCCCGACCGTGCCACCATCGAATTGGGCCTCGGCGCGGTTCCCGAGGCGGTGACCCGCGCGCTCTCGGCTAAGCGAGGCCTGGGTGTCCATTCCGGAGCTATCGGAGATGGGATCGCCGATCTGATGGAGGCCGGCATCGTCGATAACCGGCACAAGGAAATCGATCCGGGCGTTACGGTCGGCACGATGCTGATGGGAACGCGCCGGCTCTACCGGTTTGCCGATCGCAATCCTGCAATCCAAATCCGCGCAACCTCATATACGCATGACGCGCTGGTTCTCGGCCAATTCCGCCGCTTCGTCGCGATCAACGGTGCGCTCGAAGTCGACCTGACCGGCCAGGTAAATGCCGAAACGGCGCGAGGGCGGCATATCGGCGCCGTCGGTGGGCAGATGGACTTTATTCGCGCTGCCAACCGGGCAGCGGGGGGACGATCCATTATCGCGCTGCAATCGACGAATCGGGATCGTACTCGTTCGCGCATCGTCGCCAAGCTGACTGACGCAGTGGTCACAACGCCTCGCGCCGAGGCGGATTGTGTGGTCACCGAACACGGCATCGCCGACCTGCGCGGGCGCACGCTCGCCGAGCGCGCACGCGCTCTGATCGCGATCACCGATCCCGGCTTTCGTGCCGAGCTGGAACGGGCGAGCGACACACTCGTCTGACGCTCGTCGACAATTACGTTTCGAGAACGATTTTACCTGCGTACTGGCGCGACAACAGCGCGGTCAGCGCGTCACTGGCTCGGGCCAGAGGGAACACTTTTGCGATCACCGGCTTGAGCTTGCCCGCCTCCCACCAACTCAGCAATTCCGAGAGATAGCTGCTGATCAGCACCGGGTCGCGCTCGGCCTGTGCTCCCCAGACCACGCCAATTACGGATATGTTCTTGACCAGGATCAGATTGGCTGGAACCGCCTGAATGCGGCCACCGGCAAAACCGATGACCAGCATCCGCGCTTCCCAATTGACCGCGCGCAGCGCCTGGTCAAACGCATCGCCGCCGACCGGATCGAAGACGACATCCACGCCTTTCCCATCCGTTAAAGCGCGCACCCGGTCCCGGATGCTTTCCTGCCGGTAATCGATGAACTCATCCGCGCCGTGTTCGCGCGCAATGGCGAGCTTTTCCGGGCCACCCGCCGCGGCGATGACCCGTGCACCTAGGATCTTGCCGATTTCGACCGCAGTCAGCCCGACCCCGCCGGCGGCGCCGAGCACGAGCAGCGTCTCGTTTGCTTGCAAATGCCCACGCTGCGTCAGAGCGAATTGAGACGTTCCGTAGGCGACCGGAAAAGCAGCGGCGGTGACGAAATCCATCGGGCCCGGGATTGAGACCACCGCGGCGGCATTAACTAAGATTTCTTCGGCATAGCCGCCGCCGTTGCGCAACACCGCGAGAACCCGCTGCCCAATTCGAACGCCGTCGACAGCGCGGCCAACCTCGACGACCTCGCCGGCGGCTTCGAGGCCCGGAGTAAACGGGAAGGGCGGCTTCACCTGATAGGTGCCGCCAACCATCAGGCTATCGGCAAAATTCACACCCGCCGCATGCACGCGAATACGGACCTCGGAAGGCGCCAGATCCCGCCGGGCGACGTTCTCGAGCCGCAGCACGTCGGGAGGTCCCCATTCCCGGCAGCAAACCGCTTGCATCCGCCTACTCCGCCCGATGCACATTTCCTGCCGAAGAATACCGTAAAAGCTCACCGGCAGTCCCGATAGCGTCCAAGTGCGTCCGAGCTGCGCCTGGTTTGGAGCCGCTTTCTTTACCCCGCTGCGCGCGGATGAGGCAGCTCGCCATTGATGGTCCCGCCAGCCTTTCCGCACGCGCCTGGCGGGCGGCACCGCGGCTGCGGGTGGTTTCGCCTATGCGGCGGCAACACTGATCTTCTCGCTGATCCTGCTCAAACCCAGATCTTGCCGCCTCGAAGAGACGGTCAGAAACGCTTATTTTCCTCGATTTATCGTTAGCGTAAAAGAGGGTGGCGTCCCCTACCGGCTTCGAACCGGTGTTGCCCCCGTGAGAGAGCCGCGTTCCTGCATGCGGCCAGCGCGGCGCGGTTCGATCTTCTGTACCGGGTCTGGGCTTCTAGGCAATCCAGAACATCGCTACGATCCAAACCAGCTCGGGCATCATCAGCGGAATCCCGAACAATGGACCTTAATCCAGATGACACGGTCTATCCCGTCGCAAAAATTGCATTGATCTTGGACGCTCTGGCTGGAGAAGGCGTACCGAAAGCAGATGCGTTAAGGTGTGTGCGCCTCTCCGAAGCATCCATTTCTTCGCCTGCGACGCGCGTCTCGCTGAATCAGGTTATCGATTGCTGTTCTTACGCCGCAGAGCGCTCGCATGATCCTCATTTTGCCTACCGCACTGGCCTGCGGTTTCACGTCTCGGCCTACGGCATGTACGGCTTTGCAATGTTGAGCAGCATCGACTATCGCCGGACGATGGAATTCGCCGTCAAATATCACCAACTAGCGACGCCGTTGGTCACCATGGGGTTCAAGGAAAACGACGGTTGCGGAATATGGCTATTAAACCCTCTGTCATATGCCCGCATCGATGCTCGTTTGTACAAATTTATCGTTGAAATGCAATTTGGCATTATGCTGTCGTTACATCGGGACTTTATGGGCTCCTCTTTTTTTGCGCGGGAATTTCAGGTTACGTATTCCTCGTCTAGCGATGCGTCAAAATATGCGGCCCTCTTCGGGGCGCCGGTCTTGTTCGGGCAATCAGCGAATAGCCTATTGTTCGATTCGGGCTGGCTCGACGGTACGCCAAGGCTTGGCAACCAAATCACTCACTCGACCGTGGTAAGTCTGTGCGACGCGCAAATCGAAGAATTTCAATTTCGGCGGGGGCTTGTCGGAGAGGTTCGGAAAATCCTCGTAAAGAATCTCATGCGGCCGACGCGATTCCAGGACGTCGCGCAAAATCTAAATATGAGCGAGCGTACGCTTCGACGAAAGCTGCGCGGAGAAAATAGTTCGTTTCGCCAGGTAGTGGATGAGTTACGTAGAGATACCGCGATTCGATATTTACGTGAGACTGATTTAACTGTGGAAGACATTGCTGAAAGCCTTGGCTTCAGTGATGCCGCTAATTTCCGGCAGGCATTTCGGCGGTGGACCAACGCAGCGCCTTACGAGTTTAGGAAGCCCACTGCTCATTTAGATAATCGCTCCGCAACGTAACGACGCGCGGAGCGCTTCTGTTGCTAAGAGACAACGATTGATTGGCCGCAAATCACCGGCAATTTGGCCGAATATAACCTTTCAAGAATTGGGAATGGGCTTAGTTCAAAGGCCGCCTTGTGCGTCATTTGGGAGATTGCTTGTGAGTCACCGCATCGACCTATTTTGCGAAGACCCGCGGCAAAAGGGGGGCTCGCAGACAGGATCGCCGGACAGGCAAAGAGAGCGAAGGATGGCAACCGCTGCGGATATCTTGGCAAAATTTCCTGCAACGCGGATGCCGCTGGAACGATTTCATTCTGACTCGAGCTTCGAGGCGGCACGCGGTGTTCAAAGTCCCGATACCGACCAGCTGTTGTTGAGGAACCAATCTGCCGTCGCGACACCGAGGGAAATCTCATTCGGGTCCTTCCGGTTACTCCCGACACAACGCCTCCTGCTGCAAGGCGACAGACCAGTGCCCCTCGGGAGTCGCGCACTGGCGATACTGAATGTCTTGCTTGAACGGCCGAGCGAGCTGGTGAGTAAGCAGGAGTTAATGGCTCGGGTTTGGCCGAACACATTTGTGGAGCCGGAAAACGTTAAGGCCCATATTTCTGCATTGCGCCGCGCGCTGCGTGACGGACGTGACGGAAATCGGTTCATTATCAATATCTCTGGGCGCGGCTATTGCTTTGTTGCACCAGTCAGCAGAAGCAGGAGCTAGCGTAAATCATGCGCGCCTTGCTGAATGGAAACGGCTTTGACGCTGGTTCCGTATCCCGCGTCCGCGTGTTGGCGACCATCGACTGGCAGCACAAGACAGCGCGATTGACGGATCATTCCTTGATCGGCGCCCGTATCTGAGACGGATTACCGTGCGCTGACTGTCAGATTGGCGTGTTGTGACTGGACCAATCGCCAACAGGGCCGTGACCGCATACGGAGGGCAGTCTTTTTGCTTGGCGTCCGTGGTACGGCCTTGATTTTATTGGCGTCCCCGGCAGGACTCGAACCTGCGACCCCCGGTTTAGGAAACCGATGCTCTATCCGGCTGAGCTACGGGGACACTCTCGGCAAAGCGGCGCGCCGGAGCGCACGACCGGCTTAGATATACTCGCCCACCGCGCCTCTCGCCAGACCGCATCAACAGTAAGAACCGAGCGTCGCGCCGGTCATCCGCTCTTCGCCCGCGCCGCGCCGAGCGCACGCCACACCCGATAAGCGTTTGCCGGCCCGTCGATCCCACCGACCCCGAGCGGCGCGAGCGCGTCCAAGATTGCGCTGGCGATCGCCGGAAAGGCGCCGACCATGCCCGCTTCGCCGCAGCCTTTGACGCCGAGCGGATTGGTCGTGCAGCGCGTCGGGTTGAAACCCAATTCGAACGGCACGAGGTCGTCGGCGCGCGGCAGCGCGTAATCCATAAAGGAGCCGGCGAGCACCTGCCCGGATTCCGGGTCGTAATGCGCGCCTTCGAGGAGCGCCTGACCGACGCCCTGCGCGATCGCGCCATGCGCCTGCCCGGCGGCAACCATCGGGTTGACCATCACGCCGTAATCATCGATCGCCGTGTAGCGGGCCATCCTCACCTCGCCGGTCTCGCGGTCGATCTCGACCTCCGCGACATGAGCCCCGTTCGGGAACGTCATCCATTCGCGTGTCCAGGCGTAATAGGTGTCGAGCGGCTCGCCGGCCTCGCGCGCGATCCGCGCGATCCGTAATAAATCGACGGCGCGGTCGGTGCCGGCAACGACAAACTGCCCGTCTTCGAAACGGATATCGGCTTCGGCCGCCTCCATGGCCTCGGCGGCGATGCGTCTCCCCTTTTCGATGATGATGTCGGCGGCGCGCCAGATCGCGGTGCCGCCCATGTAGGTCGCGCGCGAGCTGCCGTGGCCGCCGCCCATCGGGATCAGATCGGTGTCGCCCTGCACGAGCCGGATCGTCTCGTTTTGCAAGCCAAGGCGGTCGGCGAGAATTTGCGGGAACGTCGTCTCGTGCCCCTGCCCGATCGTCTGCGTCCCGGTGATCAGCGACACACTGCCGTCGGCCTCGAAACGGACATCGACATTCTCGCTCGGAGCGCCGCCGGTTGCCTTGATGTGATAGGCAAGGCCGAGACCGCGCAGACGCCCGCGCCGCTCGCCCTCGGTGCGGCGCGACGCAAACCCGGCCACATCAGCGGCGGCGAGCGCGCGGTCCAAGGTCTCGGGAAAGGCGCCGCTGTCGATCTTGTTGCCGAACGCATTCGTCACCGGCATCGCCGCGGCGGCCGGCATGTTTCGGCGGCGCAATTTGGCGCGGTCGAAGCCGCATTGCCGCGCCGCGGCATCGACGAGCCGCTCCATGATATTCACGGCCTCGCCATAACCGGGCCCGCGCAATACCCCGATCGGCGCCGTGTTTGTAAACACCGCCGAGACGATCAGCTCGATCGCCGGGATGCGGTACACGGTGCCGGGCAGAAACGCATACTGAAAGGTCTGCACGCCGCCGGCGCTGCCTTCGAGATAGGCGCCGAGATTGGCGACGCTCCTGATCCGCAACGCCAGAAAATGCCCCTCGGCATCGAGCGCGAGCTGCGCCTCGGCCTGGTGGTCGCGCCCCTGATGATCGGCGACAAAAACTTCGCCGCGGCCGGCGATCCATTTGACCGCTCGGCCCACCCGCCTCGCCGCCCACGGGATCAGCACCTGCTCCGGGTAGATGAAATTCTTGGCGCCAAAGCCGCCGCCGACATCAGGCGCGATAAAGCGCAGTTGCTTGGGTTCGACGCCGAGCGCACGGGCGGCATGGTCGCGCGTTGCGTGCAAGCTCTGCGCCGATACATGCGCCGTGTAGCGGCCGCTCGCCGGATCGTAGTCGCCGACGACGCCGCGCGGCTCCATCGGGTTCGTGACGACGCGGTGATTGTCGACGCTGAGCGTCACGACATAGGCCGCCGCGGCGAAGGCGCGCGCCACCGCGTCGTGATCGCCGGCATGCCATTCGAAGCACAGATTGCCCGGCACCTCCAACGACAAGCGCGGCGCGCGGGGGGCTCGCGCCGCCGCCCCGGTCGTGACCGCCGGCAGCGGCACATAATCGACGGCCACCTGCTCGGCCGCGTCGAGCGCCTGGTCGCGGCTCTCGGCGATAATCAGCGCCACCGGCTCGCCGACATAGCGCACCTTGCCCTCGGCGAGGAGCGGCTGCGGCATAAACGCGAAGGGCTCGCCGGTCACCGTATTGGCATCGACATAGGGGAGGAGCGGCTTTAGCCCGTCGGCCTGCGCATCGGCGGCGGTCAGCAGCGCCAGCACACCCGGCATCGTCTTCGCCGCTGCGCTGTCGATCGCGCGGATCTCGGCATGCGCATGGGGCGAGCGCAGCACGACCGCATAGGTCACGCCGTCAAAGGCGAGATCGTCGAGATAGCGGCCCTGCCCGGTCAGAAAGCGTTGATCCTCGCGCCGCTTTGGTCTGTCGCCGATCCCCGATCGCATAATTCGCCCCGCACTCCCACAACCCGTCAATGGCAACTATAGCCGTTTCAGGGCTATGCTCCGATGACGACGCGAGCGAAGGGCAGCGCCATGTTCGAGGGCTTCACGACAACCGATATCGAGACCTCCGCCGCCGGCTTCGGCGGGGCGCGTATCCATCTGCGCCACGGCGGCGACGGGCCGCCGCTGTTGCTGTTGCACGGCAACCCGATGACGCATGTCGCCTGGCACAAGATCGCCAACCGCCTCGCCGAGCATTTCCATGTCGTCGCCGCCGATCTGCGCGGCTATGGCGACAGCGTCGGCCCCGACGATGCCGGCCCAAACAGCATCAACTACTCGTTCCGCGCGATGGCGCAGGACCAGGTGGAGGTGATGGAGAGGCTCGGTTATCGCGAGTTCTTCGCCGCCGGGCATGATCGCGGCGCCCGCACCGTCGCGCGCATGTGCCTCGACCACCCCGACCGGGTGAAGCGCGCCGCGCTGGTCGATATCCTGCCCAACCATCACATCTGGACGCACACCTCGCGGCAATGGGCGTTGCGCTCCTGGCATTGGGCCTTGATGGCGCAGCCCTACGATTTCCCCGAGCGCCTCCTGGCCGGCGTCCCGGCGCAATGGTTCATGGAGCGGAAACTGTCGAAGCCCGGCATCGGGCTCGGTTTTTTCGATCCCGAGGCCTTTGCCGAATATGTCCGCTGCTTCAATTGGAAGACGATCAAGGGTTCCTGCGCCGATTACCGCGCCTGCGCGACCTGCGATCTCGAGATGGACACCGCCGATTTCGAGGCCGGGCGCAAGATCACGCTGCCGCTTCTAGTCATCTGGGGCGCGCGCAGCCATACCGAGGGCGTGCACGGCGATGTGCTCGCAGTGTGGAAACGGCATTACGCGACCGATGCCTGGGGCGGCGCATTGCCTTGCGGCCATTACGTGCCGGAGGAAGCGCCAGACGGCACCTATGACAATTTCATGCGCCACTTTTCCGAGCGTGTGTGACGCCGCACGCACCCGCCGTTGAACAAACCGCATTCGGGAGGACCGCAGACGATGCCCACGATCGATGTTCAGGTGCATGCCTATGAGCGCAACCATCCCGGCCGCCCCTGGGTCGGGACGCTGGTCGGCCCGGCGGAGATGACCGGCGACCAAATGGTGGCCGCGATGGGCGAGGTCGGCGTCGACGGCGCGATCCTCGTCTCGCCGTTTTCGATGTATGGCTACGACGCGAGCTACGCGCTCGACGTGCGTGCCAAGCATCCCGGGAAATTCGGCCTCGTAAAGCCGGTCGATCCGAGCGATCCCGCGGTTGCCGACACGATCGCCGACTGGGCGGCGAAGGACGGCACGATCGGCATCCGCATCATGATGCGCGACACTGTCTCGACCGATCCGACCGATCCCGGGCTCAACCGCGTGCTTGCCGCCGCCGCGCAGCACTCGATGCCGATCAATCTCTTGTGCTGGGGACGCTTGGAGCAGGCCGGACAATTGGCGGCCCGCCACCCGAACACGCAGCTCGTCATCGACCATCTCGGCTTGCAGCAGCCCTTCGAGCCGCCACCGCCTGCCGAGCCCTGGGCCGAGCTGCCGAAAGTGCTGGCGCTCGCGGCTTATCCCAATATCGCGGTCAAGATCAGCGGCGCCTGCACGCTGTCGCACGAGAAGTTTCCGTACCAGGACATCTGGGATCCGCTGGCGCGCATCTTCGACGCGTTCGGGTTCCGGCGCTGCCTGTGGGGCACGGATTGGACGCGCGCCGTCAAATTGCTGACCTACCGGGAAGGCGTCGAGGCGTTTCGCGTAACCGACCGCTTGTCCGACAGCGACCGTGCTGCGCTGATGGGCGACAGCCTGACGCGCATCTACAACTGGTCGCCGTCAAAAGCATGATTTTTGTGCGCGGGGTGCGGCAATGAAGAAACAGTCACGCTGGAGGTACGTAGCCGCAGGGGCGGCGCTCGCGCTCGCGTTGGCGCTGAGCCCGGGCGCCGCGGTCGCGCAGAAATCCGG
>Ga0099795_10000117_pt1 | contig 13221 bp, 15 predicted proteins | sample Rivendell_Oct201_11_FD_78513 | JGI IMG/M metagenome (GOLD analysis project Ga0099795, IMG submission 78513) | Vadose zone soil microbial communities from the Eel River Critical Zone Observatory, Northern California, USA -... | ecosystem: Host-associated > Plants > Roots > Rhizosphere > Soil ... | reverse complement strand
TCTCAGCCGTGTTCACGGTATCGTCGCCCGAGGAGAGGTCGCGTTGACTATACAAACATTCGTGGAGCCGAATGGGAATATTTCAAAGCAATACATCCGAGAATGGTTTGGGGATGAACGGCTACCTATTGGATGGTCAAAACCTACGACACAAATAGGTCTCAGGAGCACAACTCGAATCGCCAATTGGGTGTGGCAGTTACTAACGACGGGACGGATTGATTGAGTTTCGAGTTGACCCTCTGGCTACACACATATTTATCACCAGAGATTTGTACGTGTCATACTATCATACATACCACAATTTCCTATCGGCTGGTAATCTGCTGTACCGTATTAGTACGCAAAACTCTTTCCTCAGCACGTCTGTAACCTATCCCCGTATGAGCTCACGCCTACCCGTTTTTTGAACTTTGAATAGCCCCCCCCCACCTCTTCCCACCCTCTGAATGTACTCCTTCTGCCCTGCCCCGTATTGGCGCCCAACGACTCGAAGCCCGGGACATGAGAATGTTGCGGGGGGGGGTGTCCATGTTCACTTCTATGAAATGTCGGATAGGGACCCCCGGGCCGGATGATCGATTCGGATGTTGACTCTCTAGGGCGGCGGAATGGGATCATTAGCTTGACATTCCACGGTTATTGTAGAAGGCGGCCGTCACCTAGAGGATCGCCAGCCCGGTCCACTGGCACTGACGGACCGGCAACGGCAATAATTCCTCTCTGGGGGAAGTCGGGTCGGTTCCAACACACCGGTGGTTAAGCCGGTTCCCACTGCCATTTCCCAGGCAGATTCTGTATTCGCCATTCGCTTTTCCCATGCTTTGTAATTCGCACACAATAACAGTATTGGTATTACGAGAGTTGGTGGGCCATCCCCGATAGACAAAGTTCCGTTCGATGCCGTTGATGGTTCACACAGTGAAAGCTCCATTCCAAGACTCGCATGTATCAAGATTCAGTGGCGAGGACGTCTGACTGAGCGCCGATGATGACGATCGGAGCAAATCGATCTTTTCCAGTTCATGCAATGTTGCAAGCAATGATCACAGGGCATAGCAACTGTCCTGTCCAAGTTACCACCAAACACTAGATGACTCGATGGGTGGAGTGGGGAGCATGTGGGGGAAAGGGTGACACCTACCAGTGCAATGGTACGCCCGTGCTTTCAGCGACCATTGGCGTGCCAAGGGAAGAACTGATCGGAATGGGTTCCGCGCCGGTTCCAGATACTCACGACGACACGAGCTACAGCTCAGCCCAGACAGATCTTTGGAGCTTCCAAATTCCATGCCCTTGAGATTACCCGATAAAGGTGGCGTTGTTCTATACATGTCGTGTAGTATGATGACCTGTGCTTGTGCGCATGCATCAAACAGATACCGCCGCGCATTTCATCATCAAATTCCCAACTTGAATAGAACTTCCGGAGGTTCGTTTCCTGGTCATAGCCTTGTTGAGCGTTCCTCATAGTAACATTATAGCTGCTACTAAACCTTAGATAGGAGGTGGTAGAGTTGGTAACCTGAGCGGGGTGGCGATGACTTGATCTTCATTCCGGACGGGCGTTACTCGTCGTTTCATCGGAGTTTTCGATTCGAACACGCGTTGGTGCGCCGAGAGTTGGGAGCAAGAAGTATAAATAAGCTATCTGTATTGATTACATGTTCGTGGCATGGCATACAAGCACGTCAGCGCCAGTCAATGGCGAATCGCGTCACTGCACGAGACCCTCAGCAAGCCGCAAGTGGTACATGATACGCGGATAACGGGTATTTATACATAAAACCTGGGAGAGAACAGTCAAATTTTTTTAGAAACGGGCAGTGACACCGGTTATGACAGTCTACCCACTTCTTATTGATTTGATACAAAAGGAGATTGAGATTAAATTTAGCGAGCCCGTTGAATAAGGAGAGTGACGCTCTGTCTTGGTATTGAGCCTGGAGAAGATCTTCAAGTCTGACGTCCGCAACTGCCATACGATTTGTAATCCCCAACGCGTTGTTGAACATCTCAATGGCGAATACGCCGAGCCGGTTCGAGGAAATGACGAGGTCAATCTTGTCAAATTGTCTCGGGGAGTGCTGATCGATCGACAAAAGTATGCCCCTCTCGTACAGGTCTTGTGCACTGTATTTAAATGACCCGAACTGAGGAGTCTTGCCCGATTTTTGGAGGTCCCTGAGGTGGAAATATTGCTTAGTAAAAGGCATGATGATCCGCTTTTTCCTGGTGCCAATCAGTGCCAATTACGCTGACGAATGCGGAGTAGATGCTTACGATTTTCCTCGTTGCATGGTCGCCATAGCCACTTCGACATAGCTATTATAGCTATCGATTTGTTCCTCAAAGTATTTCTTGCGTTCTTTGAGATGCCGTAACGCTTCTGTCATATTCCCGATCTCTTGCTGGCGCTGGAGGCGCATGCGATGTTTGCTGCGAACATCGTTGGCAATGGCGTTCAGGATGTCTTGATAACCATCGCTCCGCGTCACTTTTCCCTGTTTCTCTAGCTCAAGAAGGAAGAAGATCGCATGCGCTTTAACCTCACGAAACGACAAGCTATCCCGACGTAAGCACAAGGCTCACAAACTGAAGCAATTAACTCACGATCGGATGTCCTCTAGACGGTATGCGGATTCCTGTGCTGCCGCAGATGGCATGCGCCTCGGATGGCGTAGGCGATGATCGCTTTCCATCTCGGACTCCAAAATGTCTTCCCACATCGTCTCGTGTTCATCCGAAACAGGCTGCATAAGAGACTCGACGAGGTCTCTGGCAGGCTGTACACGAAGGATGGCTAGGACAGTGCGCTTGGCTTGCACCCACAAAGTCTTCTCCTCTGCACGAGGGTCTAATTGATAACTTAGGAGAACGTTCGGTACAGTCACAAGTGAGATCCTTACCTTGAACTTGGGCAAAGCGGTTTGTTAGTTCCAATGTGATCGCCCTGTCCCTAGCATCTTTAAGTTCCTCACTTCCGAATTGGGGTACGCCGTCGAGCTCGTGAAGAATTGTCCGTAGTGGATCGTCACGAGTAGGACCCTAAGATAGGCTTAGATGAAAGAAACGCGAGGACAACGCAATAAACAACACACCAAGAGGTCAATATGCTGTGCGAGCAAGCCATGCATGGCATAGACTTCATTCGGAGAAATGTATATAGGTTTAGGTTGCACCGTGACATCCAAAAATTCATGGGCATGGTATTGGGTCTCCGCGTCAGGGACAACGGCCACTGAAGCACGGTAAAATGCATGTCAAGAGAACACCTATAGAATACTTACCTTCAAAAAGCCAAGTTGTAAACTGCAAGATGGCCTTTTTCACGTACTCATTGATTGGGATGTAGCTTGGGGTGTCATCCCCAAATTCTGACCCACTTGTTACTTGGGCCAAGACTTTAGAGATTTGGGCAAGATTTTTTCGAGAGCTGACATCGACAGTGCTGGAAACTATATCGAATGTCTCAGGGGTACTGGAAACAGAAACGCTCAGAGCCAAAGAAGCGGGTGGAGTGTTAAACATCGGACTACTTACATGATCGCCGGGTTGAGATATCGATAGAAGACAAGACGACCAATGCAAGCCGCCACTGCTTCGTCGGAAGCATCGGGAAATTTGCTCTGAACAATGTCAGTGTTGTTGTGGGAAGAGTACTGTTAAGAACCCACTCTAATTGCCACAAGGGTTTCACGAGCGAGGTATCGTACGCCATAGGGCATCTTCCTCGTTGATTGCAGAATGGCGTCAATGAAGGCTTCTGACCACCATCTCAGTACTTGAAGGTCTGGAAGGGATCAACGTCAGGTGAGTAATCATAACGATGTTGCATCTACTTGCGTCGGATATACTCGGGACGTATGATTGGGTCACTGATAGCATCGGCGAAGGAGATGTCCTTTAACTTGGAGGTCACTTTCCCAGAGCGCATTTCTTCGAGGTCTATCCGAGCACGATATATCTAGAGACGTTCTCGTCAGTCCAAGTAAGTTGCTGGGGTTAAGATGCAGCCACCTGCTTAGGGTCGGCCTCCAGATCCAGATCTTCGGTGGCAATGACGTCGCTTATCAAAGGTTGCAGGGTGTCACGAACATGGATTGTCTGCTTGGGTCGAAGGTAATGAAGGGCTATATTGATGTACACTGGGTGTCCGTGAATCACATCAGTGGGTGTGTTCGCGCGCTCTATCTCCTCCGTTATGGAGTACTGGATTACCCGTTACTTCCCCAATAGCAAAAGTCAGAGTGGATATCATACCTGGAACAATTTGAGGAGCAGATAATCCTCCCTGCGGTCCTGCCCGTACCCAAAGAGTGTAAGGACCACTCTTTCAAGGAGGCGGCGGTCCTTCTCAGGTACGTTGTCTCCAGACATCTCCGAGAACAGTTTAGCAAGATATTCACCACGAGATTGTAAGAGATAGAAGAGCTGTTGGTAGAGCTCTAGCTTCCGCTTCGCCGCGTGATCGAGCGTACTTGGCCCTGCGAATGGGTCCCCGTGTGCAGCAAGCACTGATGCCCTCGACGCATGCGCCGCTGCACTATCAGTCCCATATTTACGCCGCACTTTGATAAGCTCCTCAAACGTTTTCACGTTATGTACGACGAGCGCGATCTTGACGTCCAGGTCATTGACATCGTTTTCAAGTGCCTGATTCTCTCGGATTCTCTCTACGACTTGCTTTCGCATACGTTCGAGGTCCAACTCATCCTGGAAGTCGGTCTCAGAATCGTCCAGAAGGTGCACAAAGTTCTTGATAGTCCCGACAGAGACATTTGTTCCCATGGTAAGTTGCCGGTACTGATCCCGGGTTTCCTTCGCGCGGAACAGGGACTGGATCTTGATGACCTTCGCCAGATTTTCATGGTAATATCGCATCTTCTCGTGGAATTTTCTGCGCTGCAACACTCCCCTGAATAGAGCTTGCAAGGCAGAAGCGACGCTGTGGCTCCTATGCAGGTGATTGCGCCAAGCATACCAGTTACGACGCACGAGAAATCCACGTGCGACCGCCTGAAAACCAACGACGTCAGGTAGCGAGAATTCTAGGCGTTTAGTCTGTTCCCGATGGCGGTTTCGGGTCAGAGCAGCACGAGCTAAAGCTTGAAACCCGCCAACAGACGTAACAATTGCAACTCGGGCCAGCGTCTTCTGCAATGCTTGGTGCTGATGTCTTGCGAGATTTGCTCGTGCGCGTGCTTGTAGTTGGACGACTACCGGGGTTGCTTTCCGTAAACCTCGGATGAGGACTAGAAGTCGCTTGCGCGCCAGATACGTCCGGACAGCCGCCTGAACACGCACCAGGACGTCCGTGATATCTTCTAATTTTGCGAGCTGACTTCCCACTCGCCTTCGTACCAGAACACCCATCGCCTGCGCTTGAAGAGCGATGATGGAATCTTCCAAACGGTCCAAAGCGTTAAGTTGTCTGGCTACTGCCATTCTCTGAAGTGCGCCTCGGGCCGCTGCTTGAAGGCCAATGACAGAGCTAAACACCATCCGGGTGGAAAACGTCTTCGCAAGTTGATCCTGCTTTCGCTGGACGATGCAAGCACGAGCTTGCGCTTGCATTTTCGTAATCGAAAGGACACTGCGCCGAAAAGCTGTATGTAGCATAGCGACACGCCTCCGAACGAGAAGACCTCTAATCTGAGCCTGGATCTTGACAACGTTCCGCGAGCGGGCTTGAACCCGCTTGATCCAAGCAAACCATTGCCGTCGTAGGAGATATCCGCGAGATGTGGCCTGGAGTGCGACAACCCATGGTAGTAAACTAGCTTGCCGATCTCGATAATTGATGACGGCTCTTCTGGTAAGGACGCCCCGGCTTTGTGCCTGTGCCCGAACAATATATCTTTGGGCGAGCTGGAGGCGAGCGATCTGCGTCGCTTGAGCTTTTCTGGCCAGAAAGCCACGAGCAAGCGTTTGGACAGATAGGATGGACGATTCATTCTCCCGCAGGAGACGATCACGTACTAGAAAGAGGTGAGCGGCTTATATGAGGGGAATAAAGAAACACCGACTTTCTTCCTCGGTCTCCTCGGGTTCCTCATTGATTTCTAGAGCAAGTTCTCTGCCAACATTTCCAAAGTTGGGCATGGGTACACCTGCATCCTTGAGGCCTTTCTGGGTCTTCTGAAGTTGATCGTCGGAGAACTGGAGACGACCAACTAAGTTGCCAATCCGCTCTGCCAGACCGCGGCGAGCGAGGAGGTGACTAGAAGCAAAGAATAATGTATCAGTGCAACTTTGTGAGGCTAAGTATTTACGTACCTCAGGGCATGAATGCAGTATATAACCTTAGGGAGATTCTTTTTCTCATAGAGGTCCGTCAATTCAAATATGAAGCTCTAGTCTCGATTAAGCGTTGAAATAGACACAAGGAGACTGACACATACCTCGGGAAGGCCGACATGCCTGACAAAGTTGAAGAAGTAGTTGATATTATCCGAATGTCGAAAGGCAAGCTTTGGAGCTTCATAAATCCTTCGAACAACGCCTTCGCCTTGAAAAACTTTGACGAGTTTCGCAAGCGCAATGCCATTCCGCAAAGACTCTTCCATATCTACAACTCCGAACCCTAGTTCTTCCCCTAAGCAGCCTTCTATCCACTGCTGTGCCTCGCCAACGTGACAAAGGTACTCATAGGCCTGTAGAAGGTGTCGTTGAGTATCTGCCCAGAGACCTCTTGTAAATCGTGTAGTGGGGGGAGATGAAGGGGAGCTAGGGACTGTGCCACGGGATAGCTTGAGTCTTCCCGGGATACCAGCAACACCATCTGGACTTGCTGTGCTGGGGCTCGATATTTCCCGAGTTCCGCGATGCTTGATGGCTGCTCTCCTCTCGAGTCGCTGTTCCCGCCATTTTTGCCTCTCGTTTCGAGCCTCATCCTCCTCGCGCTGAATTCGGGCGTCTTCGTCTGCGACCCAGTCATCGTCGGCATCCCCGCTAGCAATCCTAGGTAGGTGACGCCCCAATTTCCGTCCAACGATGAGATTCTCGCCATATGTTGATGCCTTTTTACTGCTCATATATGAGCTCTTGTACGGAGTGGGGTGCATGGCAGAAGGTGGTGGCGGACTGGACTGAATGGTGCCAACTTGGGATAACACGTTTCCTACACCACTAAGAGGGAGATCCCGAGGGCGGGAGTATGGACCACGCGGCGAAAAGGAAGATTGTTGCGAATCGGTGTGAGCTGTATTCGTTAATAGGTCTTCATATACCGAAGTAGGACGAATGCGACGTGAGTTAGGTAGGTCGTTTCGGGAAGGACTGATGCGCCATGGGGGAGATTCGTCTTGCCTGGGAGTTGCAGGTGATCCAGCGGCCTTTGAGAGGGCCTCATCCACGGTACGAGCCCGTGAGCGAGCGGGCATTGGCGCAGACTGTGAGTCGATTCTAGGCTCATCAACGACGACCGCTGTACTGAGAACGGAATTGATGGAAGAAGACTTAGAGGGTGGAAAACGGATCCGATACGCAGCATCAACAGAGGAAGCGTTAGCTGACACGCGCGGGGGATCTGGGTTAGTCACCGTAACACCGGTTGAATTGGGCGACAACGGTGACGCGACTATTGGAGCAGGGATCGTGTGACGTTTTAGATAAGTCGGTGCGTGCAGAACATCTGGAGATGTGTGGGCTCGTGATGGAGGAGAGGGTGTCTCGATGGAGGTTGACACGAGAAAACGGCTGGACAATGTGTGTGAAGGCTTTGGGTCGGGAGGCTGAGGTTCTCCCAAAATGCCAGGTGAATCCTTCTCATCCGAAACAGCTTCTGCGCGGACGCGTTCCTCCCATTTTCCGCGAACAGCCTCGATACTCCCGCCGATGCGATGGGAGGGCGTCCATCGCCGTGTTGTGCTAGACGTCGAGGAAGTGCTATTACCGGTGGTGAGAGAATTGATAGTAGAGACCGAACCAGACCTCGAAAGGGACCCGGTATTGTTAGACCCGCGTTCAAGGAGACGAGCCTGATAAGCGAAGCCTACAGATGAAGCAGGCCGGCCCGAACGTTTGGGAGAGTTAGAAGTCGAGGAATCAGATCGTTCCATGTCGTCGCGTCAAATCATGAAAGGCCGTAAGAGTCGTGATAGATGCAAGGACACTGTATAAGAAAAAGTTGAGCTGAAAAGGAGTGAGAAATTGCAAGCTAGCTGTCTAACAGGACGGTTGGAGCTGAGAGTGGTGAGCGAGTGAGCGCGAATACAGTCACCTCCATATCGGTTATCGGTTCGCCGGCGGAATAACACGGCCCGATCACGGGGGACGCGTCGCTTCACGGAGGCACGTTGAATCGAACCAACCAATATTGAGTTAATGGCAGCCAGTGCCTCATCCTCCTCCCTCGAATCTCTTATCCATTCCATTATCCCTCAGTCCAGGACTGATCAAGCCTTATTTGAAGACGTTCTTGCACACTGTAGGGATGTATTATCTAGGTTAGCAACGTTCTTTCCATCGTCTTTCTCTTATTTGACACGACAACTTGAAATCGGTAGTCACATAGGCCAGAGTCGTGAGAGGGATATTGGGCATCTGGCAGACCTCGTCAAGCGTCGTCGTACGCTTATCAACCCTCTCCCTCCCTCACCGCCTAATGTCTGCGCCCATGTCAGTTGCCCAGAGTCGTCCTGACGGTGTATCATCTGTACAATTCACAAACCTGTTGTCTAGACTGCTGGAACAGGTGCTTTCCCCTCAGGTGGTCGTGCAACTTGCTACTGAATATACGCGCAGCCCGTTCTATCACGCAAATATGACTCCGTTTTGTTTCTACACTCCTTGGCTTCGTCGGCGCGAACGCCCCTCGTTGCCCCTTCATTGTTCCCTTCTCTCGCACCATCGCCTCCTGTCACTTCAAAGCATACGCCAGTCGTTTCACCGATTGACGCAACCGCAGCACCACCTCAACCGCCGAGAAAGGGGAAGTCTCAAGCAGAGCTTTTGCGAGAAGTTCGCGCTCGATCCGGTATAGTGACTAGCTGACCAGCACGGGGACCTGTTTACGATATGGGCAATAGGACACCCACATATTCCGGAATTTTTCCTCTTAAGAGATGCGCTGTATCTTCTGCAGGGTATATCAGGAAAGCACGTGCGGTTTGCGACAGGCAAAGAAGGAGGGACGGAGATGAACCTTTTCTTCACGGAAGATTCTGTATGTATCATCATATGGCAGTTGCTCAGCGATTGACAGTCTTTTTACAGGGGTACTACATATCTACACCAACAAAGCAGCTCATACACAGACTTTCTGAGGTCGGCCATTTATATGTTCGCGTCGATCGCTTCATCCGCGAACGCGAAGCGAGATCTGGGATTGGAATGATTGAACAGAGTCTCTGTCATCACCTGCAATCCCAGTTAACGGAGTACTATCGCCTCATAGCCGTCTTGGAGTCACAGCTGAACATCGCTTCCAATGCACAAGATCAAGATCTTCGTTCCTTATCAGCTACCATGTCAGTGGAGCCGGACCCCCGAGCAGAGGAGAGTGGATTGACTCTCAAGCGACTTGACGTATGGGTCAATGAGTGGAGACTGCGATTGCGTATGATGAGCGTTTGTGTTGAAGCGGCCAAAGGTACAATCTATCGCGTCCGTTGATTGGCTTCATTGACACTCTCAAGATACACACGGTGGCGCCCTTGTTAACCTCATTCACAGCTACACGGAAAACGGTGATCCCTTTGTACGCAAATTTACGGATCAACTCCTTGGGGAGGTAAGTGTTGTTGGCGTCTTTGGAATTATCTGCGGGTAACCTATGGATAAAGGTATCGAAACCTTTCTTCGAGACATTGCAAAAGTGGCTGTTTTCGGGTGAATTATACGATCCATATTTGGAGTTTTTTGTTACTGTGGACCCTGAGCTTGCCCATCTACAATATGTATATCCTTCCTCCCTTGCAACTGGTGCAGGCATCATGATAGGTGATGGCGGTTTCAGTGGCATCAACGTGGATCAAGATGACCTTACGGGGGGAGAACGCGAGAGTGGACTTCGGCTCTGGCAAGCAAAGTACAAATTCAGACAAGAAATGTTGCCAGCATTTGTTGGAGAGGGTTTCGGTAACAAGGTACGCTATCTGATCTCATGCATTATCAGCTCGCCCCTTCATATGTGTAGATATTCTCAACGGGAAAAAGTCTGAATTTCATTCGATATAGTTGCCATGACACGGACTGGATCGCTACTCGGGAAAAAATGAGCAATACAAACGGTAGTGAGTCGAGGGTACCACAGTACCTGCCCCTATCTGACTGAAAGAAGCTCTACAGTACAGTGACATTTTTGGGCTCGAGCGCTCCATAGATGCCGCTTATCGGATAGCTAGCCAGCGTTTGTTCGACATATTCTTTGACAAGTTTCGGTTGCTAGACCATCTCCGGGCTTTGAAGAACTATCTTCTCCTGGGCCATGGCGACTTCGCCGATCAACTCATGGAAACGATTGGGTAAGCCAAAATGCTGACTGACATCCTCGCAACCTCTCTCAAACTTCCAGACTCACAGACCGAGTTTGTCAAGACCTGCAAATTCCTTGTACCGGCACAATCTAACGGCCACGTTGGAAACGGCTATCCGTTCATCCAACGCTCAGAAGGATCCACCCGACGTTCTTCGACGACTTGACGCACGCATGCTGGAATATAGTCAAGGCGAAATCGGTTGGGACGTATTTACTCTGGAGTACAAAGTCGATGCCCCTTTGGATACTGTACTTGATCCCGACTCTATGGTCAAGTACCTAAAGCTGTTTAATCACCTCTGGAAAATGAAACGGATCGAGAGTACCATGACTAAAGGATGGGCGAGAACGGCGGGCGCTACCAAGGCCTTTGTGAGAATTCCTGGTAAGTTTTCTAGATACCTTAATCACTACGGCATTGACATTTTGAAACAGAGCTGGAACCAGAATGGCATAAAATTCGCCTGATCACCGCGGAAATGATTCACTTCATACGACAAATGGCCGCTTACTGTTACTTAGAAGTCATCGAGTGCTCGTGGAAGGCGCTCATGGACTTCATCAACGAAAAAGAAGGCGACTTGGACGCCCTGATTAGTGTGCACCGCGTGTATCTAGATCGGATGGTGAAGAAATTATTGCTTCTCAGTCCCAAGGCCGGCAGAGAGGTTGATTTTTTCCCCTGATATTTAAAGCCTAACAACATTGACTTGCATTGTTTTCAGGAGAGCCTACTCAATCAGGTTCGGGAGGCGTTCTCCCTGATTCTTGGGTTTTACGATGCGACCGTGAGCACTGAACTTACGTATGCTGTTCGAAAATCATGCCCTCGTATTGCAGGAACACTTCTACAACCTCTGCATGACAGAATCGTCCCGTCGAGACAGTGAGCGTGATCGGACACGCGTGAGTTCCAGACTTGACCATACGACTAGATATTAAAACAACCCTCATAAACAGGGAATTTACACTACTGCCGATACGCGTACAGGTCTACAACAAACAGACGCTTTATCCAACGGGCTACGACAATGCAAGGACTACGGCACCTCTTTCTCGGAGAAGGTTCAAGTCATACTCCACGCATTGCAGACACATGTCGACCTTGACTGTCGATTTTTGGGCATCAGGCTTTCGTTTTCAGAGTTCTATCGTGCCAAGAAAGAAACACAGGTTCAGTCAAAAACGTAGAAGCTTTTAATTGGCTGCTGTGTACGAGTACAAGTCATGTACAAGAGTTTTTTGATGCTACTACATATTAACAGTTTGTAGTATTGCACTAGTTTGGACGCTGCCTTCGGGGTGGCTTATACCATTTCAACACATGAGAGCTATAAATCACTGAGATCGAGCTGAGATGTAGTGCGGTAACAGCAAGGAAGTGATTGAATGTCAGTAGAACTCAACTACGACAACCATCTCAAGGGAAGCCCAGGTAGAATATGCCCGAACTGGCATAAGACACTGCCGCGGATGGGGACTGTAGCAGTTTGAATTCTAAAGTCAACTCGGCCTTCGGCCTGAACTTGTGCTGACAAACTTGGCACTAATATTCTTCGACGCGAGCGTATGGGGAAATCAGTCAGAACTTCCAGACGATCACGCGGGACCTGTTTTTAACACATCTTCAACAGTCTCCCTCACAGCGAGATCTCATAGGGCTGTAAGGCATCTGGCGGACGGCTACGATAAAGAATGGATCCGTGGACAAATTATTGTGAGGGTGTGCGCTCTTGAAGAGTGCCCTCAACGGTATGAACAAAGCCACACTGTCATGGGTCATGGGGCCCCCAAAGGGAATTCAAGTTCATCGGTTCCACCCCAGTGCAGTGGAACGTAACGTACTACCGACCCTAGCTGGGATTAGAGACGAAGACTTCAGACGAGCATTCGCCAACATCGGCACAGTAACCGGATGATGACGAATTGGACATAGACATAAAAACCGGTGACTCGTAGAGAATATTAATGCTGCGCTGCGCTGGCATCCGCGGAATTGCCTCAGTCAGCAATTTAAGGATCATGAGTCAGTGTCCGACTGTGTGGCGCTGGTGGCTTCCCACCCGGAACATAGCCGCGGAGGGCGATAGAATGTGTAAATAAAATCTTAATATCGGCCACGTCGCGAGAATCCATCCAATCCCCAAATTTCGATCACCTGTTAGTGCTAGCGATACTTACACCACCAGTCACACACAATACGCTACCGGCGTGACCGTCCCTTTGTCAGTGCGCGGAATAAAATTTCAGAAAAAAAAAACGAGTGTTTGGGTAAGTTTATTTCTGTTGTATTTATCCTTTATCTGTCATAAATTACCGACATTACGTAAGTTATTGTTGAAATCTTCGGAGTCTTCCTTCCCTGAGTGCAAATTGAATGTGTCGCGCGTCGCGCGCGTTGGACGTTTCGATGATATACCCAGCGCATTACAGTCACATCTCGACCTTGACGGTAGGTGTTCTTGTCCGGCTGTCCTTGATTCCTTGTCACAGTTTTGTAGCTCCAGGCAGGTGCAATCCAAACATTTATTTCGATCGTATGTGAGTACAAGTCACCTATGAGAACTCCTACAACGTCTAAGTGCTACTAGTTTGTAGGTACGCGTGTTACACTAGTTTGGATGCTGCCTTTGGGTGGCTTGTACCATTTCAACGTGAGAGAGCTACAAATCACTGAGATCGAGCTGAGATGTAGCGCGGTGTCAGCAAGGAAGTGATTAGACGTCAGTAGGGTTAAC
>Ga0099795_10000112_pt1 | contig 13486 bp, 12 predicted proteins | sample Rivendell_Oct201_11_FD_78513 | JGI IMG/M metagenome (GOLD analysis project Ga0099795, IMG submission 78513) | Vadose zone soil microbial communities from the Eel River Critical Zone Observatory, Northern California, USA -... | ecosystem: Host-associated > Plants > Roots > Rhizosphere > Soil ... | reverse complement strand
GACCGGCGCATCCGAGCCGCCGACGAGCGTTGCGCCCGCGTCCTTAATCGCCTTGAAAGGATACACCGCGCTCTCGTAGTAACCGCCGGCAGGATGGAGCGCGCGTCCGTCACCACGAGATCGGCGGGCTTGTTGTCAGCGGCTGCGGACACGTCAGGCAGGCAGGGCGCCGCAATGATGAAGACTGCTGCAAACAATGGGCGCATGGCTATCACCTTGAATCCAACGGGTAACGAGCGGCAAAGATGTAGAGTAGTTGTTCTGGGCGATAAGGTTAGATGGAGTAATTGCCGTCGTCAAACGTAACCGGATCTATGGCGACCAGGTGGAATCGCTCAAATGCTCGTCCATGGCTTTGCCCGGGGCACACTGATCCGAGTAGTACTCGCCCGCCAATCCGCCTATTTTCGCGCGCAGTTGATAGGACTTGTTGTAGTAGTCAAGTGCGTTTTGCTTTGCTATTCCGTCAGGAACGCCGAGGAGCTTGGCCGCGCGGTAGTTGCGCTGCACGGCCTCGCACTCGGTCAATGCCTCGTTCATCTCCCCGCGTACGTGCATGCTCTCGTGGGTGAAGATGTTCAGGCTCTGGATTTCCAGGTCGGTCGCACGGGCCGGGTGAGCTAGATAAGACATCAAGGTACCGCACCACGGCTTTTGGATGCCGATTTCACCGGTTCGCGGATTGGCGTGACCGGCGGCGAGCATCGCAGGGTCGAGCATCGTGTCGAGCGTGGTGTTGCAGTGAACCTTCGCGCGATGGTTGTCGGCGAGTTCAGTGGCTTTCACCGACAAGAACCATTGAAAATACCAGCGATGCACGGTGGGCCACGCAAACAACACGGCGAGACCCAGTACTATAGCCAGATAGGTTTTCGATACCGGCTGGGGAAAATCGTAGCCGCGCGGAGCGACGAAGCTGCCGCGAATTTCGCGGAAGGCGCACAAGCAGAAAAACAGCGAGATCAGGATCCACAGCATGGTATGGGTGACTCTCTCACCGCCAGTGGTCGAAGTCTGTGAGTTAGATAACGGCCTGTGCCAACGCCCGAAGAAAGATGCGCTTCATCAGGACTTTCGTCACAGGGGTTTGAAGCAGCGGATTGCCTATCGCCAATCAGTACTCGGTGAGGGGAGGTCGCGGATGGCTGATCCACCGCTGTACGGAAGGTCGGCGCCATTGATGGTTGGCATAGTCGACGAGTTTCTGAGGTACCGGATCGCCGTGCGCCACCAAGCGCTGCAGCATCATGGCCAGGTCCACGTCCGCAATCGACCAATCGCCGAATAGATACTCAGTGCGGCCCTCGAGCAACTGAAGAGCCGCCGCAAATAGTTTGTGAGTCGCTTCAGTCGCTTGCGCAGAGAGGCCTGGTCTACGCGCGCCGCAGAAAACAACGAATGTCGGTCGCTCGTCGCGAATCGGCATGAGATCGCTTCGCACCCATGCTTGAACCTGGCGAGCTCGCGCCCGGTCGCGCAATCCTATCGGATAAAGCGGTGTGCCATCGAAACTCTCGTCGATGTACTCGCAGATCGCCGAGGATTCGGACAAAGCGAAATGATCGTGTATGAGCGTCGGGACTCGCCGGGTGATCGAAGTCGAGGCGAAAGTGCTTTCCTTCTGAGCGTTGGCGAATATCTCGAGAGGTTTGATATCGAAGGTCAAGCCTTTCTCGAGCAGGCCGACGTACGCGACCAGCGCATAGGGGCTGGCAACATTCGAGTCGACGTATAGCAGCATAGGGCACCTTGGAAAGACGCGCTATCCTAACATTTCGCGGGACCAAACAAGCACCGGACACACCCTAGGAAGCGTTGCCGCCTGAGAGTCCGGCGAGTCGGAGAGATCCGTTAAGGTTTACTTAACAAGCTGTCAGGTATTCCGTTTGTTGTGAATTGGCGAGGGGCGCAATCTACTCCTGGAACGATTCAACCAACGGAGTTAATCACATGTCCACTCAACTCGAAGTTTTTGCCCGGCTCGGGCAAAGCCTACTGGCCGTCGCGGCGACCGGAGTTTCCGTGCTGGTACTGCAACTTGCCATGCTGGCATAAGGCCATGCTTGCAGCCGCCGTCGCAAAGCTCAGGAGCGTCGCGCCGTACCTGATCATGGCACTCGTCGTGCCGGGCGGGCTGCTGATGGCACCGCTACTGTGGCTTTATCGTCGGCAGAAACAGACAAAGATCGGTCATGTGTTATCCGTCGTGCCCTTTGCCCCAGTCGGTGGCACTACGATCCAGGTGACGAGGACGAGCGCGGCAAACGCGACGTAGGCGACGGTAAACACCCACGGCGGTGCGTCGTAGAACAGGATCCCGTCGACCCAGCGCTCGACGAAGCCGCGAGTGGATTGCTGGCCGCGCAGGCCGTACTCCCATACTGTCAGGGGACAGGCGATCCCCAGGAGGGATTCGGCGGCTATGAACAAAGTGGCGCTGAGGTGTAGGAGTCGCCAGTGCCAGCGTCTAACCCAGGCCCAGTGCACCACGACTCCTAGGTAGACCAGCGGCACGCCCGCGAGTACGAACAGCACAATCAGGAAATGAACGACTACGATGGCGTCGGCGAGCATGGGATATTGCTATTTTGACGCTTCACAGCTGCTGTAATCTTCAACACGTCGAATCCCCAGTCTACTGTGTGACAGCAATATGATCGAGAACCATTCGCAATACCTGTCGTCTGGAATCGAACCAGTGGGCGTCTTTGCGAATATTCTTCCAGTACCACCCAACTTCACAGTGTCCCCCGGCGGAGGCTCACCGCCGCGCCGGGAACAACTGACCGGATAGCCTCTGCAGGTCCTTATGCTGCGCCACCGGCGGGTCACCCATGGACTCGAACAATGCGGCCGTATCGGCAAGCCGCGCCGCGCGCGCGCGAACGTACTGAACATTCGCGCTCTGATACTGCTGTCCTGCCGTCAGCGTCGCATAGAACGGGGTAGCCCCCAGCCGGTATCGCGACTCGGTGTCGCGCTGCGCGGAGTCTGCCGCGGCCGCGGCGCGCTGCGCCTGGACCAGCGTGTTGGCGTCCTCATCGAGCGATACCAGGGTATCCGCGACATTTTGGAAAGCCGCCAGCACAGTCTGCTTGTATTGCGCCACGGCTGCATCGTAAGTCGCTTCGTACTGATGCTTGCGGGCGACCAGCGCGCCGCCGTGGAATAGCGGCTGCGTCAGCGACGCGCCGACGCTCCAAATCGCGCCCGCGGGCGACGTGAAGGTAGACCAATCGAAACCTCCTCGGCCATACGCCGCCGACAGCGTCAAGGACGGAAACAGGGATGCGGTGGCCGCGCCGGCCGCATCGGCCGTTGCACGCACGGCCGCTTCGGCCGCCAGAATGTCGGGCCGCTGATGCAGTAGATCGGACGGGACCGAAACGGGCATGCGATCCGGAAGATGCAGCGCGTCCAGGGTCAATGGCTCGGGCGCCTGATCCGGCGTACGCCCCAACAATACAGCCTGCGCGTGGCGCACCGCAGCCGCCTGCGCCCGCAATGCCGGCAGCGTCGCTGCCGCGTTGGCGGCGTCCTGTTCCGCGGCCAGCATGTCGTCGCGTGATGCGCTGCCGAGCCGGTAGCGATCGGCCGTTTGGCTGGCGCGATGCTCACCGAGCGCCACCAGTTGTTCGGTTGCAGTGACCTGTTCCTGCAGAGAGGCGGCATTGATCGTCGCCACGACGATGTTCGCGGCGAGCGCGCGCCGGGTCGACTCGAGCTGGTAGGCCTGCTGCTGAATTTGCCGGGCCAGGGCACGGTCGGCGAGCACCGCCGCACCGAAGAAATCGAAGGTGTACGAGGTCTGCACTTCCGCGGCGAAGACGTTATAGATGAACGTTTGCCGCGACAACATGGGCAGACCGAGCGCCCGTTGGCGCGTCGGGCTGAAGCCTACATCGACGCTCGGCAGCATGTTTTGTCCGATCTGCGAGCGCAGGCCTTCGCGCGCGGCCTTGAGCGTGCTCTGCGCCGCAGCCAGCGAGGGACTCTTGGCGAGCCCCTCGTCGACCAACGCATTGAGGGCATCCGACTGATACATCGTCCACCACTTCGGGAAGGGACGCGTGCCGGTATCCAGCCGCTGCGCAACGCCGTCGGCGAGGGGCAGCTGCGCAGGCTGCGCCTCCACCGCGTAGTGCGCAGGCGACGGCATTTTGGGCGGTTCGCGATCCGGCCCGAACGCGCCGCACGCGGCCGCGGTCAAAGTGAGCGCCGCCAATGCCGGCCGCTTCAGATACCCCGCTAGATATCCCGCTCGATTCATTCTCGCCATCATTGCGTTACCTCCCGCGGCGCCTCATCCCGCCGCACCCGGAACCACAAGGCATACAGCGCCGGCAGATAGAACAGCGTCAGCACGGTTGCCACCGTGATGCCGCCCATCAGCGCGGTCGCCATGGGACCGAAAAAATTACTGCGCAGCAGCGGAATGAGCGCGAGGACCGCCGCCGCCGCGGTCAGCGTAATGGGACGAAATCGCCGGACCGTGGCGCCGATCACCGCGTCGATACGGCTGTGCCCCAGATGGATGTCCTGTTCGATCTGGTCCACGAGGATCACCGAGTTGCGCATGATGATCCCGAACATCGCGATCGTCCCCAGCATGGCCACGAAACCGAACGGCATGCGAAACAGCAGCAGCGCGATCACCACCCCGATCAATCCGAGCGGAGCGGTGAGCACTACCATCATTACGCGGCTGAAGCTCTGCAGCTGAACCATCAAGAACACCAGCACCGCCACCGCCAGCAGCGGCATCTGCGCATTGATCGAACCCTGTGCCTTCGCGTTCTCCTCGACGGCGCCGCCGATCTCGACACGGTATCCCGCCGGCAGGCTCCGGCGCAGCGTGGCAAGCGCCTTGTCGATACGCGTGGTCACATCGATCCCCTGCGCATGGTGCTGCACGTCGGATTGCACCGTGATGGTCGGCTGCCGATCGCGTTCCCAGACGACGCCATATTCCAGTCCATAGGTGAAACGGCCGAGCGCCGAGAGCGGCACGGCCGTGCCGTCCTGCGACGGGATCGCCAGACGTTCGATCTGCGACGGATCGACGCGGTCGCGCTCCGGTGCGCGCAGGTCGACCCCGATGAGCTTGTCGCGCTCGCGGAACTGCGTGATCGTGAAGCCGGTCAGCGACATGTGCAGATAATTCTCGATATCCAGCGACGAGATATTGAGCTGGCGCGCCTTGGTCTGATCGACTTCGAAATGCACCGATCGTTCGGCGGGCTCATCCCAGTCGAACTGCACATTGGTCGTGTCCGGGTTGGCGCGCATAACCCCGGCCACTTCCTCCGCCAGCTGCCGTACCGTGCCGATTTCGGGCCCGCTCACGCGGAACTGGACCGGGAAGCCGATCGGGGGACCGTTCTCGAGCCGGCTGATCCGCGTGCGAACCGATGAGTAGTCCGTGCGCAGCACTTCGGCGAGAACCGCGGCCAGCTTTTCTCGGTCTTTGACGCTCTTTGCCGTCACGACGAACTGTGCAAAGTTCGGCGCCGCGAGTTGCTGATCCAGCGGCAGGTAGAAGCGCGGCGCACCCGCGCCGACGAAGTCGATGTAGTGATCGATTTCCGCACGCTTTCCCAGCGTCGACTCGAAGCGCTTTGCCTCGCGCAGCGTTGCGGCCAGCGATGCGCCTTCCGGCAACCGCAGATCGATCAGGAGCTCCGGACGATCCGAGCTCGGGAAGAATTGCTGCGGCACGAGCGTGAACCCCGCCAATCCCACCACGAACAGCGCCAGCGTCACTCCGAGTACCCGTCCACGGTGGTCGACGCACCACCCGATCCAGCCGCGCAGGCGGCGGTAAAATGGAGTGTCGTACACATCGTGATGCTCGGAAGGCGCCGCATTCGCGGTCTGCTCCGCATTCGCCGTTTGCTCCGCATCGCGGTGAAATCCGAACGCGCGGCGCGTCGGATGTTCCGACAAGATGTGGTAGCCCAAGAGAGGGATCACGACGACCGCAGCCAGCCAGGACAGCAGGAGCGCAATCGCCGACACTTCGAAGATCGAACGCGTGTACTCGCCGGTCGCCGATTTCGCGAGCGCGATCGGCAGGAAGCCCGAGACCGTGACCAGCGTGCCGGTGAGCATGGGGAACGCCGTGCTGGTGTAGGCGAACGCGGCCGCATGCAGCCGGTCGTAGCCCTGCTCGAGCTTCACGGACATGGTTTCGACGGCGATGATGGCATCATCGACCAGCAGGCCGAGCGCAAGGATGAGCGTGCCCAGCGATACCTTGTGCAGACCGATGTGGAACAGATACATGCAGAGCGTGGTCGCCGCCAATACCAGCGGGATCGAAATGACCACCACCATTCCGGTGCGAAACCCGAGACTGATCAAGCTGACCACCAGCACGATGCCGATCGCTTCGGCGACCGCCTCGACGAAGTCGTCGATCGAATGCCCGACCGCGCGGGGCATGCTTGCCACCTCCACCAGCTCGAGTCCGGCGGGAAGCGAGGCTCGCAGGCGCGCGGTTTCCGCTTCGAGCTTCTTGCCGAGCGCGATGACGTCGCCCGACGGCGCCATCGTGACGCCGATCCCGAGAACGGCTCGGCCGCCGAAGCGCATGTATTCGCTCGGCGGATCCGTGTATCCGCGCTTGATGTCTGCGATGTCGCCGAGGCGGATCACGCGGCCGTTCACTCGAATCAGCGTATCTGCCAGCTTGGAGATATCCTGGAACTGACCGCTCGGCCGAACGAAGACCCGGTCATCCGTGGTCGTGAACAGCCCGGCCCCGGACACCGAATTTTGCGCATCGACCGCATCGGCAATCTGCTGCGGCGTCAGGCCGAGCTTCGCCAGCTGCGCGTTCGCGATCTCGACATAGACGCGCTGCTCTTGGTCGGCGATGAAGTCGACCTTGTTGACGTCCGGCACGCGCAGCAACTCGGTGCGCAGTCGTTCGGCGTAGTCATGCAGTTGCGCGGGAGAAAAGCCGTCCCCCTCCAGAGCATAGAGGTCGGTATAGACATCGCCGAACTCGTCGTTGAAGTAAGGTCCCTGAACTCCCGACGGCAGGGTATAGGCGATGTCGCCCACTTTCTTGCGAACCTGGTACCACGTGTCCGGAACCTGCGCCGGCGGCGCCGCATCCTTGATGGTGAAGAACAGCGTCGACTCCCCCGGCCGTGAATAACTGCGCTGAAAGTCGACCTCCGGCGTTTCCTGGAGCTTGCGGGCGATCCGATCGGTCACTTCCTCCTGCACCTGGCGCGCGGTCGCGCCGGGCCAGAGCGTGCGGACCACCATGACTTTGAAGGTGAACGGCGGATCCTCCGACTGCGCCAGCCTGCCGTACGACAACACGCCGAACAGCGTTATCAGAGCCAGAACGAAAATCACCAACGCCTGATGGCGCAGGGTCCAGCTCGACAGGTTGAAGCCGTCGTTCATCGCGCTTCTGCCGCGTTGATCGGGGTCGTCGCCGCGTTGATCGGGGTCGCCGCCGCGTTGATCGGGGTCGCCGCATTGAGTGCGGCGGCGGGCTCCGCAACGTCGCCGTCCGCTTCGCCGTCGAACAAAGGCCTGGCCTGCTTCACACTCTGGCCCGCGTAAACCGTGTGCACACCGGCCAGCACCACGTTGTCGCCGTCCCTCAACCCCCCGGTAACGGTGGTGCCGCGCTCGCTATAGCTGCCGACGGTGACGGGCCGCAGCTCGAGGGTCGAATCGGTCGGACGAATGACCCAGACCGCCGGGTCCTTGCCATGATGGAAAATGGCGGTTGCCGGAACCTTGAAGACCGGCGCTTCGCGAGCCGTGTTGCCCGCGGTTGCAACGCGCGACAACGTCGCGTCGCCGGTCATGCCGAATCGAACCGCGGGTCCGGGCTCAGCCAGCGTAAGCTTGACACGATAGGTACGGCTTTGCGGATCGGCCGCAGGCGCCACTTCGCGCACGCGCGCCTCGAAGCGGCGGCCCGGCAACGCCGGAAAAGTCACGCTCGCTGCCTGGCCCACGGTAATCCGGCCCAGGTCGCCCGCGGCAGCATCGAGGATGACGTCCGTGTCCCCCGTCCAAGCGAGTCCGTAGACGGCCTGTCCCGCGGAAACGACCTGACCCGTGTCCGCATTTTCACTGGTGATCAATCCATCGTGGTCGGCAACCAGCGTGTTGTATTGCAGATTGTTGCGCGCCACGACGAGTTGCGCAGCCGACTGCTCATGCTCGGCCAATGCCGCTGCGTAAGCATCCTGTGTTTGTTCCAATTGATTGACGGCGATCAGATTCTGCGCGAATTGCGCTTGATCGCGATCCTGCTGCTGCTTCGCAAAGACCAGCCGGTGTTCCGCGGCGTCGAACGCGGCTTTCGCGCTCGCCGCCTGTTTCTGAGCGTCCACGGGGTCGAGACGAGCGACCACCTGTCCCTTGTGAACGGAATCGCCCAGCCGCACGTTGCGCTCGATCAGCTTGCCGGCAACACGGAACGACATGGCGTTCGAGTAGCGCGCGGCCGCTTCCACAGGATAACGAATGCTCTCGCCCGCTCCGATGCCGGAATAGGAATGCACGGGCGACGCTAAGACGAGCGCCGGCGGCGCGGCGGACGGTGCCTGCCGATGGCAGGCGCCGAGCGCCAGCAGTGCGAAAACGGCCCAGGGTGCCGTGCGGAGCGAAATAAAGTCACTTGTATATAAAGTAGACATGTGTCAACTCCTGACCAAAAAAAAATTCAGCCGGGCGGCGGCTGAGAAACTGTGCTTTGCGCGACCGTGCGTATCAGCCCAAATGCGTAGTTGCTGAATTCCGGGATGGCGATTCCGAACCTCGCCAGGTCGCTGCCCTTGGCCATGGCCAGCTGAATAATGCCGTGCGTGAACGCCCACAGGGTGGTCGCGAACAACACCGGCTGACCGATATCGGAGCGAATGCTGCCATCGCGAATACCGGCCTCGATGGCCTGCACGACGACGCCGATGGCTTCATCTCCCGCGGCGCGGCACGCGCCCTCGTGTGATCCCGGATCGATGGAAACCGAATGTGCTTGAAAACGTGTACAGAAGTCGAAATAATGAGGAAATTCATAAGCATAGCCCATATAGGCACGACCGATTGCCTCAACCTTGTCCATCCCCGGTGCATGGCCCGCGGCGGCTTCGATGAAGCGATCGCGCAGCAGGCGCATGGCGCGTTCGCCGATGGCGAACAGCAACTCCTCCTTGTCGCGGAAATAGACGTAGACCAGGGCACGCGACAGACGCGCGCTGCGGGCCACCTGGTCAACCGTCAGAGCATCCCAGCCCTTCTTGGCATATAACGCTTCTGCGGCATCGAGAATCTCGGCGCGGCGGCGCTCCTTTTCCTCTCCACGGCGTTGGGTAATGTAGGACATGAACTGAACGATAGATAATTATTGACACCGTGTCAATGAAAACCACTAATCTCAAGGTACGGCGAGGCGCGAGTGCAGCTGGTCGGGCATCCGCCGAAAGGACCCGTATTATCAAAAGTCCTTCATCAAAATCAGCTTGAAGACCCGATGATCCGAAGCACTGGTCAGGCCGGCTCCCAATCCGAATTCGACGTCGAGCCGTCGAGTGTGTAGATCGACCACCGAGAACAGTTGGTGCGACTGTTTGGACGCGGGAAGAAAATGGCTCACGCGGCCAAAGTCGTCGTACTCCTCGAGCGCCACCTTGAAAATATCGGAGACCTTCATCGCCACGCGGGTAGCGGGCACGAATTCAAAGTTGGAAACTCCGGTGTAAGAATTGTCGACGATGGGATTGAAAATGAAATCGAAGCGGCCGACGTGAGTACCGATGATCGGGCGGATTTCCGACGTGTAGCGCCGTTCGTTCCAGTGTGCAGTGTTGAAGCTGAATTCGAAATTGACGCCGTAGAAAACGTCGCGATTGGCCGCGTCCGGGGAAACGAAGAGAGCCCTCAGTTTGAATCCATTGTATAGAACGCTGTTGTCGCGAGTCATCGAATACAACGGAAAGTACAATCCCGCTTCGAACCAGGGGGCGACCCCGTAGGCCCATTCGGTCACGCCGTTGAGCGATTTGTCCGGCACGATGGCGCCGGGAAAGCTCGGCGTGCTGCTGCCGCTCGAAATGAAATTGTTGTGCCAGGTTAAATTGAAAACGCCCGGCGCGGCGATCTCGGCGTCGTACACCTGAATCTCATCCGTCTGCGCCCGAGCGACGGATGCGTATCCCAACGACAACAGAATTACCGCCAAACGGTTCAGTCGCTGAATGATTCGCATTTCGTCGCGCTCGAATTGTCACAGTGAAAGGCTCCGTATTCTGCCGTGTAAATTTTAAAATCGCTTGTAATAACCAACGCTCAAACCGCTCAGTTGCAGACTGATTCTCATTTACATTCACTCGCATTGACACAGGGACGGGCCTCTCATTCTGCCGCGCAAATTCTAAAACCGCTTGTAAAACCCGACGGACAAGCCGCGCGGTAGAATCTCAACGGAAATCGGTGTACTTCGCGTCGTGCTCCAATATCCGACCGCCGTACCCAGTGCCCAACCCGCGATGACATCCGATTGCCAATGGGCCTGACTCTTCAAGCGTGCCAGTCCGTCGTACACCGGCAGAATTTCGAGAGACCAGACCCAGGGATTTTGCCGCGCGTAATTCGCGATGAAAGGTGTCACGAAACTCGCCTGCAGAGTCACCTCGCCGCTCGGGAAACTTTGGTAGTGGCTCCCCTTGAACCATGCATTGGGATTGTCGCCTTGGCTGGGCCGAGCCCGGCCGAATCCGTATTTCAGCAACTGGGCGCCGACGCCTGAAATCACCGAGGAGTCGACCGTCTGCCACAGCGTATGACCGAGCTCGTTGTCGTTCCCAAACCACAGGCTCCCGGCCACCTCGAAAGCCACCACGCTGGTCTCGAGTGCGGTCTGATACTTGCGCGCCCAAATACCATTCTGATCGAGCGCCAGCTCATGATCGATCCCGAATGGACCGCCGGCATCGGCACGCTGCGCAAGCAGCGCCACGGCCGCCGCGGCGACGAGTTTCGCGAATGGATTATTCAAGTATGTCATGCTTACCCCATTTTACTTTGCGCTACAAAGTACACGGAGCCGCCGTCGGCGCGCAAGTACCTGCAACTCGTCAGGCGCTGTCTCCCCATCCTGGAGACACGTTTGCAACATCGGTGTTCCGTTCTGCGGACGATCTCGGCCGTGTACTCTATCGCCCCATGCAAACCCACTCACCTTTCGAGGTTCTAAGGGTATTCCTCAAACTGGGTCTCACCTCGTTCGGCGGACCGGTCGCCCATATCGGGTACTTCCGCGAAGAATTCGTCGTACGCCGCCGCTGGCTGGACGATGCAGCCTTCTCGGATCTCGTCGCGCTATGTCAGTTCCTGCCGGGCCCGGCCAGCAGCCAAGTGGGATTCTCCATCGGGCTGATACGGGCGGGTTATCTAGGAGCGCTTGCGGCCTGGACCGGTTTCACATTGCCGTCAGCCGTCGCACTCCTGCTGTTCGCATATGGCGCGGCCACGCTGGGCGGACCCGTCGGCGTGGGGTTATTGCATGGCCTGAAGCTCGTCGCGGTTGCGATCGTGGCGCAAGCCATTTGGGGAATGGCGCGCACCCTGTGCCCCGACCGGCAACGTGCATCCATTGCCGGCATCGCGGCGCTGATCGTCTTATTCAGCGGTTCGTCGATCGGGCAAATCGCCTCGATTATCTTCGGCGGCATCGCCGGGCTTTGGCTCTGCCGTAGTCCGTCACCCGCGTCAGGCGGCGCCGTCGTCGTTCCCGTTTCACGCAGGGTCGGGATCGCGTCGCTCGTGACGTTCGTTCTCTTACTGGTCGGTCTGCCCCTGCTTCGTGGACTCGGATCGTCCCAGGGCGTGGCGCTGTTCGATGCGTTCTATCGCTCCGGAGCACTGGTTTTCGGCGGCGGCCATGTGGTGCTACCGCTGCTGCGCAGCGCCTTTGTGGAGCCGGGTTGGGTCAGCGACGATACTTTTCTCGCCGGCTACGGCGCCGCGCAAGCAATCCCCGGACCGCTTTTTGCGTTTGCCGCCTATCTCGGCGCCGTCGCACAACCGTCGCCGCACGGCTCGACGGGAGCCGCACTGGGGCTGATCGGTATCTTTCTTCCCGGCATGTTGATCCTCATCGGCACACTCCCCTTCTGGGAAACATTTCGCGTCCGTGCCGGCGCACGGGCTGCCATGGGCGGCATCAATGCTGCGGTCGTCGGAATTCTCGGCGGCGCCTTCTACGACCCGGTCTGGACCAGCACGATCAAGACGACGGAAGACTTTGGCGTCGCGCTCACCGGCTTCATCCTGCTGCTCATGTGGCGCGCGCCGCCGCTGCTGGTGGTGGTCATCGGCGCTCTCGCCGGCATCGGCTTGGCGCACACCCAGCCCTAAGCCAGCAGGCCGCTGAAAAAAGGCGGATTCTTGCGCAGATGAAGAACGCCATGCGGAGTTGGGCCGGGGATCCATAGCTCTAAAGCGAGTCGGGCCGCGACGGCGGAATGGTCTTTCGTCCGTGTTTGCCGCGCGCGCTATCGGTGGCCGCTATCCGCGCCTATATATAAGCGTCGCGTGACCCCGCACTTCACCCATCGGTGTCGCTTCTTTATCGGACCTTAGCACCAGGTTCCACTCGCCGCGCGGTATGTGCACCCGCTGCGGCAGGGCGGCGAAGTTGAACACGCAGAGCACGTCGCCGTGGACAAATCTCAGCCATCCCGCTTTGGCATCGACGCTCACGGCGGCCTTGGTCCGGCCCCGCCTATCGTGCCGGAGACGAATGAGCTGCCGATACCACTCGTAGATCTCCGCATGCGGCGGCTCCGACAGTTCAGGCCAGTTGAGCTTGGAGCGAGCGAAGGTCTCGAGTTCCTGTGGGTTCGGCACCGCCCCCTGCCAGCGAAAACTGCTGAATTCCTTGGACCGTCCCTCTGCGACCAGTCTTCCTAACTCGGCATTCTCATGATCGGTGAAATAGAGAAAAGGAGTCTGCGCACCCCATTCCTCGCCTTGAAACAACAAGGGCACGAACGGCGACAGCACGGTCAGCGCCGCGATGGCCTTGAGCTGCGGCACACCCAGCATCATGCTCAGGCGCTCGCCCTGCGCGCGATTGCCGATCTGATCGTGATTCTGCGCGCACACCACGATCTGATCCGCGCCGACACCCTTGGGCGGGCGGCCATGCCGCCGCCCCCGATGCGGCGAATACTGCCCCTGGTACACGTACCCCTCGCGGAGCGCCACCGCCACATCGTCGAGGCCCCGGAAATCCGCGTAGTAGCCGTCGGTCTCACCCGTGAAGAATCGGTGCACTGCGTGGTGCAAATCGTCGGCCCAGTGCGCATCCAGACCGTAGCCGCCCCGAGACGCCGGCCACACCAACCGCGGATCGTTGAGATCGCTCTCGGCGATGAGCACGAAGCTGCGGCCGAGTTTCGCGCCCAGTTCCCTGACCGCGATTGCCAGCTCTTCGAGCACATGCACG
>Ga0099795_10000109_pt1 | contig 13535 bp, 16 predicted proteins | sample Rivendell_Oct201_11_FD_78513 | JGI IMG/M metagenome (GOLD analysis project Ga0099795, IMG submission 78513) | Vadose zone soil microbial communities from the Eel River Critical Zone Observatory, Northern California, USA -... | ecosystem: Host-associated > Plants > Roots > Rhizosphere > Soil ... | reverse complement strand
TAGGTCATATGAGTGATCAACATTGGAGATGAATACTTTTCCAATGGTGAAGTCCGGATGAATTACCACCAGAGTAGCTATTTCTCCTGGCGCCTTTTGAGGCCCATCATAACTACGCATTGTTCCGCACGACGCAAGCGCAGCTGCACCAACAACACACACCATACTTCTGTTGATCGTCATGCTTGTCCCCATGGGAAGTTTTATTCCACTGACGTAATCCAAGTCTCCGCATGGGCGCCGCGGGCACCCACGCTTGAGCTTAGCGGTTCATGGTTCACGCGTGCGCTCGATGCGGTCGTTATCCAGCTCGGTGAATTGTCCACCACGTTAGAATACGCTGGTTGCGTGCGTCGATGAAGCCGACTGCGAGTTTCCGATAGTCCAAGTACGCAGCCTTGCTTTCTGGCACTGGCGGCGAATTAAAGTCCTCAAACGGCGAGAAGTACTTCACGGCTGAGCAATCGTCGGTGACCAGGTCCTGCAGAAGAAAGAACTCGACGTATCCCCGGAAATCGCCAAATAGCCCGAAGTAATTTGCGTATCGCGCCAACACGTCACCCAACGGACTCCCTTCATTGAGGTAGTGCCTCCGAATGCACTCAATCGTGAAATCAAACCGATCCTTTATCCGTGGATGGAACCCACGTGCACCGTTGATTGTATTCTTGCCACCGACGCGGTTTCCGGGGAACAGCATCATGCCGCCAATCGTGTAGCTGAGCCTTAAGAACGTGGCCAGCTCTTCAGGAATTAGCTCAAGAAACTGTGACAGTCGAGCCTCCTTTCTGAATGTGGGGATCACTGAATCGCTCGCCAACCAGAACTCACCCAAATTGGAACGATGATGCAGACAAACGCCGGGTGTCGAGTCAACGAGCTCGAACACGACACCGCTGGGCAACGGCTTGCTCCAAAGAAGCTTGTGGTACCGGCGGAGCGTGGGACTACGGGCGTCAGGGTCTTGTCCGTGGGGTGTGTCCGACCGAAAGTCGAAGGTAGTGTCAATCGGCCCGCTGCTTTCCATTCTGAAGCCCGGTGACAGGGTGAAGAGTTCGCAGTTACAAAGAGCGAGAAAGAGGCATGATCGTGCGTGTCTGGCTAACGCTCCGGTTGACCGCGGCGCGGTCGCGGTCGAACCGGTTGCTAGACGGCATGTAGTACCTCTCGGACTCTGCTGTGGACATACAAAATCCCGCCAGCGAGGTCAAAGTAGAGCGCCAAGAAGTTTGGTACGGACTCAAACATGGGGTCCTGACGCATGTACCGTCGCGCATCAGGGCGATCAACGTCCCGGTCGCGGCCGTTTCCATTCGATGGGAGTATCCGGATTGACCCGCTTGGTCGAGGCCGTAGAGCCACAAGAGTTCCGTTAGGACGTAGGCGCTGGGGAGGCCACTTTTGAGAATATGAACCTTGCGTTGGGTCATAGCGCGTCGGTAACTATTGCGTCAATCAAAGCCCCAATGGCCTTCATGATCCGCGCGCGCGTTCGCGGATGTGGTCCCTTCAGCGCAGGACGGTTTGCAGCGATGTCAGTATGGTGGCGTCGATAAAGGGCGTGGCGGGAGTCAAGGGTTCGCCGTTCGCCACAAGCAACTCGGCGCCGTCCTCATCGGCGTACTGACCGTCCCCGTTGGCGTCTCGGCGCACGCCGACAAAAAGCTCCTTGGCCCGGCCATCCCATTTCCAGCCCAGTACTGTGGCGTCTTCTGGTGACAGGGGGCGGAAGTTCTGGCCGGCGAAATCCGAGACATAAAGGCGGTGCGAGTCCTGGAAGTTAATTACACCGTCATGGTTGGTATCCCGGTCGATCAAGGTCCACACCAGCGTGCCGCAGGGGACATTACCCTCACCGGCGGCGCACTTGGGATCGGGGACGTTAAGGGATATCAGGACCGCTGGCATTTGCAGGAGCAGATGCTGCTCGCCGGTGCTGCTGCGACGAATCAGGACGTTGAAGATGACGCTGTGCTGACGGTCCCGAACGTAGTCGCAGGTGTTTAGGGCATTGGGGCCCGGCTCGTCACCCCGAATGTATGAGACGGCGTAGGCCGAGCCATAGCTGCCAAGGGAAGCGTTCTCCGTATTCCTGGGCAGCACGGAAGTCACGGGCATGTACTGCCAGTCCGTACCGCTCGCAACGGTGGGAGCGCAGAAAGCGAGCCGCTGCTGTGTCTTTTGTGTCGACGCCGAAGGTGCATTGACATTGACGCCCGGCGGCTTGAACCGGTCCCCGTGCGGGAAGAGATTCCAGGCGATGAGGCTCAGAATGACGAGCGGCACGCCGGTGCCAACAATGGCAATCAGGAATTCGTTGTAACGTTTGAGGTTCATGGGGCCCACTGAGTATTCGACCGCAGTGTAGGCCGGGGCGGGGCGGTGGGCAATCGCCCAAGCGTTGGCGCTGTCGACTTCAACGCCGGTCCATATTCTCACCAACTGCAATCCTCGTGCTGCCGCAGGGGCGGACGCGCGGAGGCTTTGGAACGGGGAAATGCCGCTACAATGGGGGCATCAAGAGTACCTGCCGAAAGCGACCATAGGTCATCCGCGCAACGCCAACGTATTTACTGTTACCGTCAAACCAAAATTAGCCCTATGCCCGCAAATACCGGCATTGACCCTACCGAGGTTCGCTGTGGCGTACGCATTGATTCTGACAATTCTGGCGCGGAGCGATCAGATGAATTGCGCGGAGCAGCGGGTGCGCGTGGATTGGACCTGTGAGTGGTCATCGCCTCATGACAACATGGACAGGTACTTTACCTTTGAGATTGTGGGCCGAATCGCCAGGCGAATATCGCTTGCCCTTGGGTATTCTGCCCGTTCGCGCATCTTTGCTGCGATTCATGTGTCGAACTGCCGTGACTCTGTTGGTGTTCGTCGGACCCTTGTTGGCCATGAGCCAAGAGGATGCGACTGATCAACATTGGATCGCTGATTCGCAAGGCTGCAAGTTCTTCAATCGGAGTCCACAGCCTAAGGAGTCGATTAACTGGTCTGGTGCCTGCGTGAACGGATACGGTGATGGAGAAGGCCAGTTGTCGTGGTTCCTGGATGGAAAGCCCGCCGGGACGTACATCGGACAACTGCGCGCCGGGCGCCTGGACGGCACTGGTACATACCGATATCGCAGCGGCGATCAATACGAGGGTGGGTTTTATGCCGGGGAATACGATGGACACGGATTCTACCGGTTCGCCGAGGGCGCTCGATATGAAGGCGAGTTTGTGGAAGGCATATCTAGTCGCCACGGAGTCGTGCAGCTAACGGATGGGCAACGGGTCGAGTCTGATTTCGTGGTTGCACGGGTAAGGCGGTCGGATTCGTATAGCGCTCAACTGACCCTACTTGTCATCTGCTTTGACGACTACAATCGGCTGATGAAGCAAGTGATGATTCAGTCCTCAGGTTTTCCACTGTTAGACGAGCAAGCCATGGACATGGTGCGAATGCGCCCTTTCGACATTCATAGACTAGCCAACGAACCCATATCTGGCTGTCACATGCTCGGTGTGACCTTTGAGAACAACGAGCCGTATTTCATTCTTCCCCGCAAATGATTTGAGTGCGCGGGCATGCCCGACAACCCCACTCCTGAGCCGGATCCTCCTGAAACCAACGAGGAGCAATTGCGGGGCATACTCAGGGACAACGCGCGAAAGTCTGGCGCGCTAATCCAGAAGGACGATCCGCCGGAGCAGAACCTGACGCGGAAGTAGGGTGGTGTGGTGTAATTCCGAAACAGGGAGTCACACCGAGCGATAAATGGATAGTTACCCCAATTCCGCTATCCGGTCCCACACATGCAGAACAGGCTTCTCGCCGAGCGCTCTTGCCAAGACGTGTTCGATAACGCTGGCCATGCCTGATTGCGGGCTGTGTGTGTAGACCTGATCGACGAGCCGGCTTCGTGAATGGCCCATCACCGCGGCTACGTTGAAAGCGGCTTCGCCGGTTACGGGACCCCGTGGAAACGCTTAACCTGGCTGTTTCGGCCAAATGCCCGACCAGAGTTTGGATCCCGCATACACTATAAGAGGGTTAGGCTGTCGCCCCAGGACCTGCAATCGAACCTTGACTGTGAAGTTCGTTGAGGTCCGCTACGGGTTAGCTGCAACGAGAAGGGGGCGGTTATGGGACGGATTGTACTTTTCGTCTTGGTCTCGCTGATCGGGGGCTGCGCGACGGAACAGCCATTTCCACAGTTTCAAGGGAATGTGGAGGCCAAGTCTCAACACGTGGCCGGAGTGACGCTGGTCCACGGTGTCATGTTGGTGAAGCGTGAGGGTCCCACCTTTGCCGTTGGCGGCGCGTTCGTAACGGTACCTGGGGGCTGGAACGCGAACGATCAGCCATATATCGATTATTACAGAAAGAAACACCACGACTTTGTAGCCGCGTTTTGCGCTGAGCTAGAGCGTCTCGGTATGTTCAAGAAGGCAGAAATCGTTGCAGAGCTGCCAGCTATGCCAACGTCGGTGGATTCTGCCACCGCCAGCATCAAGACGTCCGACACGCCCATCACGATCCAGTACGTCACGACTAGCTATAACAACGCCGGCATGAACTACACCCTCGACGTTGTGCTGACGATAGGTTCAGAAAGGCCGTTCGTTCGCAAATACCACATCGAATCTAACAATGGCGAAAGCTTTTGGATGAAGATGAACAATAGCGGACCGCAGGCCCGCCACAGTGCCGATACACAGCTCGTGGATGCCCTGATTAATGACATTCAAGTCTGGCTCAAGGCCGACACCACGGGGGGATAAACAGGCAGTTATCCAAATGACTCTATCCAACTGCGTTCACAAAAAGCCTGCAAAAAAAGAGGCATTCGAGCGTTGTCCGTTGATCCGGCCGGGGCGCCATCTTCCAACCTGAATTGCGTGGAGCAGCGCGTAAGGGTATCCAGGGCGAGCGGGCTTCCATCACTCGTTCTTTGAATCCTTCGCATCGAGTTCTTGCAGGATGGCATTGAGCGTCTTGTGCGTGCGCTGGACAACGGGCGCGACATCGCCGCCACCGAGGAGCGCCATCGCCCGGGCCGCAGATTTAAGCATCGTGACGATGCGTGCCTGATTTTGTTCGCCGGAGATCGCCGTGTGGCAGCTCGCCAGAGCTGTTTCGACGAAATCGAAACCCAAGTAGCCGGTCTGGACGTCTGTCGCTTTGCGCAGTGCGACAACGTTAGCTTGCGCGCCGCGAATCGCGCTAAGAATGCGCGCGTGAGCTGCGGGCGGTACCGTCGCCATGGGAAACCCTCCCTGTGGGTTTGGGCGGTACCAGCCGGATGCTACGCCCACTCCATGCCGTGGGCTAAAAGGGGAGCCATGTCCTACTAGCGTTGCGACGAGGATACACGGATGACTGCCTAGGTCTCCCTACCCGCTGCCGTTCAGGGAGGTCCATAGAAACAGGCCTTTCAGACCATTCTGGGAGCCGGCCAGGAGCGCCAACAATTCAAGGGCTTGTAGGGAGATAGTCTACCTATCGACCAACTTGTCTTACCGCTGTCCGATGCCCGGCGGATTATGGGTTTCAATTACGCAGAGCAGGCTTCTCGCCGAAGGCTCTTGCCGTGCCCTACGCAGAAGCGTGGCGTCGACGACGTTCGTGGACTGGCTCTCTGCGTCTTGCGCGTAGGCATGGTTCAACCTTGAGAAGCCGCGTCGTAAGGGAAGTCCTCGTTTCAGAATCGGCTATTCGATGTACACCGACACTGGGCTTCTCCCGGATTCGCGCAAATGAATAAAGCGTTACGCTCGCGGGTTAAGGGTTGCGTGCTGCTCCCATGTGAGGCTGGTGATGGATTGGCGCTTTGTAATGAACGGTGCTGCGCCGAGTGTGTCGTGACCTGATTCGAATTTTCTACAAGGCGCGGCATGAATCTGCCGTGGTTCTCTGCGCGGATGCCATCGCAACTTACGTGGGCCACATTGAGCGGCGGCTGTTTGAGTTAATGGACTTAGGGAGACGCAAATGAAAATCTTGATTGCAGTGGGAATGTTGGCCTTCGCTGGGGCCGCGAGCGCAGAAAACATTGATCTTTACACCACGGGCGGTTGGGGTGCGCTACATCAGTACCATGACGTAGGCAACAGCGCCAATGCCTTGCTGTCGATCTACATTGGCGTGAGTGGGAGTGCATCTGTGTACCTCGATGATGATGTATTTTCGGGCTTGTACAACGGAAGTGGTGTGCCCTCGGTGTTTACGAATGGCGCAGGTGTACAGATCACCCTGACCATCGATGAGACTTCACGACGCGTATGCGTACTGCAGGGCAGAGGGCAATACTGCCATACGGTTTGGACTCTTCTCGACGGCACGCTCCTCCGCTGAGGGCCTACCTGTACGGTAGGATGGGAGCCTTGGGGCTGTCGTTTCTGGCTGGTTGATCATCCTTTGCTGGGGCGGGTCGCTGAGAATGGTCGATGGGTGCTTTCACTCCCGCGCGGACGCAGTGGCTATATCGCCCAGTATCGTTGGTTGCCGGCCGAAGACGCGGAGCTGATACTCGCAGTCCGGCATCAGCGCAAAGCCGCATATACCCAAGAGCAGTAGCTACCTGGTGTCTGTGTGCGGGGATCCGACGCACTCGGCAGCGAGTACTGTTCCAGGCTGTCGCGACATACGGGCGGCAGGGAGCACGCTGCCTCTGTCGTCCGTATACCTATGCGAATTGCCCGTCCACCGCGGGGTGCCGATTGGAGGCATCAGGCAATCCATGCCGCTCTAAGAGCCCCTTATGTGGAGGGCATTTCTGCACAATTGGTACTCCGGCCGGGGGCGCCAGCAATTCATTAGAACTTCCAGATCAGGCCCAAGGTGGCCATATTTGGGTGCGCGCCCGCGGCTGTAAAGTGCGCCTATTCCGCCCGCGCGGCGAGTGAGCCGAATTTCACCTGCACACCGGCACCGGCCGCGAAGCCCGTATCAGTCTGATTCTGATGCACCGCGTTGCAATCGGGCATATTGATCGGACAGGAGCCCGGCAAAAAGGCCGTGCCGTTAAATTGACTGCGGAGACTGGACACGCCGACCTTTAGATGGAGATCGATCACCGGCACCGGCAGATACAAGACGCCAAAACCGGCTGTGCCTCTGAGATCCAGATCGGCAAGCGCAGTCGGGAATCTGCCGCATGGGTGCCCGATATCGACGTACGAGACTTCAGCACCCAGCAGCGAGATTGGACGAACGCCGATGATCAGCTGCTATGCGGAATGGTGGTCCTTGAAGATGGTCGCGCTGAATGTCGGCACGCTCGCCTCTAGGTTGGCCTAGCCAGTCACGCCACCGGCATACAATCCGATGGGGTTGATGGCGTGAGCTGGGAAGGGCCCGATGGTGACGAGTAGTGCGCCGATATAGGCAAGGCCGAGCACAGGAAGACGGCGTTGGCTAAAGTTGTGGCTCATGTTCGTCTCCTGGTTCCGGCCTGGTTGTCTGAATCTGACCCCGGTCTTGCTGGGATCTTGCGGTCGCGGGGAACTTTAAAAGGGGCTTAATATGCCCGTACATGGATTGGTGTTGGCGATCCTCGTTCATTGCTCCCTCAAATGACAGCCCGCAATGAGCAACGAAGGGTAGTGATCGGGGAGATGAAAGAGAAGCACCGATAGTATTTGAAGTTTGCAGTTCAGATGAATCTCGCCGAGGCCGGGCGCATCGGCACGGATCGGAAACGCGTGATTGTGAAATGTCCGGGCTGGATGGATTCTCCGGATCGGGAGGCACGACGCATTGGCGTTATACGACAGACCTCGATCAAGCTGTGGTTCGCGGGCTCATTGCGTCAGAAAGGGTCCGTCGGCGACAGACCTAGTGCAGTGTGACGGCATGGCCCGTCGTGCCGTCGCGACTAAAGTCGAAGCGAATCTGCATCAGGCGTCGGGACCGATTGTCGATCGGTGGAAACGTCCACTTCTTGGCCGCCTCGATGGCGAGGCGCTGGAAATACCTGCTGGGACCGAGCCGATCCGCAGTGGCGGCGTACACCGAACCGTCCGGCTCGACGATGACTCGTACCCACACTTTAATATGTCCGATGATGGTGCGACGTGCGCCCTCGGAGGCGTCAGGGATCTCCACATGCAGTGTCGCTGGTGACGTCGCCAGTGCGCCGCGACCCGGCTTCGCGGGCATAACGGCAGAGTTGGGCTTCCGAACGCCCGCCACCACTGGTCCGGTCGTGTCTGGGATTTGTGCCAGTGGGCTTTGTGGAGCTGGAAGTGGCGCCGGAGTGCCGTGCGATCCAAGCATGCGCACTCCAGTCCAGGCCAGGGCAATGACCACGATTCCCGCGAGCAACGCCTTAAGCAAGACTCGCGGGCTTGGTGACTGCGCCATGGACGACGCGGACTTCGTCGTGGCGCGGTCCGCTGCAGGGCGCGTAATCCGCACTGACGTCGGCTCGGGTACCGTTGGCTCGGGTACCGTCGGCTCCGACACTACGATCGCCGCGGGCTGATTGGTCGCGTCCGGCGCAAAGAGCACCCGTTGCCCGTGCGCCCAAGCCACGAGGTCCGTCGCACTGGGACGGTTCTGCGGGCTGAGGTTCAGGCAGCGGGCCACGATGTCTCGGAATGCCGGAGGGAAATCCATCGGTAGTGCGATGGCTTCACTGCGTTCGCCCCGACCGGCGGGCGGACGGCGAGTCAGGACTTCGAACAGGCAGACTCCCAGTGCAAAGATGTCCGCCGCAGTGGAACTGCTTCCATGCCGCGCTTCCGGAGAATCGTACACACTGGGCGCCTTGGCGCTTATCCTGCTTTCGGTGACGCGGCAGATCGTGTCGCTCGCCAGTTTCAGCTGATCCCCAACCACAAGAATGTTTTCCGGTTTCAGCTGACCCTGCACCAGGTTGAGCCCGTGCAAGAACGCCAGTGCGTCCAGGGTCGGTATCAACATTTCTCGCGCCTCGTCTTCCGTCAGTGCGCGTCGTTGCAGCACCTGCGCAAGAGTCTGATCAGCGTACTCCATGACTACATAGAGATAGGGTTGCCCGTCCAGCTGGCACCCGCCCGACTGCAACAATCTGAGCAAGTGTGGATGAACGATGCCGCCAGCCCTCTTCCAGCGCGGTAGCAGAGACTCCGCCCGGGTGCGGTCGGTGGGAACGAGCTTGATCGCGACTTCAGGATGGTCCGGTGCCGCAGATTTGGTCAGGAATACGCCGCTGTGATCCGAGCAGCCAAGGTAGCGGCCCAAAGGAAACACATCGTGAACGACGTGACCCTGCCACTGCGTCCAGACCTCGCTCATCAATTCACTTGGTTCTACGCTCATAGCCCCCCCAATTCGCAGCTGAGCATCAGTGAGGGTGCAGTTTTACATCGGCGTAGACAGCATCGGGCGTTGTCGCCTTCTCACGACAGTACATGCCGGGCGACGACTTACCATTTGCTGGCAACGGGGACGACAGAAGGGACGGGGGCCCGATCCGCATATCGCTTGCTGGAACCCGGTGTAGCTGTACTTCGCCGGCGCTGTGGACGGCTGCCGGGTCGAGTGCTTGTCGTCGTCAGCTACTTGGTGGCCGGCAATCGGGGCACACCCAGGTGACCCTGCAAGCTGTGCAGGCGGGCGAGATCGATGGCGCCAGAAATGCTCACCACGGTGAACTCGCGCGGTTCGGTCACAATGATCACAAGACCCTGGGCATGTTCGGTGTCGGCTGCCAGGTAAATATCCACGTCTGAATGATCCGCTTCGCTGTGGGTTTGCACCACCCTTTGCCAGAGTGGCGCGGCCAGCTGACTGCGCAGCGTGGCAATCTCTGTGCTCGGAACCTGATAGGGCTTTTCGAAGCTGAAGCTGCGCACGTAAATGCTCGTCAGGCCCCGAATGGCCGCCCTGGCGTTCGCATCGCCGGGATCAGCAGGGTCGAGGAACTGTCCAGCCAACTTGAGCATGTCTGCATCGAGCGAGATGACGACCGAATCGCTGGCCTTGGCGCGCAGCGAATCAAAGGCCGGCAGCCGCAATTCGGCGCCTGAGGCGAGGGATGAAAGGCACGCCGCCGCGCTCGCTGCGCACAGCGTCCGCCACCCCACGCTCCGACGGGCGCAGCTCATCCGCCATGCTCCCCGGCGTCATTCCCATGCCAGCGCACTGCCTGGTAGGCGCGATCGAGTGAGCGACTCGTGATCGTCAGGGCCTCGAGCAGTTGCGCGTGCGCACGCTCCCGCTGCTGCTGCTGATAGAACAGTACGCCCAGACCACTGGCCAGCACTACGCTGGCGGCCAAAGCCATCGGACGCCACCAAGGGCGCCTGGCGGCGGTCGCCGCGCCACGCCTGATCGCCAACCCGGTCAGCATTCGCGCCGTGAACTCGGGCGATGGATCGACCGGCCGCAATGCCCGGCGCAGCTCCTGTTCGAGGTCGTGAGTCATGACAGGCGTTCCCTCAATACCTCCAGGGCGCGGCGAAGGTGGCTCTTGACCGTATTCAGCGGCATGTCGAGGAGCCGGCAAATCTCGGAGGGGTCCATATCTTCCTGGTAACGCAACACGACCACGGCGCGCGGATCCGGGGGCAGCTCGCCGATCAATACACGCAGCCGCTTGGCCAGTAAGTGATCACCTGGATCGCGCTCATCTACCAGCAAGAGGACCTCGTCGCCCGTCGACGATGGTGGACGGCGACGCAGCTGATCGATGGCCCGATGCACCGCGACACGCCTTAGCCAGTGCCGCGCATGGGGGGCACTGTCCAGCGTAGCTATCCTCTCGTGCAGTTGTATGAACACCTCCTGCGTCAGATCTTCGGCCGCGGCCCGATTTTGCAGCATGCGCAGACCCAGGCTGTAGACCATGCGCTGGTGTTCGCGAATCAACCCGGCAAATGCCGCTGCGTCGCCGGCTCGCACCGCCGCCCAGGACGTGGCACAGGCCTCTGGGCTGTCCGCATTCAATCGGCCGCAGTCTTCGCTTCAGCCACGGCCACGACATGCTTGGGTATGCCCATCTGTCCACCCATGCTAGCGAGATCCTTCAGATCGACGGTCCCGACCAGATTGACGATCGTGAACTCCCGCGGTTCCGCGGCGATGATCGTGAGGCCCGTGGGTCGCTCTCCGTCCATTGCTACGTAGACGTCGACATCCTCGTGACCAGCCGTGCTGTGGGTCTGCACCAGGCGTTTCCATCCCGGAGATTGCAGCTGACGACGGACTGAATCGATGTCGCTGGCCGTATAGGCGTGGTCGGAGCTAAATTCGTAGCTGTGCACCTCGATTTCACGCAGACCCGCCATGAACCGGCGAGTCGCCGCACTGTCGGGGTCCTTTTCATCCACGAAATGGCTGGCGAAGTGGAGCAGGCCACCACCCAGCGAAATGTCGGTGTGCTCGCTGGCCCGGGCAGCCAAGGCACTGAAATCAGGCATCGTGAGGTGCCCGTCCTGGGCCAGCGCGGCCACCGGCAGGCTCAATGCGGCCAGGGCCAGCATCTGTCTCGCTCTACTCATGGGCGTACCCCTGTCAGATACCCCCAATAAGTAGGGGCTTTCAGTACTAATACGCAGCAGTAGGCCCAAAGGGTGCACCGGCTGTCAAACCCGCCCGAAATCTGGGGCGTGGACAACGCCACCGGCTTCGGGCATGTTCTCGAAGTCACGGCAGGCGAGCCACATGAAACACAAGTTGGCACTGGTCACGCTATTCCTGATGCTCGGCTCCTGCGCAACCACCGCCCCGATACCTCCCTATATAGGCCCGTCGGCCACGATCAAGGATTCCTTCAGCAACATCACCGGCACCACGAAGGCGGATCTGTTTTACCTGGATGGAATCGACGGCAAGGGCGTCAGGAACGCATTCGATGAGACCCTCGATCTGAACTACGGCCACGGCATGGTCCTGTCGCCTCGAGCCTATGAGCGGTCTGTGCCGGCAAGGGAGGGCAAATATCGACTCCACGGACGGACCTACTTTGCCGCACCCATTCTGGAAATGACCGGCCATGCCTTCCAGATTGAGGGGGAGGTCGTGCTCTCGCCCGCGGCGGGCGAAACCTATGTGGTGAAGGGCGAATTGGCCGCCGATCACAGCGCCATATGGGTGGAGAACGAGAAGACCGGCGCCCAATTGGGCAATAAGCTGCTCATTGTCGGCTCGGCGGAAGTGAAGATGTTCAAGAAATCGCCACCGGTGCAGCAGCTGCCCCCCAGCCCCTGACACTCAATCTTTTCCGGCGGCGTTTTGTATCAACGCGCCGTAGAAGCGAATGAGTTCCACGTAGTTGGCGATGGCCATGCGCTCATCGGTGCCGTGAAATCGGGGCAGATCGGCGCTGCCGGCACGAACCGGAGAAAATCGGTAGATGTTGTCGGCCACAGCCGCCATGTGACGGGAATCCGTCGCCGCAATCATCAGCCCGGGCGTGACTACGGTTTCCGGGAACTGCTCGCGAATGGTGCGATCGATGACCCGGTACGCGGGGGAGGTGACCGAGGACACACGTGAGGGCTCGTCGGCCGGGTAAGCGGGGGCAATCCGGATCTGATCGTCCTTCACGACGCGCCGCACATGTTCGATAACCGTTGCGGCGCTGTCACCGGGCAACAACCGGAAATTGATGAGGGCCTCCGCCTGGCCCGGTAGCGCGTTGTCCTTGTCGCCGCCACGGATCTCCGTGACCGCCGCAGTCGTGCGAATCAGGGCGTTGGTAGACGGGCTCGCTTCCAGCTGCCTGCGTACCAGGGGCCCGAACAACCAGAGATTCGACATCGCTACCCGATTGAGACCGGTGAGCTCGGGTGCAATCACATCAAACATTTGTGCCGTGACCCCGGCAATCGACGCGGGCATGGGCGCCGCCTGAATGCGCTCAATGGCCGCTGCGAGGGCACCAATGGCTGAGCGCGCCGGTGGCATCGACGCATGGCCAGGGGTGGCGTAGGACGTCAGGCGCAGGGTGAGCGAGCCCTTTTCGGCGATGCCGATCAGTGCCGCCGGCGGCTTGAGCCCGGGCAGGATTCCCTCGGCGATGAGCAGTCCTTCATCCAGGGCGAATTCGCAGTGCACGCCACGATCCGCGAGCAGCTTTGCAATCATTGTGGCGCCCTCAGCGCCACCATTCTCCTCGTCGTGGCCAAACGCCAGGTAAATCGTCCGCCGCGGCCTGAATCCGCGGGCCAGCAGGGACTCGACGGCTTCGAGGATTGCCATCACATTGCCCTTGTCATCCCAGCTGCCGCGACCCCATATGAATCCATCGCGAATGTCGCCGGAGAACGGGGCGGCGTGCCAGTCTTTCTCCGTCCCAGGCGCTATCGGGACGACATCCTGATGGGCCATCAGCAGGATCGGCTTCGCGGCGCCATCCTCGCCTTTCCAGGTATACAGCAGGCTGTAGCCGTTCACGAGCTCGCGTTGCAGGGACGCATGAAGCCGGGGGAATGAGCGCTCGATGTAGCTGTGAAACTCGAGCAGCTGCGCCAGAGTTTCCGCCGAAGGGTCTTCAAAGGATATGGTGCGAAATCGAATCGCGCCTGCGAGCCGCGCCGACACGGCCTGGC